>Ga0315270_10002120_pt1 | contig 10505 bp, 13 predicted proteins | sample C1_bottom_MG_FD_204932 | JGI IMG/M metagenome (GOLD analysis project Ga0315270, IMG submission 204932) | Sediment microbial communities from Yellowstone Lake, YNP, Wyoming, USA - C1_bottom | ecosystem: Environmental > Aquatic > Freshwater > Lake > Sediment | place: USA: Wyoming | collected... | reverse complement strand
ATGGCCATGATCGTATTTGGTATTGCTTATGTTTTCATCATCATTGCCGGGTTAAAAGCGCACGATAAGCTTGAGAATCCGGGCGCATAAATAACTTTAAGCTTTCTACAAAAACTTTAAAGGAGGAATTATGGCAACAATAGCGGGATTGCTTGGGGTGTTATTGGCGTTTTCGAGCATGGTGCTCTCGGTTTACGTGTTAACACCAAAGAAAAAGAAATAGTTCCTGTAAAGGAACGTAAATTGCGGTAATCATTTAGCCTGTTCAGGGTTTAAAGAGGAGATTCAGAATGCTCAAATATTTATTTGCTAAAAACGAGGATATCCCGTCCGGGTCGGCGGCGGTTTACTTCGGTTTTTCTTCCATACTTTGGTTTGTAATTGGAACCGGTTTGGGTTCATTTAACGCGGCCAAGCTGGCGTTTCCTGATTTTGTGACTGGGGATGAGTTCTTTGCCTTCGGTCACATGCGTCAGGTGCATGTGCTTGCGGTTATTCTTGGGTGGATTTCAATGGCATTTGCGATGGCCATGATGTACATCACCCCGATATTGGGTAATACAAGGTTGTGGTCCGAGAAGCTGGGTTTGTGGAATTGCTTTCTGTGGAACATTGGTCTGTCGTTGGGCTTGACGTTGCTGTGGGCAGGAATTACCTCCGGTCGCGAGTATTCAGACTTCATCTGGCCGATTGATCTTTATGTGGCCGTGTTCATCGCAGTTCCGTTGGCTATTAACGTGTGGATGACTATCCTGAAGCGTCGCGTGCAAGGTATTTACACCACTAACTGGTTCTTTGGCGCTGGTGTGTTCATGGTCATCATCGTGTATCTGACTGGTAACCTGCCGGAGTTTTTCCATCTGACTGGGTTGTCTGAGGCATATCTGACTTGGTGGTTTGCGCATAACGTGCTGGGCCTGTGGATTACGCCGGTTGCTGCTGCGATTGCCTATTTCACTATTCCTAAAGTGACAGGTAATCCGCTGTACTCGCACCGTATTGGCCACTTGCACTTCTGGTCGGTTGTGGTGTTCTACTCGACTCCAGCTGCGCATCACCTGATGTCTGCTCCGCTGCCTGAGTGGCTGAAGTCCTTCGCGTCGGTTGAGGGTGTGTTGATTCTGGTTCCTGCGATCGCATTCGTGTCCAATATTCTGCTGACCATGCAAGGCAAGTGGAATATGTTCGTTGAGAGCCTGGAAGTGCGTTTCACCATCACTGGTGTGCTGCTGGCGATCCCGTTGAACATGCAAGGCGGTTTCCAGCAAACTCGCGCAATTAACTGGTACGTTCACGGTACTGGCTGGATTGTGGCTCACGCCCACTTGGCCCTGCTTGGTTTCTCTACCTTCCTGGAAGGTGCTGCGGTGTATCTGGGTCTGCAGAGCTTGATGAAGCGTAAGCTGTACTCGCTGACACTGGGCAACATCCACTTCTGGTTGCTGTTGATTGGTTTCTCCATCTACTGGATATCCATGACGATCGCCGGTCTGATTCAGGGTGCGGGCAAGATTTACGAAGTGCCGTACATTGACGTCGTGATTGCCGAGCATCCTTACATGGTTGCCCGCTGGTTGGGTGGTACGCTGGTGTTCATTTCGAACATTATCTGGCTGTACAACATGTGGATGACCGCGCGTGAGGGAACAGTGATTCCTGCCGGACGTATGCCGCATGAACTGGCTTATGAACGCTAATCCGTCGGGGAATGGGAGAGATAAATTATGATGAATTTTAGAGAGTATAAAATCGGTTCCAGGATGTTCGGTATTGCGCTGGGTGGTTCCATGTGTATCACCCTGTTGATGCCTAGCTTTGACTTCCGCGCTGCGACTTCTACGGAGACTGCGTTGGACAAGCAGTTGACGGCAGGTTGGGAGACCGGCTGGAACGTATATGATCCGTTGATGCAGGGCACTAATAAGCCACTTAAAGTGCTGGTAAAGGCTGACCCCAAGAGCGGGCAGGCCTTGGCCGAGCCGGTATATGCATATGTATATCGAGTGGGCACTCCTATGCCCAATGCCGCCGACCACCCGGATAATCTGGGTAAGAGTGTGCAGGATCTCAGCATGAGCAAGGGCAAGCTGGGCGAGTTCAATAAAGCCACTGGTGCGGTGTACTTGATCAAGAAGGACGGCGGCGCTCTTTACGTTGAGAACGCCACGGCGACTCTGGGTTGGATGCCAAATGATGTAGTAAGCAAGGCGGCTGATGCCGATATCTCTCACGCAGGCGCAGGAAAAACTATGTTCGTGCGCGAGGGATGCTGGTGGTGTCATACCCTGTTGCCTGAAGAAACACAGGACTGGCAGGTGTTTGGCGCGCCACCTTACTTGGGTGACTTCAACGGCGAATCTCCAACCGCTTTCGGCTCTGACCGTAAGGCCCCGGACTTGTTGCACGTAGGTTCGCGTAACTCGTCAAGAGAGTGGATGATGTTGCACTTCTTTAATCCTCGTCTGGTGCAGCCGCATTCCATCATGCCGCGTTTTGACTATATGTGGGGTGATAAGGATGCCAATGGCAACAAGATCGACTACAACAAATGGCGTGCCGAGTACAATGAATATCATGAAGGTAAGCGAGTGAATCCGCCTGATGTTCCTATGTACGCGAAGGACAGCGAAATCCGTGGTTTGATTGATTTCATGCTGAGCATGAAATAACTAGGGGGAGAATATAATGACTTGGACATTTGATGCGCCGCTGGTCACTTTGAGCGACAAGGCTAAAAGCGACAAAGATTGCGTGTTGTGGGAAGCGGAAGATTTGGGTGGCATGACCGAAGATAACAATCGCGTACCGGTACCTATCGTTTGGTTGGTTTTGCTGACGGTGCTGACGGCGTTTGCGATTACCTTCCCGTTGTGGGGGCAGCGTCCGACTGCTGCGCTTTATGCCAACTATGTCAAGGCGATGGATGATGCGGATGTTAAGGCCGCTGCCAGCGATGCCGACGCGATGGCGAAGATCGTTGCGAAGTATCAGGGCGGAGCAGACCAGGCATTGCTGGAGCGTCATCCGCTAGCTATGGATGACCTGCGCGCAATTGCACCGCAAATCCAGGAACTGGAAAAGCAGGGCAAGGATCTGAAGGATTACACCGTCGTCGGACCTGATGTTGTTCGCGCCAATTTTGAAGGTAACTACCGTGCCGATGGTACACGCGAATACCAACAGCCTTGGTGGGATAAGGGTTACACCATAGACGTGTTCTATGTGATCTATTTCTTTACGTTTGTAACTCTCATAATCAAGCGCCTGCCGCCATCTACATGGCAACCGCGCCATGGTCATGAGCACAAATAAGAGCAAGCATAACTTTAAGGAGTGATTTAGATGATAGACCTCGACTATATGCCCTACGCAGTTCTGGTAACAATCAGCATCGCGTTTGTGCTGCCGTTCCTGTACAGTTTTGTCGTGGATGGCTGGGATCAAAAGACTGCACAGCTTCGGTCAAATAAAGACTAAGCAGAACTTGCTGTTTAATGAAGTCTAGGCAATGCCGCGCTTCGCGGCATTGCCTTTTTATAAGGATACGTTTCAGATGATTGCCGATAATCTCGGCTCGCTCCTCAGTTACTTTGGGCCAAGCGGCCTGTTTTCCGTCTTAGCAGGTGTTGCTTCCCCCAGGTTGGATATGAGCATAGAGGGCATGCGCGGCCAGCAATTCAGCGTCGGCGTGTTCTTCTTTATGTTGCTGGGCGTGCTTGTATTCTCAGGAATAATTTATTCAGTCGCCTTTGGCAGATATGCGCCCAAGACCATGAAGCCCGGCGAAAAAATTATGTTTGGCGCTGTCATAGTTGGCACTATACTGGCGGTTGTATTCGGGGGGATGCAGTTGTTGTCAGGGGATCTTTTTTAGAACATTGTTGGAGGAAATATGGGCAACATTGCCTCGTACTTTAATTCGCTGGGAGACGGTTGGACGATTTATCTCTGGTTGGTTGCCGGGGGGATGATCATTTTAGCCAGCATCTATGGTATTCGTTGGGCTGCAAAGAATGAGCAGTTTGATGAAGACATTAAATATCTGGTTTTTACTGAAGAGAGCGACAGGGAGAGAATGTCTCCTCAAGAATATGCCAAGAGCCGCGAGGTTATTGCGGCGCAGGAGCAAAGCCGGGAGAGGGTATTGCAGCAGAAAGCCGAAGAGCACAATAGAAAATAATGAAGCGGGGCGAGAAAGGAATACTGGCAATAATTGTTGTTTCGGCGCTAATTATAGGCGGGCGTAATCTTATAGTTTCCGAAACGAACCAAGAGCCAGACAAGGGCATACCGTACTACAGCACGGCTTCTGCTGAGTTGGCGCATGACGCCATGGTGATTTATCAGCAAAATGATTGTAAAGACTGTCATTCATTGTGGACGGTACGCGACATGTTGCAGAGTGTGCCGGCACCGATACTGGATGGTATGGGATCACTGCATGACGAAGAGTGGTTCTATCAGTATTTTTCCGCGCCCGACCCCCAGGCAATCATTCACTCACGGCTGAAGAAAAAATATCGCATGCCATCGTATGCGCGATTGCCAGAGCATGAACGCCGGATATTAGCCAGTTACATGGCTAGCCTGAAAGTGCAGGACTGGTATCTGCAAGAAACGCGTAAAGCCGAGTATGAGAAGCTGACCGGAAAAGATTATCGGCCATGATGCAAGAACGCTTTATAAAAGGATTGGCGGCACTTCTGATAGGTAGCGTCGTAAATTATTTTGGTGATCGCGTGCTCGGGGTGCAGGTTGAGCTGTTTTACGGCCTGCAAACTTTTAGCTTTGCCTGGACACTGGATGTGTTTGCGCTTCCTTTTCTTGTCGGTCTGGTGACCGGGGCGATATTCGGGATGGGCGGGAAATGGCTATGTTACTTTCCGCCGTTAATAGTGCGCGCTATTAATTATGCGGTACTTGCACACTCGGCAGGTTCGTTGCCGCCAGATGCCTCGCTGATACCGCTGGGCTGGTGGGGATTTTTTGTGATCCTGGCAATGGAAGCGGCGGCATTTGGCGGTATTGCCGGCGAAATTGTTATCAGGGGAACATATGGAAGAAGCGCGCCAGAGGCGATATATAAAAAACGCGCCGATGATGACGAGGGCGACTCATAAGCATGAACACTATGTCTGTACCATCTAAAGCAGCGCTTAATGGGCGCGCGCGCCGCCAGCGCTACCTGACCGCGACTATTATTACCTGTGTCGTTTTGCTGATGATTGGCGGCACGCTGCATGTGGTAAAAATAGGTGCCACCCGCATGGAAGATATGCGCAGGCTGGCAACGTACGATCCGAAAGACATGAACCGGCATATTCGCGCGGCGGGAGAAGACATCACCCTGCATCATGAGCACGAGTTCGGAGCGAACCATGTGGTCGGGTATACGCCTGTTGAGGTTGAGGCATTGCTGCCCAAGAACAAATGGGCTGAGCTGGATGCCATGGTTACTATTTCCGCCGGTTCTTTTGTTATGGGTACCAATCTGGAGCGGGCCGACGCTCAGGATCATCCGCAACATACAGTAATTCTGCCCGCTTACAAAATTGACAAGTATGTAGTAACCAATGCCCAATATGCCAGGTTTGTGGCGGCAACCGGGCATCGTCCGCCGATTAACTGGAAAAATGGCAAAATCCCGGAAAATGAATTGCTGCACCCGGTGACCTTGGTGGACTGGTATGACGCGGCGGCCTATGCCAAATGGGCGGGCAAGCGGCTTCCGACTGAGGCGGAATTTGAAAAAGCGGGGCGTGGCACGGATGGGCGCAATTGGCCATGGGGAAACAAGATGGAACCGGAACGTCTGAATACTTACTACAACGTTGGCTCGGCCAGCAAAGTGGATGCTTATCCGAATGGTGCCAGCCCTTATGGGGTAATGGGCCTTGCGGGAAACGTGGATGAGTGGACGGCTGATGATTTTAATCCTTATCCAGGATCAGATGCGCCCCCCGACCTCTTTCAAGGCAAGGTTGGCCGGGTGACCAGCGCGCAGGATCAGGCCTTGAAAGTGGTGGACTTGGTGCCGATACAGGCGCGCTACAAAGTAATGCGCGGGGGATCTTGGAAGGGCGACCCATTTTCGACGGCGCTATATCATCGTAACTTTGCCTTACCAAACTATGCTTCCGATTTCTATGGATTCCGTTGCGCTGCCGATGTAGGTCGCGGCAAGGAGAAATAAATATGTGCAAGATATTTGCTAAAACCATGCCATGCTTGGCATTGTTTTGGGCTGGAACCGCTCATGCCGCCGTGGATAGTTACCGCTATCTCCATGTGACGATAGAAACGCCATGGTTTATTTTCTTGGTTTTATTGCCGATGGTGCTGGCTCCGCTGGTGTTGATGGGGATATTGGTGTGGCGTTACACCGAGCGCCGGAAAGATACGGAAGAGCCGGAAAATGCACCGGGGAGTGAAAAGGAATGATGTTGCAGGGTCAAAAATCAAACCAGCCAGGCTTAATTCGCCACCTGTTGGTATTGGTGATGTTGTTTATTGTATTTGCCATCCCGGCTGCGCGGGCCGCCGAGGAAGCGGGGGCAAACAATGGCACGCAGGTGTTGGAGGCATTTGACCGCCAGCAAGTGCAGCGCGTAAATCAAGCGAGTGAATTAAGCGACCACAAAAAACACCTGGTCATGTTCCTGATGGGCGTGCCGTTGCTGCTTTTGCTGCTGATTACCGGGGGGTTGGGTATCGCCACGGGCGTGTATGGCAAACACTTGTTTATCCCGCACATGATTTTCGCCGGACTTACCATCACGCTGGCACTGGCGCATGTAATTGTCGGCTTGGTCTGGTTCTACCCCTTCTGATTTTTTCGCAGACTCTAAAATAGCGCCACTGTTCATGGCCGGTGTAACCCCATCGCACGGATTTGCTGCAAATCATAAACATGGTTTGCTGGCCGGACTCTATGCGCTGACCGGATTAACCAGCGTGGCCTACGAAGTGCTGTGGGCGCGCATGTTGTCGTTGCAATTTGGTGTAAGCGTATTCGCAGTGGTGCTTACCGTTACGGCTTTCATGACGGGGCTGGGCGCTGGCAGTTTGTTTGCCGCAAAACGAGCAGCCCAAATCAAAAAACCGCTGCGGTTGCTGGCAATACTGGAAGGCGGCATTGCCTGTTATGCGCTGTCCTTGCCATTTCTGCTGCAAATTACCTCTGCTGAAATAGAAACCGCTGCGGCGCAACTCTCATTGTCGCTATGGTATGGTCTGACCGCTGCGGCAACCGGGTGCTTGTTGTTGTTGCCGGCATTCGCGATGGGCGCGGGGTTCCCGCTGGTTTTATCCGCAGCGGGGAATAGCACGGCTCGATTGGGGCGAATTTACGGCTTGAATACCCTGGGCGCAGCATGTGGGGCATTGTTGCCGCTGTGGCTGCTGCCAGTTATGGGCTGGGGCGGGGCGATTCAGTTGGTGGCATGCATCGGCTTGCTGGTTGCTGCAGTTTTGTTATGGCTGGCATCGTGGTTTACCCCGGAAGCAACAGGACAGAGCGCCAGGATCAACCGCCCGCATTGGCAGGTTTTGTTGGCCTATGGTGGCATCGGGGCGGCTAGCCTGATGCTGGAAGTTGCATGGACGCGCTTATTTGGCATGGTGATGTTGCGCACAGAATATGTACTGGCGCTAATACTGGCCGCGTTTCTGCTGGGTATCGGCTTGGGCAGTTTGTTCGCACCGCGACAACATAAGCAAACATGGTTTGTGGGGCTGCCCATTGTAGCCGGAGGATTTGCTTTGCTGAGCCTGTGGCTGTTGCCGGCAATGTCGGCGTGGATAGAGCGCGTTTCATTCACGTCATTGCTTGACGCGATGACGATGCAGGGATTTGCATTGGTGTTGCTGACCTTGCCGGTAACGCTGGCGCTGGGTGCCTGGTTGCCGCTGCTGAACAGCCGTTTGAACGGTGGCGGGATGTGGCTGTATGGGATTAATTCGCTTGGTGCGGCACTTGGCGCAGTAATCTCGGGATTAATATTGATTCCGTTCGTCGGCAGTGCGGGCACTATCGTGGTGGCTGCGCTGATGCTGTTAATCGTCGGGTCGGTTTGGGCCGAGTCGCGCGTGGCATGGCTTGCCGTTCCGTTACTGGCAGCGCTGGCGTGGCCGGTGATGCATCTGCCGCCAGTCAGCGCGTTGCAGCCCAAGGCGCAAGCAAACAGCAGCAACCTGTCCTTGTATGAAGATGCGGTCTCAATGACCCATGTCGTGGAGCAGCAAGACGGTCAGCGTTTGTTGCTCACCGATCTGCAAAGAATGGATGCCTCCACCGAACCGACGGCAGTGTTTGTGCAATCAAATCAGGCGCGCCTGCCTTTGTTGCTGCATGGGCAACCGCATTCGGTACTGTTCCTTGGCTTGGGTACCGGCATTTCCGTGGCGGGTTCGTTGCCGTTCCCCGATCTTCAGCGCAGTGCGGTGGAATTGTCGCAAGGTGCGATTGATGCCGCAACGCATTGGTTTGATCCGGCAAATCACGGCGCGGTGCGCGACACTAAAGTGGTGCGCGATGATGCGCGTCACTTTCTGAGCGCGACGCCGGAAAAATACGATGTCATCATCGGCGATGTATTTCATCCCGATCTGGCGGGCGTAAGCTCTCTGCTATCGTTGCAGCAATTCAGGCGCGCGCGCAGCCGATTGAACGAGAACGGCCTGTTTGTCCAATGGTTGGCAATCAACCAATTCGATGCCGGATCGCTAGTCGTGATATTGCGCACTTTCCGCCAGGCGTTTCCCGGCGCGCAAATGTTTCTCGATGGTATGCATCTGGCGCTGGTCGGCCCCAGGGATAAATTTGCCGGCGCAGAGGGCGTTGCACAAAACATGCAGCGCATGACAGCGGCGCAGCGCGATGCAGCAACAGCGGACGAGGGGAGCTGGACTTGGCTGGGCAGGTATTGGGGGGCTATACCCGAAAGCAAAGGCCCGGTACAGGACGAGTGGTCGCCGGTGATTGAATTCCGCCTGCCGCGCGCGCGTTATGCCGGGAGCCTGGACGTGGCGGCGACTTTGCAGGCGTTATTGCAAGCCCGGCCGGATATGCAGGCTGCCGCAAATATGCTGAGTGTGCGGGCGGGCGACAGGACGGCATTTGAGGGCGCATACGCGGCGACCGAGCTGATGGTGCGCAGTTGGATTGCATCCATGCGGGGTGCAGCGCCGCAGGCCAGCCGCTTGATGCGGCTGGCTTATCAGGCGAACCCCAAGGATCGCTGGGTTTCGTATGCACTGGCGGACAGCATGTTTGCATCGCTGGCGCAGGCGCGCGGGTTCGGTATGGATGAACAAACGGCTCTGGAGCATATCCTGCGTCTCAATCCGCAGCATGTGGAATCCCTGCGTGCATTGTGGCGGCTACAACGCAAGACGCATGAGGCACAGGCCGAGGTTACCCGCGCGCGCCTGCTCGCGATCAGCCCGCTCGACCGCGAAGCGCGCATGGCGGTGGAAATTGGTTTACCATGACAGCCCTTCACACGGTTACAGGCGAAACACGGATACATTATGTCTGGCAGTAGCAAGCAAAAAACACTCTCCGATATTCCTGTCAAAGTAATCGGCGCAAAAACTGGATCATCAGCTTTCCACTGGAAGAGGCGGCTAGTGCAGGCATTGACGGTTGCGTTCGCGGTGCTAATTCCGGTCAGCGGCTTGTTGCGCATAGACCCGGAAGCGGGAGCCTTTGTGGTGATAGACCGGCAAATATGGTTCTCGGATTTCTTCCTGATGTTCGGCTTGTGGGTCGCCTTGGCGAGCAGCTTGGTATTGCTGTATTCGAGCGCGGGCACGGTGTTTTGCGGCTGGGTCTGCCCACAGAACACCTTGGCTGAATGGGCTAACAATTTGACGCATCGCCTGCTGGGCAAGCGCGCCGAGGTGAGCATGAGCGGTGCCGCGCCGCGCGTGGCTGCCGCCAAAAATAAAATCGTCAATTGGTTGCTGCTGGGTTTGGCGTTTCTGGCGGCAGCGATGTTTTTCGCGCTGATACCCTTATTCTATTTTTATCCGCCCAATATGGTCTGGCACTTCATGAGCTTTCAGCATGATGCGCAATTGGCCCGCTCGTTATACTGGATATATACGGTGTGCGTGCTGATCCTGTTTGTGGACATCGCCATGATCCGGCATTTCTGGTGCCGCTTCTCATGTATTTATCGGGTCTGGCAGCATACCTTCAAAACCAAGCAAACTCTGCATGTGGTCTATGACGCCAGCCGCGCCGATGAATGCAGCAAGTGCAATTATTGCGCAACCGCCTGCTTCATTGATCTGGATCCGCGCAAGACCGAGGTGTATGACAGCTGCATCAACTGCGGCGAATGCATAGATGCCTGCAACCGATTGCATGCCAAGCAGGCAACAGGCGGGTTGCTGCGCTTCGAAATGGAAGAGCGCGCGCAGAAAAAAACGAGCGGTTTCCGAACCGCCACGGTTTCGTTGCTCGCCAGGGCAAAATGGGCAAGTTCTTTTACCGTGTT
>Ga0315270_10002119_pt1 | contig 10508 bp, 15 predicted proteins | sample C1_bottom_MG_FD_204932 | JGI IMG/M metagenome (GOLD analysis project Ga0315270, IMG submission 204932) | Sediment microbial communities from Yellowstone Lake, YNP, Wyoming, USA - C1_bottom | ecosystem: Environmental > Aquatic > Freshwater > Lake > Sediment | place: USA: Wyoming | collected... | reverse complement strand
TCGCAACGCCCCGGCAGCCCGTCCGCCGGGTGCATTGGTGTAGCTCTGCAGGCCCTGTGCCTGCAACCTACGGCATCGCAGGAGTCGGGCCACCCGAGTTCACGAAGCCATTTTGTCTAGATTTCTTCCGGCACGCTAATTATTTTGTAGATACAATATACCATGCTCACATGGAACGAGGCCAAGCGCAAGCTCAACATCAAGAAGCACGGCCTGGACTTCGCCGGATGCGATGCAATGTGGGACCACTTCACGGTTACCCGTGAGGACATTCGAGAAGACTATGGCGAAGCACGCCAAGTCTGTTTCGGCGTCCTGCACGGCGAAGTGGTTGTGATGGTCTACACGGAACGCTCGAAAGGGCCGCACGTAATCTCCCTTCGGAGGGCAGAGAAACATGAAGCACGCTACTACCGCCAAGTTGCCAAAGAAAACCTCGGCTAAGGTGTCTGACCCGGACAACCCTGCATGGACGGAAGACATGCTAGGCGCCGCCGTCATTCGACGAGGCCGTGGGCCGCAGGCTGCACCAACAAAGGTGCTGACTTCCATACGCTTGGATGCCGACGTACTGGACTACTTCAAGTCCCAGGGCACGGGCTACCAGTCTCGCATCAATGACACGCTTCGCAAGGCTGTAAATCGAAATCTAACTGGTCGTTCAAGGCCGACTGCGCGTAAACGCGCTGCGGCTTAACTTCAAAGTTGATCGCCTGCTTTCCGGCCTTGAATTCGCATTGCTGACTGACGCCTGAGGGTCAGGTCTTGCTATTCACCCGCCTGAATCGAATCTCCGATGACGGCTGTGTTGTCGGCATTCAAGGCATGCTCCCGAGCCACAGCTCAATGCCTGTTCACAACGCGACCCGCGGATGCCCCCCATGCTTCGCTCGCGCCGCACCGACAGCCCTGCGACGGACCCAGGCGCAGGCTCGGACTCATAATTCGCTCCCACACTCGCATTTGCACCGGAGCTTGCCATGACCCGCGCCATCCCTGCCACTCTCATTCCCGGCGACGGCATCGGCCCCGAGATCGTCGCAGCCACGCTGGCAGCGCTCGATGCGCTTGGCGCTCCGTTCGAGTGGGACCGCCAGATCGCCGGCCTCGAAGGCGTGACCAGCGCGGGCGACCCGCTGCCTGCGGCCACGCTGGAGAGCATCCGCCGCACGCGACTCGCGCTCAAGGGCCCGCTCGAGACGCCTTCTGGCGGCGGCTACCGCAGCTCGAACGTGAGGCTGCGCGAGGAGTTCAAGCTCTACGCCAATCTGCGCCCAGCGCTCACCATCATCCCCGGCGGCCGCTACGACAAGATCGATCTGGTGGTGGTGCGCGAAAACCTCGAAGGCCTGTACATCGGCCACGAGCACTATGTGCAGATCGACGACGATCCGCACGCGGTGGCGATGGCCACCGGCATCAACACACGCGCCGGCTGCCGGCGCATTCTCGAATTCGCATTCGAGCATGCGATTGCCACGGGACGCAAGAAGATCACCGTGGTGCACAAGGCCAACATCATGAAGGCGCTGACCGGCATCTTCAAGGACACCGCCGAGAAGATGTATGAGGAGAAGTACAAGGGCCGCATCGCGTTCGAAACGATGATCGTCGACGCCTGCGCGATGAAGCTGGTGCTCAACCCCTGGCAGTTTGATGTGGTCGTCACGACCAATCTGTTCGGCGACATCCTGTCCGACCTGGTGGCCGGCTTGGTGGGCGGTCTGGGCATGACGCCGGGCGCCAATATCGGTGCCGACGCCGCCATCTTCGAGGCCGTGCACGGCTCCGCCCCCGACATCGCCGGTCAGGACAAGGCGAATCCGGTGGCGCTGATGCTGGCCGCGGCGATGATGCTGGACCACTGCAAGCTCGTTGACCTGGCAACGCGCCTACGCCAAGGCATCAATGCCACACTCAATATCGACGGCGTGCGCACGGGCGACCTAGGCGGCAGCGCCAGCACCTCGCAATTCGCGCGTGCGCTGGTGGCGCGACTGAGCCTAAGTCCGGCAGTTGACCGCTGACTTGCCAATGCAAACGCGCATGGACACAGGCATCATTGACCGCGAACCGGTCATCTGCAGGGTGTGAGAACGCTACGCGCTCGATTGGGCCGCCCTGGGGCGCGCTGGCGGCGTTGCTCCTCCTTGCTGGCACAAGCCAGCCGCGTCGTCGCGCCTTGCCAGCCCACCCCATGACGGCCCACTCGGGCGCGTCCAACTGCCGGACTTAGGCTGAAGGCTTGACAGCGCGCACGTGATCGCGTGCAACCAGCGTGCGTACGCTCAGCGCGAGCGCACCGGGATCTTGATGTCGAGCGGCCCGTAATGCAGGTGCATAGTGCCCACGCCAAGTGCCGCCAGCAGCGCGGCTATCGTGACGATCCAGCCGATCACGGCCATGATGGAGTTGATGATTCTCATGGGCCGCGATTATCAACACTTTTTTGACATGGCTGCGTGCTCACACGAGCTGACCTGCTAGATTCGCATCAGTCTATTTCGCATTACTTTCAGGAGATTTCCCCATGGGTGTTGATCCGATCGGGCTGGACCCCGAACTCGTCCGCGTGTTGTCAGGCATCACGACGGCGACCATCACGACCGTGTTGCTCAAGAAAGGGCTTCGCAATGTCTGGATGCGCGGCACCAAGCCGCTCGCCCCCGGACAGCCGCGCCTGGTCGGACGCGCTTTCACGTTGCGCTTCGTGCCGGCACGCGAGGATCTGGCCACACCGGCGTCGTGGGGCGCACCGATTTCGACGCGCGCAGCGATCGAGGCCATGCCGGTGGGCTGCATTGCCGTGGTCGATGCGATGGGCGTGACAGACGCCGGCATCTTTGGCGACATCCTGTGCGCCCGCATGCAAAAGCGCGGCGTTGCCGGACTCGTCACCGATGGCGTGGTGCGTGACGTCGACGGCGTGCTGGCAACCCACTTGCCCGTTTGGTGCCAGGGCGCCGCAGCGCCGGCTTCGGTGGCAGCCTTGACCTTCGTCGCCTGGCAAGAACCCATCGGCTGCGGCGGCGTGGCGGTGTTCCCGAACGACATCGTGGTCGTCGATGCGGACGGCGCGGTGTTGATTCCGGCCGCTCTGCTCGACGCCGTGGTGAGCGCGGCCGTCGAGCAAGAACGACTCGAGGGTTGGATCATGACCCAGGTCGAAGCCGGCCTGCCGTTGCCGGGCCTGTACCCACCCAATGAGGAAAACAAGGCACGCTACGAGGCCTGGGCGCGCACCGTGCGCTGAAGCGCTGAGCCGGGCGCGCCGGTCCGCTCAGGCGCTTCGCCCTGCCAGCAAGAAAGCCAGACTCGCCACGGCGACGATGGCGATGAGCGCGGTCGCGCCGGCCAGCCGGAGCAGGCGGACGCGGCTCGTTTCGATGCGACCGACCAGCTGCGTGTTCTGTTCCGCCAGTGCCTTGATGAGCTCGCTGCACGCCAGCATCTGGCTGTGCAAATCGGCAGTCGCCGCTTCCATCGACGCGAGCCGATGCTCGAGTGCGGCGCGCGCCTCGTCCTCAGGCAAGAGGCTTGGTGCGGCTTGTTCCGCCACAGCTTCGGCGCCGCGCTTTCGGTCGACGGCGTTCCACAGCTTCTTGGCGCCATCGGCAAGCTTGGGCGCATTGCTGATCACGTCGGTCCACGGAACGCTCTTGATGATGGCGAGCCAGCCTATTGCCATGATGGATCCTTCTGAACAATGCTTGCCGACATTTGACACGAACGGCGCGCGCACCGCGCCCATGCCCTCGCTTCAGACCGCAAGCGCCTCGCCCCAGTAGTGGTACGAGAGAATTCGCGGGCCCGAGACATAACGCGACTGATAGTCGGGCCTGAAGCCCGACTCCTCAAGCAGCGCCGGGATGTCGCGGTTGAGCATGCAGCCGCCGGCCAGTCGCTGCCAGTAGGGTTGCAAACGGGTTTGCCATTTCAGGACATTCTCGTCAGGCGCGCGACCATGTTCGCAGAACAGCAGTTTGCCACCCGGCACCAAGGCTCTTCGCACTTCCTTGAGGGCGGCGACCGGGTCGGCAATCGTGCACAGCGTGAAGGTGCTGACCACCGTATCGAAGCTCGCGTCTGCTATCGGCAGCCGCTCGGCCGAAATGCCCACCAGCTCGACCGCGATACCGGCCTGATGGCTGCGCTTGAGCGCGAGCCTGTGCAAGTGCAGCGCCGGATCGACGCCGACGATGGCGTTGACGCGCGCCCTGTCATAAAAGGGCAGGTTCAGGCCGGTGCCGATGCCGATTTCGAGCACCCGCCCATGCGCTTGGGCAATAAGATTCTCGCGCTGCTTTCTGATGGGCTTGGCGCTGCAGGCAAGGTCCAACAGATAGGGGAGAAGATGGCGTTCGTACCAACTGTCAGACATGGCGCCACCGATGGAAATTCTTCATTTGAAAAGCCTGGGCAGCTCGGCTGCCAACATCGCCAGACCCGAGAAGCTGAGCATGGACAGCACGACCCTGCGAAACGCTTCCTGGCTCAGACACACGTAGACGCGGGCGCCGAGCATGGCCGGCAGCAACAGCGAAACAGCCACCACCGGGAGCAGCGGAAGCATCTCGCGCGTGACAGCGCCGGCGCCAATGTAGACGATCATCGTCACCGACAAGGCAGCCAGATTGAAGTTCTGGATGATGGCGCGTTGATGCTCTTTTTCGAGCCCGCGAAGCGTGCACCAAAGCGTCGGTATGACCCCTGTGAAACCGCCTATGCCGCCCATGAAGCCGCCCGCCGCGCCGGCCAATGCGTCTGCAACGCGCCCCCCGGCGCTGACTTTGGGCAAATACCCAGAGAAGAGCATGAGCGGGCACCAGACCACAAGGAAGAAGCCAAGCGCCAACTTGAATCCATGCGGGTTCAGGAAGGGCAGCACCGTGACCCCGATCGGAATGCCCACCAGGCCGCCCACCAGAAAGGGGGCAAGCGCTCGCAGACGCAGTCCTCGCCTGACCGAGACCGCCGCGACGATCTGCCCCGTCAGCGAACCGAACACGGCCATCACCGCGGCCGTGCGGGGCTCAATGCCCCAGACCCAGAACGACATCGCGACCATGCTGAATGCAAAGCCCGACAGGCCTTGCACGAATCCAGCGACGACAGCGCCGACGATGAGCAACAACAGCTCAGGGGCCATAGGGAGTGCCTACGATCGCTTGAGCGCCGTGACTTCGATCTCGATTTTCATGCGCGGCTCGGCCAGCCCGGCCGAGATCATCATGGCGGCAGGCCTGATCGCGCCGAAGTATTTGCGCAGCATCGGCCAGCACTGCTCGAACTGCGCGCCATCGGGCAGCACATAGGTGACACGAACCACGTCGTTGAGACTTGAATCGGCCTGCCCAAGCGCCGCCTGAATGTTCTTCAGGCATTGCTCGGTCTGCTCGATCAGGCTTTCCGATATCGACATGGTGGTGTAGTCAAAGCCGGTGGTGCCCGAGACAAAGACCCAATCGCCGGCAACAACGGCCCGCGAATAACCGATCTTTGCTTCGAAGTCAGAACCTGAGCTGATGAGTTTTCTGGTCATGTGAGTTCCTGAAGAATGGCAAGGTTTTTCATGGCGACCGCTTTGTGAAATGTGCAACGGACACCGGCTTCACTGCATGCGGGCCACGAGCGAGGGCAAGTCGGACATCTGGCGAAACACCTTGTGCGCTCCGGCGGCGAGCAACCTCGCGTCGCTGGTGCCGGCACAAAAACCGTAGACCGACATGCCCGCGGCCAGCGCAGCGGCAACGCCGCTGGGGCTGTCTTCGACGACCAGGCAGGCCGATGGCGCCACCGCGAAGTGGCGCGCAGCGTGGAGAAACAGATCCGGGAATGGTTTGCCGCGTGGCACGTCGGCCGAGCTGAACAGCCGCCCCTCGAAGCGCGCAAGCAGCCCGGTCAAGCCCAAGGTCTTGCGCATCTTGCCGTGCGGTCCGTTGGACGCGATGCACAAAGGGATGGTGATCAGATCCAGTGCCGCCTCGATGCCGTCCACCGGCCTGAGTTCGGCCTCCAGCGCGGCGAAGGTCCGGTCACGGTAGTTGGGGACGAAGTCCTGCGGCAATGGCGCGGCGATCAGTTCGGCCACGCGTTCGAGCGTGCGTGCGAAGGTGTGGCCGGTGAACTCGTGCTCGACCTCTTCGCATGACATCGCTATGCCCAGCTCGCCCAGCATCTCGGCGAGCACGCGTGTTGTGATCGGTTCACTGTCGACCACGACGCCATCGCAATCGAGTATCAGCAGCTCGAACGGACCGACGGGTGGAGCAGCGTTCTGACTCATGCGCTCAGCCCTCATGTGTGATGACGAAACCCTGCTTGCGCAGCGTGGCCAGCGGCGCAAACAGCGGCTCGGGGAGATGGTCCCAATCGAACCAGCCCCAAGCTTCGCACTTCTGCGGCTCCATGACCCGGGGCTCACCCGACTCGCGCCGGGCAAGCACGAACACGGTGACGTAGTGCCGCTGCTCGGCGTGAAAAACGTCGTTCGTGATCGGACCGTGGCTGAGCTTGAAAATGCGCATGCCGGTCTCTTCAAGCACCTCGCGCCGCGCACAGTCCTCTATCGATTCGCCGAACTCGAGATGGCCGCCAGGCGCGGCCCAGTTGCCAGCACCGTGCGAGCCCATGCGCTTGCCCAGCAGCACGCGGCCGTCTTCGACAACAAGGACTCCGACTCCGACTTGTGGCGCTGCTCCTGACATAGGTCCCTCTGGCGGCTAAGGTTTGACGAGCGGGCTTCTCATGCAAGCTGGACGTCGCAATGCATCAGTTGCTCGTCAGCGTCGATGTTGCGCCTGACATGCTCTTCAAGCGGCGACAGCAAGAAGCCGAGTCGACCGAGCAGGCGCGAAGAGCGCAGATTCTTGCGCTTGAGCACGGCGAACAGATGGCGCACTTCGTAGTACTGGACCAGCTCCGAGATCATCGCTTGCACGGCTTCATGCGCAAGCCCGCGCCCCCAGTACGCGCTCGACAGCTCGTAGGCAATCGCAGCGCGCCCGTTCGGACGCAGCGTGGCTTGAACATAGCCGATCAGCGGTGATGTGGAGAGACGTATGACCCAGTTGAGCCAGAGCTCTTCCCCGTCCGGAGACCGCCTCGATTCGAGCCGCGTGAAGCGCTCGCGCAACTGTTCGACCGACGTCGGTGGCGCCCGCTCGTATTCGTAGATGGCCGGGTCGCTCAGCACCGCAAACATCTCGTCGGCGTGCGCGGCGACCTGGGGCTCCAAGCTGAGTCCGGTAGACCTGATGGTGTGCATGCGTGCGATGGCCTTTGACGTGAGGGGCGCGCCAGCGCGTCCCGAGAGCATGGAGTGTGACAGCTCGTGCGTAGGTTTCAGCGCGAGGTCAGTCGATCGGCAATCGACCCGGGCGGTGGCGCTGCCTTGCAAGGGCGTGTGCCATTCCCGATCGCATAGACTGTTCGACAAGGCCGGCATCGCAAGCCAGCCGCGCCAAGCTACGCAGCCACCCATGGGGATCAAGATGACAAAGCCCACACTCGATATTCAACATGACACCGTAGGCGGCCGCTTCTTTGCGGTCGTCGACGGCTTTCAATGCGTGGTCGACTATGAGCTGGCCGGTGCTCGCATGAGCGTCAACCACACGCGCGTACCGACCCAATTGGAAGGGCGCGGCATTGCCGCTGCGCTGGTCAAGCAGACGCTGGAATGGGCCAAGACGCAGGACCTGCAAGTGGTGCCGGTGTGCAGCTATGTGAGCGCGTATCTGCAGCGCCACCCCGAATACCAGTCGCTCACCGCGCAGCGCTAGTACTGCGGCGCAGAGGTTTCGGAACGAGATGAAAGCGATGGATTCGGCCTGGTGGCAAGGCGCAAACCGCAGCAATACCGAGTGGTATTGCGAGGATTTGCAACGCCGCCACCGGGTCGAAGACGCGCTTTCATGTTTCGAAATCTCTGGGTCGCAGTACCAGTCGGGTTGAGCCGCGTCAGCTGGCGCTCTCTTGTTCTTGCAGCAGGCGCCACATCACCTTGCCCGCACCCGACTTGGGCAGACTGCTGACGAACTGGACGACGCGCGGCGCCTTGTAGGCGGCCATGTGCTCACGCGCCCAGTCGATGATGTCCTGCTCGCTGGTCTTGCCCACCGCCTCGGCGCGCAACACCACCACGGCCTTGACGCTCTCGCCTCGGTAGGCGTCCTTGGTTGCAATGATGCAAGCCTCCTGTATCGCCGGGTGCTTGTACAAGAGCATCTCGACTTCGGAGGGCCAGACCTTGTAGCCGCTCGCGTTGATCATGCGTTTGAGCCGGTCGGTGATGAAGAAATATCCTTCTTCATCCATGCGGCCGAGGTCGCCGGTGCGAAAGAAACGTTCGCCTTCAAAGTCGACAAACGCTGCGGCCGTGGCCCCCTCATTGCGCCAATAGCCCTTGAACACCATCGGTCCGCGCGTGATGATTTCGCCCACCTCGCCGATCGGCATCTCGACCAGCGTGACCGGATCGACCACGCGCGAATCGACGCCGAAGATCGGCATGCCCAGGCATTGCAGCTTGGCGCGTTCAATCGGGTTCGCATGCGAAGGTGCAGCGGTTTCCGTCAGCCCGTAGCCTTCGCTGAAAGTCAACCCGAATTCCTGCTGCAGCCGCTCGGCTACCGCATGCGGCATGGCCGCTCCACCGCCGCTCAGAACGCGCAGGCTCGACAGATCGAAGCTCTTGTAGTTGGGGCTGCCGAACAAGTCGATGACCATGGTCGGAATGCAGACCCAGTGCGTGGCCTTGTACCTTGAGATCAGGTGCCCGGCGAGTTCGCGGTCCCAGCGCGGCATGACGATTTGCGTGCTGCCGCTGAACATCGCGCCCAGCACGCCATACATCAGGCCGGTGATATGGAACATGGGCACGACGGCGAGTGCGACCGTTTCCGGGCCGGCGTGCGAAAAGGCCCCCCCTACGGCATTGGCCATCAGCGTGCGATTCGTGTGCATGCAACCCTTGGGCAAGCCGGTGGTGCCCGACGTATAGGGCAGCAGCGCCAGATCGTCGGCCTGCGCGGTGTGCGGCCCCGGCAGCAGGCCTGCGGTCAAGACCTGGCCCCAACTGACGCAACCCTCTGGCAAGGCATGCGGTTTGGTGAGCCAGGCCCAGATCGCTTCGGAAGGCATCAGGTCCGCCGGCGGTCCGCCAACGGGCAAGGCGTCTGCGTAGTTCGTCACCAGCACCTGCTGCGCGCGCTTCTCGGGGGCCAGTGCTGCATTGGCCTCGCAGACGATGGACGCCAGATCGGCGGCGCAGATCACGACCTTGGTCTCGGGGTCGGTGATGTAGTGCTTGAATTCCTCGGCGCGGTTCATCGGATTGACCGGCACCACCACCGCATCGGCGCGATTCACCGCATAAAAGGCCGCAGCGAACTGCGGGCAGTTCTGCATGAACAGCGCCACGCGGTCGCCTTTTTGCACGCCGACGCTTTGCAGCCAGACGGCCAGCGCCAGGGCTTGCGCGTGCAACTCGGCATAGCTCAGTTCGCGCCCGAAGAACACATAGGCGGCCTTGTCGGGATAACGCCGCGCCGCCACTTCCAGATTGAACCAGAGGCTGGTCTCGGGCACCGCCAGCGAGGTCGGCAGACGCCTGGGCCAATGGGCCAGATGAGGACGAGGAGCGCGATCGACCATGTCTGATTTCCTTGAGTTGCGGCGTTGCCGAGCAAGCGCAGGATACAGTCATCCGGCCGTCAAAACACTCCGTCGTCGAGGCAATCAGCTCAGGGTTTATCTTGATACGCTGAACGCGGCGCGCCCGCTTCAGACCACCACCGGCTCGGGTTCGAGGCGGATGCCGAAGCGTCCGTAGACGCTTTCCTGGATGGCGCGCGCCAGCGTCACGACCTCGGCGCCGCTGGCGTTGCCGCGGTTCACCAGCACCAGCGCTTGTTTTTCATAGACGCCCGCGCCGCCTATGCTCTTGCCCTTCCAGCCGCAGGCGTCTATCAGCCAGCCGGCCGCGAGCTTGACGCTGCCGTCAGGCATCGGATAGTGGACGATGGTGGGCTCGCGGCTGATGATGTCGCGGCATTGCTCTTGCGTCACCACCGGGTTCTTGAAGAAGCTGCCGACATTGCCGATCAGCGCCGGGTCGGGCAGCTTGGCGCGGCGTATCTCGCAGACCCAGTCGAAGATTTGCTGAGCACTGGGCGCGCTGATGCCGGTCTGCAGCAGTTTGCGCTCGAGCTCCAGATAGTCGAGCGCCGGCTTCCAGGGTTTGGGCAGGCGCAGGCGCACGCGCGTGATGAGGGTCTTGCCGGCCAGCCCGGCAAAGCCGCCTTGCTTGAACACGCTGTCGCGGTAGCCGAAGCGGCATTGCGAGGCGCTCAGGCTCACGGTGCGGCCGGTCACCAGATCGACCGCGTCGAGGTTCTCGAAACGGTCCTTCAATTCGATGCCATAGGCGCCGATGTTCTGCACCGGCGCTGCGCCCACCGTGCCCGGAATCAGCGCCAGGTTCTCGAGCCCGGGGTAGCCTTGAG
>Ga0315270_10002118_pt1 | contig 10513 bp, 7 predicted proteins | sample C1_bottom_MG_FD_204932 | JGI IMG/M metagenome (GOLD analysis project Ga0315270, IMG submission 204932) | Sediment microbial communities from Yellowstone Lake, YNP, Wyoming, USA - C1_bottom | ecosystem: Environmental > Aquatic > Freshwater > Lake > Sediment | place: USA: Wyoming | collected... | reverse complement strand
CGCTGGAAGAGGCCGAAGCCGAAATCGGTATCAACGACTGGATAGACCCCGATACCGGCGAACCCGCCATGGGAACCTCGCCGCACTATGAGGAATAGCGTGGGGAGGAATAGCGCGGCGTCTTTCTTATTTGATGCGCATTCCCGGCTGCGAACCGGCGTCGGGAGAAAGAATAAACGGCCCGCCGCGCTCATCCGATGCGGCCAGCACCATGCCTTCGGAAAGACCGAACTTCATCTTGCGCGGCGCGAGATTGGCGACCATCACCGTCAGCCGCCCGATCAGTTCTTCCGGCGCGTAGGCCGATTTGATGCCCGCAAATACATTGCGCGGTTTCTCCTCGCCGATGTCCAGCGTCAGCCGCAGCAGCTTCTCCGCACCTTCCACATGTTCCGCATTGACGATCTTCGCCACGCGCAAATCCACCTTGGTGAAGTCGTCGATTGAAATAGTTGAAATCCCCCCATCGCCCCCCTTTGGCAAAGAGGGGTTAGAAGCGGGCGCAGCATCCCCTGCCACGCCCCCCTTCGGCGAAGGGGGGCTGGGGGGGATTTGGTTCTGCTGTGCTTCGCCGTGCCTGACAGGTGATGGCGGCGGCACTAGGGTGTCTTTGTTGGCGGCGACCATGGCTTCGATCAGTTTGGGGTCGAGGCGTTGCATGAGGTGTTTGTAGTCCTTGATTTTGTGGCTTAACAGAGGGCTCATCAGATCTGTCCACGATAGCGCCTCGACATTCAAGAATAATTCAACTTGTTCGGCCAGCTTGGGCAAAATCGGCTTCAGGTAAATCGTGAGCAGGCGGAATAGATTCAGGCTCACTGTGCAGGTTTCGTGCAGCTTTGCTTCTTGTCCATCCTGTTTAGCCAATACCCAAGGCGCCTGGTTGTTTACATATTCGTTGGCGAGGTCGGCAAGGCGCATGATTTCGCGTATGGCTTTGCCGAAGTCGCGGTTCTCGTAAGCCTCGGCAACCTGTTTTTCAGAGCCGATAAATTCGCCTATGAGATGAGCGCCACTGCTGTCGGTGATCTGCTCGGGTGCGGCGAGCATTCCGCCAAATTTCTTGCTGATGAATCCCGCACAGCGGCTTGCGATGTTGATGTACTTTCCGATCAGGTCGCTGTTTACTTTCGCCACGAAATCGTCAAGGCTGAGGTCGAGGTCTTCCATCGTGCCGTTGAGTTTTGCGGCATAGTAGTAGCGCAGGTAATCGGTGCACTTGATGTGTTCCGCATAGCTCTTGGCGGTGATGAAGGTGCCGCGTGACTTGGACATCTTCTCGCCGTTCACGGTGAGGAAGCCGTGCGCGAACAGTTTGGTCGGCGTGCGGAAGCCCGCGTGCTGCAGCATCGCGGGCCAGAACAGCGCGTGGAAATATAGGATGTCTTTGCCGATGAAGTGGTACAGCTCGGCATTCGAGCCGGGCTTCCAGTAGTCGTCGAAATTCAGCTTGGATGATTTGCACAGCTGCGCAAAGCTGCCCATATAACCGACCGGCGCATCCAGCCACACATAAAAATACTTGCCCGGCGCATCGGGAATCTCGAAACCGAAGTAGGGCGCGTCGCGCGAGATGTCCCAGTCGGTGAGCTTGTTTTCGCCCTCTGTGCCCAGCCATTCCTGCATCTTGTTGGCGGCCTCGGACTGCAAAGTTCCTTTGGTCGTCCACTCCTGCAAAAATTTCTGGCAGCTCGGGTCGGACAGCTTGAAGAAGAAATGTTCGGACACGCGCATTTCGGGCTTGGCACCGGACACGGCGGAATAGGGGTTCTTCACTTCGGCGGGTGTGTAGGCCGCGCCGCACACTTCGCAGTTGTCGCCGTACTGGTCTTTCGCGCCGCACTTGGGGCACTCGCCCTTGATGAAGCGATCCGGCAGGAACATCTGCTTTACCGGGTCGTAGAATTGTTCGATGCTGCGCGATACGATCAGGCCGCTTTCTTTCAGTTTCTTGTAGATGGCATAGGCGAACTGCCTGGTCTCGTCAGAGTTGGTCGAGCCATAGTTGTCGAATTCCACATTGAACGCGTCGAAGTCGGCCTTGTGTTCCTGCCACACGCGGGCTATCAGCGCCTGCGGGGTGATGCCTTCTTTCTCCGCGCGCAGCATGATCGGCGTGCCGTGGGTGTCGTCGGCGCACACGTAGTGGCAGGTATGGCCCTGCATTTTCTGGAAGCGCACCCAGATGTCGGTCTGGATGTATTCGACCAGGTGGCCCAAGTGGATGCTGCCATTGGCATAAGGCAGGGCGGAGGTGACGAGAATCTTGCGCGGCATGGATGGGAGCAACCTTTTTAAAAGAGCGGCAATTGTAGCAAAAGCCGCACGCGGCTGCGGAATTGGGTAAAATTGCGTCCCCAAAGAATTACGGCAACGAGGCACAACATGAGTTTTACCGAAGCGGATGTGCAAAGCGCATTAAAACAACTGACCGACCCGAACACGAAGAAGGACTTCGTCAGCGGCAAGTCGGTGAAGAACATCAAGATCAGCGGCAACGATGTGTCGCTCGACATCCTGCTCGGTTATCCGGCGAAGAGCGTGTGGGACGAGATCAAGGCGCTGGTGGAAAGCCACCTGAAAACCAACTTGCCGGGCGCGGGCAAGATTACCGCTACCGTCACCAGCAAGGTGGTGTCTCATGCGGTGCAGCGCGGCGTGAAGCTGGTGGATGGCGTGAAGAATATCATCGCGGTGGCGTCCGGCAAGGGCGGCGTGGGCAAATCCACCACGGCGGTGAATCTGGCTTTGGCGCTGGCCGCCGAGGGTGCCAAGGTCGGCATGCTGGACGCCGACATCTACGGCCCCTCGCAGCCGACCATGCTGGGCATCACCGGCCGCCCGGTGTCCAAGGACGGGCAATCCATGGAGCCGATGCAGGGCCACGGGCTGCAGGCGATGTCCATCGGTTTCATGATCGAAGGTGACGATGTGCCCATGGTGTGGCGCGGCCCGATGGTGACGCAGGCGCTGGACCAGTTGTTGCGCCAGACCAAGTGGGACGGCCTCGATTATCTGGTGATAGACCTGCCGCCGGGCACCGGCGACATACAGCTCACGCTGGCACAGAAAGTGCCGGTGACCGGCGCGGTGATCGTGACCACGCCGCAAGATATTGCATTAATGGATGCGCGCAAAGGGCTCAAGATGTTCGAGAAGGTGGACATCAAAATCCTCGGCATCGTGGAAAACATGAGCACGCACATCTGCTCCAAGTGCGGGCATGAAGAGCATATCTTCGGTGCAGGCGGCGGCGAGAAGATGTGTGCAGATTACGGCGTCGAGCTGCTGGGTTCCTTGCCGCTGGACATCAATATCCGCGAACAGGCCGACTCCGGCAAGCCCACGGTGGTAGCCGACCCGGACAGCGCGATTGCCAAGGTGTACAAGCAGATCGCGCGCCGCGTGGCGGTAAAAGTGGCGGAAATGGCGCAGGATCACAGCGCGGTGTTTCCGAAGATTGTGGTGCAAAACACTTAGCCGCTGATGAACACGGATTTTCACGGATAGAGTCAGGAGGTTGTATCCGTGTTTCATCGGTGTAAATCCGTGGCTAATTTTAGCGAGGAATGAATGAGCATTAAATCCGACAAATGGATACGCCGCATGTGCGAACAGCACAACATGATCGAACCCTTCGAGCCGGGGCAGGTCAAGGAAGTGAACGGCCAGAAGATCGTGTCCTACGGCACTTCGTCTTATGGCTACGATATTCGCTGCTCGCGCGAATTCAAGCTGTTCACCAACATCAACAGCACCATCGTTGATCCGAAAAATTTCGATCCCAATTCCTTCGTGAACGTGGAAGCGGATTACTGCGTGATTCCTCCAAACTCGTTTGCGCTGGCGCGCACCGTGGAATATTTCCGCATTCCGCGCAACGTACTGACCATCTGCCTAGGCAAGAGTACTTATGCGCGCTGCGGGATTATTGTAAATGTGACTCCATTTGAGCCGGAGTGGGAAGGTTATGTGACGCTGGAGTTCTCCAATACCACGCCGTTGCCCGCGAAGATTTACGCCAATGAGGGCGTGGCGCAGGTGCTGTTCTTCGAGAGCGATGAAGTGTGCGAGACCTCGTATAAAGATCGCGGCGGCAAGTATCAGGGGCAGGTCGGCGTGACTCTGCCGAAGATCTGACCGCAATCTCATTGAAGAAAATTACTGGTAAGAGCGGGCCATGCCCGCGAAGTTTTTCTATTCGCGGGCATGGCCCGCTCCTACCACTTGCGTCGCCGCGTAAATCTGCGACAATCCGCGCCAATAGATGTCTGACTGCTTTTCTCCATTGAGGAACTCTGAATGAAATTCCGCTTTAGTTCCGACATCACATTGGCCTGCGGCCAATATGAGTCTTCACTGAAACTCCACCTCGCGCAGCGTGATGCAGGCTCGCAGTGTGCTGCGTTCCGTTCCGCCAAGCAAAGGAGTGCGATATGAAGTTCCGTTTTCCCATCATCATCATTGACGAAGACTTTCGCTCGGAAAACGCCAGCGGGCTGGGTATACGTGCGCTGGCCGAGGCTATCGAGAAAGAAGGCATGGAAGTGCTGGGCGTGACCAGCTACGGCGACCTGACTTCGTTTGCGCAGCAGCAAAGCCGCGCCTCGGCCTTTCTGCTTTCGATAGACGACGAGGAGTTTGGCGGCGGCAGCAAGGAAGAGACCGAGGTGGCGCTGAAATCGTTGCGCGCCTTTGTTGAAGAAATACGTTTCAAAAACGCGGATATTCCAATTTATCTGTACGGCGAGACACGCACTTCGCGCCACATTCCGAACGACATCCTGCGCGAGCTGCACGGCTTCATCCACATGCACGAAGACACGCCGGAGTTCGTGGCGCGCCACATCATCCGCGAAGCCAAGGCTTATCTGGATTCGCTGGCACCGCCGTTCTTCCGCGCGCTGCTGCACTACGCGCAGGACGGTTCGTATTCATGGCACTGCCCCGGTCACTCCGGCGGGGTGGCGTTTCTGAAGTCACCGGTCGGCCAGATGTTCCACCAGTTCTTCGGCGAGAACATGCTGCGCGCCGACGTGTGCAATGCGGTGGATGAGCTCGGCCAGTTGCTCGACCACACCGGCCCGGTGGCGGCCTCCGAGCGCAACGCCGCGCGCATTTTTAATGCCGACCACCTGTTTTTTGTCACCAACGGCACCTCGACCTCCAACAAGATCGTGTGGCACTCCACCGTTGCGCCGGACGACATCGTGGTGGTCGATCGCAACTGCCACAAATCCATTTTGCACTCGATCATGATGACCGGCGCGGTGCCGGTGTTCCTGACGCCGACGCGCAACCATTACGGCATCATCGGGCCGATCCCCAAGTCCGAATTCGAGATGGAGAACATCCAGAAGAAGATAGACGCCAATCCGTTCATCAAGGACAAGAGCAAGAAGCCGCGCATCCTGACCATTACCCAGAGCACTTACGACGGTGTGATGTACAACGTGGAAACGCTGAAGCAGATGCTGGATGGCAAGATAGACGCGCTGCATTTCGACGAGGCCTGGTTGCCGCACGCGGCCTTCCACGATTTTTACAAAGACATGCATGCCATCTCGCGCCACCGTCCGCGCGCGAAAGAGTCCATGATCTTTGCCACCCAGTCCACGCACAAGTTGCTGGCCGGTCTGTCACAAGCCTCGCAGATACTGGTGCGCGAGCCGGAGACGCGCAAGCTGAACAGCCACATGTTCAACGAAGCCTATTTGATGCACACCTCGACTTCGCCGCAATACGCGATCATCGCTTCGTGCGACGTGGCGGCGGCGATGATGGAGCCGCCGGGTGGCACCGCACTGGTGGAAGAGAGCATCGCCGAGGCGCTGGATTTCCGCCGCGCCATGCGCAAGGTGGACGAGGAGTTTGGCAAGGACTGGTGGTTCAAGGTATGGGGGCCGGAGAAACTGGCCGACGAGGGCATCGGTTCGCGCGACGACTGGATGCTGAAGACTTCCGAAAAATGGCACGGTTTCGGCAAGCTGGTTTCCGGCTTCAATATGCTCGACCCGATCAAGGCCACGGTCATCACGCCGGGGCTGAACCTCAACGGCAACTTCGACGACAACGGTATCCCCGCCGCGATGGTCACCAAATATCTGGCCGAGCACGGCGTGATCGTGGAGAAGTGCGGGCTGTACTCCTTCTTCATCATGTTCACCATCGGCATCACCAAGGGCCGCTGGAACACGCTGCTCACCGCGCTGCAACAGTTCAAGGACGACTACGACAAGAACGCACCGCTCTGGCGCATCCTGCCGGAGTTTGCGGTCAAGCATCCGCAATACGAGCGCGTTGGCCTGCGCGACCTGTGCCAGCAGATCCACGATACCTACAAGCTGCACAACGTGGCGAAGATGACCACCGAGATGTATTTGTCGGACATGCAGCCCGCGATGAAGCCGTCTGATGCCTTCGCCAGGATGGCGCACGACGAGATAGACCGCGTGCCGATAGACGAGCTGGAAGGCCGCATTACCGCCGTGTTGCTCACGCCCTATCCGCCCGGCATTCCGCTATTGATACCCGGCGAACGTTTCAACAAGACCATCGTGGACTATTTGAAATTCGCGCGCGACTTCAACCACAAGTTTCCCGGCTTTGAGAGCGATATTCACGGCCTGGTAGAAGAGGTGAACGGCGAAACGCGCTATTACGTGGATTGCGTGAGCCAGAGTTAAACGAATCAACCGAAGGTGTAAATTATGAAGCTGCCGCTGGTAATTATTTTTGCAATAGTTGCGTTCAACATCAGCATGTTCACCCTGTTGCTGCAAATGGACATGCTGATTTATCACTCACCCATCGCCAAGGCGGTTGCCTGGTTATTCACCGCGGCGGCCTGGGTGCTGGCCTATATTTATCGCGCGAAATCCTTCAAGCTGTTCTGAAGAAGCGGGCAATTCGTCCGGTACTATCAGGATTCCTGCTTGAAAAAACGTATGGTGTTGCGTCCTGCGGCTTTGGCCTGATACATCGCGATATCGGCCCACTTGAGAATTTCTTCCGCGCTGGCCGTATGGCCGGTGAACAGCGCTACGCCTATGCTCGAGGAACAGTGATGCTCTACCGTGAGGGGGGATTGCCCTTCCTGTGCCAGCGTCAGCACATAAGGCTCGGCCAGCAGGGCGCGGATTTTTTCCGCGACGATGCCCGCCTGCGCCGTTGATGCGGCCAGGTCTGTATCCAGTTCGCCGAGCATCACCACAAATTCGTCGCCGCCAAAGCGCGCGATGGTGTCCGCCTCGCGCACGCAATGGTTAATGCGCTGTGCCACCTGCACCAGCAGCAAATCGCCCATGCCATGGCCGTGCGTGTCGTTGAGCTGCTTGAATTTATCCATGTCCAGGAACATCAATGCGCCGTAGCGGCCATCGCGGTTGCTCACGGCCATCGCATGTTCCAGCCGCTCATTCAGCAGGCGGCGGTTCGGCTGGCGGGTGAGCGGGTCATAAAAAGCCAGCTGGTGGATTTCCTCTTCACTCGCCTTGCGTTGGGTGATGTCGGAGAAGATGCCCACGTAGTTGACCAACCGGCCGCGCGCATCAAGGATGGAGGTGACGGTCAGTTGCTCGGGATATATCTGGCCGTTCTTGCGCCTGTTCCAGATTTCCCCGCGCCAGCCTTTTTCGAGTTTGATGCTCTGCCACATGCGCTGGTAGAAAGCCGCGTCCTGGCGGCCCGATGACAAAATAGCCGGTGTTTTGCCGACCACATCTGCGCTGGAATAACCGGTGATCTCGGTGAAGGCATGGTTGACCTTGACGATGACGCCCGCCGCGTCGGTAATCATGATGCCTTCGCGTGCCTCAAACGTGGTGGCGGCGACGGCGTGTTCGCGGTAAATTTCCTGTTGCAATACCGCATTGCGCGCCATGCTGAGCAGCCAGAACAGCATCAGCGCCACCAGCAGCCCGGCCAGCCCCGCGATGCCCAGCACCTTCCACTGCGTCCACCACGGGGCGCGCTTGTCCAGCAACACCAGCGTCCAATCGCCCGCCGGATCGTCCCATTCCAGCGTGTGGCTGCGCACCACATGGCGCACGCCATCAATTTCGGTTTCTGCCGCTTTCAAGGTAAAGGGCAAGGAGGGAGGCGATGCCTGGACGAACATATTGCCGTATTGCCGCAGCTGCCGTATCCGTTCCAGCTGCTTGGCATCAACTTCGCCGTCAATGTGGAACAGCCAGTCCGGGCGGCTGGAGGCAAACACCAGGCCTTGCGGCGAGAGCAGCACGGCGGGGCCGCCAGTCCAGCTTGCAAGCAGCGCGTCCAGCTTGCTGGCCGGGAGGCGCACCGCAATTACCCCGATGGGTTTCGATGCGCCGTCCGGCCCGGCACGCACCGGTGCCGCAAGGAAAATACTGCGCTCGGGATTGATGATACCGACGGCGGGATAAACATTGGCGGTGCCCTGCATGGCCAGTTGCGCATAGGGCCGGAACGACATATTGGCTCCCGTGCCGTGATCGCGGTTTTTGCTGCTGTATGCGGCAACGACACCCTGCCGGTCCAGCAGCAGGGAAACATCGGCATGGTATTGCGTGCGTAAATTTTCCAGCATCGCCAGCACCTGTGGTGCATCGGGCGGCAGCTTGCCCTGCACCAGTTGCTTGGCCTCGCGGTTTTCCAATCCGAACATGATCACCGCGCCCATCGCGCGGCTGTTTACCGTGCCGCTTTCCAGTGTCGCGGCGTAAGTGGCCAGCGCCTCGGCCAGATGGACATTGCGACCGGCCTCAAGATCCCGGCCGGTATCGTCGGCCATCACCAGCAAGGCGAACGCCACCAGCACTGCGGAGAACAGGGCGTAGATTCCGGTGTGGCGGTCTATCCAGTAAAGAAAGCGCATCTTGAAAGAAATTCTCCTGCCAAGCCTGGCGTCATGCGAATACAAATTATGGGTGAATTGTAGCAGGCTTGGCTTGGTGCTTATTCCCTGAATTGCCGCAAAAATTGCATAGGCCGCAGCAAAAATACATAGGTCGTCGCGAGGGTCAGTGGCCAAGTATGGGCATGTTAAAATCGGACTCAAGATGAAATTCCCCGCGCGAAAAAATTATGCGACCATCCTCTGCGCGTTGCTGTGCGTAGCCGGGCTATCGCTCGCGCCATCCGCACTGGCGGATGAACTGATGTTGGTGGTGGTGGGCGCAAATAGTCCGCTGGTCTCGCTCGATAAAAACCAGGTGCGCAATATCTTCCTCGGTAAAGTCACTGCGCTGCCCGATGGCAGCAACGTTATTCCAGTAGACCAGCCGGAATCAAGCCCTTTGCGCGAAGAGTTCTATGTCAAGGTGGTCGAGCATTCAGCCGCCGAGGTCAAGGCGCACTGGGCGCAATTGGCGTTTACCGGGCGCGGCGAGCCGCCGCACGAGAGCCGGGGCAGCGACGATGTCAAAGCGATACTCAACGCAACGCCGGGTGCAATCGGTTATATCGAAAAGTCGGCGCTCGACAGCAGCGTCAAAGTTGTATTGATTGTGGAATAGCCGGGTGGGCCGGGGTGTCCGTACCCGGGGGGTAGCAAAGGAGGAGCGGTGAAATTTTATAAAAAAATATTGCAAGCATTAACCCTGGCGGGGCTGCTCGGTGCCGTTGCGCTTCCCGGCTGGGCCGAGGAGGCGGATAGTGTCAAGCTCAAAGGCTCCGGCTTCCTGACATTGGCCGCAGGCACGGTGTTGAACGGCGGCACGGCGCAAAACACCAGCGGCTACAACTGCCCGTGTTTTATTTCCGATTACGGTGAGGCCGGGGTGTACCAGAAGGGCGGGCTGAATTGGCAGCCGGACAGCAAGCTCGGTTTGCAGGGAACGGCGGCATTCGGCGAACGTTATACATTGACCAGCCAGGTCATGCTGCGCGGAACCGGTGTTGATCCGGTGGACATCGAATGGCTGTATGGCGACATCAAGCTCAACAACAATCTGACCCTGCAAGCCGGGCGCAAGCGTCTACCGCTGTTTTATTATTCCGACTCGCAGGATGTCGGCCTGGCCCATCCCTGGGTGCATTTGCCGCCGCAGATGTATGGCTGGGAGATCGTCAATTACAACGGTGCCAATTTGCTGTACAAAGACCAATGGGGCGAGTGGTCGTCCGGCATGAACTTGTTTGCCGGCAGCGAGTCCGCAAAAAACAGCCCTTACTGGAAAATATATAACGGCAAAAACAGCCAGACCGATGCGCACTGGTCTGGCATCGCGGGAGCCACTTTCAACTTGGGCAACGACTGGCTGGAGGCCCGCCTGCTCTATCTTCAGTCCAACATCCAGAACACCACCATCTTGCCCGCATTCTCCGTCGGCCCGCAGACCCGGCAGAAAATTTACGGCGCATCATTCAACGTTGATTATGCGCAATGGCTTGTGCGTTCCGAATTTTTGTATATCAACCGCAAGGAATCCTACGGCGGCGATCATGCCCAGCTTTACGGGATAGGCTACCGTATCGGCAAGTGGCTGCCTATGGCGACCTATGCCAACTACCGCCAATCGGTGACTGCGGA
>Ga0315270_10002115_pt1 | contig 10516 bp, 10 predicted proteins | sample C1_bottom_MG_FD_204932 | JGI IMG/M metagenome (GOLD analysis project Ga0315270, IMG submission 204932) | Sediment microbial communities from Yellowstone Lake, YNP, Wyoming, USA - C1_bottom | ecosystem: Environmental > Aquatic > Freshwater > Lake > Sediment | place: USA: Wyoming | collected... | reverse complement strand
CCGAACTGCGCAACGTCATGATCAAGTATTGAAAAAATTGAAACCCCATTTTTTATAAGAAACTCCCATGAAGCTTTATTACTCTCCTGGCGCTTGCTCACTGTCACCCCACATTGCCCTGCGCGAGGCCGGTCTCGCTTTTGACTTGGTCAAGGTCGATCTCAAAACCAAGAAAACCGATGCTGGTGATGATTACTTTGCAGTGAACCCCAGCGGTTATGTGCCCTGCTTGCAGATCGACGATGGTCGCACGCTCACCGAAGGCCCCGCCATCGTGCAATACATCGCTGACCAAGCGGCTGGCAAAAAACTTGCGCCGCTCAACGGCACGTTTGAGCGCTATCAACTACAGCAGTGGCTTAACTTTATTTCCACCGAGATTCATAAAAGCTTTTCCCCGCTGTTCAACCCCGATGCCAGCGCTGACTCCAAGGCTACTGCGCGCAAGACTTTGGATGCCCGCTTGGCGACGGCAGCAGCGCAACTTTCAAAGACACCCTATTTGCTCGGCGAGAGCTACTCTGTCGCTGACATCTACCTGTTTGTGACCTTGGGCTGGGCTGGCTATGTGGGTGTGGACTTGGCACCCTGGCCTGCGTTGCAACACTTTACGGCCCGGGTGGCCTCCCGCGATGCCGTTCAGGCCACCTTGCGCGCAGAAGGTTTGATTCAGGCGTGAACATGATGACAGCATCCAATCCAGAAATTGCACAATCGATTGTTGCTGCGGGCATCCGCACCAACTACCATGATGTCGGCACCGGCTTCCCGGTTCTGTTGATTCACGGTTCCGGCCCGGGCGTGACCGCGTGGGCCAACTGGCGCCTGGTGATGCCTGCGCTGGCCAAACAGGCTCGGGTCATTGCCCCCGACATGGTGGGTTTCGGTTTTACCGAACGGCCAGTTGGTTTTGCGTACACGATGGATGCATGGGTCAGGCAAGCCATTGGCCTGTTGGATGCACTGAAGCTTGATCAGGTTGATCTGGTTGGCAACTCCTTTGGTGGTGCGCTGTCCCTTGCACTGGCCATTCGTCACCCCCAGCGTGTTCGCCGCCTGGTGCTTATGGGAGCCGCTGGTGTCGAGTTTGAGCTGACACCTGGCCTGGATGCAGTTTGGGGCTATACGCCATCGCTTGACAACATGCGCAAGCTGCTGGATATCTTTGCCTTTGACCGCGGACTGGTGACCGATGAACTTGCACGACTGCGCTACGAAGCCAGTATCCAGCCGGGGTTTCAGGAAGCATTTTCGTCGATGTTCCCCGCACCGCGTCAGCGTTGGGTGGCATCACTGGCAAGTCCTGAAGCGGATATACAAGCACTGCCACACGAAACTCTGATCATTCATGGCCGCGAGGACCAAGTCTTGCCGTTGTCAAACTCGATCCGGCTGAACGCATTGATTGCACGGTCACAGTTGCATGTGTTTGGACGCTGCGGTCACTGGACGCAAATTGAGCATGCGACACGTTTCGCACAGTTGGTCGGGAATTTCTTGGCTGAGGCCGACGCACGGGCTGCCTGAAAGATTCGTAAAAACTACTACTTTGATAGCTTATTGCGCTTATTTAATAAGGGCTAGAGGCTTAAAAGATCAATATTTTCCAATTAACCAACCGAGCTAAACCGTAATGGAAGAAAAACTGATAGAAACCCTGGGCGATGAGCTTTACCACGCCATGAGTACACAAACCGTGGTCGACCCGCTCACCAGCCGCCACCCCGAGATCACCATCGAGAATTCGTACCACATCCAGCAGCGTATGTTGTCACGCCGGCTGCAGGCGGGTGAGCGTGTGGTGGGCAAGAAAATTGGTGTCACCTCGGCGGCAGTGATGAACATGCTGGGCGTTTACCAGCCTGACTTTGGCTACCTGCTCGACGGCATGATCTACAACGAAGGCCAGTCAATTGACATCGCCACGCTCATCCAGCCCAAGGCTGAAGGTGAAATTGCCTTCATCCTTAAAAAAGACCTGATGGGGCCTGGCATCAGCAACGCCGACGTGCTGGCCGCCACCGAATGTGTGATGCCTTGCTTCGAGATTGTTGATAGCCGCATTCGCGATTGGAAGATCAAAATACAGGACACCGTTGCGGACAACGCCTCATGCGGGGTCTTTGTGCTGGGTGACCGCGCGGTGAACCCGCGCAATATTGATCTGTCCACCTGTGGCATGGTGCTGGAGAAAAATGGCGAGATCATCGGTACCGGTGCAGGTGCCGCAGCCCTGGGCTCGCCGGTGAATGCCGTCACCTGGTTGGTCAACACCTTGGGCCGACTAGGTATCGGCATGAAAGCGGGTGAAGTTATCTTGTCGGGCGCCTTGGCCGCCATGTCGCCGGCCAAGGCGGGTGACAACTTCCGCGTCAGTATGGGTGGGCTGGGCAGTTGCTCGGTGCGTTTCTCCTGAAAGCGCCGCGATCGTAATGGCTACAGCCGCTCCCAACGCTGTCGGCGCCGTCACCGTGCTGGTGTCGCGCCGCGTCAAGCAGGGTCACGAGGCTGCTTTCGAGCAGGCTTCTGCCGCCATGACCGTCGCCGCACGTCCATTCCCCGGTTATCTGGGCGGACAACTGGTGCAACCGGACCCTGAAGGCGACACAGAGGAAAGCAACCTGTACCACACGGTTTTTGCCTTTGACACGACTGACCATTTGCAGGCTTGGCAAACCTCCCCCGAGCGAACAGCGTGTCTGCAAGCCATCGCCCTGCACACACTGAGCAGCAGCAAATTGCGCGAGGTCAGCGGCCTGGGCCATTGGTTTACCCCACCCACAGGCGCGGCACACCAGCCGCCACCGCGCTGGAAGGTGGCGGTGATCACGTGGCTGGGCATCTTTCCCACGGTGTACCTGCTGTTCCTGACGGTAGCGCCCTTGTTGGCCAGTTGGCCGCTGCTGCCGCGCGTGATGGTCATCACGATGCTGGTGGTGGTACTGATGACCTGGCTGGTGGCCCCCCGACTGACCGCGTGGCTCAAACCTTTTCTGTACCCACCTGCGCACGTCAGCACCTGACAAGGAATCTGAATGGATCTATTACTTAAAGGCAAACGTGCCTTGATCACCGGATCGACATCCGGCATAGGCTGGGCCACTGCGCGCGAACTTGCGGCTGAAGGGGCTCATGTGATTCTCAATGGCCGCGACCCAGCCAGGCTGACCAACGCGATTGAACGGATCCAGTCCGAGTTCACGGACGCAATGGTAGACGGCGTGGCCGCCGATTTGTCGTCCGCTGCGGGTTGCCAGCAACTATTGGAGGCTGCTGGGGAGATTGACATTTTGGTCAACAACCTGGGCATCTTCGAGCCCAAACCGTTTGAGCAGATTGGCGATGCCGACTGGCTGCGCTTTTTCGAAGTCAATGTGATGAGTGGTGTACGTTTATCTCGGCACCACCTGCCGCAGATGAAGGCCCGTAACTGGGGCCGCATCGTGTTCATCTCCAGCGAGTCAGGCATTTGCCCGCCCGCTGAAATGGTGCATTACGGTATGAGCAAGTCGGCTCAGTTGTCGGTGTCACGCGCTTTGGCCGAAACCTGTATCGGCACAAACGTCACCGTCAACAGCGTGCTGCCGGGTCCGACCAAAACCGAAGGCGTGGGCGAGTTCTTTGCCACCTTGGCGCGTGATGCCGGCCAGACACTGGCGCAGGCGGAACACGACTTTTTCAAATTTGCCCGTCCGACATCGCTGTTGCAACGCTTTATCGAACCCGCTGAGGTCGCCGCCATGGTGGTCTATGTCTGCAGTCCGCGCTCTGCCGCCACCAACGGTGCAGCCCTGCACGTCGAAGGCGGTGTGGTGCGCTCTCTTATTTAATTTCAACTGAAGGAGTTTTTATGAAAAAAATCAAATGTGCCCTGATCGGGCCTGGCAACATCGGTACCGACCTGCTGGCCAAGTTGCAACGCAGCAAGGTTTTGGAGCCTGTCTGGATGGTAGGCATTGATCCCAACTCAGACGGCCTCAAGCGCGCTCGCGAAATGGGTATCAAAACCACGTCTGAGGGCGTGGATGGCCTGGTGCCACACATGGTGGCAGACGGTGTGCAAATCGTCTTTGACGCCACCAGCGCCTATGTGCACGCAGAAAACAGCCGCAAGGTCAACGCCCTGGGCGCGTTGATGATTGACCTGACCCCGGCGGCTATTGGCCCGTTTTGCGTGCCGCCAGTGAACCTGATTGAGCACGTTGGCAAAGGTGAGATGAACGTCAACATGGTCACCTGCGGTGGCCAGGCGACCATTCCCATGGTGGCAGCAGTCAGCCGGGTGCAACCTGTGGCCTATGGCGAAATCGTCGCCACGGTGTCTAGCAAATCTGCAGGCCCCGGCACCCGCAAGAACATTGATGAATTCACCCGCACCACCGCCAGCGCGGTCGAAAAAGTGGGCGGTGCCAAAAAAGGCAAGGCCATCATCATCCTGAACCCGGCTGAGCCGCCGCTGATCATGCGCGATACCGTGCATTGCCTGACCGAAACCGAGCCGGATCAAGCCAAGATCACTGAGTCGATCCACGCCATGATCAAGGAAGTGCAGAAGTACGTGCCTGGCTACAAGCTGGTCAATGGCCCGGTGTTTGACGGCAAACGTGTGTCGGTCTTCCTGGAAGTGGAAGGCCTAGGTGACTACTTACCCAAATACGCTGGCAACCTCGACATCATGACGGCCGCTGCGGCCCGTACAGCCGAGATGTTTGCTGAAGAAATCATCGCGGGTCGCTTGACGCTCAAACCCGTACAAGCCTGACCCCACCCTGGAGAACGACCATGACACAAGCCAAAAAAATCACACTGCATGACATGACCCTGCGCGACGGCATGCACCCTAAGCGCCACCTGATGACGCTGGATCAGATGAAAAGCATCGCCTGCGGGCTGGACAACGCCGGAATTCCGCTGATCGAAGTGACCCACGGCGATGGCCTGGGCGGTTCGTCCGTTAACTACGGCTTTCCGGCCCACACCGACGAGGAGTACCTCGGCGCAGTTATCCCGCTAATGAAACAGGCCAAGATTTCGGCTCTGCTGCTGCCCGGCATCGGCACCGTTGACCATTTGCTGATGGCCAAGGATATTGGTGTCAACACCATCCGCGTCGCCACCCATTGCACCGAAGCAGACGTGAGTGAACAACACATCACAAAGGCTCGTGCGCTGGGTATGGACACCGTGGGCTTTTTGATGATGGCGCACATGGCCAGTGCAGAAAAACTGGTCAGCCAGGCCAAGCTGATGGAAGGCTACGGCGCCAACTGCATCTACGTGACCGACTCGGCCGGTCACATGTTGCCCAAGGATGTGAAGGAAAAATTGAGCGCTGTGCGCCAGGCGCTCAAGCCTCAGACCGAACTGGGCTTTCACGGCCACCACAACCTGGCTATGGGGGTGGCCAACTCGCTGGCTGCAATTGAAGTCGGCGCCAACCGCATTGATGCCGCCGCTGCCGGTTTGGGTGCAGGAGCTGGTAACACACCCATGGAAGTGCTGGTGTCCGTCCTCGACCTGATGAAGATCACCACTGGGGTCGATGTGTACAAGATCCAGGACGTGGCCGAAGACCTGGTGGTGCCAATCATGGACTTCCCGATCCGCATTGATCGCGACGCGTTGACTTTGGGTTACGCCGGGGTCTATGGCTCGTTCCTGCTGTTTGCCAAACGCGCCGAGAAGAAATACGGCGTGAGCGCCCGTGACATCCTGGTCGAAATGGGCAGGCGCGGCATGGTCGGCGGTCAGGAAGACATGATTGAAGATACGGCCATGACCCTGGCTCGCCAGCGCGCTGCGGCCTGATCCGAACTACCCAAGGAAACCTATGAAACTCGACAACACAACCATCAACGTCCTGGCTGAGCGACTTGAGAACTGCCAACTTAACCAACAAGACACGCACAAAATCACCGACGACCATCCAGACATGGATTGGGACGATGCTTACGCCATCCAAAACGAAATCCGCCGGCGCAAACTGGCACGGGGCCGCACTATAGCCGGCCTGAAAGCTGGCCTGACCTCGCACGCCAAAATGAAACAAATGGGTGTCAGCACGCCGGTGTTTGGCTTCATGACCGACGATTACGTGGTGGCCGACGGCGGTGAGTGCAAGGTGAGCGAACTCATCCATCCCAAGGTGGAGCCCGAAATCGCCTTTGTCACCAAGGCCGAGCTGCGCGGACCCGGCTGCCACATCGGCACCGTACTGGCGGCCACCGACTTTGTGATGCCCGGCATCGAAGTGATTGACAGCCGCTACCGCGACTTCAAATTCGATCTGAAGAGCGTAGTGGCCGACAACACCTCAGCAGCGCGCTTTGTCATCGGCGGTCAGCCAATGAGCGTGAATGACTGCGATCTTCGCACCGTGGGTATCGTGCTGGAAAAAAATGGCATTCCAGTGGCTTTTGGGGCCGGTGCTGCGGTCATGGGCCACCCGGCAGCAGCCATTGCGGCACTGGCTAATCTGCTGGCCGAGCGTGGCGAGTGCATTCCTGCCGGCACGCTGATCCTGTCTGGTGGCATCACCGAAGCGGTGGCTGTGCAAGCCGGTGACAACATCACCCTGCGTATGCAAGGGATGGGCAGTACCAGCATCCGTTTTGTTTAACTTCAAATTTTCAGGAGAAGAACCATGCCATTCGCTCAGATTTATCTTATTGAAGGCCGCACCGAAGAGCAAAAGCGTGCGGTGATTGAGAAGGTCAGCGCCGCGCTGGTGGAGGCCACAGGCGCACCCATCGCCAACGTGCGCGTCTGGATTCACGACGTGCCCAAGCAAAACTGGGGCATTGCTGGGGTCAGCGCCAAGGACTTGGGTCGCTAAGGCAAACGCTGCTGCCAACTGAGTTTGTCACCGTCTTCGTTGTTTACCAGGAATACCAACATGTCGTCACAGCAGGATCGCGTCAATCCATTCACCCAAGAGGAAGGAGAAGTTCACCTCGGCGGGATTGATGCATTGGTTCGGTTGACCGTTGATCAAGTGCGTACGGATGCGCGTCGTGGCCTCAAAACCGGCATGTTTGTATCCGGCTATCGGGGCTCGCCGTTAGGCATGCTCGACTCGGCGTTGATCAAGCAGCAAAAGCTGCTGTTGCACAACAACATCCACTTTGTCGACGGCATCAACGAAGACCTGGCAGCAACTGCGGTCTGGGGGACGCAGATGCTGCACACTGTGGGTAAGCAAAAATTCGACGGTGTCACCGGCATGTGGTATGGCAAGGCACCGGGCGTGGACCGCAGCGGTGACGCGCTCAAACACGCCAACTACACAGGTATCGCGAAGAACGGCGGCGTGCTGGCCGTGGTCGGTGACGACCCCAGCTGCAAAAGCTCATCCCTGTGCAGCCAGTCCGAGCCGATGCTCTACCACGTTGGCATGCCATCGTTGTACCCAGCCAATGTGCAGGAAATTCTTGACCTGGGCCTGCACGGCTACCAGATGTCGCGTCTGTCGGGCCTGTGGGTCGGCATGAAGATCGTCACCAACGTCGCCGACGGCAGTGGCACGGCGCAGGTGTCGCCTGAGCGCCTGAACTTTGTCACGCCAGATTTGATATTTGACGGCAAGGCCTTCACGCCCAATATGAACCTGGGCATGAACGTGCGCGCCGAAGCACTGGAAATGGAGCAATCGCTCTACACCCGCCGACATGAAGTAGCGAAACGCTACGCCCGCGAGAACAAACTCAACAATGTGGTGTTCGAGAACCGTGATGCCTGGCTCGGCATCATCACCGCCGGCAAGACCTACAACGACCTGAACCAGGCCTTCCTGGAAATGGGTCTGGACGCTGAAGCGCTGCGCCACTACGGCGTGCGTATCCTCAAAATGGGCATGTTGTTTCCGATGGAGCCGACCGTGGTGCGTGACTTCGCACGAGGTTTGCAAGAGATTTTTGTCATTGAAGAAAAACGTCCTTTCCTAGAGATGTTCGCCAAGAACGTGCTGTACGGCATGGCCAACGCACCACGCATCGTCGGCAAGTTCGACGAGGAAGAAAAAGAACTGCTGCCGCATTACGGCGAATTTGAATCCGATGTGATCGTGCGCGCGCTGTTGAAACGCATGTCGCGCAAGGCTCGCATCGAATCGGCCGAAAACTGGCTCAAGCGCCTGGACGAAGTCCATGCACGCACCAAGTTGCCCACCACCAACCGCACCGCCTGGTACTGCTCGGGTTGCCCGCACAACAGCTCGACCAAAGCGGTCGAGGGCAGCATTGTGTCGGCCGGCATTGGTTGTCACACCATGGCGATGTGGATGAAGCGTAATGTGGTCATGGGCACCCACATGGGCGCTGAAGGTGCGCAGTGGATCGGCATGGCGCCGTTCACTGACACCGACCACATTTTTCAGAACATGGGCGACGGCACCTACGCCCACTCGGGCAGCCTGGCCATCCGTTACGCGGCTGCCACCAACAGCCACATAACCTTCAAGTTGCTGCGCAACGCCCACACCTCGATGACCGGCGGCCAGGCCATTCAGGGTGAAGTGCCGATCGAGAACATGATCAGTGACCTGCTGGCTAACGGCGTTAAAAAGGTCATCGTCACCACCGACGAGCCTGGCAACTTCCAGGGCAAGACCCTGCCGGGTGGCACTGAAGTTTGGCATCGCGACCGGCTCGACGAAGCGCAGCGTCTGCTGGCCGCCACGCCCGGTACCACCGTGTTGCTGCACGACCAGGAGTGCGCCGCTGAGTTGCGCCGTGCGCGCAGCCGTGGCAAGGCCGAGGAACCGGCCGAAGTCATCGTCATCAACGAACGCGTTTGTGAAGGCTGCGGCGACTGCGGTGCCAAGTCCAACTGCATGAGCGTCGAGCCTGTCGAGACCGAATTCGGTCGCAAGACGCGCATCCACCAATCGTCATGCAACAAAGATTTCAGCTGCGTGAAGGGTTTTTGCCCGTCATTCCTCACCATCACACCCAACCCCGCGCCTGCGACTGAAGGCAAGAAAAAGAAGAAGGGCCGCATTCCGGCACTCGACCGGGTCTTGCCTGTGCCTCTCAACAAGGTTGACGACAGCCTGGGCTTTGGCATCCACGTGATGGGTATCGGCGGCACCGGCTCGGTGACCGTGGTGGCGACACTGGGCAATGCCGCACGCCTGGAAGGCAAGCACGTGATTGGCCTGGATCAGACCGGGTTGGCACAAAAAGGCGGCGCGGTGATCTCTGACATCAAGATCAGCCATGCACCGTTTAGCGGCTCCAATAAGATATCTGATGGCCGTGCCGACCTATACCTCGGCTTTGACATCCTGAACGCCACCGATACGAAAAACCTCGACAAATGCGGTAAGGAGCGCACCATTGCGGTGGTCTCCACAACGCAGACGCCCACTGGCCAGATGGTCACCGACCGACACAACCTGTTTCCGGCCGTGCGGGGTTTGGTCGCTGGCATCAACCGCGTCTCGCGTGAAGCGGATAACGTGTTTGTTGACGGTCAGGCCTTGGCAGAAGGCCTGTTCGGCGACGCCATGGCCACCAACAACTTCATGGTCGGCGTGGCCTTCCAGGCAGGCACCATTCCGTTGAAGGCCGAATCCATCGAAGCCGCCATCAAGAATTCTGGCGTGGCCGTCGACATGAGCCTGGCCGCATTCCGCTGGGGCCGCATGGTGGTGGTTGACCGGGCTTTTGTTGAAGCCGAGGTCGCTCGCCACCAGGCTGGCACGTCGGTGGCATCGCTGCCTGCCGTGACAGAAATCTCAGGCGCAGCGCGCGCCCTCATTGACGCCACCGGCGCCAAAGGCGAAGCACGCCGTTTGCTGGAAGTGCGGGTCCCTGAGCTGATGGCTTACCAGGACGAAGCCTATGCCAAACGCTACGCCGATGTGGTGAAGCGCGTGGTGGTGACTGAGCAAAAAGTGGCCCCCGGACAAACGGCCCTGAGCGAAGCCGCCGCACGTTATGTCTACAAGCTGATGGCCTACAAGGACGAGTTTGAAGTGGCACGCCTGCATTCCGACCCGGCCTTCCTGGCCAAGCTCGACGCCCAGTTCGAGCACGGCTACAGCATCAAGTACAACCTGGCACCGCCCCTGTTGTCCAAACGCGACCCGGCCACGGGTGAGCTTACCAAGCAGCAGTACGGCAGTTGGATGGGCACGGCCTTCAAGTGGCTGGCCAGGTTCAAGGGCCTGCGGGGCGGTGCGCTCGATATCTTCGGCAAGACTGACGAGCGCCGTCACGAACGCCAGCTGATTGAGGACTACGTGGCGCTGCTCGACCAAATCATTGCCTGCCTGAACACCATGAACTATGACGCCGCCGTGGCGCTGGCCAGCGTGCCCGATGAGATTCGTGGCTACGACGTGGTCAAGGCGCGCAGCGTCGAGGCGGCCAAGCTGCTGCAGGCGCAACGTCTGGTCGAATTTCGTAAACCCGTGGCGGCCAAGCTAGCCGTGCGCGGCGCGAGCATGTTGATTGAACAGGAATAACCATGAATGAACTCCCATTTGGGCGTACCGACAAAAACATCTGCTTTG
>Ga0315270_10002113_pt1 | contig 10524 bp, 6 predicted proteins | sample C1_bottom_MG_FD_204932 | JGI IMG/M metagenome (GOLD analysis project Ga0315270, IMG submission 204932) | Sediment microbial communities from Yellowstone Lake, YNP, Wyoming, USA - C1_bottom | ecosystem: Environmental > Aquatic > Freshwater > Lake > Sediment | place: USA: Wyoming | collected... | reverse complement strand
GGCGGCAGAATACAAGGATAACGAAACGGGGTTTCATATTCTGCGTATGAGTCAAACCTCGGCCTTGCTCGGGCAGCAGTTGGGTATGTCTGATACGGAGGTTGGGCTTTTGCTCAATGCGAGTCCAATGCATGACATCGGCAAGATCGGAATTCCCGACCGGGTGTTGCTCAAGCCGGGCAAGCTCGATGCGGCTGAGTGGGAAATTATGAAGTCCCACGCCACCATTGGTGCCGATTTGTTGGATGGTGATGACTCGGCGTTGTTTGTCATGGCGCGGTCAATTGCGCTTAGCCATCACGAAAAATGGGACGGCAGCGGTTACCCCAATGGCTTGGTGGGCGAGGACATCCCAATCACGGGGCGCATCGTTGCGGTCGCGGATGTGTTTGATGCGTTGACCTCCGTGCGCCCTTATAAACCGGCTTGGACCATCGAGGCATCGGTGCAGTATTTGCGCGACAACGTAGCGAAGCATTTCGATCCTCGCATGGTGGAGTGCATGATTGACGTTTTGCCGCGTGCGCTTGAGATCCGGAATCGGTATCAGGAGCCGGCTGGGGAGGGGCCTCCAGTCTAGTCTTCCAATCTTGAGCGGTAATGGTGCGCCTACCGTTTGTTACGCACCAATTTGGCCCGGCTCCTCCTTCGGTTTCGCTCCTTGCGCACACAAACGGTGCGTCCAGCTGATTTCTCTCATGTAACCCCTTGATTTGACAGTGTGATCGGTAGGCACGTTTTGTGCTTCCGCTGCGCATAGTGCTCGCTCAAAGGTGGTTTATGGACGCGTTTAAATCCGGTGGTGATGTTCTCTTTATTCTCTTGGGCGCTATTATGGTGCTGGCGATGCATGCCGGGTTCGCCTTTCTTGAGGTAGGCACGGTACGCAAGAAGAACCAAGTGAATGCACTGGTTAAAATCATGGTCGATTTTGCCGTTTCAACCATGGCGTATTTTTTCGTCGGATATAGCGTGGCCTATGGCGTTAACTTCTTCTCCGGTGCCGAAACATTGGTGGCGAAGAATGGCTACGATCTGGTCAAATTCTTCTTCCTGCTCACCTTCGCGGCAGCGATTCCAGCCATCGTATCGGGCGGCATTGCGGAGCGGGCAAAGTTTCACCCGCAGCTTATTGCGACGGCCGCGTTGGTTGGATTAGTTTACCCGTTTTTCGAGGGCATTAGCTGGGCCAATAAATTTGGTATTCAAGACAGTCTAAAAGCGGCATTTGGCGCGAATTTTCATGATTTCGCCGGGTCGGTGGTGGTGCATGCTGTCGGCGGCTGGGTAGCGCTGGGGGCTGTCGTATTGCTCGGCGCTCGCGCTGGGCGTTACGGTAAGAATGGGACAGTCCATGCGCATCCGCCGTCGAGCATTCCTTTTCTGGCGCTGGGTTCATGGATACTGACCGTTGGTTGGTTTGGCTTTAATGTAATGTCCGCGCAGACCTTGGAAGCCGTTAGCGGCTTGGTCGCGATTAATTCATTGATGGCGATGGCGGGTGGCATTCTGGCGGCGCTGGTGGTGGGACGCAATGATCCAGGATTCGTTCACAATGGCCCCCTGGCTGGATTAGTGGCCGTGTGTGCCGGTTCAGATGTGATGCACCCACTTGGTGCGTTGGTCACCGGCTTGATTGCAGGCGCCTTGTTTGTCAGCACGTTCACCTTTGCGCAGAACAAGCTGAAAATCGACGACGTGTTGGGTGTGTGGCCGTTGCACGGCTTGTGCGGCGTGTGGGGCGGGATTGCCGCCGGCATTTTCGGTCAGCAGGCGCTGGGCGGCTTGGGTGGCGTGAGCATGATGGCGCAGTTGGCAGGAACCGCGCTTGGAGTGGCCATTGCAACGGCGGGCGGATTTGCGGTGTACGGCGCGCTTAAATACACGCTGGGGATTCGTTTGAGCGAGGAGGAAGAATATGACGGTGCCGACGTGAGTTTGCACAAGATTTCCTCCGAACCCTACGACAAGGAGCGCTTGTTGTAGTCTCAATCGAATGATATGGTTCGGCTCCTTATGTTGAGCCGAGCCGTACTTCTTTTGCTGCCCAAATTCCTGCTCGTTGTCGGCGGGCTAACGGCTGCCTTGTCGGCCAGCGCAGAGGAATCGCGTTGGTACCAAATCGGCGTGGGCGCACTGGCGACGTCTGACTATTCCGCTCCGGTTCTGGAGCTGGGTCTCAATTATCAATCTGAATCTGATTTTTACGCGGCGCGGCTGAGCGAAGTGCCGGGTCTTGGCATGTTCTTGCCCTGCTCCTGGTCGGGGTATTCAGACTGCGAAAATCGGCGCGGTGTGGGTGCGTTGTCGCTGTTGTATGGGCAGCCCGGTCCGGGTGTTTTGCGCTCAGGTTTGTTCTCCGCGGGTTTGGGCGCGGTGTGGGGCAATGATCTGCACTCAGCCGCGAAAGCCCGTGATCGGTTTGTTACCGTGGGCTTGGCGTTGGAAACGCAGGTGATTTTTCGCCCTGCGAGCTGGTTCAAGCTGGGCGTTGCCGCCGAGCTCAATATTAACCCGAGTGTTTCCTTTGGCGCGCTGAGTCTGTTTGTTCCATTCGGCGGCGTGTGATTTTCTGCTATTAATATAGTTGCGTAAATTCTCGCAGTTTGAGGATGACAACCGTCGGCGGCCAGGGATGGTCGCCGTCGAGCGTACATGGACGTATTTATTGCGTGTTGTCATCCTCGAACGGCGAGAACTTTCGGGACGATTGATGCTTCCGGCCTGGGCATATATTGCTCCGGGCCGACGGGTCAAAATCTAACATCAGTAAGCAAAAGTGAGCTCATGCAATACGAAGACCTCAGAGATTTTCTCGCTCAGCTAGAGCGGATGGGCGAGCTGAAAAAGCTTGATGTCGAAATCGACCCACGTCTGGAAATGACCGAAATTTGTGATCGCACCTTGCGTGCAGGTGGTCCGGCCATTCTGTTTAATCGCCCCAAGGGACATTCAATGCCCGTGCTGGGTAATTTGTTTGGAACACCGAAGCGTGTCGCCTTGGGCATGGGGGCGGACGATGTGGGTGCGCTGCGCGAGATCGGCACCTTGCTCGCCTTTTTGAAAGAGCCCGAGCCGCCCAAAGGCTTTAAGGATGCCTGGGAGAAGCTGCCCATCTTCAAACAAGTGCTTAATATGTCGCCGAAGATTGTGAGCCGGGCGCCCTGTCAGCAGAATGTGTGGGAAGGCGATGAAGTCGATTTGGCAAAGCTGCCCATACAAACATGCTGGCCCGGTGATGCTGGACCCTTGATTACCTGGGCCTTGGTGGTGACCAAAGGGCCGTACAAAGAGCGGCAGAATCTTGGTATTTATCGCCAGCAAGTAATTGGTCGCAACAAAGTGATTATGCGTTGGCTGGCGCATCGCGGTGGCGCGCTGGATTTTCGGGATTGGCAAACCGCCAATCCCGGCAAACCATTCCCGGTTTCAGTCGCCCTGGGTGCGGATCCGGCAACAATCCTAGCGGCGGTGACGCCCGTGCCCGACACTTTATCCGAGTTCGCCTTTGCCGGACTGCTGCGCGGCGCCAAGACCGAGCTGGTTAAATGCAAAGGCAATGACCTGCAGGTGCCGGCGTCTGCCGAAATTGTGTTAGAGGGGCATATCGCGCCCGGCGAGATGGCGCCGGAAGGCCCGTTTGGCGACCACACGGGGTACTACAACGAAGTCGGCAGCTTCCCGGTGTTCACCATCGACCGCATTACCTTTCGCGACAATCCTATTTATCATTCTACCTACACCGGTCGCCCGCCGGACGAGCCCGCCGTGTTGGGTGTCGCGCTGAACGAAGTGTTCGTGCCCATCTTGCAGAAGCAATTTCCTGAAATTACGGACTTTTATTTGCCCCCGGAAGGCTGCTCCTACCGATTGGCGGTGGTGAGTATGCGCAAACAATACCCAGGACATGCCAAGCGCGTGATGTTGGGCGTGTGGAGTTTTCTGCGCCAGTTCATGTACACCAAGTTCGTGATCGTTACCGATGACGATGTAAACGTGCGCGATTGGAAAGACGTGATCTGGGCCATGACCACGCGTATGGACCCGGCACGCGACACCACAATTATTGAAAACACGCCGATCGATTATTTGGATTTTGCCTCCCCGGTTTCCGGCTTGGGCTCGAAGATGGGTTTTGATGCGACTAACAAATGGCCCGGCGAAACTAATCGCGAATGGGGAGTGCCGATTCAGATGTCGGCCGACGTGCAGCGTAGGGTGGATGAATTGTGGGACAGTTTGGCGATTATTAAACTGTCTTAGGATAAGTGGTTGAGACGGCACCTGCTGCGGCAGGTCAGACTGTATTCTTGAATTTGTAGGTGCGACTTCGGTCGCACTCTTTCGTTATAGGTGCGGGTTTATCCGCGCGTTTAACTGCACAATTCTCGGTTTGCTGAGAATTCTTTCTCGCATCAGCTTTATCTGTGAACACCTTCACGGACTTTTAAGCTTTTGATGTGGTAATTTCGTGCTGTTGGCATCCTGCCTGCTAACTAATGCGAAACATGCCATTCGAGGTTTTAATGATCCGTTTTCCGTCTGTAATTTTATGCGTTGTCGTTCTTGCGCTGGCGGCATGTAATGCGGACAAGCTTCAGCCAGAAAGTGAGGCTGGGCCATGGCCGAGTCCTGAAGGCGCTGCGGCCCGTCTAACTGGAGAGGAATATTCTGCGTTACCGCCGCTGGAGCAATTTCATGTGGCGAACAAGTTGGCGGGGACGCTTTATAAGGGTGTTCCTGCTGCGCAGTTCTTCGATTTGAGTGCGGGCGTAGAAAACCTGCAAGTAGAGGGCGGCGCCAATTATGTGAACAAAACGGCAGGCCAACTCGGGCAGCGTCTTAAAAACCCGACATCCTACGTTGAGCGGTATAAAGCGCGTTACACGTTTGACCCCAATCGTCGTGCCAGTGCGGCGCCGCTCGCTGCAATCTTTGAATACCCGCTCAGTCGCGAACAGTTCGATGCTTGGGTTGCTTATAATTTGGCCAACACGATCTTGTTTTCGCCAGCGGAAGAGATAGATTCTGCGAGCTATGTTGATGTCGACAATGTCTACAGCGGGCTGATTAAAACCCTCGGTGAGAATGCGACGATTCGTGAAATCGTATTCGCGCATATGACGTCTGAGGCGAATTGGCGGCGCTTCCGGTCGCCGGAAGACAACACTCGGGAAATGATAGAAATCTACCTCGGGTTGTTTGACCGCGATGCGGATGTTCCACGGGCGGCGATCGCGTGTAAAAATTGGTACATCACCGATGCGGACAAAGGCTATCAGTTGGTTCGGGAAACGGTCGAGGAAAATCGCGTTCCGCAGAAAGTGCTTGATCAGTGGGTCACCAGCTGCGAAGATTTCTTTCGGCTTGTTGCCGCTCATCCTTTGCTGATCCCTCGCATGACAACCGTGTTGGTCGATCACTTCTTTCCCAATTATGGTGCTGAACAGCGCGCTGCTATGGTCCAGTCAATTGCGGCTACTCAACCTGAGCGCTTCCAAGATATTTTCGCCGCGATTATTTTGTCGCGGGAATATTTGCTGAATAACGAACGGCCGCAGAGTTTGGAAGAAACTCTGTTTGGCGTCGCGGGGCGAGTGCAATGGGCTCCGACAGCTGGTTTTTTTTCGGACCTGACTAATCCTGATCGGGGCAAATTGATGACGTTGCACCAAATGAATCAGCCGGCGATGAGCTTAAAGCTTGGGCGATGGAAAGACCAGCCGTTGGATTCGTTGAGTTTTGCGCATTACCACCGAGCAGTGCGAGAACTAGTTCTAGTTGACCGGCGGGACAACGCATTGGACAGACGTGATGGTGGTTGGAGCCCGGAAATCATTCGTGCGGGTGATTTCTTGTCCAAAAAAGATTTCATTCAATATCTTTTCATTTCGGTGCTGGCACGGAAACCGAGTGACCAGGAGCTAACCGCCTTGACCGAAATAATTACCCTCAAAGCCGAAATCAAAGGTGATGCCAAAATCGACCCCAAACCGGAGTTTGCAGCCTTGATCGTTTTTGATTACATATCCCGGTTGCCGGAATTGTATTACCTGACAGCCCACTAGAACGAAGAGTCCTTCCGATGAAACGACGAGATTTATTGAAGTCACTTGGCGTAGTTGGCGGTGCTTCGTTTGTAATGCCTGGGTTGTGGTCGCGCGATGCGCAAGCGCAAGTAAGCAAGCGTGCCCTCGGCAATGCTCGCGCCAAGGTTCTGGCCGAGATTGGTTACTCGCGGCCAGCGGTGATGCCGCAGGTTATTAGCATATTTTTGTACGGTGGTCCCTCCGAATTGGGTGGTAATTTGACAAATATGGCGGAAATTAATGCGCAGTCGCAGAACAAATATGATGTGCGATTGGAGCGCGCAAACGCCAATACTTTTGTCACGGCGAACGGTTTCTGGGGTGGCGGCGGGAACGGCGCCGGCGGCGAAGTCATGGAGCGGATGTTGGCGGCCAATCGGCTTTCGGTTTATCGCACCATCAATCGAGTGAAAGACGATTCCAAGGCCCATCGACCAAGCATTTTTTCGAATTTGACCGGTATGATCGGTGAAGACGATGCTCGGCCTGGTATTGCAACGAACCTCGCCGGAATTCTCTCTGCCAACGGAGGTATTCAGGAAAAAGCGCTGTTTCCGTTCGTCAGTTTCGAAGGCGAGTCATTGGTGTTTAACCAGGGTGACGCGTCGGTGGCAGCCAATTTGAAGCCAATCACGTTAACCCAGGACTTTGAGAATCCGTACCAGCGTGGTATCAACCCGTTTCTGCCTGATGTTGAGAAGATAAAGGAGGGTGTTGATGCTCGTGTTGATGCACGAATCGAAGAGTTAGCCAAATCCATAGCTACTGGCCAAGCCGTGCGGTTTGATAAGACGGTGCAGGCACTGGCTAAGCGTGGCGAAGTGGCGAATTTCGTTTCCAGTCTGGCCAACAAGGTGAAGAAGCCGACTCTGCCGGTTGATCCGGATGACCCGACTAAAACCTTGGCCTACCCTAACACTAATTTCGGTAATCGCCTTAAGGCGGCAACCATTCTGGCGATCAATAACCCCGATACCTTGTTTATCAGTCTAGGCAGCGGTGGTTTGGGCGGATGGGATGATCACGATTCCGCTGCCGGTAGTTATAGCAAGCGCTTGCGCGAGCTGATGGAAGCTCTAGAAGTGGCGGCCAAGCATTTGGATGCCGAAAACAAATCCAATGTGGTGATTACCGTGTTCGGCGACTTCGGCCGCAATGCCAATTTGAATAATTCGCTGGGCTGGGACCACGGCAACAATCAGAACCTCTACACCGTCAGCGGCAAGGGCATCGCCGGGCGCCAGTTAGGAAAAATCGTGGGTCGCACCACGCTTCAGGGCAAGGCGGATCAAAATCGACTCTTCACGACGCCGGCTTCAGACAGTTACCAGTGTGAGCCGTTTTCAATTGCATCGACTATCTACAAATATTTTGGCGTGCAGAATCCGGAAGCGCTAACCGGTGAGGCGCCGATTGATGAGAATGCGACGAATGAGAAGAAGGCGTGATGGGGTGGTAAAATAACGTGTCGGTTGTTACCAAAAAGCACTAATTGTTGGATCTCGCCGAATAACTCGCCGCAACAATTTCGCCGTCCGTCAGCAAAACGACGCCTTCCTCGTTCGGGCGGGGCGCCAACCCAACTAGCGCGTAGCCGCGGGTGGCTTCGTATTGGCCAAGGCGCGCGTTTTCCGAGAATTGCACGACCTCTCTGGCGGTGCTCCACGCCGACAGTACCTTTTCGCTCGGCGTGACCACTTGAGTTCGTTCTCTGAGTTCAGCGAATACGTGTATTTTCTGCCCGCGGGCGGCGACTTGGAACCAGCGGCCGGATTGTTGCCATTGGGCGGTCCAATTTGGTGCCGTGTCGCGGTTCGAGGTGGTGTCTGACTTTATTTGTAGGGTATTGATATCAGGCGGTAGCCACTCTGGATATATTAAGAGTTGGAGCCCGGCAATTGCCGTGGACCGCAGTTGGCTGTCGGTGGTGCCTCGCATCGCAGCGCGGGTGTCATCGGCCAAGAGTCCGTTTACGAGCGCTTGCTGCAGCGGGGCGGGGAGGTTTTTGGCGTTGGTTAACGCCCCGGCTCTTGAGCGAAAACGGTCTACGCGTTTGCCAAAGGGTTCGGTGATGAGCGTTCCTGTGGGTAAACGGGCGTCACGAACCGCCAGTACGCGCAGGTTGCGCGCTAGTTTGGCGTCGGCGGCATTTAGATCGGCCCGAAGTTTCGGGGCGATTTCGAGTTTTCCGTTTTTGGCTGTGTTCATGTAGTAGGCGACGGGCTCGGTGCCATGCCCCGGTTCGTAAAGCGATTTACTGCTCCAAAGGTTAGGCCCTGTGACGGTTAGAAGTGTCGAAAGCGCGACCGAGGGCGCGGATTTTGATTTGTTGGGCGCAAGCAGCATGGCCAATTCCTGTGCGCTGGGTAGGCGCCAATCGCCGTGACCAGCGTGTCGAAGTTGGGCGCAATAGCGTGTTGCGCCGTACCAGTCAATCGGTGTGCCGTTGTCGGCGCGGGTCCACATGAGCCCGGTTTGGCTGTCGAGCACGGTGGCATCATCGTAGGCGATCAATGTGCCGTCGCGCGCGGACTCTTGGGGGGCCGCCGTGGCTGCCGTGTGCAGGACGAGCGCGGTCAGTGCGGCGAGAAGAAGCCAAAACACGGAGACGCCGCGGCCAATCGATTTAGTCTGGCCCGCTGCTGCGCGCAGTGGGCGGAAAAAGGAAGTGTTCATCTAGTTGGGGCGGGTGTAAGAATTATGGTGGGTGCTGGAGCGCCATGATACCGGCTATGCTTTCCAGCGAGCAACCGCCGTTTTTACGGTACAAGATTCAGATACGTCGCCATTCCCCCGACTTCATGTTCCAGAATGTGGCAGTGAATCAGCCAGCCGCCGGGTTGATGCATTCCATCTACCATGGTCGGCATTTTGCCGCTGCCGAAGGCTTTTCCTTCACGGCCGGTGTCGTCGAATTTTATGGCTAGCCGCATGATGGTTTTGCTGCGGCCTTCGATGGCGCCTTTGCGGCTAGGTACTCGCAGGCTGTCTTTATTTTCCACAAACGTGGCTTTAACGAGGGAGTTGTTGCTCGGCGTGTCCTCGTCCACATATTCGGTTTCCAGCAATTGAAAAGAAAATCCATGCGGGTGAAACGGATGGTCGTGCATGGTGTGGTTGGTGACTTCCAAAATGTACGTTTGTCCGACTTTGGCCTTGAGCGCTTGAGTGTCGGCGAGTTGAGCGTAGGGAATGCCCTGGCCGTTGCCGTCAATATACGCGTACATGGATACGTCGCCGTTGTCGGCTGGGGCATCGTGGCCAAGGTCGATGCGGAGCTTGGGCGTGTCGCTGGTGACTGTTAGTGTGGGTACGTCGCGGAGCGTCGCGGGTGGCTCGTAGTCTGCTGCAAGCGTCTCACTGGACTGGGCTTCGGGGGGCGGAGCAATCGTTAGACGGGCAAGGTTAAATGACGATGCCGCACCGTCCCCGGCCGCGCCGTGTACGAGGGTGAGCATCCCAGTGGTCGAGTCCTTTGAAACGCTGTGCCTGCCGCGGGGAAAATCATGCCATTCGATCGCGGAGAGGGTGCCTGTGACGGCGGTCGGAATCAGCACGATATCGGCGCGTTCGCCAGGCACGAGCATCAAGCCTTTAGCGGGGCTTGGGTCAGACACCGTGCCCGTACTCGTATGGCAGTGCGGGGGAGTGGTACAGACCACGGGCGGTAAAGTGTCCAAATTCACTTTGTTAATCGTCTCAATAACAGCCGGTTTCCCAATCAGCCCACCATCGCCGCCAATCCGATGGGCCGCTACGTTCGGAAATGAAAGCCGAAAGAACCGACTATTCGCCGCATTGATCAGTCGCACGCGAACCGGTTCCCCTGTCGTCAGGTCGATATTGGGAAAATTTCGGCCATTGACCATAAAGAAATTGCCCTCACGGCCATTCAAGGCTAAGGTGGCGCGCTCCACCGGGTCAGTCGGTGAAAACGGCTTAATTTGACCTGCTTCGTCGAGCAGTATGTCATCCAGCACTAACACCAATTCTTTGGTTGGCAGAGCCAGCCGTTGATCTTCTTCCTCGTCGCGCACAATCAATGCGCCGTACAAGCCTTTTTCCACTTGTTCGTCGGTATGCACATGCGGGTGATACCAAAAGGTGGAGGCGGTGGTGACCTTAAATTCGTAGCGGAACGTCTCGCCCGGCTGCACCGGATGTTGCGATAAATGGCTGCCATCCATGCTGGCAGGCACCTCGACGCCATGCCAGTGGACTGTTGTTTCTTGCGGGAGTTTGTTGGTGAAGTTGACGATCACCGTGTCGCCGCGCTTGGCCTCGATGGTTGGGCCGGGGAACACGCCACTGTAAGTCCACATGTGTGTCTTAACGCCGGGCTTCAATTCGATGTCGGCTTCCACCGCTTCTAAATTGACTTCGACCACGTTGGCTTCCGTGCTGGTGTTTTGCGCCTTGCTGAGCCGAACCTGCG
>Ga0315270_10002112_pt1 | contig 10525 bp, 8 predicted proteins | sample C1_bottom_MG_FD_204932 | JGI IMG/M metagenome (GOLD analysis project Ga0315270, IMG submission 204932) | Sediment microbial communities from Yellowstone Lake, YNP, Wyoming, USA - C1_bottom | ecosystem: Environmental > Aquatic > Freshwater > Lake > Sediment | place: USA: Wyoming | collected... | reverse complement strand
CTGCCAACGCTCCATGCCGACCAGGGCGTCGATGCGCGCCACGTCATAGCGCGACATGCGAATTTCAGCGCCGCCCTTGCCGTCGAATAATTCGATCAGCGTGCGCGCCAGCGGCTTGATACGCTCGGCGGGAATGTTCACCCTGCCGCCATCCGGCAGCTGCAGCTCGACCCGTTCCGCATCAGGCATGCTGTCCAAATGCGCCGCATCCAGCCAGCGCGAATCAACCTTGAACAGTTCATGCAGCAGCGGCGCCAGCGGCAGACGCTGACCATTGACCACGATGCCCATATTCAGGCTGAACCAGCCGTCCTGTTCTTCCTCAAATTCGGCTTCCCATGCTTCCACTTCAAGTACATGGTGGCGGAATCCCTGCGGCACGACGATTTCCCAACCCGCCGCGCGCATCTGCGGAATCACCTGCTGCATGAACGGCGGCCATGCCTGCTCGCTTTCCAGCGCAAAAATCGGACGATCCACAATATCGCCGGGCAAGCCATAGCCGGGAACCTCCTCCAAGCCATATCCTGCAAGCGGCTTGACGAAATTGGCCTCGGATTTTTTATTGCGGGTCACGCGCACGGTCTCGCCATTCTTCAACGTGACGAATTCACCCGCATGATCGAGCGACAGCACTGCTTCGCCGTAGCGAAATTTGATGCGCATGAAATCCAACTGCTGTGCGCCATAACTATAGCTGCGATAGCGTCCCATCCATGGCAGCTCTACCGTATCCAGCAACAGCATTGGCACCAGCGGCTGCTTGATGGTACGCAGCCGATCCGTGCTGGGCTGCGGCAAATCAGGAACCATTTCGCGCAGCGCCTCGGTCACCACTGGCACGTCTATTTCGCTCAGCGGCGGCATGTTCAGTAACTGCACTATCTGCGCCGGTGTCTGGGCAAGTTTCAGCTGGCCAATTTCTCCCGCGCTGCCATCCACATACCAGGTAGCTTCAGGCATCGGCAGCACAATCACTGGCGCTCCGCTGCGTATGATGGTGGGAACCATCCTCCCCTCTGCATCCACCCCCCAGTCCAGACGCGCCTCACGTAATTCGCCCTGTTTGAGCTGAATCGGTGCAGACATCGCATGGCCGCTGCTCCCAATTCTTTCGATGAAATACAAGCGCCCACTTTCCAGCAAGCGCGACAGGATTTCATTCCCCTGCGGGCCTATGATCACGAATCCATCTTTTTTATCACGTTGTTTCCACAGCATACGCAGGATAAGCAGATCTTCCTCGGTGACGTACTGCGGCGGCTTTATCAACGCGCGTTCGACATTGCTCCACTCTTCCAACGCGCCCAGCAAATGCCCTGCCGCATCCGTCTTACCCTTGTAGATCGAGATCAAATAGGCAGCCGTGTACGGAGATTTCGTCAGTGCATAGCACAGGCGTTCGGACTTTACTGCCGCCTTGGGTTTTTTCTTGTGCGGGCTTTTGGCCGCACGGCGGAAAGATTCGATCCATTCCAGTACAGCATTGCTGACGGTAGGCGCGCGCGGCACCGACAGCGCGGACAACAGCACGACCGCAGTGTGCTTGCACTTCCACTGCACCGGACAAGTGCATCGTGGATCGATGCTCAAGTTTCCTGCTGTATCAGTTGCAAAAAATATCTCCACCAGATAGGGGCGAAGTGCCGTTCCTTTTACCTCTGCGGAAATTTTATTCGGCTGAATGTCCAGATAGCCTATCGAATTCAGATAGGCCTTGGCCCTCTGCAATTCGGGCATGCTGTACCAGCGCCTGACGTCGGCGAGGGTATAAGACTGGGAAAGTGACATCATAAATAACGGTGTTCGATAGTTGGGACAATTATAGAAAAACTCCCGCGCACGGCGGGAGTTCTGTGCGGCGGCGCTACTGTATGTTTAATGCAGCAACAACGATTGCTGCACCGATACCGCGCATACCGACATCAGCGTACCCGGCATAATACCCAGCAGCAGCACTGCCAGCCCGTTGATGGAAATCAGCACGCCGCTATCCGGCTGAATGCGGATGGGAACGTGGCTTTCCGGGGCATCGAAATACATCAGTTTGACAATGCGCAGGTAGTAGAACGCGCCTATCAGCGAGAACAGCACCGCGATCACAACCAGCGGAATATGGCCCGCATTCAACGCTGCACTGAGCACCGAGAATTTTGCATAAAAGCCCACAGTAGGCGGCACGCCCGCCATCGAGAACATCAGCAGCAGCATGATGAATGCGAGCCATGGACTGCGCTGATTGAGCCCCTTGAAATCGTCCAGCGTATCGGCCTCAAATCCTTCGCGCGACAGCAGCATGATCATGCCAAAACCGCCCAGACTCATCAGCACATAAACCACGGCGTAGAACATCGCCGCACCGTAACCTTCCACATTACCGCTCAGCACGCCGAGCAGCAAAAATCCCATGTGCGCGATGGTGGAGTAGGCCAGCATGCGCTTGAGATTGGTCTGCGCAATCGCGCTGATGTTACCCAGCGCCATCGACAGCACCGCCAGAATCACCAGCATACCGGACCAATGTATCATCAGTGGCTGCAAGCCTTCGACCAGAATGCGCATGACAAACGCGAACGCGGCCAGCTTGGGCGCAGTGCCGATCAGCATAGTCATCGCGGTGGGTGCGCCGTGGTAAACGTCGGGCACCCACATGTGGAACGGTACCACGCCCAGCTTGAACGCAAGGCCAGCCACAATAAATACCAAACCAAACACCAGCAGCTGCTTGTTCGCCACCCGTGCTGTATCGCATCCGATATTGCAGCCACTTCCAGCGTGCCGGTCGCGCCATACAGCATCGACATGCCATACAGCAACAGCCCGGAAGCCAGTGCGCCTAGGATGAAGTATTTCATCGCCGCTTCAGTGGCCGTTGCCGAATCGCGTTGCAGTGCGACCATCGCGTACAGACTCAGCGACATCAGTTCCAGCCCCATGTACAGCGTCAGGAAGTGGCTTGCGGAAATCATCACCATCATGCCCAGCAGCGCGAACAGCGCCAGCACCATAAACTCACCGGTGAACAGACCGCGCAGCAGCAGGTAACTGCGCGAGTAAACCAGCATCATGGCCAAGGCCAGGTAACTCAGCAGCTTGAGCACATCGGACATCAGGTCATCCACAAACATGTTGTGGAACAGATGCACCACACTGGACTGATGGGTGCCCACGGTGATCAGCGAGCAACCGAGCAAAGTCAATTGCACCAGCAAATAGGTCACGGTCTTATTGGGGTCAGTGACGAACAGATCCGCAATCAGGATCACGCTTACCATCACCAGCAGAAAAATTTCTGCATAGGCGGGAAACAGGGTGGACAAGAAACTCATATCTTCCTCAAATGGGTGATGGCTTATAACTTGGAGCGTGCGAGGTGAACCAGCAGATCATTCACCGAAGCATGCATGATCTCGCTGAACGGAAGCGGGTACAGTCCCATGCCCAGCACAGTAACTGCGAGAATCGCAAATACCAGTTTTTCGCGCAGCGTGATGTCGGTCAACTCGGCCACATGGTGGTTGGCCACTGCGCCGAAGATCACGCGCTTGTACATCCACAGCGTGTAGGCAGCGCCAAAAATCAGCGTGGTTGCGGCGAGGAAGGCATACCAGAAATTGGCCTTAACCGCGCCCATGATCACCATGAATTCGCCGACAAAACCGCTGGTGCCGGGCAAGCCACTGTTGGCCATGGCAAACAGCATGAAGAAGGCCGCAAACACCGGCATGGTATTGGCCACACCGCCGTAATCGGCGATCTGGCGCGAGTGCATACGGTCATACAGCACGCCTATACCCAGAAACAAGGCACCAGACACGAAACCGTGCGAGATCATTTGCAGCAGTGCGCCCTCCATGCCGTAGGCATTGAATATGAAGAAGCCCAGCGTGACGAAACCCATGTGCGATATCGATGAATACGCCACCAGTTTCTTCATGTCAGATTGCGCCAGCGCAACCAAGCCGATGTACACCACCGCGATCAGCGACAGCGCAATCATCACGCCAGCCAGCTTGTGGCTGGCATCGGGTGCAATCGGCATGGAGAAGCGGATGAAACCGTACGCGCCCACTTTCAGCATGATCGCCGCCAGCACCACGGAGCCGCCGGTGGGCGCTTCCACGTGCGCATCCGGCAACCAAGTATGCACCGGGAACATCGGCACCTTGACCGAGAACGCCATGAAGAAGGCGATGAATACCAGGATCTGCGCAGTCATCGGGATGGCCATCTGGTGGTAGTCGAGTATCTCGAAACTGCCGCCGGACTGGCGGTACAGATACAGCAACGCAACCAGCATCAGCAGCGAGCCGAGCAAGGTGTACAGAAAGAACTTGACCGCTGCATAAACGCGATTGGGGCCGCCCCACACACCGATGATGATGAACATCGGAATCAGCATCGCTTCCCAGAACACATAGAACAGCACCGCATCCAGCGAAGCGAACACGCCGTTGACCAAACCGGACATGATCAGGAAGGCGGCCATGTATTGCGCCACGCGTTTCTCGATCACTTTCCAACCGGCGATCACCACCAGTGGCGTGAAGAAGCTGTTGAGTATGACGAACAGAACAGAAATGCCGTCTATTCCGAGGTGATAGTGGATGTTGTAGCGAATGATCCAGTCGTGCATCTCGACGAACTGCATCGCGCTGGTCATCTTGTCGAAGCCGGTGTACAGCGGAATCGTCACCAGGAAACCGAGGATGGCACCGACCAGCGCGATGACGCGCGCCAGCGTGGCATTGCGGTCGTTGCCGGTGGCCAGCACCAGTACGCCGAAAAAGATCGGCAGCCAGATGGCAACACTTAACAGGTGAAATCCAAAAATCATTGTTCTTCCTTCATTGTAGGTCGGGCTTATGCCCGACGCTGCACCTTGTCGGGCTTAAGCCCGACCTACTTTCAAATCAGTTCTCGTATCGTAAGCAGCACAAACACGCCGATGATCATGGAAAACGCATAGTGATATATGTAACCGGTCTGGAATCTGCGCATTACGCCGGAGAGCATGCCGACCAGCCGCGCGCTGCCATTCACCATCAAGCCATCTATCAGCTTCACATCGCCGAAGGTCCACAGGAAGCGACTCGCACCGCGTGCACCACCGGCAAAGAACCAGTCGTTGAATTCATCGAAGCCGTATTTGCGTTCCAGTATCGAGTAGATCCAGCTGAAACGCTGCTTGATCGCAGCTGGAATATCCGGCCGCTTCAGGTAGAAAAACCATGACATTGCCACGCCAGACAAGGCCAGCAGGAACGGCAGTGAAGTGAAGGCGTGCAACGCTGCGGCCAGCGGCCCATGAAATTCCTCGGCCAGTTCGCGCATGCCATTGTGCACTTCGTTAACATAGATCGCGCCCTGGAAATAATTTCCATACAGCATCGGTTCAATCGTGAAGTAACCAATACCCAACGACGGAATCGCCAGCAGCACCAGCGGCAGCCACACCACCCATGGCGTTTCATGCGGCTTCTGTCCGGGTGCCAAACCATGATGCTCGTCGTGCGCGGCATGTGCGTCACCATGAGCCTCATCGTGAGAATCATGTGCTGCAACCGTATGTCCTGAGCCTGTCGAAGGATGCGCTTTGCCGAAACGCTCTTTGCCGTGAAACACCAGGAAGTACAGGCGGAATGAATAGAAGGCGGTGACGAATACACCCAGCATCAGCATATAGTAAATAACATGCGCTACCGGCAGATGGGATAGCTCGACCGCCTCGATGATCGTATCCTTGGAATAGAAACCCGACAGGAATGGCGTGCCTATCAATGCCAGCGAGCCTATCAGGAAGGTAATCCATGTTTTCGGCATGTACTTGCGCAATCCGCCCATGTTGCGGATGTCCTGATCATGATGCATCGCGATGATCACCGAACCGGCAGCCAGGAACAACAATGCCTTGAAGAACGCATGCGTCATCAGGTGGAAGATCGCCGCCGAGTAGGCCGATGCGCCAAGCGCAACAGTCATGTAGCCCAGCTGCGACAGTGTCGAATACGCCACCACGCGCTTGATGTCGTTCTGGATGATGCCGAGAAAACCCATGAACAGCGCAGTAATCGCACCGATCACCATGACGAAGGACAGCGCCGTATCAGACAATTCAAACAGCGGCGACATGCGTGCCACCATGAAGATACCCGCAGTCACCATGGTCGCGGCGTGGATCAGCGCGGAGATTGGAGTCGGACCTTCCATCGAATCGGGCAGCCAGACGTGCAACGGAAACTGCGCTGACTTACCCATCGCGCCGATGAACAACAGAATACAGATCGCCGTCATCATGCTCCACGACACACCCGGAATCGGTGCAATGTCGTTGGCATGATGTGCTGCATTGGCGAACACGGTGGCGTAATCAAGCGTACCGAACACCATCAGCACCAAGCCGATGCCCAGCAGAAAACCCAGATCGCCCACACGGTTGACCAGAAAGGCTTTGAGGTTGGCGTATATCGCCGTGTCGCGCGTGTACCAGAAGCCGATCAGCAGATACGACACCAGGCCCACCGCTTCCCAACCAAAGAACAGCTGCATGAAGTTGTTAGCCATTACCAGCATCAGCATGGAGAAGGTGAACAGTGAGATGTAGCTGAAGAAACGCTGGTAACCCGCGTCTTCCGCCATATAGCCTATCGTGTAGATATGCACCATCAGCGAGACGAAGGTCACTACCAGCATCATCATCACAGTCAGCCGGTCAATCAAAAAGCCCACTTCAAAGCTGGTGCCGCCGGAAGTCATCCATTGATACACAGTGCCGTTGAATGTATGCCCGGCCAGCACATCCTGAAAAATCGTCAGCGATGTGAAGAAGGAGACACCCACCAGCAGGATGGTGATGCGGTGCGACCAGCTGCGTCCCAGCACCTTGCCGAACAGCCCTGCAGCAATGGCACCCAGCAAGGGGGCCAGCGGGACCAGCAAATATAAATTTTGCATGTTGCTCATGCTTAACCTTTCAAACTGCCGAGATCATCTACGTTGATGGTACGCAGATTACGGAACAACACGATGAGTATCGCCAGGCCGATAGCAGCCTCGGCGGCAGCCACGGTAAGTATGAAAAACACAAATACCTGCCCGGCCGTATCGTGCAGATAATGCGAGAACGCGATGAAATTGGTATTCACCGCCAGCAGCATCAGCTCGATGGCCATCAGCAGCACGATGACGTTCTTGCGGTTCAGGAAAATACCCACCACGCTGATGGCGAACAGCAGCGCGCTCAGTACCAGATAATGCGACAGACTCAGGCTCAGCATGATCTTCCCCGTTAATTAGTTTTTTCAGCGCCGGCTTTGCGCTCGGATGGCACCGACACAATGCGTATGCGGTCTTTGCTCTTCACTGCCACTTGCTTCGCCACATCCTGCGACTTGGAATCTTTGCGGCGACGCAACGTCAACGCAATTGCTGCCACGATGGCCACCAACAACAACACCGCAGCCAACTCAAACGGATAGACATAGTCGGTATAAATCAGGCGACCCAGCTCCTTGGTATTGCTGTAATCGGCAGCATGCTTCGCCAGCGCAGTACCCGTTTCAGCTGTCTGCCGGCTGCCCAGCACCCAGATCATCTCACCCACCATCACCGCTGCAAGCGCCGCGCCGAACGGGAACCAACGCCAGAATCCTTCGCGCAGTTGTACCAGATTCACATCCAGCATCATCACCACAAACAGGAACAGCACCATCACGGCACCGACATACACCAGCACCAGCGTGATCGCTAGGAATTCTGCTTCCAGCAACATCCAGATGCCGGCCATGCTGCAAAAAGCCAGCACCAGAAACAGCGCCGCATGCACCGGGTTGCGCGCAGTGATCACGCGCAGGCCGGCAATCACGGTCAGCGCCGCAAACAGATAAAATACCAATGTGTCAAAACTCATCAACATGTCTTAATAGCCCTTAACGGTATTTTCCATCCGCAGCGCGATCTTTCGCGATCTGCACTTCATGCTTGTCACCCACTGCAAGCAACATGGGCTTGGTGTAATAAAGGTCACCACGCTTCTCGCCGTGGTATTCCAATATGCGTGTCTCCACAATCGCATCGACCGGGCACGATTCCTCGCAAAAACCACAAAAAATACACTTGGTCAGATCGATGTCATAGCGCTTGGTGCGGCGTGTTCCGTCCGCTCGCTCTTCTGTTTCAATATGGATGGCCAGCGCCGGACAGACCGCTTCGCACAGCTTGCAGCCTATACAACGTTCCTCGCCGTTGGCATAGCGGCGTTGCGCGTGCAGTCCGCGAAAACGGAAGCCCTGTGGCGTTTTCTCTTCCGGAAACTGCACCGTGATTTTGCGTGCGAAAAAATACCGCCCGGTCAGCGCCAAGCCCTTGAGCAACTCAAGCAGCATCAGGCTCTTGAAGAAGTTTTTGATATTTTCCATCTTTATTACCAGCGCCAATATGGGGTTTGCATCCACGCACCAACCACCACCACCCAGATTAGGGTAAGCGGAATGAACACTTTCCAACCCAGACGCATCAACTGGTCATAGCGATAGCGCGGAAAGGTGGCGCGTAACCACAGAAACAGGAACAGCACAAAGGACATCTTGCCCAACAACCAGAAAATTCCGGGCACCATATTGAATGGAGCAATATTGAATGGAGGCAACCAACCGCCCAGGAACATGATGGATGTTAGTGCCGCGATCAGTATCATGTTGGCGTATTCGGCCAAGAAGAACAGGGCGAACGCCATACCGGAGTATTCCACATGAAAACCGGCGACGATCTCGGACTCGCCTTCGGCCACGTCGAACGGCGCACGATTGGTCTCCGCCACACCGGCAATCACGTACACAACGAACATTGGAAACAACGGGATGAAATACCAGCCGAACAGCCCGACGCCGTTTTGCTGGCCACGCACGATGTCGCCCAGATTCATGCTCTGCGACGCCATCAAAACACATACCAGCGCAAAGCCCATCGCAATTTCATAGGACACGATCTGCGCGGCGGAACGCATCGCGCCGAGGAAGGCGTATTTGGAGTTGGACGCCCAACCGGCAATGATCACGCCATATACGCCAAGCGAGGTCATTCCCAAAATATACAGAACACCGGCATTCACGTTGGCCACCACCATACCGACATCGAACGGAACCACCGCCCAGGCCGCCAGCGCGGGCATCAGCGTGAGCACCGGTGCCAGCACGAACAAAATCTTGTTTGATCCAGTCGGGACGATAATTTCCTTGAGCAATAGCTTGACGCCGTCGGCCAAAGGTTGCAGTAAACCATAGGGCCCGACGCGATTGGGCCCTATACGCACCTGCATGTAGCCGATCACCTTGCGCTCAGCCAGCGTGAGGTAGGCCACTGACAACATGATTGGCACCACGATGGCCAGGATCTTCATCACCGTCCACAGCGGCATCCAGAAGACGCCCAGCAGCGACGGTATGGTTTGTATCCAATCTATCATGCGCGCTCCACCGTAACAGTTCCGAACATCGCGCCCAGCACCGCCGACGTGGCATGCCCTGCTGCCACGCGCGCGGTTCCCCTGGGCTGTTTGTCATCCACCACTGCAGACAAAGTCATGCTGCCAGCCCCCTGAGTTACTTTCACCTGACCGCCCGGCTGCACGCCCAGTTTCGCCAGCTCTTCACTGTGCATCGTCACACGCAACGGCGCAGCATCCTGTGTGCGTTGCAGCGCCGTGGCGCGGCGCACCACGGCATCGGCTGAATAAATCGGCACCTCGGCCACGCGCTGCAAGCCTGCCATGTTTGTGGCAGCGGCCTGCGCGGTAACATTGTGCAAGGTGTTGTCCAGCTTTGCCGACACATCGCTGCTGGCTAACACCTCGTCACGCACCGCTTCGCTGCTGTCATAATCGAAACCGGACACGTTCAATAAATTACCCAACACACGCAACACTTTCCAGCCAGGGCGCGTTTCACCCAGCGGCTTGACTGCGCCCTTGAAACTTTGCGCACGCCCCTCGGTGCTGACGAACGTACCGGATGTTTCGGAGAACGGTGCAATCGGCAGCAAGACGTCGGCGTAATCCAGCGCGTGATGTTTGTATGCGCTCATTGCCACCACCATATCGGCCGCAGCCATCGCAGCCAAGGCTTGCTGCGGATTGTGCGTATCCAGTTCCGCCTCAACGTTCAGTAAAATGTAAGCCTTGCGCGGCGCGGCCAGCATCGCCGCAGCGTTCATGCCGGCAGCTGAACCGGCAAACGGCACCGCCTGCGCCAGATAGCCACCGACGCTGTTGGCCGCTTCACCGAAGAAGCCGAATCGTCCGCCGCTCAGCGCAGCGATATGCTGCGCCAGCAACTGCAGCTGTACCGCCTGCGGATGCTGCTGGGCAAAGTTGCCAAGCAGGACGGCGACTCGTCCACCGCTGACCAGACTGGCTGCGATTGCCTGCGCCGTAACGCAAGGCGTTGCCGCGTGCACCATCGGCTGCACGCTGGCATCCAAAGGTACCTGGTTTGTAGCAGCCAAGATCTGCAGTATTTGCGCCAGTACG
>Ga0315270_10002110_pt1 | contig 10530 bp, 7 predicted proteins | sample C1_bottom_MG_FD_204932 | JGI IMG/M metagenome (GOLD analysis project Ga0315270, IMG submission 204932) | Sediment microbial communities from Yellowstone Lake, YNP, Wyoming, USA - C1_bottom | ecosystem: Environmental > Aquatic > Freshwater > Lake > Sediment | place: USA: Wyoming | collected... | reverse complement strand
ACCCAGTGCAAATTCATAACCGGCAATACGCTCATTGCGGTCGAGAATGGCCTCGCGGCAAACAAAAGAAGAAGCTTCATGCCCTGTTGCAGCCGTATCTTTTGGCGCTGTCTTTAAAGGTGCCACGACATTAAGTTTCTGGAAAGCTTCTTGTGATGCACTTTCTGCAGGGGCGTTGCCCATCAAGCGGCGGATTCCATCAAACATGGCTATCACCGATTACGATTCGTAAGTAGTTAACAAATAGCGCGGACATGTGATTCAAGATATCTTCACCGAGTTTGAGTTAATGGCAAGGTCACTATGGATATGTTTATTAATACATTATGCCATATTCTCAGATGTGGGCCGCTATGCTAAATTTTGATTGAAATTTAAGCTTTGACCGTTTTAGCCTTTATTGATGTTTGCTAAAATAGTTTGGTATCTCAGCTGATGACACAATAGCAAGACGGGGTGTAGCTCAGCCTGGTAGAGTGCTGCGTTCGGGACGCAGAAGCCGGAGGTTCGAATCCTCTCACCCCGACCATGTGGTTTGGCAAGGCCTGCATCAACCATGTGCCATACTTGAATATTTTTCTGATTCAAAGAATATCCTCATAGTTTCGCTAAAGTTTTTCCAATAATTGCCGATAAAATAGTTGATCAAAATATTACTCGGAGAGCTTTTTATATGAAATCAAAATTACCTGTTACAAATTCTGAAAAAAATTACAGGGATAGCGCTATTTTGATTTCAAAAACGGACCTCAAGGGAATGATTATTTTTGCAAATAATGATTTTGTGGAGATTAGCGGATTTTCCGAAAAGGAATTAATAGGCCAGCCGCATAATTTGGTACGACATCCGGATATGCCAGTGGAGGCGTTCGCCGATCTTTGGAGTACTATAAAACAAGGGAAATTGTGGAACGGCATTGTAAAAAACAGATGTAAAAATGGAGATCATTATTGGGTTGAGGCCAACGTAACACCAATTATTGAAAACGGTAGTACGGTTGGTTATATCTCTGTGCGCACCAAACCTTCTAAACGACGTGTTGATGAAGCATCTGCCTTGTACGAAGAAATTAAAAATGGGCGCAAATCACTTAAGCCCGATTTTGTTCATCGATTGTCCAACCTGAGTATTAGAACGAAGCTGATTCTTGCAGTTTTTATGTTGATTGCCATACCAGGTATTACCACTTTACTGGGTATAGGCTCGATGCTGGGTACTTATATCAATATTGCACTTGCTCTCACGATAGGCCCTTTCATTTTGAACTCAATAACTAATTCACTGGGTACATTGCGTAATTCGATTATGAATGTTCAGGGGACGGGTGATTTATCCAAGCGCGCAACGGTCTATGGCGATGACGAAATCGGCCAGACAACCAAGGCATACAATGCAATGTTACTAACCTTCAGGGGGGTAACGCGCGAGGTGAGTAATGGCGCTGAAACTGTTGCGGTTGCATCCGCCCAGTTAACTGAAATTGCCAGTCAGGTAAAGTCTAACTCGTATCAACAAATTGATTCAGCATCTTCTTCAGCCGCATCGGTGGAGGAAATGACCGTCAGTATTGCCTCAGTAGCAGATAGTATCCAGCACGTGCGTGATATAGCTCACGTGAGTCTTGAACAATCTCGCAAGGGTAATGAGACTATCTCGGTAATGGTCGGCGAAATTGATACTGTTGAGAATTCGGTAAAGAGTATTGCACTCTCTGCGCGCGAGTTTATGCAGAGCACGGCCATGATTACCAAAATGACACAGGAGGTACGTGAAATCGCCAATCAAACCAATTTGCTGGCTCTGAATGCGGCTATTGAAGCGGCTCGAGCCGGTGAACAAGGGCGCGGGTTTGCAGTGGTGGCGGATTCGTTACGCCTGACGCGCCGTATTGTTGCCGCCTCTGCCTTAAAGCGTTATGCGCCGGAAGAATTCAAACCTGGCCCCGCACTGAAAAGCGACGCCGAACTGACCAAAGCGGCTGGTGACATCGGCACCACGATCTTCCATCCGGTCGGCACCTGCAAAATGGGTAATGACCCCATGGCTGTGGTTGATGCTCGTTTGCGGGTACATGGTGTTGCAGGGCTGCGTGTGGTGGATGCATCGATTATGCCAACCATCACCTCGGGTAACACCTGTTCACCGGTGGTGATGTTTGCAGAAAAGGCCAGCGCGATGATACGGGAAGACCGGTTGTCAGCCGCAAACGCATAGTGACACTGATATTCCGGTAAGGCAGCGAATATCTCTGATAGAAGTAACTTTGGCAGAATTGTCCGGGCAAACAATTTTCAGGATTATTGATTCATCCACTTCAATTATTCCCAGTTACCGGTACTCACGCCACCCATGGAAAGAATAAGTTCTTTGATTTTAGGTTCTGGCTTCCAGTATTTGGGCCCCTTTAGAAACTTGCCTTCCGTGTTATAGATTGGTTTTCCATCCGCATCGAGCTTGCTTTCATTGCTGTCCATAATAATGGTTAGAACCTCTTCAAGCGGTATGCCGTATTTCAATGCTTCAGAACGGCAATAAACAACCACATCTCCAAGCAAATCTGCGACAGCAACGATTCGGTCAACAGGATCGTGTATGGTCGAGATGTCATCAATTTCATGAATCTCATCCATCAGCGTTTTTTTGAATTTGCTCAAACGAACAATCGGATGTGTTGGCAAAGAAGGTGTGTCATGCGTAGGCAATTTATACATGGTGTTCATGGCTTTTATTCGGTCTGCGAAGGTGCTCATATTTTCTTTCGATTATTAATGATTGGTTTTGCGTTGAACATTTAAATTCTGCTCTTGGGATGTGCGATGATTTTCTGACGGATTTTCAGCTGGATTTTTTGCTGAGATGTCTGTTCAGTACTTCATCGAATTTTTCGACATTCAGCGGTTTTGTAAGATAGTCGTTAAAGCCCGCTGCCATACCGCGTTTTATATCTTTTGCCATCGCTTTGGCTGTAATCGCAACGACGGGGATTTCCTTCATGCCGTCCTTGTTTTTGAAAAATTCCAATACCTGAAAGCCATTCAATCCCGGCATGTTAATGTCCAGCAGAATTAAATCAGGTGTTCGTGCCAGAGCGAACTCTATGCCTAATTCGGGCGTATGTGCGGTAATCAGATTGATGTGTTTGTGGCGCCCCATGATCTGTGCAACCAGCTTCAGGTTGGAGGGATTATCTTCGATGTAGAGCACGAGATGCTGGCTTGCTTTTACATTCGTCGTATCTGCTGGTTCATTTAAATCTTGTGTATCATCGGAATTTCGCTCCGACAAGGTCATTTTTTCGCGTGGCAGTTCAATCCAGAACATACTGCCTGTGCCAGGTGTACTTTCAACCTCAAGCGAGCCGCCCATCATTTCGGTGATGCGGCGTGCGATAGTCAGTCCGATACCTGTCCCCTCAATTTCACTGTTCGCGGCTGTAAGCCGGTTGAAGGGCAAAAATAGTTCATCCAGACGTTCAGCAGGAATACCCGGGCCGGTGTCTATCACCCTGAGATGCAAACGATCTTTTCCGGCAGAGCATATATCTATCGTTACGCTGCCATTTTCACGGTTATATTTGATCGCGTTGGATAACAAATTGATCATTACCTGCTTGAGTCGTGTGCGGTCGGCCCGAACCGCCGTACCTGTGAGCCCGGTATGGCTGATTTTAACGCCACGTTTTTCTGCCAGGGGTTTGACCAGACTTATGCATTCTTCGACGACCTTGCAAACTGCAACTTGTTCGATGGATAGGTCGATATGGCCGGATTCAATTTTGGCAAGATCAAGCACTTCATTGATAAGCTGTAGCAGATGATGGCCTGCCTTAAGGATTTCATGGATATTATCCTTGTGCGTATCCGGGAGGGTATCGTCCATTTCCAGCAGTTGTCCGAAACCCAAAATGGCATTCATCGGTGTGCGCAGTTCATGACTCATACTGGACAGAAAATCAGACTTTACTTCATTGGCACGGTCCGCTTCATCTTTGGCCTCCTGTAATTCAGCAGTGCGTTGCTGGACGCGTTTCTCAAGCTCATCGTTTGCCTGCTGAATCTGCAATTCAAAGTGCCTGCGTTCCCGGGCCATGCGCTCGAAACTGTTCAGTAACAGGCGCACTTCAATATCTCCACCCGTCACATGGCTGATATCAAAAGGCTCTCCGCGGCCGAAAGCTGAAACTTCCTCTGTTAGTTGTTTGACAGGGCGGCTGATGCGGCGAGCAATAAAAACTGCAATTGGCAGTGCCAGCAAAAGGATTATTAATGCGGCTATCGCAGTTTTAAGCGTGGCTTGTGTTACCGAGCGTGAAAAAGTTTCTTCGTCCAGACCAAGGTGTATATGCGCATCGAGATTGGTAACAATCGGGTAGGAAATATCGCGGATTTCATGTTGATTCAGGAACCATTTGGTACTGCTTCCCACACGGCAATTGCCGCCCTCTATGTGAGCAAGCTCATGAGGCAAATCACCATCAAGCGTGGAGGAAAATATTTTTCCATCGAAACCAACCACGACAACATAAGCAATATCCGGATTATCTTTTGTTATACGTCTAAGCGTATTGCCAACCTCGGTTTTTTTCCCTTCTAGGGTATCCGACATGATCGCCTTGGACAAAGCATTGCCCAGCGCTGAAGACCATTGAATATGATCACTTTCATGATCTTTCATTACTTCATTATGAAAGATATAGGTCAGCAACAAACTTGTTGTAATCAACATGCTGATGAACAGCAAGGTTATGCGCCAGCTTAGTTTCATTGGATACAGCGAGCGCGGGAGTCGTCTCGGGTTAAATTTGGAAATGTTGTTGCGTTATTGGACATAATCGATGAAGCCGCTTTTTTTCGCCGCTTGTTCCATCATGCGAATATCGTCATAGTTCTTATCATCCGGCAAATCAAATCGCAAAATCAGCGCTTTTTGTAAAATGCGCCGACCTTCCGGATCGTGGTGCATATTGAGCAGGGCAGCTTGAATATCGTGTGCCATTTTGGGATCCGCTTTGTTGCTGATTACGACAGGCACAATGCCTGCACCTTTTGGATAGCCCAGTACTTCGATCACCTTCACGTTGAGCGCATCAGGATTTTTAATACTGCGGTCATAGTCGAGCACCAGCGAGTCGACGGAGCTGGCGTCCACGGCACCACTTGCGACAAGGCGAATCGACTCCTCATGGGAACCCGACACGCTTATTTTGGAGAACCAGTCCTGCCAGCTCTTCACACCCAACTGCACCAGTTTGTAGCGTGGCATGTTGTAGCCGGAGTTGCTGTTTTGTTCATTGTAGGCATAGCTGTGCCCGCGCAGATCCTGCCAGCTTTTCAGGGGCGAATCCTTGCGCACGATGGTATAGGAAAAATATTTGTGCGGTATATTTTCGTAACCGGGCACATCGGGGAACGTACCCTTTTTCATCGCCATTACCGGAATGGCAAGGAGCCTGTAAGTTCCAGCCTGTTTGGCATGGGTGTAAGGTAAACCGCAGACAAAGCCAAGCTGGATAATGCCCTGGTTCAGTAGTTTATCGGATTCATCATAGGATAAACCGGAGACGACTTTGGCATCACGGCCTGTCTTTTTGCCGAGATATTTTGCGAGGTCTTCATAGATAGGTAATCCTTTGTCCGATACAAAGGCCGCCGTAACGACCATTTTTATACCTTGCTCTGCGGCACAGGATGCGGCTGCGCTACTGAGCAAGGCAACAAAAACGGCGAGGTGCTTTAGCATTAGTTTCATAGGTAAATTTCCTGAAGAAATAAACGGGCAGACAACCATCTGAGCATTCTGCGCGAAATTATACCCAAGTGGCGCATAAAGTCTTTAAATATGTATGGTTACACGAAAAAAGTATCGAAAGATGACCGCTCTTGCTTAAGGGTTTTATTGTGCACGGATAGTAAAAGTGTTCCGTGGGTGTTTAATTCCTGCACGGGAAGGTCGGTGGCTATCGTATATGCCGGGCTGCCGATCCTTACGATTTGGAAACAATCAGCCTGACGTTGTCCATTTTAGTTCGGACTTTAAGCCAGGCGATTATTTTTTTCTGCTCGGAGGAAGGTATAGATTTGTTTACTACCAGATATGCCACCAGAAATAATTCTGACTTGCTACCGTCCGCCTGCCAGATTGGGGTCTTGGTCAACGCAGCTCGTTGCAACATAGGATATTGGGTGCGCAGTTCAAGGGTTATGTTTTTACTGTCCGGTTGCGATGCCTTAAGTTGCAGAAGCTCAGTCTCCAGCGTATGTATATGTTTGTCCTTTTCTTCGCTGGTCTTCAGAGTGCTGCTGTAGAGCTCACTGAGCAAGCTGGTCTTGAGTGAGGTAAGGTCAACTTTCTTCTCGCCCGATTGGTGGACGACCAGATGGGCGCTTGCTAGATTGTAATTTGTTAATCGCTTGTTAACTTCATCGAGTTGCTCTTTGGTAATTTCATTCCCAATAAATGTGGCTTCTATTTTCTTTTCGGAAGGGGAAATGTTTACCTGGGTTATCAGCGAATTGTCGAAAGACATTTCTCTCTTGATAAAATCATTTCCTCTGGAAATAAATGCGACGTCGGTAACCATGTTGTATGCGAGATAAGTGCTGGGAAGTACTGTCAGTAGAACCAGTAAAATAATCGAATTGCGTACGCGACGTTCGGTCGAGCCATCGATAAAAGTTTTGTGCGGAACTTTCAGATAGCTGATAAACAGCACGGTGGCCAGTGCGATAAATACCAGATTGATAAAGAACAGATAGAACGCTCCGAAGAAATAGGAGAAATGTCCGGTAGCCAGACCGTATCCTGCGGTGCACAGCGGTGGCATCAAGGCGGTGGCGATCGCCACCCCAGGAATAACGTTGGATTTCTCTTTTCGTGTGGTGGCGAGTATGCCTGCCAGACCGCCAAACAAAGCGATGAGCACGTCCCACAGCGTGGGGGTGGTGCGTGCCAGAAGTTCGGAACGGGCTTCTGACAGCGGGCTGATCAGGAAATAGAGCGTGGCACTGATCAGGCTAATCAGAACAGCAAAGCTGATACTTTTGAATGATTTTTTGATTAGCTCGAAATCGTTAATACCTACACCATACCCGATGCCCATGATTGGACCCATCAAGGGGGAAATCAGCATGGCACCAATAATGACTGCGGCCGAATTTACGTTAAGGCCGATGGAGGCAATAATGATCGCAAACATCAATACCCACAGATTGGTGCCCTTGATTTCGACCATTCCACGGATATCGCTATCTATCTCGGCAAAGGTCTCCTGGTCTGCGCGCACGCTAAAAAAATGTGAAAGTATTCCCCTTACTTGTTTGGAAATGAATCGAGACGATTGTGCTTCTTTGCTGCTCATGGAATACCTCTAAATATAGATTGAATATTGTATGTTTTGAGAGATGGTTTATTCTGCATGCGGATTGTGACTTATATTTTTTTCAGCCAGGAATTTGTCTTTATAACTGCCGATGATAGTCAGAAGCGCAGCGGAGTATATAAATGTTGAAAGCATGATCACGCCGATTACTACAGCCTTGAACATCTCCAGGTGCTGAAATGATGAAGGGATCATGGTCAGCATTACAATCGACAATCCGCCCTTGATGCCGGCAAAAGTTAGAACGCTCCACCAGCGAAAATTGATATCCGCCATTTTGCGCGTGCGGTTAGAGATCCAGGCGAACAGCGCCATCATCATCCCGCGCACCAGAGTGGTTGCGGCAAACATTACCAGAATTTCAAATTTATATTGCCATAACAGATGCAAATCTATCATCTCTGCCATCGCCACAAAAAGGATGGTATTGGCGACAAGAGCCAGCAATTGTACGTCTTCCTTGGTGCGCAAATGGCGATCCCGCTCCGCGATGGTTGCCTTGATACGGTTGAGTACGCTTATTATTACACCCGTTGAGGTATTCCGGTTTTGTGCTTCGCGTTTGAGGATGGTTTCATCGCTGTCAATTTGAATATTTTCCTGGTCTACAGCCTGGTTCATCACGTGGTTGACCGTGATGGTTGCAAAAATACAGGACAATATTCCTGACAGGTGCATGTGCGAATGTGCACCAAGCAAATTGAGCAATACATAAATATGCTCGGCCAGTTCAAAGGCTGCATAGCCGGTGATAATCAGTACCATCATTTCGGCAATGCGATTTTCCGTGGTCTTCATCAGCGTCAGACCGGCAAATCCGATAATCACACCTATCATCAGGGAACCCAATACGACTGCGCCACTGATTTCCACGACATAAGCGGGCGTAATTTCGCCGCCACCCAGTGCATGCAAGCCGATAAACACAAACACAATCAACGCGGTTGCATCATTGAACAGGCTCTCACCTTCGGCAAGGACTTTCAGTTCATGCGGCAGTTCGAATTTCGAGAAGATGCTGACCACGGAAACCGGGTCGGTTGCCAGCACCATCGCAAACAGCACGATGATAGCCGCGCTGGATAGTGCGTATTCGGCAAACAGCCAGTTGGACAAGAGTAGCGCTACACCCACGGACAGTGCTACCGCCACGACCGCCAGATACAACAAGCTCAGACCATGCTGCTTGAGGTCTGCCAGATTTATTTCGAGTGAATCGGAAATAAGCAGGATGGGCAGCAGAAAAATTACCAGCGTCGCAAAATGTTCAGCATTGCCGGTTAACACCGGTACCTGCTGGAAGGCATAGTGCGCGACAAAGGAGAGTGCAATCAAACCAAGGGGCGAGGGTATCTTAAGCTTGTCCTCCAGTTGCAGGGCAAGGAATAAAATCCCGCTAATCATTAACAGTGTTGCGATCATTCGGATTTTTCCGGGGTCGTACAGGTTTAAATTCAATGTTGAATTGTCGCATATCACCTGCGCTGACGCATATCGAAATAATCCGGGAAAACGTTACTGTCCGGCAGTTCGGTAAGTAATGCCGCATTAGGTATAATGGCCGCCTTTATTTGATACTTGGCAGGTTACCGTGTCTGAACGTCTCGCTGTATTGTTGCAATATCTTTTACCTAAACAGGCGCTAACCGTATTTGCGGGAAAAGTGGCCGGGGCCAGGGGTGGAAAATTTACCACCAAATTAATCCGCTGGTTTGTCGGGCGTTACAAGGTGAATATGGCCGAGGCAGCCAATCCGGATATTCAAAGCTACAGTACCTTTAACGAATTTTTCACCCGCGCTTTGCGCAGTGATTCGCGCCCGCTGGTGCAAGCCGACTTTGTCTGTCCGGTGGATGGTGCGATCAGCCAGTTTGGCACGATTGAAAAAGACCAATTGTTTCAGGCCAAAGGGCATCGCTACTCAACCACGGCACTGGTCGGAGGTGACAGGGAACTTGCAGAACAATTTCAGGACGGCAGCTTTGCCACCATCTATCTTAGCCCGAGAGACTATCACCGTATCCATATGCCCTGTGATGGACGCTTGACGCGGATGATCTATGTACCGGGCGATCTGTTCTCGGTGAATCCGGTTACCGCACGCGGCGTACCCGGACTGTTTGCCCGAAATGAGCGGGTGGTGTGTGTGTTTGACTCGGCACAAGGTCCGTTTGTGTTGACGCTGGTCGGCGCCACGATTGTGGGCAGTATGGCCACCGTGTGGCACGGTGTGGTGAATCCGCCGCGCAGCCGGGAAGTGCGCGAGTGGAAATATGACGATCAGACTATCTTGCTGAAGAAAGGCGACGAGATGGGCCGCTTCCTGCTGGGTTCAACCGTGGTGATGTTGTTTAAAAAGGATGTACTGCAATTTAACCTGCAATGGGCGCCAGCAATAGGTGTGCGTATGGGCGAGTTAATGGGGAACAAGTCTTAGTCACCACCGCCGCCGCATCCCCCGCTGCAGCCACCACCGCTATCTCCTCCAGAGTCAGGGGAGGAATCGCCAAAAATAGATGATGAGTCACCGAATCCCTCCATGCTGCCATCGAAGCTGGAGCTCGATATATCTCCCCCGCAATAAATTGTTCCGCTATTCTGAATGGTGTTTTCACGCCTGATGCCTGCACAATCGAGCGCATAACGAAAGCCATTATTGATGTTCAGCTTCTGATCCAGTGAAAATAGCAGGGGCAGGCGTGTCGCTTTTTTGGGATTGATATTTTCTTCGAGGCAGCAGAACCACCAGGCGCGACGCAGTCCCGCATTGCCCTGTTTGTCCGTGCCGAGCGCAACAGCGGGCGTATGGTGCATAAAACTGCCAAAGGCTTGTTGGCAGAAAGTGTCGTAGTGACGTGTGTAGAGAATAAATTCATGCCACAAATCATCGGCAACCTGAGAAGGCATCGATATAAATTTGCGGCCGCTTTTGAGATAGGCGATGAAAAACTGGCGCAGCGCATGGGCAACCAGTTGGCGTTCTTTCAGTGAAAGGCCGGGTTGATGAATGCTGAAACGGTCGAGCAGGCCGGGGGGAAACATATAACTGCGAATGAAATCCGCCCGAGATGCGTTGCGCAAGCGTGACCAGACTTTGATTAATGTTATGGCCAGAATCAGTGATATTGCAGCAAAAATAAATGTACTCATG
>Ga0315270_10002109_pt1 | contig 10532 bp, 9 predicted proteins | sample C1_bottom_MG_FD_204932 | JGI IMG/M metagenome (GOLD analysis project Ga0315270, IMG submission 204932) | Sediment microbial communities from Yellowstone Lake, YNP, Wyoming, USA - C1_bottom | ecosystem: Environmental > Aquatic > Freshwater > Lake > Sediment | place: USA: Wyoming | collected... | reverse complement strand
CCTACACCGGTGCGATGACAACGAAGGCTGGACGATTCGAGTTGGCCGACAAAGGCACATTGTTGCTGGATGAGGTCGGTGAACTGTCGCTGAAATCACAGGTCGATTTCCTACGCGTGCTGGAAACCAAAGAATTCCGGCGACTGGGGGGGACCAAGGTAATCAAGGTCGATACCCGTATCATCGCGGCCACCAACCGCAATCTCAAGGAAGCGGTCAAACAGGGTGATTTTCGGGAAGACCTCTATTACCGGCTCAACGTGGTTCCGATTCAACTCCCGCCCCTCCGCGAGCGGGGGGATGATATCCCGCTCTTAGCCGAACGATTCCTCAGAGATTTCGCAACGCAATACCAACATGAACCTAAAGAGGTCTCTCACGACGCGATGCGGCTGTTGCGACTCTACTCGTGGCCCGGAAATATTCGCCAATTGCGAAATCTAATGGAGCGACTCGTGATTACAGTAAAAGGCGCGACTATTCAATCTGAGTGTCTTCCCGAAGAGATTCAGGCCAGCAAGGAAGATGCGCGTATGATGGTCGTTACCTTGGGCACGTCGTTGAAGGACGTTGAGCACGAAACCATACGGCGCACGTTAGCTGAAGTCACCAACCACCGCGAACAAGCAGCTAAGTTGTTAGGTATCAGCCTCCGCGCACTACAATATAAAATCAAACAATACGGCATCAGAAATTAGCACCTACCCCCATTCACACGGTTTCTAACGCCTTCGAAACGTCCAGCCCTACCTGATTCGCAAATCTTGCACGTCTACGCGTGTCGGATTTGGACGCACAGCACGAGATCATTTTTCGTTCTGCAAAAAATGCACTCTCCATCGTCAGTATTGAGGCGAAATCTGCAAATCTTGCACGTCTTGATCATCCACGAGATCATTCGACTCATCCCCATTTGTCAACAAGACCGTAAGTCCTCAATTTCTATTCAGGCCGCTCATCATCACAGCATCTTTGATCCACGGCATCCTCCGTGCAATGACCATGGTCTCATGGCAGCGACAATCGAAAGCTCGGGTGAGCCATCATCGTCCATGCGCAATCCACCCGATGCAGAATGGATCACCCAGATCACTCAGCTTTAAGAAGCTCTGGCAGGCTGCTCTGCAGGTATCCCAGCGAGAAGTGAGCTGGCAACGTTGTTAGAACAGTTGGATAAATCAGAAGAGGCTTTGCTCAATTTGAGCGCAATTCTGGCCTTCAATCCCAACAGTCTCAAAGTTCGCGAGGGAGTGGATCGTAGCCGGCGGCAAACGGGGAGCCCTCTCCAGGCCAACCGGTGAAAGAGGATCACACATGCCGATGATCTGTGGCAGTCTCGATCGAATCGAGGAAGATATCAGAGGCACTCGGTGGATTTACGTGAAGACTACCGTGTCTGGTGACACGTCGTTCCGAGTTCGTGTCCGTGTTGGGAGGAAGACCCTGGTTTTACGGGGGAAAGAATGGATTGATTTCTCTCATGTTTACACAGGTGAATATGCGGAGGTGACTTACCACCATATTCACACTGACATCATAGAAGCCGAAACAATCTATGTCCGTCCTGAGGGCGATCAGACGGCGTGCTAAGCCGAAACACGATCATGCCGGCGATCATGGGAACATATCGGATCGGATCTCTATCGCCGCAACTTTTCGCTGCACCCGATCGTGAGATGGAGAGCCGCTACTATGCGATGGCGGGTCCGAAAGGCCGGTTCGAAATCGGCGGCATTCTTCCCGGCATGCACAAGACGGTGATCTGGCATCCTTACCTTGGCGGCACGAAGGAATAACCATCACGATCCAGCCGAAGATCCAAGCGAAGGTGGAGATGAAAATCCCCGCGCCCAGTGGGCATCTCTATGCCAACGATATGGTGGACAAGCTCTATACTCGTGTCAGCATCACCGACGATGTCCAGAACTGGATTGTGCCGGCAATAATTCACAGGAGCTGTAACCCGATCGAGAGCACATGTTGAATCTATTTTTTCTGCTTTTTGCAGGTTACGTAGCCGGACTGTTTCTCCCTCTGTGCTTTCCCGCCAAGCCTAAAATGCAAAACGTTCTCGCGCATGGATCTGCCGGGTTGGGCAGTGGAGCAGGCATCTTGCTTGGAGTCATGGGCCTCTTCGCACAGGAACCCTGGACGGCTTCAGTGCAATCCACCATTCCTTTTCTGAGCTTCGCCGTCCGACTCGATCCCTTAGCGTCGTTCTTTGTGCTGACGATCTCCTTGGCCGGCTTGGCTGCATCCGTCTATGCGATCGGGTACGTGACTGAATTTTATGGGCGCGTCTCGATCGCAGCGCTTGGGGCGCTTTTCAACGGGTTTCTCCTCTCGATGACACTCGTAGTCATTGCCGACAACGGGTTCTTCTTTTTGGTCGCATGGGAACTCATGTCGTTGCTGTCCTATTTCCTTGTGGTGACGGAGCACAAGAAAGCCGAGGTTCGGTATGCCGGGCTGTTCTATCTGATCATGACGCATGTCGGAACGGCGTTCATCATCGTGGCCTTCTTAATCTTCTTCCAAGCGGGTGGGTCGTTCTCGTTCGAGGCTTTCCGGCATCCGGAGCAGCCATTATCCGAAGGAATGAGAACCCTGGCTTTTCTGATTGCGCTGATCGGGTTTGGTGCCAAAGCGGGCATTGTGCCGCTGCATGTCTGGCTACCCTACGCACACCCGGCGGCACCGTCGCATATTTCAGCCCTGATGTCCGGCGTCATGATCAAGACTGCGATCTATGCGTTGATCCGGGTGTATTTCGATTTCCTCGGTGGGCAGTTCCCCTGGTGGTGGGGGTTTGTCGTGCTCATGGTCGGAGCGGTCTCCGCGTTATTGGGTGTGATGTATGCATTGATGGAACATGACCTCAAGCGTCTCCTCGCATTCCACAGCGTGGAAAATATCGGCATTATCTTGTTGGGTATCGGGGCCGGGATGATCTTTCAGTCTTACGGGCTGAAGGAACTCGCCGCCCTCGGACTGCTGGCAGGGCTCTACCATACGATCAATCACGCGGTGTTCAAGGCACTGCTGTTCTTCGGCGCTGGCTCGCTGCTGTACGCGACTCACACGCGCGACATGGAGGAGTATGGTGGCCTTCTCCGTCGTATGCCTTGGACCGGGGCTTTCTTTTTGATCGGAGCCGTCTCGATTTCCGCTTTACCGCCCACCAATGGATTTGTCAGCGAGTGGCTGGTCTTCCAAAGCCTCTTTCTCAGTTTTCAGCTTCCAACTGTGTTTCTGAAACTGATGCTTCCGATCGCCGCGGCCATGTTGGCCTTGACCGGTGTATTGGCCCTGGTCTGTTTTGCGAAGGTCTTCGGTATTTCGTTTCTGGCTCTCGCCCGGAGCTCCCATGCGCGCCATGCCGAAGAGGTTCCGATCGCGATGCGGATCGGGATGGGAATCCTGGCCGTATTGTGCGTTGGACTTGGATTGGCTCCCATGATCGTGGTGCCGCTCCTTGATCGGATTACCGGGCCGCTGACGGGTGTATCGATCAGCGACAAAATATTGGCGCTCGATGGATGGGCTTTGGCGCCGGCGAACATGGAGTTCGCCAGTATCTCACCACCCATGTTGGCCGCCCTGCTGATTGTGGGCGGCCTCCTCGGCCTGTTCTTAGCCTTCCTCTTCGGCGGACACCTGGTGAAGCGCTACTACAAAACCTGGGGCTGCGGGGTCAATTCGTCGCCACGGCTGGAGTACACGGCCACGGGGTTTGTCCAACCCATCAAGCGAGTCTTCAGCACCATCTACCAGCCGACGATCAAACTCGAGACCGAGTTTCTGGAAGAATCCCGCTACTTCACCAAACGACGGCGATTTGAATTTCATATCGAGCCGATCTTTGAGAAGTATCTGTACAGTCCGGTGATCAATGCCTTTGTGGAAATCGCCAACAGGGTGCGTATGCGTCAGGCCGGGAGCCTGCATCTGAACTTAGCCTATATTCTTGTGGCGCTGGTGGTGCTCTTGCTGTTTGCGGTGTAAGGAATGTGTTTGTGGTGGTTGGCTGGTTAACCTGTTTGTTTAGTCTAACCAGAGAAACCAGAGAAATCAGATGAACCAGACAAACTGAGTAAGAAAATGTTGCAAACCATCATGCTCATCATTGCGCAGATTGTCGTACTACTGGGTATCTCTCCCTTCCTGGTGGGGCTCATTCGCAAGGTGAAGGCGCGGCTCCAATGCCGGCGAGGCGCCGGCGTTTTCCAGCCCTATGCCGATATCGCCAAGCTCTTCCGGAAGCAGCCGGTGGTCTCGTCCACCACCTCGTGGATCTTTACCGCCACGCCCTACATTCTGTTCGCCTCCACACTCTCTGCGGGTTTGCTGGTTCCCGCGTTCATCTCCGTTGCCCCTATGAACTTTGCAGGGAACATTATTGCACTCGTGTATCTCCTGGCGCTGGGAACATTTTTTCTGATCCTCGCAGGACTCGATGCCGGATCGGCGTTCGGCGGGATGGGGAGCAGCCGGGAAGGGTTGGTGGCGTCGCTGACAGAGCCGGCCATGATCCTCTCCATTTTTGCCGTCGCGTTGACCGCGGGCTCCACCAATCTCAGCACCATTGTCCATAAGACGGCGCTGTTGGAAGGTGTCGTGATGGCCCCGGCGCCTCATCTGATGGCGCTGGCAGCCCTCTGTATCGTGGCGATCGCCGAGACCGGGCGGGTGCCGGTCGATAATCCGGCGACACATCTCGAACTGACCATGATTCATGAGGCGATGGTCCTGGAATATTCGGGCCGTTATCTTGCTTTAATCGAATGGGCGGGCGCCATGAAGCTAGCTGTGTTTCTCTCCCTGATCGCCAATCTCTTCGCACCCTGGGGAATTGCGACCACGCTGGCACCTGGCGCCATCGGGATCGGGCTCGTGGCCTACACATTGAAGATCGCAGGGCTTGCGGTGCTGATAGGGATTTTGGAGAGCATGATTGCCAAATTGCGGTTGTTCCGTGTGACGGAGCTCCTGGGTGCAGCCTTTATCCTGGCGCTGCTTGCGGTGGTCTTCTTCTACATCTTGTAAGGATAACGTGGCACTTTCTTCTATAGACATCGGCTCTCAACTGGTGAATTTGAGCTCAGCGCTGTTGCTGATAACGTGCTTCGCGATTGTGACGCTACGGCGGCTCTCTTCCTGTATCAATGTATACATTCTGCAGTCGGTCTTTCTGGCCATAACCGCAGCCCTTGTCGCGTTCTTCACGGATATTCATCACATTTACATCTCCGCCGCACTCACCATCGTCATCAAGGCCGTGGTCATCCCGCGGATTTTGAAGAAAGTGATCGAGCGGTCGGATGTGAATCGTGATCTCGAAATGAATGTGAACGTGCCGACCGGGTTGTTGATCTGTGGCGCGCTCGTGATATTGGCGGTCTTGATCACCCAGCCCATCATTCCGCTGGGATTTTTGCTCACCCGCGATTCTCTGGCTATCGCGCTTGCGATCGTGCTCATCGGCTTTTTCATCATGATCGCGCGCAAGAAGGCGTTGACACAAGTGATCGGCTTCCTGGTTATGGAAAACGGTTTGTTCCTGGGGGCAACGGCAGCCGTGTATGGGATGCCTCTGATCGTGGAATTAGGCGTCTTCTTCGATCTCTTAGTGGGTGTACTGATTATCGGCATATACACCCATCAACTGCAGGACACCCTCGACAAAGTGGAAACGGTCAAGCTCACGACCGTGAAGGAGTAGCAGCGCATGTCCTGGCCTCTGGTTCTCCTAGTCTCGGCTCCGGTGATTGCGGGTCTCGGAAGCCTGCTCGTGCAACAGCGACGCGTCATCGAAGTCCTTCAGTGTGCACTGGCTGGGACTATGTTGGCCGCTGCCGCGCTAGTTGCGGGACAAGTTATTGCTGCCGGCGAAGTGTCTGTGGGGGACTTTCTGCAGGCGGATGCGTTGAGCGCATGGCTTGATCTGATCCTTGGCTTCGTGGGGAGCAGCGGGACGCTCTATGCCGTGGGGTACGTAGGAGAGGAAATGGATCGCGGGCACTTGTCATTGAGACGCTACAGCCAGTTCTTATGCCTGTTCGACCTGTACCTCGCCACCATGCTCCTGGCCGTGAATCTAGACAACATCGCCATCTTATGGATCGCCATCGAAGGTTCCACGCTATCGGCGGCGCTGCTGATCGGTTTTGATCGGAGCAAGGCGGCGCTGGAGGCCGGCTGGAAGTTTCTCATCGTGGGCTCGGTCGGCATTGTGCTCGCGTTGTTCGGCACCATCCTCGTGTATTACTCTTCGGAGCATATCTTGGGTGCGTCGAATGAGGCACTGCGTTGGTCTCAGCTTTATCGAGTGGCTGGGGAATTGGATCCTGCTGTGATCAAAGCGGCCTTCATTTTCGCGCTCATCGGCTATGGCACGAAAGCAGGTGTTGCGCCGATGCATACCTGGCTGCCCGATGCGCATGCCGAAGCCCCCACACCAGTGAGTGCAATGTTGTCGGCAAACATGCTGACGATTGCCGTCTATGCGATCTTGAGATTCAAGGCTGTGACAGATAGGTCCGTTGGACCAGATTTTGCCAGTACGCTCGTCATCGGATTGGCACTGCTGTCGCTTGCCGTTTCAGCGATCTATATCCTGGTCCAGCGAGACTACAAACGACTCTTTGCTTACTCGAGCATCGAGCACATCGGGATCGCATTGCTGGGATTCGGCATCGGCGGCATCGGGATTTTCGCGGGTGCGTGGCATTTGATGAGTCATGCCCTCGCCAAGTCCACGGCTTTCTACGGCGCCGGCCTGGTGCTTTTCCGGTACAAGCACAAATCGCTCGATCGAGTGACGGGGCTGCTGAATCAGATGCCGGTCGCAGGGACCGCTATCTTCGTGGCCGGAATCGCCTTGGCGGGGATGCCGCCCTTTGGACTCTTTACCAGCGAAGTGCTGATCGTTGCCGGATCCTACGCCGTCAGACCGGAATTGGCCTATGTGTTTCTGGCCCTGCTCGCGCTGGCCTTTGCGACCTTGCTCTATCAGGTGTTGCGTATGGTGCTCGGAGCGCCGGGGGAGGAGGCAGGCACCTCGTTGAGCAGACAATGCCGCATCTTTACGAGCGCCGCCGTGGGAATCAACATCGTCGCGATGGGCATCATCGGCCTCTACGTGCCACCTGGTCTGGAGACATTGCTGGCATCTATCGTGAAGATTTTCGGCGCCGGGATAATGGCGGCCCGATGAATACAGAGGTAAGAATATGGCTAATGCGCAGACTGCGATAACTCAATTGAAAGAGGCCTATGCAGACTCTATCGTGGGAATGACCTCAATCCATGGTACGCCGAGGCTGCAGGTTAAGAAAGACGCGGTGGCTCACGTGGCGCATTTTCTCCACTCGCATCCGAATCTGCGCGGAGCCTTGTCACTCCTCTGGGCCGTAGACCATCGGCCACGGGAGACGCGTTACGAACTCTGCTATTTATTCACGCTCTCGGAGGGTCAAGAGTGGCTTCTACTGTGTACGGATCTCCATGGAGAGGATCGGCTATTCCCTTCCATCACGCCGCACATCCACGCGGCGAAATGGTATGAGCGCGAGATTCGCGACATGTTCGGCCTGATCCCCGTCGGCCATCCGGACATGCGCCGGCTCGTCCGCCATGAGCACTGGCCCAAAGGCTCCCACCCGCTCAAAAAAGATTTCCGATGGGATTCTGTCTTGGGGCGCGTCCAAGGGGAGAAGGTGTTCCGCCACATTGAAGGCGAAGGGGTCTTCGAGGTTGCCGTTGGACCGATCCATGCGGGGATCATCGAGCCGGGTCATTTCAGGTTCTCCGTGGCCGGTGAGCCGATAATGCAGCTTGAACTCCATCATTTTTGGAAGCACCGAGGAGTGGAGAAGCTATTTGAGCAGCAGCAACTCACGGAAGCCGTGCCACTCGCCGAGCGGGTTTCAGGCGATACGACGGTCGGCCACAGCCTCGCATATTGCCAAGCAGTCGAAACACTGATGCAGATGGAGGTGCCGCGTCGCGCTCGTTATCTGCGGAGCTTCTTTCTGGAGCTTGAACGACTGTACAACCATCTCGGCGACGTGGGCGCGATCTGTACCGATGTGGCGTACTCCCTGCCCCATGCACATTGTGGCCGGATGAAAGAACAGATCATGCAGCTCAATGACCGGCTGACGGGATCGCGATTCATGCGGGGGGTAAATTGTGTTGGTGGCGTCGGCACTGATTTGACCAACGAACAACTGACCAAGACTGTTGCAGAGCTGGATGGCCTCGAGCTCGATTTCACAGAACTTGAGAAAATTGCATTTGCCAATTCCACCTTAAAGGATCGTGTAGAGACAACGGGAGTCCTCTCGGACCGCATTGCGTGGGACCACGGAGTGATGGGTGTCGTAGGCCGGGCATCGGGTATTGATCGGGATATTCGTCGCGACCATCCATTTGCCGCCTATGACGAGTTGCCGCCCAACGTGGTGCTCTATCGGTATGGGGATGTGCGGGCGCGAATGCGGGTGCGGATCGATGAAATCCATGAATCTCTGCGACTGATCAGAGAAATTCGGCAACACATTCCGCAGGGACCGATCGTGGCGCAGCCGACCGGAAAGCCTGCTTCGGGAACGTGGGCCTTGTCGGCAGTCGAGGGATGGCGGGGCGAAATCCTTTACATGGTGATGGCTGGAGAGAACGGAGGGATTCATCGCTGTAAAGTCCGCGACCCGTCGTTTGTCAACTGGCCCGCGATTCAATATGCGGTGCTCGGCAATATCATTCCCGACTTCCCCGTGATCAATAAGAGCTTCAACATGTCGTATGCAGGGAACGATCTCTGAAGAATTGACGATGGGGTGATTGAATCATGCATTCACTGATTCGTGTCGCAATGACGAAATCATCGAATTAATAGTTGATCATATTATCTGAGGGGACCTATGTTTCCTATCCTCAAGAAAAGTCTCAAAACAGGCGTGGTCACGGGGCGGCATCCAAAAGCTGAAGCATCCCAAGAACCAATCAGTTCCGAGGCAACACAAAACACCAAGCCCTTCCGGCGATCTCTCGCCATCCGTGAAGTGGATACGGGTTCCTGCAATGCCTGCGAGATGGAGATGAACGCGCTGGCGAACCCTGTGTATGACGTGGAACGGTTTGGCGTCCATATCGTGGCGTCGCCGCGGCATGCGGACGCATTGGTTGTAACAGGACCAGTCACCGTGAACATGGAGCATGCATTGAAGGATGTGTACGAACAGACGCCTGATCCGAAGATTGTCATCGCCCTTGGCGACTGCGCTATTAATTGCGGAGCCTTCAGAGGCAGCTATGCCGTGACTGGTCCGGTCGAACGCCACATCCCTGTCGATGTTCGTATTCCTGGCTGCCCCCCGCGGCCAGCTGAAATCCTCAACGCACTCCAAGAATTACGGGCGCACAGAGACCTCGGCGGAGACTGAGCTAGTCTGATATGTCTCTTTCTTCCTCCTCACGACCTACTGCGTGCTGTGATTCCGAACTATTCCCCATCTGCCGGTAGGAGCGGTATCACACCCTGCGCGTAGTTCGATATCACTCAACTCAAAGTCACTCACGTATATCCTGCTATTGACCACGAGTAATCTGTTTCTGTAGCATGGCGCGCATACTCATATTATTTCAAAAGATAGCAACGGTCCAAGGAGTAGGGTGATGCCAATAATCGTAGACAACGCGGTCATTCGCAGCATGCCCATACGGCAACGGATCGACTGGTTGATCGAACGTGCTCGCCACCATTCCATGGAATTTCAGAATCCAGAATCCTTTCTGGCGCGCAAACTCTACACCGCGCAGCACTCAACCTCCGTCGTCGCGCTTAAGTGCATGGATGGACGCCTCAACCTGTCTGTGGCCACCAGCACACCGGCCGGCATCGTCCAGCCATTCCGCAGTCTCGGTGGGCGTTTCGACCTCGGTTGGCCGCACTTCGGCGAAGTAATGGCAGATTATGTGCAGGGCATGGTCAGACAGGGACGACGCACGCTAGCCCTTATCACGTACCATTATTCCAAGGGCGATTTCCATCGCGGCTGTGCTGGTTTTAATTACAATACCGACGCTGCTCGCAGTCACACGTTCGAGATCAAACGACAGATGGAGACGGTCTTTGGTAAGGGTCACAGCACGGTCTATCCTCTGGTATGCGGCTTCGAGACCGATGAAGATGCCCTGGTGCTCCATGGTAGTAATGGAGAGATTCTGGACCTCTCCACCATCTCCTCCACAATTCACGACAGCCTGCCCACATCACTGGCGCGGCTCTACCCGGACATGTCCGACCAGGTACGGCAAGATCTGTTGCCCCTGGTGGAGGGCAACATCGCCCATATCGCGCAAATCAGGCAGAGCAACCGTGAACTCGACATCGAGCATCGCGAATGGATCATCGGCATCGGACGCGGGTTCGACTGGCTGCACGCTCCCAACTTGGCGCTTATCATCGGCCCCTACAGTCCCGACCTCGCCGACCCCATCCGCAAGGCGGCCAGCATCATCGCGGCTAA
>Ga0315270_10002108_pt1 | contig 10533 bp, 9 predicted proteins | sample C1_bottom_MG_FD_204932 | JGI IMG/M metagenome (GOLD analysis project Ga0315270, IMG submission 204932) | Sediment microbial communities from Yellowstone Lake, YNP, Wyoming, USA - C1_bottom | ecosystem: Environmental > Aquatic > Freshwater > Lake > Sediment | place: USA: Wyoming | collected... | reverse complement strand
CGCTCTATACCTGCATGCTGAACGAGCGTGGTGGCGTCATCGACGATTTGATCGTTTATTACTGCACGGATACGTATTACCGAATTGTTTTCAATGCGGGGACGCGCGAGAAATGTTTGGCGTGGGCGCGTCAGCAGGCCGAGCGTTTCGGTGTCACGCTTAAAACGCGCGACGAGCTCGCCATGATCGCTATTCAAGGTCCGCACGCACGCGAAAAAGCGCACACTGTTTTTACGCCGGAGCAAACGCGCGTGGCCAGTGCGCTTGCCGTGTTTCATTCTGCGCAGCTTGGCGATTGGTTTATTGCTCGCACCGGTTACACCGGCGAGGATGGCTACGAAGTGATGTTGCCTGCGGCGGCGGCGGTGAAATTGTGGTCGAGCTTGGCGGCAGCGGGCGTAAAACCCATTGGTTTAGGTGCGCGCGATACGTTGCGTCTGGAAGCCGGAATGAATCTGTACGGCACGGATATGGATGAAACCACGACACCGTTGGAATCAGGTTTGACGTGGACCGTTGCCTGGGAACCGGCAGACCGACAATTCATCGGCCGTCCGGTTTTGGAACAGCAACGGAAGGACGGTGTGGCGCAGCAAATGGTTGGCTTGTTGCTGATCGATAAAGGCGTGTTGCGCAATCATTTGCCCGTGTTGGTTGACGGACGCAAAGCGGGTGAAGTGACCAGCGGTAGTTTTTCGCCGACGTTGACTCGCTCCATTGCTCTTGCGCGTGTGCCTGCAAACATCGGGGCGACATGCCAAGTTGAGATTCGCGGCAAAGCCCATCAAGCGAAAGTGGTGAAGCCACCTTTCGTACGTAACGGCAAGCCGACGTTGAGTTTGGCGGATTGAAAATCATCACACTTTTACTATTCAAGGAGACGAGCCCATGAGCAAGGTGCCCGCGAATTTAAGATACGCAAAGTCCCACGAGTGGGCCGAAACACTAGCTGATGGCACAGTAAGAGTTGGCATTACTGATCACGCACAAACGTTGTTGGGTGACATGGTTTACGTTGAGTTGCCTGATGTTGGAAAGCGGGTTGAGGCTGGCAAGGAATGCGGTGTAGTCGAGTCGGTGAAAGCCGCATCCGATGTATACAGTCCGATCGCCGGCAAAGTGGTCGAAGTAAACAGCGCGTTGACCGATGCGCCCGAGCTTGTGAACAAAGACGCTTACGGTGACGGTTGGATTCTTCGTTTGCAGCCAGATAATGGCGCTGACGTACAAAAACTGATGGATGCGGCCGCGTACACTGCAGCAGCGGAATCCGAAGCGCACTAATTTCAAAATTCACGCGAGAGCACTATGCCGTATATTCCCCACACGGACGTTGACGTAGCCGATATGTTGCGCGCCATTGGTGCCAATAAGATCGACGACTTGTTTGATGAAATTCCGGCATCGTTGCGCGCCAAACCGTTGCAGCAGGTTCCGCCGCAAGTCACCGAGATGGAGTTGAATCGCTTAATGGCGGAACGCGCAGCGCAAGACCAAGGTGCGCGTTGTTTCATCGGTGCTGGCGCGTACGAGCACCACATTCCCGCGCCCGTTTGGGAAATCACCACGCGTGGTGAATTTTACAGCGCGTATACGCCTTACCAAGCCGAAGCGAGTCAAGGTACGTTGCAGTTGCTGTATGAATTTCAATCGATGATGACGGGACTCACGGGACTCGATGTATCTAACGCGTCGCTGTATGACGGCGCTTCCGCATTGGCGGAAGCCGTCTTGATGTCGGTACGCGCCAATCGTCGCTCGACATCGAAACGTATTTTAATGCCGCGTACAGTGCATCCGTTGTATCGAAAAGTGGTGCGCGCGATTGTTTATCACCAAAACGTGACGGTCGAAGAGGTCGATTACGCGCGCGACAACGGCTGTATCGACGTAACAAGTTTGCCGAGCAATCCCGGCGATTTCGCTGCCCTGGTTATTCCCATGCCGAATTTTTTCGGCGTGTTGGAAGATGTCGACGCACTCACCGACTGGGCGCATCAACATGGCGCGTTGGTCATCGGCGTGGTCAATCCAACAGCATTGGCCGTGCTAAAACCACCCGGTCAATGGGGCGCCAAAGGCGCCGACATTGCGTGCGGCGAAGGCCAACCTTTAGGTATTCCGATGTCTTCGGGTGGGCCCTATTTTGGTTTCATGTGTTGCCGCCAAGAGCACATGCGGCAAATGCCGGGCCGTATCATCGGCCGTACGGTCGATGTCGACGGTAAGCCCGGTTTTGTTTTGACTTTGCAAGCGCGCGAGCAACATATTCGCCGTTCCAAGGCGACATCGAATATTTGCACCAACCAAGGACTCATGGTGACGGCGGCGACGATCTACATGTCCTTGTTGGGTGGTGAAGGATTGGCGAATGTCGCAAGCGCATGTCATGCGAATACATTGCTTTTAGCTGAGCGCATGCGCAATGTGTCCGGTGTGCGCAAAGCTTTCGCTGCACCGTTTTTTCACGAAGTAGTGTTGGAGTTGAATAAACCGGCAAAGCCCGTGTTGGCGCAATTGGCGGCCAAGGGCTTATTGGCTGGATATGATTTGTTGGCGGAGTATCCTGAATTGGATCATCACTTGCTTGTGTGCGTGACGGAAACAAAGACGGCGAAGGACATCGACGATTATTCCGCGGCGCTGCGTGCCGCGCTGTCGACCTAACATAAGGACATCTCTCCATGGCTACCATTACGTTGAAGGGCAATCCAATTCACACCAACGGGGACTTACCGAAAGTGGGTGGCAAAGCGCCGAATTTCTCACTCACAAGTGGCGAACTCAAGGATGTCACGCTCGGTGATTTTTCTGGCAAGCGCAAGCTGATCAATATTTTTCCTAGTCTGGATACGTCCGTGTGTGCATTGTCCACGAAGAAATTCAACGCCGAAGCGGCGAATCTAAAGAACGTCGCATTTCTTATGGTGTCGGCGGATTTGCCTTTTGCCATGGGTCGTTTCTGTCAATTGGAAGGGCTGACTAATGTTGTTCCGCTCGCAATGATGCGGTCGCGCGCTTTCGCAGAAGATTACGGCGTGTTGCTGGTGGATGGTCCATTAGCGGGCATCACCGCCCGTGCTGTTGTTGTGCTCGATGAAAAAGACAAAGTGCTTTATACCGAATTGGTGCCCGAGATAGCGCAGGAGCCCAACTACGCGGCGGCGCTCAAGGTTCTACAGCAATAATTTTCCAACGGAAAGATGATTCATTTATGACATTGATCTTTGAAAAATCTCAGTCCGGTCGGCGGGCTGTGGCTCAGTCGCCGCGGCCCGTGGTAGCAAATCAAATTCCAGCGGCGCTACGACGCAAAGCGCCCGCGCCTTTGCCTCAGGTTTCCGAGTTACAAGCGGTGCGACATTTTACTGCGTTGTCACAGAAAAACTTTTCCATCGACACGCATTTTTATCCGCTCGGGTCGTGCACGATGAAATACAACCCGCGAGTGTGCAACACACTCGCGTTGTTGCCCGGTTTTCGTGACCGACATCCGTTGGCACCAGATTCGACTGGGCAAGGGTTGCTCGCTTGCATGTTTGAGTTGCAGGAGATGTTGAAAGACGTTACCGGAATGAAAGGTGTTTCCTTGGCGCCGATGGCGGGGGCGCAAGGCGAGTTCGCCGGTGTGGCAATGATTCGTGCTTATCACGACGCGCGCAAAGACAAACAACGCACGGAAATTTTAGTGCCTGATGCGGCGCACGGCACCAATCCGGCGACGGCGGCAATGTGCGGCTACACGGTGCGTGAAATTCCAACGGATTCTGCGGGCGATGTGGATCTTAACGCGCTGAAAGCAGCAGTGGGTCCGCACACGGCCGGCATCATGTTGACCAACCCATCGACACTTGGCGTGTTTGAACGTCGCATTACGGAAATTGCCAAGATCGTGCATGATGCTGGCGGATTGCTGTATTACGATGGAGCGAATCTCAACGCCATTCTTGGCAAAGTAAAGCCCGGCGAAATGGGTTTTGATGTCATTCACATGAACATGCACAAAACATTTTCCACGCCGCACGGCGGCGGTGGTCCCGGCGCGGGGCCCGTGGGCGTGAGTGAACGCTTGCTACCTTATTTGCCGATCCCGTTGGCAGTGCACGATGGTCGTCAATATCGTTGGCAGACAGAAACCGATCGGCCCAACACGATCGGCCGTATGTCCGCGTTTGGCGGCAATATCGGTGTATTGCTGCGCGCGTACATCTATGCCCGCATGTTGGGGCGTGAAGGCATGCAACGTGTTGCCGAGTATTCGGTGTTGAACGCCAATTACTTGATGGCGCGGTTGGCGCAGGAAGGATTTGACCTTGCGTACCCAAAGCGTCGTGCCACGCATGAATTTATTGTAACGCTCAAGAAGCAAGCGAAAGAACTGAACGTTAATGCAATGGATTTTGCCAAGCGTTTATTGGATTACGGCTATCACGCGCCGACGACATATTTCCCCTTGTTGGTGCCTGAATGCTTGTTGATCGAGCCCACCGAAAGTGAAGCCAAACAAGATTTGGATGGCTTTATCGACGCCATGGTAAAGATTAAAAATGAGGCGGAAACCGACCCGCAAAAAGTCAAGACTGCACCGCATACGTTGCCCGTGCGACGTCTTGACGATGTCCGTGCTGCACGCGAATTGGATCTGCGCTGGCGCGCGCAGAACAACGGATAGTCGATGCCGAAGCCGGGGCGTACAGGTGTCGCACGTGTCGTCGCCGCGACGGGATATTCCTGGCGCGGCTTGTGCGCCGCGTTCCGGCACGAAGCCGCATTTCGACAAGAGCTGTTGCTGTGCGCCGTGCTAGCACCGCTGGGATTATGGTTGGGACATAGTGGCGTCGAGCGCGCGCTGTTGTTGGGTAGTTTATTTCTCGTGCTCATCGTTGAAGTATTAAATTCAGCCATCGAGTCGGTGGTAGATCGTGTCAGCGATGAACATCACGAATTGTCTGGTCGTGCCAAAGATATGGGTTCGGCGGCGGTGTTTATTTCGCTGGCGTGTATGGTAGTGGTTTGGTTGTTGGTGCTTGTCCACTAACATGTGCGCGACGCGGGCGAAAATAATTCTTAAAGGCAGAAAATGGAACACTCTATGAAATCAGCACTCATCTGCGGCTCTTACGCATACGACAACATCATGGTCTTTCATGATCGTTTCAAGAATCATATTTTGCCCGACAAAGTACACATGTTGAACGTTTCCTTTCTCGTGCCCGACATGCGGCGCGAGTTTGGTGGTTGCGCGGGCAATATTGCCTATAACTTAAAGTTGCTTGGTGGCAATCCTTGGCCCATGGCAACAGTAGGAACGGATTTTGCGCCGTATGCAGATTGGATGACGGCGTGTCATATCGACGATCGTTACGTCAAAACGGTCAAAGGAGCATTCACCGCGCAAGCCTTCATTACCACTGACCTTGATGACAACCAAATTACCGCATTTCATCCCGGTGCGATGGGGATGTCGCACGAGAACGAAGTGCCGCGCGACGTGAAAGTTGACATTGGTATTGTGTCTCCTGACGGTCGCGACGGCATGATTCAACATGCGGAACAATTTGCTGAAGCCAGCATTCCGTTTATTTTTGATCCCGGCCAGGGTATGCCGATGTTCGATGGCGACGATTTGTTGCGCTTCATCGATCGTGCGAGTTGGGTAACGGTCAACGACTACGAAGCAGAGCTGCTGCAAAAGAAAACGGGCAAGTCGCCCCATGAAATCGCCGAACATGTCGAGGCCTTGATCATCACTTTGGGCAGCAAAGGTTCACACATCTACGTCAAAGATAAACGCTTTGACATTCCCACGGCGAAACCGAAAGCCTTGGCGGATCCGACGGGCTGCGGCGACGCCTTTCGCGCGGGATTAATTCACGGCATTTTGAGTGGCATGGACTGGGAAACGACCGGTCGCGTCGCCTCATTGATGGGCGCTATCAAAATCGAGCAGCACGGCACGCAAAATCATCGTTTCACCATGGGGCAGTTCAAAGAGCGTTTCCACGAGAATTTTGGTTACCACCTGTAGTAGTTAGTACATAGCAAGATCAATCGCGCCGCACAGCGACGCTGCTACAAAGAGAAAATATTGTGGGAGCGCCGCTGTGCGGCGCGATTCTAATGTGGAGTCACGGCAGAAAGAATCGCGGTCCCTAGGCCCGCTCCTACGACAGAGTAATGTAGGAGAATCTCTGTGCGGCGAGACCACGTTGTATTCGTTACCGCCGTTGCTAACCTATTTTATTTCTCGACGATGGGCACCGCGCTACTGACAAAACGAATGTTTTCAAAGGTACGATTGAGCGTTTTACTTTGAAAGTTCGACATCATCACGCCATCGCTAAACGAGATTTTTTGACCGACACTGAACGCAGCCGCCGCTGCTGCAATCCATTCTTCGCCTTTTTCACTCGTGATTCGTAAATAGACATACCGATCGGCGTTGATCACTTCCGCTACGGTACCCACATTGTCGGTGGTGAACTTGGAAATGGCGATGGGGCTGCGACCTTGCTCGTGCTCATAAGCTTTGCCTTCTTGTTTCGTGCCCCAAAAACCAAAATCGCCGCGCGCGTTAAATCCGGCTACATCGACGCTGTTGAAGTAACCTACTTGGTTCGTGCCACCGATGATGTAAATGTTTTCTTTGGTGATGACGACGCCAAAGTTCGCTCGCGCTGAGCTCAGCGGGTTGGTGTTTTCCCAAGATTTTATCGTGCCATCCACATTGAGCTTGGCTTTTTCGACCGAACGTAAAAAATCGGCACCGCCAAGGCCGCCAAGGGCGTAAACGAAATCGCCGTAATGCGCGAGAGACAGGCCGTAGCGCCCTTGATGCAGCGGTGTGCTCACTTGCCAGTTGCCGAGATTGTTGTTTTCAATATGGGCGATTTCAACGAGGGGTAGACCAACCCCCTCCTTTTCGTTGTGTCCACCCACGGCGAGCGCAACATTGCCGATGCTTTTTGCCGCGTGTACGTAACGCGGGGCGGAGTGAGTGTTTTTTTCAATTTGCCAAGGTCCCAGCGAACCATCCGTTTGGATTGGCGCGCTTTCGAGGCTGTCCAGCAACGTGCCGCCAAATCCGCCCGATGCGTACATGCGATCGCCAACAATAAATAACTTTACACAGCGTCTGGGCAAATTGAGCGTTTGTTTTTCTTGTGCCCAGGGCGCGAGACTTCCGTCGGATTTGATTTCTGCACGTTCAACGCTGCGCAACAAGTTGTGACCCGCGGGACCGTTGCCGCCGCCAACGGCGTAGACATGATTGCGATAGACAATTCCGTCGAAAAAACCGCGCGCTTCGTTCATGGTGGGCAGCAGTTGCCAGGCGGACAGCGAGCCGTCCTTTTCGATGCGCGCAAACTCGCCATTGTTGAGAAAAGTTTTGCCGTCGATGCCGCCAAAAACGTAGATCACGCCATTGTTTTCCACCACCGCCGCGCCGGCGCGGGGAGCGGACATTGCTGTTGTAGTTTTCCAGCCGGGAATCCAAACTTTTTCGTTTTGCGCTAACGCGGGATGACTTGCCACAAAAATACCGACGAGTAGCACGCTCTGGCAAAAATTGGCTACGGAGATCGGAGGGCGCGATGCAACGTTGCGCGCATGGCAAGCAAAGATGGATCCCGGCTTTCGCCGGGATGACGATGGTCGTGTCGTCGGTTGAGTCCTTTCGCAACCAGAATATCCGTCATCCCGGCGAAGGCCGGGATCCATCTTCAGTGCGAAATGTTGAATCTCAGCCGAGATCGTCATGTTGGGCCGCGTCCTGTTATTTTTTATGGCGAGGGGCAAGAGTAAAACAAAACGGTAGGATTGAAAACGACCGATTTCCGCGTTCGTTAAGAGACACTAAGAATGTGGGGAAGGTAAATTTAAATCGGGAGCCAAAACGAAAATGTGGTCTCTTGGTTGAGTTCCGACTTGACTGAGATTTGTCCGCCGTGGAGCTCAATCAACTGTTTGCATATGCTTAAACCAAGACCCGTGCTGGGTCCGGTCGTTTGACTGGTGGTAGACGTCTGCGAAAATGGGACGAACAGTTTGTTTAGATCCTCGGCCATGATGCCCGGGCCACGATTTGTTACGTGGAACCAAGTGCGGCCGTTCAGGCGCTCGACCTTTACTCTGATGGGCTCGCCGGGGTTGGAGTATTTCGCGGCATTTGAAATGAGATTGGTTAGAACCTGTGCCAAGCGTGCAGGGTCAGCGCGCACTTTCATGTCGTCGCTTTCCGCGCAAACGAGTTCAATGCGACACCCGACGCGATCACAATAGGGTTGATTGAGATGTACCGCCTCGCGTGCGAAGCTGTTGGCGGGGACTTCAATAAGTGATAATTCAAAGCGGCCGGCCTGCATCTTTGACATATCGAGGAGATCATTGATTAGATAGATCAAACGCTCGCAGTTTTTTGTCGCAACATCCAACAAACCCTGTGCGGGCGCCGACAAATTCGCCCCGAATTGTTTGCTGACCAAACTTAATGCACCACCAATCGAAGTGAGCGGCGTGCGCATTTCATGACTTGCCATGGAGAAGAAATTTTCTTTGGCTTGATCGAGGTTTTGCAGGTCTTTTATTGCCAAGCGCAGGCGCAGTTGGCTGACGACTTGGCGCGCCAAGGCTTGCAACGCGGCTTTCTGCTGGTCGGTCATCTGTTGCGGAGAATGATTGATGACGCAAAGCGTGCCGATTTTGATGTCTTGTTCGAACATCAACGGCGCGCCGGCGTAAAAAACAACATTCGGGGCGCCAACCGCTAAAGGATTGTCGCAGAAGCGTTCGTCTTTGGCGGAATTCTCGACCACGAAGACGTTGTCTTGAAGTATTGCATGCGCGCAGAATGCCAAGTCGCGCGGTGTTTCTCTGGCGTCTAATCCATAGTGGGATTTAAACCACTGGCGATGTTCATCGACAAGGCTGATCAGTGCGATGGGCGTGCCGCAGATTTGCGCCGCCAACAAAGTGAGGTCATCGTACGCTTGCTCTTCCAGGGTATCGAGGATTTTCAGCGAGCGTAATGCGAGGAGGCGTTGTTCTTCATTGGTTGGAAGGTTTGCAGCCTGCATGAAACGGTCCCTGTTTCGGTGTCCTGTGTCGCCGAAACCACCGGTGGTTTCGGCGACGTTCAACTTAGCGGCGTGGCTGTGAATTCAATTACAGTCGTATGGCTATTGATTTTTCACCATTTGCTACGTGCTCGCTACGGTTGCGCTCGTGGCTGGCTAGGTTCGGATTCTGGTGTTGGTTGCGGTGGCGGCGCCATGGTGAGTTCGAGCAAATGTAAGCGTCGGCGATCAGAGTGGAGTATTTTAAAGGTGAAGCCGCCGAAAGTAACGACCTCGCCGGGTTTGGGGAGGTAGCCGAACTGGTTTAGTACCAAACCACCTACAGTGTCGAATTCTTCATCGCTAAAATCCGTACCGAAGTGTTCATTGAAGTCTTCGATCGGCGTCAATGCTTTTAGTGTGTAGCGATCTTTGTCGTGTGCTTTAATGTAAGTGCTTTCATCAATATCGTGTTCGTCGGCTATTTCGCCAACAATCTGTTCGAGTACGTCTTCAATGGTGACGAGACCGGCGACGCCGCCGTATTCGTCGACCACGATGGCCATGTGGTTGCGGCTGGCGCGAAATTCTTTCAGTAAAACGTTGAGTCGTTTGCTATCCGGAATAAAGACGGCAGGCCGCAGCACTTCGCGGATGTTGAAATTTTTCTGACGGTCGCACAGATAGGGCAACAAGTCTTTGGCAAGCAAAATTCCGACGATTTCATCGCGGGAGGCGCCAATGACGGGGAAGCGAGAGTGTCCAGATTCGGTAATGGCCGCCAAGTTTTTATCAAGACCGGCGTCTCGTTCGACGACGGCCATTTGTGCACGCGGCACCATGATGTCGCGTACACGCAATTCGGAAACTTGAAGTACGCCCTCGATCATCGTGAGGGCATCAGCGTCGAGCAAGTTTCTCTGCTCAGCGTCGCGTAATAACTCAATTAATTGGTCGCGATCTTGCGGCTCACCTAAGAGCGCCTGGCTTAGACGTTCAAACCAAGTGCGTTGGTTGGCCTCGTTGCTACTTCGATCTGTGTTCATGGACTTAACTTGTGCTCCTTAAAGAAAATAAATTCGGTCAGCATCGCTGGCCATTATGTCACTAAGCGGTGACGAGAGAGTTTCGTTCACCGTAAGCGTACGGGTCGCCAAATCCTAGCTTATGTAGGACGTCAATTTCTTTAGCTTCCATTTTTTTCGCATCGACTGCTTTCACATGATCAAAGCCCTGCAGATGCAATACACCGTGGATCACCATATGACACCAGTGTGCGGCCACGTTCTTGCCTTGCTCTTTAGCCTCGCGCGCGACGACGGGTGCGCAAATGACAATATCGCCCAGGATGTTGGTTTTGACTCCCGGCGGGGCTTCGAATGGAAAAGACAAAACGTTGGTAGGTCCATGCTTGGTGGGGCGATAGGTTTCGTTAAGCGTGGTGCCTTCGTCGGCGCCGACGACGCGAATCGTGACA
>Ga0315270_10002107_pt1 | contig 10540 bp, 10 predicted proteins | sample C1_bottom_MG_FD_204932 | JGI IMG/M metagenome (GOLD analysis project Ga0315270, IMG submission 204932) | Sediment microbial communities from Yellowstone Lake, YNP, Wyoming, USA - C1_bottom | ecosystem: Environmental > Aquatic > Freshwater > Lake > Sediment | place: USA: Wyoming | collected... | reverse complement strand
CATGAATCCGTTTGCTAGCAATCAACTCGTCCAGGAATTCGGTCATGTGAATGATCCGCACCGGCAAGTTCTGGCCATACCACTTGGCGGCCTCCCAGCGTGCAGCGCCATAGGCATGACCGCATTCTGGCAACAACACGGTCGTGGCGCCGATCTTCACTGCGGTATCAATCAGTGAACGTGTGAGTTTTTCCTGCAACGCCAGATCACCGTCGTTGAAACCGATATTGGATGCGTCGAAGCCTTCCTGGTGCATTGTCCATTTGGCACCGATGTGATTCAGGATCTTGGCTGCATCGGCTATCGCCTTGGTGTGCTCGCCGAGGTCGGCCGGCGCGGCCGTGTACAGGATCTCGGCGCTGTCCAGATTGCAGGGGATCACAACGCCATATCGGGCGGACACTTCGGAAAGAATGTCAGCCAGGTCTTCACCGGGTGTTGCGGTGCTGCCCCACAGCCTTGCCGTGCGATCCATCAGCGCCAGCCGTTCCGGCACCAGCCCCGCCTTGAACATGGCGTGGCGCGCTTCTTTGACCAATTCGGCAATGTCGATGCCCATCGGGCAAGCCACGGTACAACGGCCGCACATAGTGCACGAGTCGTAAAGCAGTTCCTGCCACTGCGCCAAATCGGTGATGCCAGGCTGCTTGACAAGCCCGAGTGCTCTGATCAGCGGTGCCAGCGGACTGGCCTCACGCAGGTAAGCTCGACGGAACGGTTCGAGCTTGTAAATGGGCGTGTACTTGGCATCGCCGGTCGTGACGTAGAAGTGGCAGGCCTCGGCGCACAGGCCACAGCGCACGCAAGACTCCATGTGCAGGGCGGTGGTGACACCCACCTTGGACATGAAGGTTCGCAACGCAATGTCTGCACGAGCCTCATCGCTTGGCTGCCCCGGCTTGTCGGCAACAGGCGTTGTTGCGGCGCTCATACTTTCACCCCACGATGACTGAAGCGTATGCCCGTGGCGCCTCGCGAGAAGACGAAGAAGAAAGCATGCATCAGCTTGCCGAACGGAAACCAGATCAGCAGCAGCTCTAGCGCCAGAAGGTGCACGACCAGCGGGCCCGGGTAGATCACATGGTCGCGAGCCAGAATCATCGCCGATGGCTCGCTCACCAAGGCCATGCCTGTGATGACAGGCAGGAATGTGATGACCCAGGTGATGATGTCTTCAGCATTCGAAATCTTGCGAAGCACCCGGTTGTTCAGACGCATGAGCAGTGCCAGCAACATGGAGACGATGGTGGCAACTGCCGCAACGTACATCACCATGTCAGGCAGGGCGGGCCAGGACAGGCCGGTAAGCCGGTGAAAGAAGGCAATGTGTGGCGCATAGCCGAAAAATATCAAGGCCAGGCCAAGGTGGAAGACATAGCCATTGACAGAGGCCATCAGCGAAGACTGACCAAACTCCCGGCGCGGCCACATTCCGCTCAGGATGCCGCTCAGAGCACCTGACAGTTTCGACGGTGCGCCGGCACGTGCCGAGGACAGATCAGACATTCGCGGGCGCCGTAGCACGGCCCTTATGCGCCACAGTGTGCCCAGCAAAAATATGCCCAGTGCCACCGTCAACAAGGGGCCACGCGCAAAACTCAGCAGGTTCATAGCTCAGTCCTCTTTCGCATTCACCGCCTTGCTCGAACTCATCTCGAGTTGTCCAGGCCACCCTCAGAGCAGCAATGCGCGAGCTTCGCCGCAAAAATCGACATACAGAACAGGGTCACCGAACAGGTCGTCGACGAGGCTGGATTCAAGCAGTTGACGCATGAAGTCGAGGTGGAGCAACGATGGTGACAGGGCGACACAGCCCAATTTCGAGAGCTTGAGTCCAGCCTCAATCGGCCATCCACGCACCAAGCCGAAACCAATGCTAATGGCAGGGTCGAGCGGACCATTGAGCGCACGCAACACCCCGTGCATTGGGCTGGCTACTGTATCGGGCAGCGGTTAATTGCTTGTGGAATTCGATGTCCAACGCCACCCTTCTCGCAGCGTCCGGTCTGCCACCAAACCCATGAACACGACGCACCTTGGCAGTACTGCGCGGCGAGCTGTCCGGCAGACTTCTGGCAAGGCCCACGAGCGCAGCAAGAGCCCTTTGCACGGTCCCTTGGCCAGTGAATCCGCGGGTCACAAATTGGAACCACCGGCTCCGGTGGGCAATCGTGGGGGCAACGAGTTGCTGTCTGCGGACGGTTCAGACACTATCGTCGAACACCCCGACGGCTTCCACTGGGTCGCACCGGATGGCAAACAGGAGTTCGGGCCGTTCGGCACGCGTGAACTGGCGCGGACCGACCGCGACCGGTTCAACGAACAGGCGCTCACGCCGGGCGAGACGCTGCAGGAGGCCGAACGAGAAATCGGCATCGCCGACTGGATAGATCCGGAAACTGGCACACCGGCTGAAGGTCAATCGCCGCCCTATCTCAAAGAAGAGTGACGACGATGAAGGCGGCCGCCTGCGTTTGGTGCGGCGGGACTCGATGACGGCGCTGCCAGCAGAGTGATGCGCGATTGCCCTTGCGCAATTTCTTCGCATGCTGCGGACGCAGACTGCCGGTATGGAGGGGGTCATGCAAGACAGCGTCGAAGCACTGCGCATGGTGCACGTGATCGAGGGCCGGGCCAGCTGGCGCAGCCGCACGCTCAACACGGTGCTGCGCATCTTGTCCAGCAGGACCTTGAGCCAGGGCGACGACATGCTGGCGCTACGGCGCCGCTACGAGGGCATCGATGCGCGCCATGCAGCGGTTGATCGGGCCGCCGTGCGCGAGGCCGTCAATTGCGATGGTGTCGCTGCGGAATGGGTGAGCGTGCCTGAAAGCCTTCCCGGCCGCACGGTCTTGTTTCTGCACGGGGGCTCGTTCGCCTTCCGCTTTCCCAACGCCTACGCTGCCTTCGCGGCGCGCTTGTGCAAACGCATCGGCGCGCGCGCGCTGATACCGGACTACCGGCTTGCGCCCGAGCACCAATTCCCCGCCGCGCCCGACGACTGCCACGCCGTCTACCGCTGGCTGCTGGCGCATGACTTCGATCCAAGGCAAGTGGTGTTCGTCGGCGATTCCGCCGGTGGCAACCTCGCGCTCGTGACGCTGCAGCGCGTCTTGCAGGCCGGCGAGCCGCTGCCTGCCTGCGCGGTGCTGCTCTCGCCAGCGGTCGACTGCACGCTGGACAGCCCCAGCTTGGCCGACAGCGAAAACCACGATCCGGTGCTCCGGCTGGCCAGCGTGCGGGTACTGAGGCACCACTATGTGCCATCGCCGCAGCTCTATACGCACCCCCATGTCTCGCCGCTGTTTGGAGACTTCGCCGGATTTCCACCCTTGTTGCTTCAGGTCGGCAGCGCCGAGATGCTGCGCGATCAGGCGATCCGAACGGTGCAGAAGGCGCACGCGGCCGGCGTCGACGTCGAACTCGAACTGTGGCCTGAAACTGCACATGACTTCCAGTTCGCACCCTTCCTCCCGGAAGCGGTGCTCGCGATGGACCAGATCGTCAAATTCGTCGTCGCGCGGACCGGCTGGGGCCTGCTGGCAGAGCGCAAGCCGCGGTCTGCCGACGCGCGCCCTTGATCGCGGCATGTGCCGAGCGCCCGGCTAACACGTGGACCCGGCGCCGGGTGAGAAAACCATCGCGTCGCGACAACGTGGACACGCCAACGCGAATCCGCCAGCCATTCACGGCTGGCGGACTTGGTGAGGAACCCCGTTCGGCTCTTGGGCCAACCGGTCTGAGGACGCCCTCATCCGTTTTGATGCTGATGTATCAAATGATCTGATTGCTCAAATCCCTCAACTTTGTCTGGTGTCTGCTTGCGCATGCCATCAGACAATTCAACTATCGTCGATCTGTCGCATGCTGCGTTGAGCGCGCTCAAGGCTTGGGCTCGAAGAAAAAAGTTTTGCGCCACTTGCCGCTTCAGCCGGCCATGCCTGGGTCGGCAGGCATCGGGCGCCGACAAACCGCCGCGCAGGCGCTAGTCGACTGAAGAGTTTGATTGCGTGTACTCAAACCGAGCGTTGGGCCAATTTCTATGCTTGAGACGACGCCATTGCAGGCGCCCAACCATTTGGAGAGACGACCATGAATGAACTGCGTTTGCTGGATCCATTGGCGCTGGATCCGTTTGAAGACACATTCCGTAGCTTGCTGCGGCCCTGGAGGACGGCGTCGGCCGAGCGCGCCCCTCAGATCAATATTGATATCAGCGAGGACGACGGAAGCTATGTCGTGAAGGCGGAAATTCCCGGTGTCAAGAAGGAAGACATCGACGTGCGGGTCGACGGCAATATGGTCACGATCAGCGCCGAGGTGAAGAAGGAAAAAGAAGAAAAAGAGGAAGGCCGCATGCTGCGCTGCGAACGCCAGTATGGCTATGCCAGTCGCAGCTTCTCGCTGAGCAGCGCCGTCGACGAGAAGAAGGCCGACGCCAAGTATGAGAACGGCATTCTCAAACTGACGCTGCCGAAGAAGGAAGGTTCGGCAGGCGGTCGCTTGTCGATTCATTGAGACCGCAAGGGACGCGTTTCACGTCGCGTCCCGCGCTGCCTGTTTGCGCTTGTGAATCGAGGCGCTGGCAAACCTCAGGTCACTTCGCTGGCGCGCACGCCAATGCGCTGGCGAGGGCCGGCTTTTCAGGCTCGACCTTCCAGAGCGTGAGCTCACGCTGCATGAAGGCGACTTGCGCCTGCGCCAGGAAGGGATAGCGATCGACGGCCGTGCTCGGGCCGATGATCCAGCTCACCGTCGGCTGGCAAAGCGCAGCGGCAAGGCCGGCCGGTTCGATCAAGAATGCGGCCGCGCGCGCCTTGTCGAATCGACCTGCGTCGGCAACTTCCTTGCGCCAGTTGTCCTGCTTGAAGACTTCCGGATCCGACCAGTCGTCGACGACGTGCGCCGGATCGATCATGCGTGCGTAAAAGGGCACGCTGAAGTGGTACTGGCCGAGCATGTAGACAGGCTGATGCGCGCCGCGTTGCGCGCCCAAGGCGTGGGCCAATGCGGGTGAGGATTTACGGGGAAACATCGTGAGTCCTGCGACTGCAACCAAGCCTACCGCCACCGACACGGCCAAGCTGGCCCACCACAGTTTTCTGACGCGCGAAGTCGGTGCTGCCATGCACAGAAATCCGTCGGTGATCAGGTAGGCCAGCGGCACCACGGTGGGCAGCACATAACCCAGCAGCTTGGACTTGGGCAGCGTGAAGAAACCGACGATGACGATGAGCCAGACCCACATCAGGATGCGCAGCGGAGCACGCTCGGTGTCGCTCCAATAACCGCGCTTGAAAAGGCGGTTCAGCCAGGGCAGCCAGGGCAGACTGGCCAGCATCAGCACGGCCGGATAAAACCAGAACGGCTGCGGGTTGTTGAAACCAGCCGCGGCGAAGCGCTTGAAATGCTGGACGACAAAGAAGTAGTTCAGGAAATCGGGGAAGCGCAACTGCATGGCGATGAACCATGGCGCGGCCACCAGCAGGAACACGGCGATGCCCGGCACCGACAGCATGGCCCACAGCGTCTTCCAGCGTCGCGTCAGCGCCAGCCAGACAATCACGACCAGCGCCGGCAGTACCGCGCCGATCAGACCCTTGGCCAGAATGCCGAGTGCGGCCATCGCATAGGCGCCGAGCAGCGCGCGGCGAAAAGCCAATCCGCGCTCGAAGCTCATGGCGGCGTCAGCCAGCAGCAGCACGGTCGCAGCAATGCAGCCTGCCACCAGCATGTCGAGGTTGGCAAATTGGCCGCCTACCAACCACAGCGGCTGCGCCAGCAGCGCCAGCAAGGTGTAGCGGGCGGCGCGCTCGCCGACCCAGCGACGCGTGAACGCAAACAGCGCGAATGCGCCAAGCGTTGCACCGAGCAAGGGCGCGGCGCGTCCAGCCCATTCGTTCATGCCGAACACCGACATCGAAGCCGCCGTGATCCAGTAGAACAGCGGCGGTTTATGGAAGTAGGGCAGTCCGTTCAGCGTCGGCGTCAACCAGTCGCCGGAACGCATCATCTCCCACGCCACGCCGACATAGCGGCCCTCGTCGGGGATGAGCAGCGGTCGCGCCCAAGCCGTGGCGGCAAGCCATGCCAGGATCAGCAAAGCGGTGACGACGGTATTGCGCCGCGTGGCGCCCTGGGTAGGCATCATGGCATCGGAAGGGGTGAGTGGATTCATCGGGCGATTACGAGGGCCGGTTTGCAGGAGGACCGGCCTGCTGAGAGCCATGGGTGAGTGAGTGCTTGTCGAGTACTGCGCGCCAAGCTTGAAGTTGACCGTTGGCGTCAGGCGTTCAGGGCTTGATGTAGGCAAAGCCTTGTCTTTGCAGCTTGGCCACGCGCACCACGCCCGACGGTGTGAAGCTGGCTTCCTCGAGGAACTGGCTCTTCTTCAGGCCGCGTCCAGTCACCGTGAGTTCGCACACCTCGAACTTGACACCGCGCCCCGCCAACTCCTGCACCGCAACCTCATAGGGATTGCCGTTGCGATCCTTGGCGTCCGTCATCAGGAAGTCCACACCGTCGCCGTTCGCGACCACGGTGATCTGTGCGCCGGGGTCGGTGTCGAGGTGATTCTTGACGTTGCGCAACCCTCCCAGCGCGTGGGCGGCAGCGTCGCTGATGTGATAGACCACCTTGTCTTGCGCCCAACTGAACGTGGGCAGCCAGGCCATCAGGATGAAGACAAGGGCGGCGGCGATGCGTTTCATGGGCGGTCTCCGGTTGAAGGGTTTGGCGTCGCTACGCCATTGTGAGGGATAGCCGGCGATGGCAACAGGCCGCGCGTTTGCCGCCATTCGTGGGCCGCAAACCGCCATTCATCGGAGAACGTCCAGGTGGCGCTTGGAAGGGCGGACGCTTGGCGTTATCGTGGCTGCATGGACGCTCCTGGCGCAGTCATCCGAACCCAGTCCCGGTCCACGGGATGGGCTCGCTTCCGGGCTTCGCTGCGGCCTGCGCGGCTGGTCTTTACCCTGTGCCTGGCCGCCATCGTTGCGGGTGTCCTGAATCCCATCTTCATCACAGCCTTCCCCATTCTGTTGGCGCGCACGCTGTTCATCGGCGTGCTGAGTCTGCTGGCGTTCTCTGCCGCCGGCCAATGGCCCAAGACCTTGCCAAGCTGGCTGCCGCGCTGGGTGGTGCAGGTGCTGGTGGTGGCTCTGAGCCTGCCTCTGGGGACGCTGCTGGTCTATCTGTTTTCGGTGGATGGCGACTGGCGGGCCTTGATGCAACACGATGCACGCCTGACCGGACTGGTCTCTATCACGGGCGTCGGCCTGCTGGTGGGCCCGTTGCTGGCGATGGCGGCGCTGTACCGCGAGCGTGACGCTCAAGCGAGATCGCAGACCTTGGCTTTTGAGCTGGAAAAAAGCCAGCTCGAGCGCCAGGCGCTGGATGCCCGTCTGCGTTTGATGCAGGCCCAAATCGAGCCGCACTTTCTGCTCAACACGCTGGCCAATGTGCGCGCACTCGTGGAAACCGGTTCACCCCAGGCAGGGCCGGTGCTGGGCAGCCTGATTGCCTACTTGCGTGGCGCGATGCCCAGGCTCAGGGAACAGGCCGCAAGCCTGGGCGACGAGCTGGCTCTGGTGCGCGCCTATCTGGAACTGATGCAGATGCGCATGCCCGATCGCCTGCAATACAGCGTCGATGTGCCGGTGGCGCTCGAAGCGCTGCGCTTTCCGCCGATGGCGCTGCTGACCTTGGTCGAGAACGCCGTGCGCCATGGCATCGACCCCAGTGAAGTGGGCGGCCGCGTCGATGTAGGCGCGGCCTCGGACGGGACGAGCGGTGTGGTCAGCGTGTGGGTGACTGACACCGGCGTCGGCATGAGTCAGCTTGCCGGCACGGGGAGCGGGCTGCGCAATCTGCGCGAACGCCTGGGTCTGTTCTACGGGGTCGAGGCGTGTATCGATTTTTCCGAACCCTCGCCGCACGGACTGCGTGCCGAACTCAAATTCAAACCATGACCGGAAACGTGCATCAACTTGAAGTTACGGCCTTGATTGCCGACGACGAACCACTGCTGCGTCAAAGCCTGGCGCTGGCCTTGAGCCGTGTCTGGCCCGAGCTTCAGGTGGTGGCCCAGGCACGCAACGGCCGTGAGGCCTTGGAACTGTTTGAAGAACACCAGCCGCAGATCGTCTTCATGGATGTCCACATGCCTGGCCTGAACGGGATCGAGGCAGCCAAGGGCATCGCGCGCCGGGCCCAGCTGGTGTTCGTGACCGCGTTCGAGCAATACGCGGTACAGGCTTTCGAGCAAGGAGCGATCGACTATCTGGTGAAACCCTTCGACGACAGCCGGCTCGCCGATACGGTGCAACGCCTGAAGCAGCGGCTGCAAGGCAAGGGTTTGCCGACAAGCGAAACGATCGATCAGGTGCTGAATCAACTCTCGGAGCAATTGCGCAAGCACAAGGTCGGCGAGCAGGCCTGGCTGAAGTGGATCAAGGCTTCGGTCGGGTCAGCGCTGAAGCTGATTGCCGTCGACCAGATCATCTATCTGCGATCGGACGCGAAGTACACGCTGGTGGTGTGGCATGAGGGCGAGGCCCTGATACGTACGCCGATCAGCGAGCTGGCCGATCAGCTCGATCCGCAGGTTTTCGCACAGGTGCATCGCTCGGCGATCGTCAACCTGCGCGAAGTCAGTCACATCAAGCGCGGCGCCAACGAGACTGCCGATGTGCATCTGCGCGGCCGCAGTGAAGTGTTGCCTGTGAGTCGCGCCTACCTGCATTTCTTCAGGCAAATGTAGCGCCCGCGGGCGTCCCGGAATCGGGTCTCGCTGCATAAGGCCAGCTGGCAGATCAACCACCACGTTCTGCCTCGACGCTGGGGCTCGTGACAAGCACGCGCTCCAATTGTGCGATGGTCTGGGCCGTGGGTTCCACGCGCTCTGCCAAGTTGTTCAGCACTGCGAATGCGCTGATCGCCAGGAAGCTGAAGACCAGAATGCCATTGAAGAGATCGTCCAACATTTCAAACTCCTTGAGAAGTTCACACTCGTGTTCGGGTTCGCGATGGAATGAACTGTAGGAGCCGTGCCGCGGGTTCTCCAGCGACTTGCGACAAGGTGCTTGTTGCCGTGAATGAATTGCGAAACAGCGCGACGAATCGGGGGCTATCGACGCCCGACTGAGCAGTCGGGGACAGCGCTTGCCGGGTATGCCCAGCAAGCCTGATCAGTTGGGGTCAGAGCATGCCGGGTACGGCAAGGTCCGACCCGCAAGGCTGATCAGTTGGGGTCAGAGCATGCCGGGTACGGCACGGTCCGGCCCGCAAGGCTGATCAGTTGGGGTCAGAGCATGCCGGGTACGGCACGGTCCGACCCGCAAGTCATTAGATTGGCTTTGTGCGCTCCTGCAGCCAGGCCAGCGCATCGCCGCTGACCAGTGGCGACAGCCGCGTCAGCACCTCGGCGTGATAGCGGTTCAGCCAGTCGATTTCGTCGGCGCGCAGCAGCGAGGGTTCGATGCAGCGGGTGTCTATCGGACACAGCGTCAGGGTTTCAAACTTCAGCATCTCGCCGAACCCGCCTTGCTCGGGTGTATCGACGGCCACATTTAGCACCAGGTTCTCGATGCGCACACCCCATTGGTTGGCGCGGTAGATGCCGGGCTCGATCGAGGTGATCATGCCGGGCTCCATCGCCATATTCGCGTCGGGCACGACCTTCGAAATGCTTTGCGGGCCTTCGTGCACGTTCATGAAATAGCCCACGCCGTGGCCCGTGCCGTGGCCATAGTCGATGCCATGCTCCCACAGCGGCGCGCGCGCGATCGCGTCGAGCATCGGCGAGAGGGTGCCGCGCAGATAAGTCGTGCGGCTCAAGGCCATCATGCTTTTCAGCACCAGCGTGAAGTCGCGCTTTTGCGCGGCGCTGATGTCGCCGATCTTCCAAACGCGTGTGATGTCGGTCGTGCCGCCCAGGTACTGGCCGCCCGAGTCGATCAGCAGCAGGTTGTTGCCCTCGATCACCGCGTGCGATTCCGGCGTGGCGCGGTAATGCGGCATGGCGCCGTTCGGGCCAAAGCCGGCGATGGTGCCAAAGCTGAGTCCGACAAAACCGGGGCGCTTGGCGCGCGCCGCGCTCAAGCCCTCGTCGACCGTGATTTCGGTGATGCGCTCACGTCCTAGCGCAGTCTCGAACCAGGCATAGAACTCGCACATCGCGGCGCCGTCCTGCTCCATGGTCTCGCGCACGAACTGCGCCTCGATCGCGGTTTTGCGGCTCTTGGCCAGCGCGGTCGGATTGATGGCCTCGACCACGCGCACGCCGCCGGCCACCGCTTCGCGCAGCCCCAGCGTGATGCGCCGCGGGTCGATCAGCAGCACGCTGCCGGGTTCCAGTATCGCCAAGGCCTTGGGCGCCTGGTCGTAGTCGGCAAGTCGTACGCCGTCCTGCGCCAGCCTGGCCTGCAGCGCTGGGTTCACCTTGCCGGCACCGACGAACAGGGTGGCGCCGCGTGGTTCTATCAAGGCATGCGCGATGAACACCGGATTGCACGGTACGTCGGCGCCACGCATATTGAAC
>Ga0315270_10002106_pt1 | contig 10541 bp, 9 predicted proteins | sample C1_bottom_MG_FD_204932 | JGI IMG/M metagenome (GOLD analysis project Ga0315270, IMG submission 204932) | Sediment microbial communities from Yellowstone Lake, YNP, Wyoming, USA - C1_bottom | ecosystem: Environmental > Aquatic > Freshwater > Lake > Sediment | place: USA: Wyoming | collected... | reverse complement strand
GGAAGTACGTCCAGCATTCAGAAAAAACTCATTTCCATCGCATAAAAATTGATATCTGCTTGCTCGCGTGCTTATTGAGGAGTTACGGTTGCCTGTTTCGCGTCCTCATGAAATATGCGGGCTAGCGACTAATTGGATAAAAAAAGGCGACCTCAAGGCCGCCGATTTTATTTGGATCACCAATTGATTATTATCTATTGGCAATACCCATGGTGTACTTTAATGGTTGAATTATTTCGTTTTAATATAACTAGTAAGCACCAGACCAGGGTTGCACTTCTTTATTTGCAGTTAGTGCTGCTGGCAAGGGCTCCATAATGGTCGTGCGGTTTAGCACAGTGTTAGCTGTTTTATTGGGCAAGGAATTCAAATACTCAATCACAACATCCACACCATCCATCACATTACCGCCTGCATCCTTGATGACCTGGATCGTTCCACGGAAACCAGGATTAGTCGTTGTTGTAGTTGTCCCGTCCGGGTTGGTAACCGTCGTAGTGGTAGGACCGGTTATATCAACCTTGTTGATTTGGTATGGGTCGGTGTCGTAAAAATATGAGCAGTATGTATATTTATTGGTGGCAAGCCAGGCACTGTATACACCGTCCTTGTTCTGGATCTGGATATTGCGTATACGGTTTAATGCACCAACCGTCGCCCCCGTTAAAGGATCGTAGCTTGCGCCTGTAATGGCATACAAATCGGAAGTGACACCGCTAAAGTTAAACAACCAGCCACCCGTCCAACGGCGTGGATCCGGATTGAGCGAGCCATCCGCTGCATTTTCCATCTGCCCCTTCACCTTGTTACCCTCTATCGTACCGCAAGCGATCTTCGGGCCAATTGCAACAAAGTGATACAGGTCTTCGCGCTTGATCGCGCCTGGTTTGATATGTGTACCATAACGGAATCCGCGTATTGCGCCGATAACATTGGACGGGCGTGTTCCCGCATCAATATCGGCACCGAAGCGTTTAATACCCACAGTACGGAAAGCATCGGTCAAAAAGTCATGGCCCGACCCTTCCACGACGGCAGGCATACTCTCACCAGAATAGTTGGAGCGATGCAACGCCACATTGGTGTAACCCACAACTTCGTCGATGCGGCCTGAAAGTTTTGTGCCATTGAAGGGGTTAACATAGGTCGAAGCGGTGGCGGCAGAGAGGAAAGGAGCGCGCACTGCATTGACTATACTTTTTATAGCGCGATCCTCGGCAATGTTACTGTTAATCGTATGTGCCTTCCACTCGTATGCTTTACGCGTAAGCTTGCCTGAATTGTCTTTGTTAAAAACGAATTTCAGCTCGCCGATCATCGTACCATCCTGACCTTCTTCTACAACGATAGCGCCGTTGCTGGTAACCACCGGCTGACGCGTTTCCTCATGCATATCGGATGACAAAACCAAATCGATGCCAGCATTGCGTTCAGCCAATACTATGTTGTTGGCCAAGCCTAATTCCGAGGCCACTATTAACAGGTCAACTTGGGGACGCAGTTCAACGATACGAGCCTGCAGTTCAGCTTCTACCTGGGACACATCACTCCCAACTATGCCCGCGCTTCCAGGGGCTGAGTTTAAGAAACGAAAGCCCTTGGTGACAGCACTACCCACAACTTGCGGGCCGCGATCAGTGGTAAAGCCCAGGATGCCTACTTTAACGCCATTTTTGCTGATAATTTTGTATTTTGGCAAAACAGGTTGCCCGTCCAGAGCCGCATAAGCCGGATTTGCCACACCATCATAGTAAAGGTTTGCAGAGACTGCGTTCCAGGGAGCCAAAGGTGCAACCCCATTCACGCCAACAAACAATTCACGGAAGCGCTCAGTGCCGTAAACAAACTCCCAATTACCTGGCGCAAACACGTCAATATTGAACAGATTAATAACATCAACCAATGCTTGGCCTTTTGTATACAGCGCCTCAGCTGAACCTTGAACCGTGTCGCCAGTGTTGATCAACAGGGTTTTACTATTATCGCCGCGTATGCTTTTAATTTTGCTATACATACGCGCCAATCCACCTTCCGTACTACCATTCCCATCACTGCGAACATTCGGACGCGGAATCAAATGACCGTGTATATCGCCGATATGAATAACTTTAAGCTCTACTTCAGAAACCGCAACTGAAACCGGTGCATAAACTGCAGCCGTACAAATCGCGAGAGTGGACACAAAGACACTTGCCATGCGTTTCATAGTAACTCCTCATTTAAGATATTATTTGGACCCAATTGTGACAAATCAGTTTGTTATCATACTACATCCGGGTTGTTTCATAGCAAAGCAGCCAGCTAATTGATAGGCTTTGAATAGTGTCCAATTTGCGAACCTCTACAAGCTAATTTTGAACATCCGAATAGATATAACTCACCGGGATGAATTAGATCCTAGAATACTTACTCGATATACTGTACTAAAGTACTACTTACATACTCTTGATGCGCTACTTCACTACCGTAGAATTGAGAGTGTTGCTCTGACATTAACCTGGTTTGTTCCGAATACAGGGATAGTTCTGAATGTAAGTGCAATCGACTATATATCCATCTCATGCTCTTCCGGTGGTGCAGCTACTACGTTAACTAAGCAACAGTAATTTCGACCGGCTTTACACTCAAGATTAACACCGTTTGTTTTTTAGTTGTCTATCGTTTACATCCGGTTAAAAACAGCCACACCCGCATTGGCTATTTGACCATCCTGAAAAGACCTCACTCCACTGACGCCTACACCGCCGACGACAATTTCATTTATTAATATCGGTACACCACCTTCCGCCGGAATCACACCGGGCAAAGCGAGATGAATCAAACGTCCATTTAATACTGCATCTTCGGAGGTTTTTGTCGGACGCTTAAAGGCGACCGCTGCGTTGGCTTTCATAATCGCAGTATCCACGCTGCCAAATTGAGTATCGTGATTGCGCTGCAAATAAAGTAAATGCCCGCCATCATCAACTACCGCAATTACCACAGGCCAGTTGTTGGCGCGCGCTTCTACTTCTGCGGCACTTGCAATGCGTTTTGCATCGTCAAGCGTAAGAACAGGTTTGGTCTGCATAAAATCTCCCTTTAAAATAACTGAGGGCGCCATTCAAGCGCCCTCAGTGGTTAAACATACTATTTTATTAATTACTTGGCAGATAAAGCAGCAAATACTTTATCACGTATGGACTCCACACTACCTACGCCTGGAATTTTTAAACAGCGTGGTGCATTTTTAACACCTGATTTTTGCCACTTTGAGTAGTAATCGACCAATGGCAGGGTTTGGTCGTGATACACAGACAAACGTTTTTTGACGGTCTCTTCTGCATCGTCAGGACGCTGTACCAGGTCTTCTCCCGTAACATCATCTTTACCGGCCACTTTGGGTGGATTGAATTTAACGTGATAGGTACGGCCCGACGCGGTATGTACACGACGGCCACTCATGCGCTGCACTATTTCACTGTCTGCCACATCAATTTCAACAACGAAGTCTATTTCGACACCAGCTTGCTTCATTGCTTCTGCTTGTGGAAGTGTGCGAGGAAAGCCGTCGAACAAGAAACCCTTTTCACAATCTTTTTCTTTAATGCGTTCTTTCACCAAGTTAATGATGATCTCGTCCGACACTAAACCACCCGCATCCATGATTTTCTTTGCCGCAACACCGAGCGGGCTGCCAGCCTTGACGGCTGTACGCAGCATGTCACCTGTTGAAATCTGTGGAATATTGTATTTTTCTTTGATGTAGTTAGCTTGTGTGCCTTTTCCTGCGCCTGGTGCGCCGAGTAAAATAATTTTCATTTGAATGTTCCCTGAAGTTTAGTGTTAAAAAAATAGTACGGTGTAAAAAATAGACTGCATGTGAAAACGGAATGGATTCGTAACGATTCTCCTTTAATTTTTTATCGGATGATTAATGAGTTGCTGAAAATATTTCACGTGCTAAAAACAAATCAGCTTCGGTGTCTACGCCACTTGGCGGAGCATCCCGAGTGACCGTGACTCCTATTTTGTATCCATGCCATAGCGCACGCAGCTGCTCCAACGACTCTATCTGCTCAATGGAGGCCGGAGCAAGTTTGCCATAAGCTCGCAAAAAACGGGCACGGTATGCGTATATTCCAATATGCCGCAACACAGTCATATTGTTAGGTAGTGGCAAATTTTGTGCAAAAGCATCACGTGGATATGGAATGGGTGCCCGGCTAAAATAAAGTGCATTCCCATCTTTGTCTAATACGGCCTTTACTACATTGGGGTTGCGCATGGATTCTTCATCATGGATGGGATGGCAGGCCGTTGCAATCGCACATTCCGGATGATCATACAGATGCTGGGCCACCGCACGAATGAGCGCCGGGGGAATCAGAGGTTCATCACCCTGTACGTTGACTACAATTGTTTCATCGTCCCAGTTCTGTAGGGAAACAACTTCGGCCAAACGGTCAGTGCCGCTTGGATGGTCAGCCTTAGTCATACATGCTTTATAGCCTTGTTCAAGCATTGCCGACAAGATAGGCTGATGGTCAGTTGCGACCCAGATTTGTTGTGCGCCACTTTGTGCCGCCTGCTCTGCCACACGGACTACCATTGGCTTACCACCGATGAGGAGCATTGGCTTTCCCGGCAGACGAGTAGAGTTAAAGCGTGCCGGAATGACAACGTTAAATGCCAACATTACAACTTCTCAATTTCTTCCGGTGTGAGTTTGCGTGCTTCGTCTGCCAGCATCACGGGAATATCGTCATGTATAGCGAATGCCAAGCGATCTGCCTTGCAGAGCAATTCCTGTTCAGTTTTGCGAAAGATCAAGGGGGATTTGCAAAGCGGGCAAACCAGTATATCAAGTAGTTTGGGATCCATTTCGGGTTATCTTTTGTATTATGAGTTGGGTAAGGGCACTATCCAGGTGAGCATCTACTCGCAACACCCAGTATTTTTCGTCGGCATAAGCCCTGCATTTTACCGCATCTTTTTCTGTCATGAGTAATGCATTTGCACCTTTGTACTCGAGATCACCTTCACTAAAGTGATGGTGATCCGGGTAAGGGTGTGCTGTAAACGACAAACCCAACCGTCTCAAGTGGTTGAAGAACCGCATCGGATGGCCGATACCCGCCACTGCGTGGATATTTACACCTTTGATTTCTGCCACAGTCGCAGTTATTTCGGGATTGAGTAAATTATAGAAATTAATGCCTTCCAGCTGCATTAAATACTCCCGCTGGCTTGCAGTTCCACCATTTATCACTATTGCATCCGCCTTTGCGATTCGTGACGGTAATTCGCGCATGGGTCCGGCTGGTAACAAAAGACCATTGCCGAAGCGGCGCTGGCCATCAACCACGACTATGTCAAAATCACGTCGCAAACGGTAATGTTGAAGACCATCGTCACTGATGATGACATCACATTCAGGGTGTGCCGCCAACAATGCAAGTGCTGCAGCAGGCCGATCTCGACTTACCCATATCGGGCAGAGATTGCGTTGTGCCATTAGAACGGGTTCATCACCAACCAATTCTGGATCACTCTCAGGCGCCACAACTTGAGGCTCACTCCCACTCCCACTGCCACTGCCACTGCCACCAAACCCACGGCTGATAATACCGGGATGCCAACCATCGGCCAGGAGTTGCTCAGCCAGCCAAAGTGTTAGGGGTGTTTTGCCTGTGCCGCCCACCGTAATATTTCCCACGACAATGACTGGAATAGGCAATCTAATACTTGAAAAAATGCCGTAACGATACAGTTGTCTACGTATTGATGAAACCAAAAGAAATAGCAGACTGATTGGAAACAATACTAGATGCAAGGGTGAAATATGATACCAATGCCATTGCAGCATAGCCAAGATAGCCTTGGTCATTGTTAATGTTCTTGGTTTTGTGTGGTGAAAGTGATACGGCCATAGCCGGCAATTCGTGCCGCTTCCATGATGTTAATCACAGATTGGTGCGGTGCTTTGGCATCTGCATTGATAACGATTGTTGGATCTGTTTGGCTTCCGGCCGCTTTGTGCAGCGCCTGGGACAGATTGTTGACATTATCGAACTTTATCGGTTTATTGTTGATTGCGTAATGTTCAGTTGCATCTATTGCAACATTCAGGAGATTTGTTGCTGGAGTCGATTGGCTTCCGCTTGCTTGGGGTAAATTGATTTGCAATTCCGCATGCTTGGCGTAGGTAGTCGTTACCAGCATGAAAATCAATATCACCAGCAACACGTCGATCATTGCAATGAGGTTTATCTCAGGTTCTTCTCTGCTTTTACCACGCTGAAAATTCATCTTGGTCTTACTCCCTGCGTTCGCCGTGGACAATTTCAACCAGCTTGATGGCTTGCTGCTCCATTTCGATGGTCAGGCTATCCACTTGTGCACGGAAGTGCCGATAAAATATCATGCTGGGTACGGCGACAATTAAACCAAATGCCGTATTGTAAAGTGCTACTGATATTCCATGAGCAAGTATTGCAGGTGAGTTACCTGCCGCAGTTTGTGAACCGAAAATTTCGATCATTCCCACAACCGTTCCAAATAATCCTAACAGAGGGCTAGTAGAAGCTATGGTTCCTAATGTTGTTAGAAATCGTTCAAGATCGTGCGTGGCTGAGCGACCGGCCTCTTCAATTGCCTCTTTCATGACTGCAGGAGAACTCTTAACATTCTTTAGGCCGGCAGCAAATATACGTCCCAATGGTGAACCGGCCTGAAGGCGTGCCAACATATCATCGTTCACCCCTTTTTGTTTGAGTTCCTGAACCACCTCACTCAATAATGTAACCGGAGTTATTGTTTTGCTGCGCAAATACATTAATCTTTCAGCAATCAAAGCAACCGCAGTAATGGAAGCAATAATCAAGAACCAAATAGGCCAACCTGCAGCTTCGATAATAGAGAACACGCAAACTCCTAGTAAAAAATTAAGCAATAATGCAAAAAACTTGAAGCCGGAACTGTAACTTGTCGAACCTGTTTGAGCAAGATTTCTCACGACAAAAAAATAAACGTTTGATCTATTCTCGTTTCCTGATATAGAGATTAAATTATGCACAAAATCTGTGGATAACTTTGTGCATTAATTTCATTTTGCACCCTTAAACCCCTAGTGGATAACCTTTTTTTAGAGCTGCTCATTATTTGCACTAAACATATACCATATTAAAATCAAATAGATACGCAAATTTTACAAGGAATGTTTCAGTTTGATGTCAGCAAACCACGGTGGCTATTAGGCTTGTGCATTATTATCGAAAGTCAATAGATTTTTTTGATCGTATTTTCAATGCGATTACTTGAATTTTATATAGAACACTCACCCCATGACAACCGCATACCTAACGCACCCATCATCATTTACTGCACGAAATGGGCAAAAAACATCCTGAAACTCCCGCCCGCATACAGTCAATCGAAGATCAACTTATTGTTGAAGACGTGTGGGACTTATTGAGTCGACATGTGGCGACTGGTGCCACTAAAGCGCAAATGGCACGCGTTCACTCAACAATTTTTATTGAATCAATATGTAAACAATCGCAGCAAGCCGGGCCTATTTACCTTGATTCCGATACAGCCAAGAATTCACATAGTGTAGAGGCCGCTTTACATGCAGCGGGGGCAACTGTGAAGGCCGTAGATCTGGTGATGACGGGCCAGGCAAAAAATGCTTTTTGCAATATTCGTCCGCCGGATCACCATGCAGAGCGGAACAATGCAGCAGGATTTTGTATATTCAATAATGTGGCCGTAGCAGCTGAACATGCTCATGAAGTATATAGATTACAACGCGTGTCAATTACTGATTTTGATGTGCATCATGGCAACAGCACGGATGAAATATTAAATCACGAAGAGCGTGTTCTGCTGTGCTCCACTTTTCGACACCCCTATTACTCGTATCAGGGTATAACCAGCACTAATGAACACATTACAAATATACCTTTAGCTGCTGATTCTACTGAAAAAAAATTTCGTCCAGCCTTAACCGAACATTGGTTACCGGCGCTGGAGAAATATCAACCACAATTTTTACTGATATCAACAGGATTCGATGCACACCGTGAAGATATTATGGGAGGTATGACCTTGGAATATGCCGACTACGCGTGGGTAACAACAAAATTATTGGATATCGCTACTCTTTTTTTCTGGTGATCATTATGGTATCTACTTTAGAAGGAGGGTATGCGCTGCATGTACTGGGGCGTAGTGCTGTCGCACACATTAAGGTTCTGGGCGAATTTTAACGCATTGAAATTTATAGCATCGCCGAAAATTCGTGTACCTCACCAGTGGCAAATTGTTATTTTAAGGTTGATAATGTCGTGTTGTAAATTTTCTGTCCGCATACATTAGTCAGCAAACAAAAAGCCTTGATAAACAAACTACGCGAACGTTTCCTAGGTAAATCACTCGACCCCCTCAACCCTGCCACTCGTCGCAGCATGGTGTTGATGGCTTTTTTTGCCTGGATAGGCTTGGGTGCAGACGGATTGTCTTCATCTTGTTACGGCCCGGAAGAAGCCTTTCTTGCACTGGGAACCCATACACACCTGGGCTTGTATCTCGCACTGGCAACTGCATTAACCGTATTTATTATTGCGCTAGCCTACAACCAGGTAATTGAGCTATTTCCTAATGGAGGCGGAGGTTACAAGGTAGCAACCAATCTTCTGGGTTCTCGCGCTGGACTGGTTTCAGGTGCATCCCTCATTGTGGACTATGTGCTCACAATTACGATATCGGTTGCCAGCGGCACAGATGCACTGTTTAGCCTGATCCCGTTATCCATTCACAACCTCAAATTCATAGTGGAAGTGGCGCTGCTTGTTTTATTGATTACGCTTAACTTGCGCGGCATGAAAGAATCCGTAAAAGTGCTGTTACCAATTTTTGTCGGATTTTTTATTACGCATGCTCTGCTCATTTCCTACGGTATTTATGCCCATTCTGAAGGGCTACCTGCACTTATTCCTGATACCTTAAAAGAAACCACAACGCTGGCACAGCAAACCGGCTGGATATTCGTGGCCTCATTATTTTTACGCGCCTACTCACTGGGTGGTGGAACCTACACCGGTATTGAGGCAGTATCAAACAACATAAACATGTTGAGTGAGCCACGTGCTCGCACAGGTAAACTCACCATGTTATACATGGCGCTTTCACTTGCATTTACCGCCGGCGGTATCATCGTGCTCTATTTGCTTTGGCAGGCGCAACAAGTGGATGGTCAAACACTCAATGCCGTTACTTTCAAGGCAATTATCAATACACTACATTTTCCAGAATGGCTGGGTGCAAGCACACTGGTGCTCGTGTTGATACTGGAGGCTGGGCTACTGCTGGTCGCTGCAAACACTGGATTCCTTGGCGGGCCTGCGGTAATGGCCAACATGGCCGCCGATTCGTGGGTGCCGCGCCAATTTCGCCAGTTGTCTTCAAGACTCGTCACCCAGAATGGCATTTTGCTCATGGGGGTTGCAGCATTACTGATTCTAATCTGGAGTGAAGGTTCGGTTACTTTGTTAGTCGTGCTCTACAGCATAAATGTCTTCCTGACTTTCAGCCTTTCGCTGCTTGGGTTATCAGTGCACTGGTGGCGTGATCGAAGAAGTATTCGCAATTGGAAAAGAAAACTTGCATTATCTTTACTGGGGTTCTCCGTCACCAGCAGTATTCTATTGGTTACCCTGATAGAAAAATTCAGCGATGGGGGCTGGTTTACAGTACTCATTACCGGTTTTGTAGTACTCCTCTGCCTGCTTATTCGCAAGCATTACAACGGAATCACAGCAAAATTACGAGAAGTTGACAAACTCTTTGCGCAAACAATTAAGGAAGGCTCAAGCTTACCCAAAAAGCTCGATCCAGAATTACCGACTGCTGTTTTTATGGTGGGTGAAAATCGCGGGGTGGGAATACACACAATAATGTGGGTGTTACGACTATTTCCCGGCCACTTTAAAAACTTTATTTTCTTGAGCGTGGGTGAAGTCAACACTCAAAGCTTCGATAGTGACGCCACTATACGAACTATGCAATACAAAACCGAAAACACACTCTGCTACTTTGCCAGTTTCTGCGAGAGCCAAGGCTTGCAGGCAACTTGGCGTATGGGGTACGGTACCGATCCTGCAGAGGCTCTGGACAAACTTGCCCAGGAAATTCAGGAAGAGTACCCCAATAGCGTGTGCTTTGCTGCCAAGCTAATTTTTGCAAATGATAATTTCTTTGTACGCTGGCTTCATAACCAAACGGCACTCAGCCTGCAGCGGCGATTACACAGACGGGGACAACAGGTTGTTATTTTGCCAATGAAAGTTTCCTGATTTAAAAAAATCACATCCACGATCATCTCATTGTTCAGCGCATCCCATTCAAACGGAAAATTAACCAAACTTTTATCCATTTTCCCGGTTGTCTTATACTAGCACCCGCTAGCCCGCATATTTCATGAGGACGCGAAACAGGCAACCGTAACTCCTCAATAAGCACGCGAGCAAGCAGATATCAATTTTTATGCGATGGAAATG
>Ga0315270_10002105_pt1 | contig 10544 bp, 7 predicted proteins | sample C1_bottom_MG_FD_204932 | JGI IMG/M metagenome (GOLD analysis project Ga0315270, IMG submission 204932) | Sediment microbial communities from Yellowstone Lake, YNP, Wyoming, USA - C1_bottom | ecosystem: Environmental > Aquatic > Freshwater > Lake > Sediment | place: USA: Wyoming | collected... | reverse complement strand
GGACGGGAGGGGCGGGTGTTTATTGCTTTGAACGATTTCATGGCACGGGGGTGGGCTTAGCGACCATGCGAGTTAGAGATCCTGTCCGCTGTAGGACAGGTTGAAGGATTTATTGATCAGCGGGAAATCCGGCACGATGTTACCCATCACGGCATGTTCCAGCGCCGGCCAGATGCGCGTGGAGGCGTCGTGGCAATGGCAGCGGCGGATGCTGCCCGCCGGCCCGGCTTGCAGCGCCACCAGCACGTCGCCGCGCCAGCCTTCGATCCAGCCCAGGCCGAAGGCGCCGTCCGGCGCGGGCGGGAGTGGGGCGAGCAACTCCATGCTTTTACTCGCCTGTAATTGCGCGAGGATGATGCGGATCAAGCGCAACGATTCGAATATTTCCTCGAAGCGCAGCGTGACGCGGGCGGCGACATCGCCGTTGCGATGGGTGACGATGCGTACATCCAGTTGGTCATAGGGGGCGATGGGAAGCTGCGTGCGCAGATCCCAGGCCTGGCTGCTGGCGCGGCCGACCAGTCCGCTGATGCTCAACGCGGAAGCCAAGGCCGGGTTCAGCCGACCCGTGGTGAGGAAGCGATCCTGCAGGCCGGCGTGTTCGTCGTAGATGTCCTTGAGGATGCGTACCTCGCGCTCGATGGCATGGCACTGCCGGGCGATTTTTTCGCCGCCGCCGACCGACAGGTCGCGCGCCACTCCGCCGGGTACAATGACATCCATCATGAAGCGATGTCCGAACAACTCGCCCGACAGGCGCAGCCAGTCCTCCTTGAGGCGCAGGAACTGGGCAAGACCGAAGGACAGCGCGGCGTCGTTGCCGAGAGCGCCGAGGTCGCCGAGATGGTTGGCGATGCGTTCGCGCTCCAGCAGCAGGGTGCGCAGCCACAGCGCCCGAGGCGGCGGCGTGCAAGCGGCGAGCGACTCCGCAGCGAGGCAGTAAGCCCAGGCGAAGGCCACAGTTGAATCGCCAGAAACGCGCCCGGCCAGTGTGTGGGCTTCGGCCAGCGGCAGTTGTTCGAAACGCTTTTCGATGCCCTTGTGCGTCCAGCCGAGACGCTGCTCCAGGCGCAAGACTTTTTCGCCGACGATGGAAAAACGGAAGTGGCCGGGCTCGATGATGCCGGCGTGAATCGGCCCGACCGGAATCTCGTGCACGCCGTCGCCCTCGACGCGGACGAAGGCATAGTCCTCGTTGTGCAGGTCGAATTGCCGCGTGCCGTCGACATCGCGGCGCAGCGGGAAGTAGTCGGCAGGCCAGTTGGCGTGGCGCAGCCAGGGCCGCTGGTCGCCGCCGCTGGCGCGGATGCCGAGCAGATCGAAGCAGGCGCGCTGGAGGCGGTTCGCCGCAGGAAAAATTTCGGAGAGATCGGGGTATTCGGGGTTTTCCGCCGGCAATGGCAGCGTCACTAGCGCCAGGCCTTCGGCGATGCCGAAGGCCACATGCACTGCGTAGCCTCCTTGCTGCTCGCGTTCGTCACTACCCCACAGTGCGACGAAGCGTCCGCCCGCTTGCTTGACCGCGTCGGCGAAGGCTGGCAGTTGCGTCGCCGCAGCGGTGGCGCGAAACGCCTCCAATGCGCCAGGCTGGCGCGTGAATTCGAGATTCTGGTCGAGGAATCGCATGGCTTATCCGATAAACCTGGCCGCTTGCCGGTACCACTCGGCCAGGTAGGGAGGTATCCACAGGCCGAGCATCAGCACCAGTGCCAGGTGCATGAATACCGGCAGCATGGCTGGCTGATGCGGCAGTGACCGCAGCGACCCCGGCGCGCTCTCGCCGAACACCATCGGCTGCACCTTGCCGAAAATCGCGGCGAAAGCCACGCCCAGCGCCACCAGCAACAAAGGGGTGGCCCACGGCTGTTGCTTCATGGCGGTGGTGAGGATCAGGAACTCGCTGGCGAACACGCCGAAGGGCGGCATGCCGAGGATCGCCAGGGTGCCGAGCATCAGCCCCCAACCGATGGTGGGGTTGTGTTTGATCAAGCCGCGTATGTGTTCCATTACCTGCGTGCCGCTCTTCTGCGTGGCATGGCCGACGGCGAAAAATATCGCCGACTTGGTCAGGCTGTGTACCGTCATATGCAGCAGACCGGCGAAATTCGCTACCGGCCCGCCCATGCCGAAAGCAAAAGTGACGATGCCCATGTGTTCAATTGAGGAGTACGCAAACATCCGCTTGATGTCCTTCTGGCGCGACAGGAAGAAGGCCGCCACCACCACCGACAGCAGGCCGAAGCCCATCATCAGCAGGCCGACCAAGTTGCTGTGCAGCGCGCCGTCGGCCAGCACTTTGCAGCGCAAGACCGCATACAGCGCGACATTCAGCAGCAGGCCGGAAAGCACCGCTGACACCGGCGTCGGGCCTTCTGCGTGGGCGTCGGGCAGCCAGTTGTGCAGCGGCGCCAGGCCGACCTTGGTGCCGTAGCCGACCAGCAGGAAGACGAATGCCAGCGACATCACGGCAGGTTCGAGTTGCCCCTTGACCGCATCCAGATGCGTCCACAGCAGCGCGCCGCCTTCGTGGCCGAGCACCCTCTCGGCGGCGAAATACAGCAGGATGGTGCCGAACAACGCCTGGGCGATGCCGACGCCGCACAGGATGAAATATTTCCACGCTGCTTCCAGCGAGGCGGCAGTGCGGTACAGCGAAACCAGCAGCACCGTGGTCAGCGTCGCAGCTTCCATCGCCACCCACAGGATGCCCATATTGTTGGTGGTCAGCGCCAGCAGCATGGTGAACATGAACAGTTGGAACATGCTGTGATACAGCCGCAGGCGGCCCACGCTGAGCCGCCCGTGGTCATGCTCGATGCGCATGTAGGGGCGCGAGAACAACGAGGTGGTGAAGCCGACGAAGGCAGTCAGCGCCACCAGGAAAACATTTAGGGGATCGATGAAAATCTGTTCGTCATACAGCAGTTGCGGACCGTGGTCGACCACGCGCACGGTGAGGACGATGGCGGCGAGCAGGGTGAGCAGGCTGAACGCCGAGTTGAGTTCTGCGGCGCGTTTCCAGTGACCGCTCAGCGCCAGCGCGATGCCGCCGAGCAGGGGAAAGCCGAGGACGAGGAGAAATTCCATGTCTCAGTCTTCCTTCAACTGTTCCAGATGCCGGATATCCAGCGAATCGAATTGCTCGCGAATCTGGAAGAAGAACACACCAAGGATCACCATGCCGACCAGCACGTCCAAGGCGATGCCCAGCTCCACCACCATCGGCATGCCGTAGGTAGCGGAAGTGGCGGCGAAGAACAGGCCGTTTTCCATCGCCAGAAAACCGATCACCTGCGGCACCGCTTTGGAGCGCGTGATCATCATCAGGAAAGCCAGCATCACGGCGGCCATGGCGATGCCCAGCGTGGAGCGCGTGAGAGTGCCGGCCAGCTCCGAGATCGGCAGCGCCAGGTTGAAGGAGAAGATTACCAGGACGATGCCGATCAGCATGGTGGTGGGAATGTTGATCAGCGTTTCGATATCCCATTTGACATTGAGGCGGCGGATCAGCCGGTGCAGGATCCAGGGCAGCAGCATGACTTTGAGCAGCAGGGTGATCAGCGCCGACCAATACAGGTGCGACTGGCCGGTGGCCAGCGCCACTGTCGCGGTCGACACGCACAGCACCGCGCCTTGCGCCATGAACAGATTGATCAGCGAGAGGATGCGTCGCTGTCCCAGCATGGCGAAGGACAGTAGCAGCAGCACCGCGGCGAGCAGGTTGATGAATTGGCCGTAGTAGTGACTCATGGGCTTCTCACTTGCCGCCAGTTTCCAGCAGCAGATGCACTAGCATCGCCAGCACCGCCAGCATGAAGGCGGTGCCGAGAAATTCCGGCGCGCGGAAAATTCGCATCTTGGCGCTGACGGTTTCGATGGTCGCCAACAGCAAGCCGCCGATGCCTAGCTTTAACAGCAGGCTCAGCAGCGCCACCGGCAGGCTGGCGAACTCTGCGCCTTGCGGTATTCCCCACGGGAAGAACAGCGCCAAGCCGAGGCAGGAGTAAGCGTAGAGTTTAAGCGCGGCGGCCCATTCGATGAGCGCCAGGTGGCGGCCCGAGTATTCCAGGATCATCGCCTCGTGAATCATGGTGAGTTCGAGATGGGTGGTTGGATTGTCCACCGGCACGCGGGCATTCTCGGCCAGGGACACCATGCTGAAGGCCACGCCGGCAAAGGCCAGCGAGGGATAGATGGCGAACTCGCGGTGGCCGAGCGTCTCGACAATGATGGACAAGGAGGTCGAATGCGAGATCAGCGAGGCGGTGAAAAACACCATCAGCAGCGCCGGCTCGGCGAGGAAGCCGACCAGCATTTCTCGGCGCGCGCCCAGGCTGCCGAAGGAGGTGCCGACATCCATGCCGGCCAGGGCGATGAACACCCGCGCCAGCGCGAAAATTCCGACCAGGGCGATGGCGTCGGCGGCGGGGCCGAACGGCAGATCGGTGGACAGCGTCGGCACGATGGTGGCTGCCAGCGCCATGCAGGCGAAGATCAGGTAGGGCGCGGCGCGAAACAGGCCGGAGGCGTTGTGCGCCAACACGACCTCCTTCTCGAACAGCTTGGCGAGCTGGCGATAGGGCAGCAGCAGCGAGGGCGCTGAGCGGTTCTGCAACCAGGCGCGGCACTGGTTCACCCAGCCGGTCAGCAGCGGCGCCAGCGCCAGCGCCATGACGAGTTCGAGAAATTGCAACAGGATGGGCGTCAGGAAATCCATGAATTTATCCACGCACCAACAGCAGCAACACCACCAAGGTGAGGAAGCTGAACAGCAGGTAGATGGCGATGCGCCCCTGCTGCAGGAAAGCCACCATGCGTGCGCCGAATTCGGCGACGCGCGCCACCGGCAGGTAGAGCCAGTACCAGAAGTGATCCTCGACCACGACGCGATAACGCGGCGCCGTGTCGAAGGAAGTAGGTACTTCGCGCGTCAATCGGTAGAAAGGTTCGAACACCTGGCGCATCGGCTGGCTGAAGCCTTCCGCCGTATCCTGCATGCGCGCGGTTTGCTGCGGAAAGCCGCAGTCCCAGGCGGCGCTGCGGCGCACTCGGCCATGCCAGAAGCGGTGCACGATGAGATAGGTGGCGGTGACCACGGCGCCTATCATCAGCAGGAATACCAACGGTTCATAACTGGCGCGGTCGGCGTTGATCGGCGCCAGCAACAGCCAGCCGTGCTCGCTGCCAGCCGGGTACACGCCGACGCCGAGCAGCAAGCGGGTGACAAAATCGAGTTTTTCGATGACGTAGACCGGGAACAGCCCGAGCAGCACGCACAGCGCGGCGAGCCATACCAGGCCCACCCGCTCCAGCCAGCCTGCATCATGCGCCTGTGCAATTTTTTCCTCGCGCGGCTGGCCGAGAAAAACGATGCCAAAAAACTTCACCATGACAAAACCGGCGAGGGCGGCGGTCAGCGCCACGGCGGCGGCGGCCACCGGGATCAGCATGTTGATGTAAGCGTGCGGCAGGCTGGGGGTAAACAGGAAGGCCTGCAACAGCAGCCACTCCGAGACGAAGCCGTTGAGCGGCGGCAGGCCGGCAGCGGCGATCACGCCGAGCAGCGCCAGCCAGGCCACCCAGGGCATGCGGTGGATCAGACCGCCGAGCTTGCCCAGGCTGCGCTCGCGCGTGGCGTGCAGCACCGAGCCGGTGCACAGAAACAGCAGGCTTTTGAAAGCGGCGTGGTTGAGGCAGTGATAGAGCACGGCGGTTAGCGCCAGGGCCGCCAGCGCATCCATGCCGAAGGACTGGAAGGTCAGCGTCAGGCCGATGCCGACGAACAGCAGGCCGATATTCTCGATTGAAGAATACGCCAGCAGCCGTTTCATATCGCTCTGCACGGCGGCGAACACCGCGCCGAACAAGGCGGTCAGCAGCCCCAGCGCCAGCACCAGCACGCCCCACCACCATAGAGGATGATGCAGCAGGTCGAAGGAAACCCGCAAGATGCCGTAGATCGCGGTCTTCAGCATCACGCCGCTCATCATCGCCGACACCGGCGAGGGCGCCGCCGGATGCGCCTCGGGCAGCCAGACGTGCAGCGGCAGCAGGCCGGCCTTGGCGCCGAAGCCGAACAGCGCCAGGCCGAAGGCGGCGCTGGCCCAGAAGGCGTCGTGCGGCATGGCGCGCATGTGGGCGAAAGTGTAGTCGGCGACGCCATTCGAGATGGACAGATCCCCGCCGCTTTGCAGCACGCCAAACGACAGCAGGATGCCGATAGCGCCGATATGCGCGATCAACAGGTAGAGGTAGCCGGCGCGGCGGATTTCCGGCAGGCGATGATCCGAGGTGACCAGGAAAAACGAAGACAACGCCATTGACTCCCACGCCACCATATAGGCATAGGCGTCGTCGGCCAGCAGCACCAGCGCCATGCTGGCGAGGAACAAATGGTATTCGAGGCATTGCAGGCCGGGCGCAGTGCCTTCGCCCTTGCGCAGATAGCCGGCGGCGTAGATGGAGATACCCGCACTGGCGCCGCCGAGCAGCAGCAGGAACAGGGCCGAGAGCGAATCCAGGCGCAAATGGAAAGGCAGATCGGGCAGGCCCAGCGGCAGTACCGCCACTTCAGGGATCTCACCCAGTGCGCCGAAGGCCACTGTTGCTAACGCCAGCCCGACCAGTGCGCCGAGCGGATACAGTGTGCGACCGACAAAACCCAGTTGGCGCGGCGCCAGCAAGCCGGCACAACCAATGACCAGCCAGGCGCCGATCAGCGCCAGCAGCCAGTCGATGGCGAGGAATTCGGAGGGGTTGGTCATCGTCCGGGTTTATTTCACGCGCATGCCCGGCTGCGCGCCGCTGTCGGGGGAGAGCAGGAAAATACCATGGCTGTCGGTACCCGATGCGGCCAGCACCATGCCCTCGGACAAACCGAATTTCATTTTGCGCGGCGCGAGGTTGGCGACCATCACTGTCAGGCGGCCAACTAACGTTGCCGGGTCGTAGGCCGACTTGATGCCGGCAAACACTGTGCGAGTTTCCGCGCCGAGGTCGAGCGTAAGTTTCAGGAGCTTTTCCGCGCCCTCGACATGTTCGGCATTGGCGATGCGGGCGATGCGCAAATCGACTTTGGTGAAGTCGTCGATATTGATGATGGTGTCAGTTTGCATTTTGTCCTTCTGCGGTGATTGCGGTAATTGTATGGCCTCGGCGGGCGCAAGGGATTCCCGGTTGGCCTCGACCAGCGCCGCGATCTGTTGCGGTTCGATGCGCTGCATCAAGTGCGTATACGGGGCGATGCGGGAAGGCGTGGCGTCGAGATCGTCCCAGCAGAAATCCCTCTCCATGCCGAAGAGTTCGCGGGCCACCCGGCGCGCCGTTACCGGCAGGATCGGCTGCAACAAAATGGTGACGACATAAAAGCCGTGCAATGCGCGCGAACAGATGTCGTGGAGTTCGGCACGTTTGTTTTCGTCTTTGGCGACGGCCCACGGCGCAGCCGTTGCGATGGCTTCGTTGATGCGATCTGCCACCGCCATGATGTCGCGCACCGCCCTGGAATATTCGCGCGCCTCATAGGATTTCGCGGCCAGAACGCCTTGTTCCACGGCAGCTTCGCGCATGGGCTGGGCAGCATCGAAGTGCAACTTGCCGCCGAAGAATTTCGTCAGGAATCCGGCGCAACGGCTGGCGATGTTGAGGTACTTGCCGACCAGGTCGCTATTCACCCGCGCTGCGAAGTCCTCCAGGTTGAGGTCGATGTCTTCCATCGAACTGTTCAGCTTGGCGGCATAGTAATAGCGCAGCCACTCGGGATTCAGGCCCAACCGCAGGTAGGAATCGGCGGTGATGAAAGTGCCGCGCGACTTGGACATTTTTGCGCCGTCGACGGTGAGGAAGCCGTGGGCGAAAATGCCGGTCGGCGTGCGGTAGCCGGCGTGCGCCAGCTCGGCCGGCCAGAACAGTGCGTGGAAGTAGAGGATGTCCTTGCCGATGAAATGGTACAGCTCGGTTGTTGAATCCGGTTTCCAGTACTCGTCGAAATTGAGGCCTTCGCGGTCGCAAAAATTGCGGAAGCTGCCCATATAGCCGATGGGCGCGTCGAGCCAGACGTAGAAATATTTTCCCGGTGCGTCGGGTATCTCGAAACCGAAATATGGCGCATCGCGTGAGATGTCCCAGTCGCTGAGTTTGTTTTCGCCGGGTTGCCCCAGCCACTCCTGCATTTTGTTGGCGGCTTCCGGCTGCAAGCGCCCTGCTTCGCGGGTGTAGTGGCGCAAAAAATCCTGGCAGCGCGGATCGGAGAGGCGGAAAAAATAATGTTCGGAGGGGCGCAGTTCAGGCTTGGCGCCGGAGATGACGGAATACGGGTTCTTCACCTCGGCTGGGGTGTAGGCCGCGCCGCACACCTCGCAGTTGTCGCCGTACTGGTCCTTCGCGCTGCACTTCGGACACTCGCCCTTGATGTAGCGGTCGGGCAGGAACATCTGCTTGAGCGGATCGTAGAACTGCTCGATGGAGCGCGTCTCGATCAGCCCGGCGGTCTTGAGCCGGGCGTAGATGTCCCCGGCAAGCTGTTTGGTCTCGTCGGAGTGCGTGGTGTAATAATTGTCGAAGGCGACGTGAAAGCCGCCAAAGTCGCGCAGCCGTTCCTCATGCACCCGGGCGATTAGTTGCTCGGGACTGATGCCTTCCTGTTCCGCGCGCAGCATGATGGGCGTGCCATGGGTGTCGTCGGCGCAGATGTACCAGCACTCATGTCCGCGCATTTTCTGGAAACGCACCCAGATGTCGGTCTGGATGTATTCCACCAGATGGCCGAAATGCGTGGCCCCATTGGCGTAGGGCAGGGCGCTGGTGACGAGGATTTTGCGGGGCATGGCGACTCTGCGGAAATAATTCATTTTATCAGCTAGCGCATAAAACGCGCGGCTGGCGGACGGTTTCCCCTCCGCCCAGCGTGACAGAGAGGGCGAATTCGATTATAGTCAACCGTTTTAGTCGGGTATTTTCGGAGATTCGTAATGACTATCACGGTGGAAGCAGTGCAAGCGGCGCTGGGGGCAGTGGTCGATGCCAATACCGGCAAGGACTTGGTGAGTTCCAAGGCGGCCCGCAACATAAAGATCGCGGGTGGCGATGTGTCGTTGGACATCGAACTCGGTTACCCCGCGAAGAGCCAGATTGAAGGCATCCGCAAGCAGGTGATCGAAAAATTGAAGGGCATCGCCGGCGTCGGCAACGTCAGCGCCAATGTGTATAGCAAGATCGTGGCGCATGCGGTGCAGCGCGGCGTGAAGATGATCCCCGGGGTGAAGAACATCATCGCCGTGGCGTCCGGCAAGGGTGGCGTTGGCAAATCAACCACCGCCGTCAATCTTGCGCTGGCGTTGATTGCTGAGGGCGCCAAGGTGGGGCTGCTCGACGCTGACATCTACGGCCCTTCCCAGCCGCAGATGCTGGGCATCAGCGGCCGCCCGGAATCGGCCGACGGCAAGTCGCTGGAGCCAATGGTGGCGTATGGCCTGCAAGCCATGTCGATCGGTTTCCTGATCGACGTGGAAATGCCAATGGTATGGCGCGGCCCGATGGTGACCCAGGCGCTGCAACAGTTGCTGAACGACACCAACTGGCGCGACGTGGATTACCTGGTGATCGACCTGCCGCCCGGCACCGGTGACATCCAGCTGACCCTGGCGCAGCAAGTGCCGGTGACCGGCGCGGTGATCGTCACCACGCCACAGGACATTGCCCTGCTCGATGCGCGCAAGGGGCTCAAGATGTTTGAAAAGGTGGGCATCCCGATCATCGGCATCGTCGAGAACATGAGTATCCACATCTGTTCCAAGTGCGGCCACGAGGAACACATCTTCGGTAGTGGCGGTGGTGACCGGATGGCCAAGGATTACGAGGTGGAGATGCTCGGCGCGCTGCCGTTAGACATGAAAATCCGCGAGCAGGGCGATGGCGGCAAGCCCAGCGTGGTGGCCGAGCCGGATAGCCGGGTGGCGGAAATCTATCGCACTATTGCGCGCCGGGTGGCGGTGAAGATCGCCGATCAGGCCAAGGATATGACGTCTAAGTTCCCCAATATCGTCATTCAGAACACCTGACAATTTCCCACAATTCCCACAATTTTCACAATTCGCCAAGTCTGCGCGTAAAATCGCGGCCTTGGCGTTTTTACTTTTGGGTGTCCCACCTCAATGAGCATAAAATCCGACAAGTGGATTCGCCGCATGGCGGAAACCCACAACATGATTGCCCCGTTCGAGCCGAACCAGGTGCGTGAAGTCGACGGTCGCAAGATCGTTTCCTACGGCACTTCCAGCTATGGCTACGACATCCGCTGCTCCAACGAATTCAAGCTGTTCACCAACATCAACAGCACCATCGTCGATCCGAAGAATTTCGATCCGAACTCCTTCGTCGAGGTTAATGCCGATTACTGCATCATCCCGCCTAATTCATTTGCCCTGGCGCGCACCGTCGAGTACTTCCGCATCCCGCGCAATGTCCTGACGGTGTGCCTGGGCAAAAGCACTTATGCGCGTTGCGGCATCATCGTCAATGTCACGCCTTTCGAGCCCGAGTGGGAG
>Ga0315270_10002104_pt1 | contig 10544 bp, 9 predicted proteins | sample C1_bottom_MG_FD_204932 | JGI IMG/M metagenome (GOLD analysis project Ga0315270, IMG submission 204932) | Sediment microbial communities from Yellowstone Lake, YNP, Wyoming, USA - C1_bottom | ecosystem: Environmental > Aquatic > Freshwater > Lake > Sediment | place: USA: Wyoming | collected... | reverse complement strand
ACGTAGGTCGTCCATCCCGCCAGAGAGTTTGCTAGCAATCAGCTTGGACGAAGTGATGCCGAGACGACATGTCGTAGTGCCAGGGCAAGACACAACATCGTCACCGGGCTTCGGTTCAGTTAAATTAAGCTGCTTTATACCCGCGCGAATAGACGCTAACGCATGACGCGGCACGTCCGTAAGCAAAAGATTTTGGTCAACCGTTGTGCGAACTTCTGTTACAGCGTGCTGCGTCATCAAAGCAGCTAGCCCGTGTAGCTGCTGCGCAGTAATATCACCGAGTGGGAGACTGACCGGAACGGCGAAATAGTCATCTTGCCGCTGCGCAAACACAGCGCGCGACGTACAAACCGCACCCGGCGCGGCGTCACGCCACTGCAATTTCACGGGCGCGGATTTCGTGTAGACAATTCGCGCCCGCACCAATTCCTCACGATATTTTTCGCGAAATCCTTCTACGCCGAACTTATCCACCAAAAATTTCAGTCGCGCCTTGGCGCGGCGTTTGCGGTCGGAATAGCGGTTATGCAATGCAATAAGAGCTTCTATACTCGGCAGGAGATCTTGTTCGGTGATGAACTCTTCGACTACCACTGCGACGTGTGGTTTGTGACCAAGACCGCCGCCCGCAAGTACTTTGAAGCCGTGTTGCTCGCCGCGACGCACAGCGACGACGCCAACGTCGTGCATCATACCCATCGCACAATCATGCTCACAGCCGGAAAAACTCATTTTGAATTTGCGCGGCAAATGTTGCGTTAGCGGATGACGCAAAAAATTTCCAGCGGTCGCGTCGACAACCGCGCCAATGTCAGTATGCTCGCGCGGACATATGCCGGCCAGCGAACAACCAGTAATATTGCGCACCGTGTTGCCGCAGGCTTCGCGCGTGGTAAGACTACCCGCCGCTAATTGGCGCAGCACAGCTGGCGTATCCGCAAGCGGTATGTAATGCAACTGGAAGTCTTGGCGCGTGGTGACCGAGGCGGGATGGCCGTCAGCGTAGCGGTCCGTTACATCACCCACAACGCGCAACTGATCGGCCGTCATGCGGCCACCGGGAATCTTGATGCGCACCATGTGCACGCCGTCTTGACGCTGGCCGTAGACACCTTGTTGCAGGCGAACTGCCGTGAAGCGCTCGCTGTCCAACGCACCGGTTTGGGCCGCGGCCACCGCTTCAGAAAAGCGTTCGAGTTCGGCGAGATCAATCAACACGTCGGCGGAATTCATTTGTGTTCTCCATAAAAACTGGCTTAGCCAGGAACTCAACGCAAGCGATCGACCGCTGGGTTGCCGATCCGTCGACAACCCAGCCATTACTGTCCATAGCCACTAACAAACTGAGGTTGCTGAAGATTCACTAAGACAAACGCATAGATGCAGCGCTTGTGAAAACTATAACAAGGGCGGTATATTTGAAAAAATAATATATTCGCACAATAATATACCTTTCCCTTATAAGGACCGATCGCAGTGAAACTGCAGCAATTGCGATTTTTGCGCGAAGTCGCCCGTTGCGGGCTGAATGTCTCGGCAGCCGCTGAGGCGCTGTTTACCGCGCAACCGGGCGTGAGTAATCAAATTCGCTTACTCGAAGAAGAGCTCCAGGTGCAAGTTTTTGAACGTAACGGCAAGCGCCTCGTTGCCTTGACCGAAGCCGGCCAGCAAATCTTAACCATGGCCGAACGCGTTCTGAAAGAAACCGAGAACATCAAACGTGTCGGCGCTGAATACGCCAATGAAACCGCCGGCAGTCTCGCCTTGGCCACCACACACACTCAAGCTCGTTATGCGTTACCTAACGTCATCAAAAAATTTCGCGAGCGCTATCCGCATGTCACCTTGCACATGCGACAAGGAAGTCCTACGCAGATCGCCGAGATGGTCGTTAATGGCGACGCTGATTTAGCCATTGCAACCGAAGGGATTCACCTATACGAAGATCTCATCATGCTGCCCTGCTACGAGTGGAACCGCTGCGTGATTGCCACCGTTAATCACCCGATACACAAGGAGCTGCCACTCACATTGGAAACGATTGCGAAGTATCCGCTCGTCACCTACGACTTCGCCTTTGCCGGTCGCTCAAAAATTAATGATGCATTCGTGGCAAAAAACTTGAAGCCCGACGTTGTCATGACGGCTATTGACTCAGATGTCATCAAAACCTATGTTGAACTGGGGCTTGGCATCGGCTTGTTGGCAAAAATGGCGTTTGATCCAACGCGCGATACGCAACTTCGTGCAATTGATGCTTCACACTTGTTTGCGCCGAGCACGACACGCATCGGCATTCGCAAGGGCGCTTATTTGCGCGGCTATATGTTTGCTTTTATCGAACTCTTTGCGCCGCATTTGACGCGCGCCAAAGTGCGAGAAGCAACGGAGGGCTGACGCGCGCTCATGGTCTGCACTACATTGTCGAAGCAAGTGCGAGCAGCCCCACAACTACTGCCCCAACGCTTAGCACAAACACCGCGCCAGCCGCACAATCCTTCGCAAGCTTGACACGCGGATCCGGTCGCGGTTGAACAATATCGGCAAGATGTTCAAGCGCGGTGTTGAGTAATTCGGCGGCTAAAACCAAACACACAACGATCGCCACCAACGCCCACCAAATTAATTGCGGTCGAACAAGAAACAATACAGGAACGACCCCAATCGCCATCAAACCTTGGACGCGGAAACTTTTCTCGTGGCGCAACGCGGCGACAATTCCAGCAATGGCGTGACGAACCCGCGCGCCGAATGTCCGGTTTTTCACCGCGCAGATCCTGATTCGAGCACGTCCGAAGGAGAATCGATTAACAGTGTTCGCCCGTCCCAAGCGTCCCCTGTTTCGCTGGTCCCTGGTGCATAAGACCGCGACACGGCATGTACACGCAACGTCGATATGCGACTTAGAAAATCATCCAACGGCCGGACATAGTTAGCTTCGGCATGCCCATACGTAATCAACGGCATGCGGTCCAATTTTAAGTACGAAGCAAATCCGATCCACAGCGGCAGATTTGGCGACAAAGTGATATCGGCTGACCACAAGCGCAACAACAAGCAGTGACGGTCCTTGTGCTCACACGTGAACATGCGCAGCGCCTCATGACGACCGTTGTGAATCTTCGGCAGTACCGGAAGCTTATCAAGCTCGGGTTCCGGCGCAAACCACAACAGAGCGTTGTAAAACGAGAAACGCGGCGCCACCTGCCAACCCCGTGCGACCAATTCATCTTGAATTTGATCCAACTTACCCGCCCACTGGATCGTCAACGGATTCAGCAGGTCGCCTTTTAAATCGCTCCGGTAGGCGGGCAACGTGCGCCAATCGCCATGCCTCCAGCCCTCGTGGCCCATCGATCGAACAATTGGCTGCGGCGCATACCGTGCCAATTCCCGTGCGTGATGCTGGTTGATATGCCAAGCCGAGGCAGAAACAAACAAGGCAGATGCGACAACAACAATGTGCGCGACCGGAACAACAACCCGGCTATGGCGTCGATAGGCCACACCGAGCAATGCGACCCAAGTGATGCCAATAAGCAAACCGCCTAGTACGTCCGACAACCATTGCGCGCCAAGAAACAGCCGTGAAAACGCCACAAAACTGATGACCAGCGACGAGGCAACATAGGGAATCCAGCGCCAACTCTTGGGCACTGCGTGCGCAGCCAGCACGGCCAAGAAGCCGAAAACCACCGTAGTAATCGTCGAATGGCTGCTCGGAAAAGCATAGGACACCAAGCCCTCATACAACTCGGCCGGCCGCGGCGTTTGCAGCCACGCTTTAAGAAAAACAGTAACAACTGACGCAAACACCACCGCGGCCAACCAATGTGCGGCAGCCAGCCAATATCTACGCCAAACGAAAAAAATCAGCATGCCAAGCGTCAACGGTACGGTCACGGCAACGTCACCCATTTGCGAAAACGCGACCATGAGTTGATCGGACCAGGGCGCCCGCAAATTCTGCAACACGCGATAGACCGTTTCGTCGACTCCGGGCACGTAATCGCGACCGAGTATGCGAAGCGCTGCGGTAAAAACGAGCCACGCACAAAACAGCAACAACATAGCTAAAACAGTAAGCGCAACGGCCTCTGGTCGCTGCGGATCAAGCAAGGCGGCCGTCGTTTTGCCAAGTCGTGGATGGGCTTGGCTCCAAATCAACAATCGATCAAGCCAGCTCGCGGCGCGTGGCTGAATATAATTGAACAGCCAGCGCACCAACTGCACAGCCAGCCACAGCACCCCTATAACAACGCCAAAAAAAATACCTAAACGAGGCGCAACCTGCGAAATCAACGTAAACGAAGCGCCGAGCACTACGCCCGGCAAGATATAAGCAGGAGCCCACCCAATAGCAGAAATAACGTTCACGATCATGAACCGAGCGGGCGACATACCCATCATGCCCGCCACCGTTGGTACAGCGCCACGCAGCGGTCCGATGAAGCGACCAAGCGCAATACTCTTGCCGCCGTGCTTTAAAAAAAATGCCTGGCCCCGTTCAATAATTTGCGGATGTTTTTTGATCGGCCACACGGAGCAAAGTGAGTCTTTGAAATGACGGCCAATCCAAAAGCTCACCCAATCGCCAAACACAGCGCCGAAGATCGCCCAAGCGATGGTTGGCCACAGCTCTAACGCGCCAATTCCAACTAAGCCACCGACACTGAGCATGATCACGGCGCCAGGCACGATCGCGCCAATGATAAGCATCGACTCTGTGAAGGCCGTGAAGAAAATGATGACGCCAGCCCAAGTGGAGTGGGTCGACATCCACTCCGTTAACGGTTGCAGCCACTCTGGCAAGTTCGCTGGATGCACGGAAAAAAACTCTCTAGAAATTATCCTGGACGCGCCCTAGCGCAAAAACTTCTACAGGCAATAAAAGTAGTGGCAGCAATTCTTCCACAACGTGCGCAACCGTGCGTACATCTTAAACGCAGCGCTTTATAGAATTCCGCCTTCCCATCATTGCTAGCACGGGCTATGGCTCGCCTTAGGGTTGTTCCTCATTTAAACCTAGATGATCCTTCATGGCAAGGATATTGCTTTATCACGTTTGGGAAGTAGGGTTGCGCCGTAGCTTTGGCGCCGACCGCATAGTGAATTCCAGCGCGGTGTTACACCAATAGCAATTGCGCTCACGGTCACCAGCGTCGGGGATGGAACTTCAAACCCATAATGAATTCAAAATACTTTTAAGAGATTTTAAGAGATCACATGACATTTCGCGCAACGCCACCTGGCACAAACAATAATTTCGCCGTTACGCAAGATATCTATGCGCAAAATGTTACTTTGCGCCATAGGCTTGACGCGCTGATGACAGAAGCGCGCAGCAACGAGAAAAAATTGCGCCGCTTCGAGTCGCTCGAATTACACCTTATTGGTCTCAACTCGCTCTTCGAATTAATTAAAGCGCTCATTTATCCGGACCACATCAAATTTCACTGGGATGTCGTCACGTTAATGCTGCTAGATCCCGATCATGAAATTCGTCGGATGCTGGGAGAAGAGAGTGCGCAACTCAGCGATCATCCCGCGTTGGTTTTTTGCGACAGCTTAGCGGACTTGAATACTATTTATCCGCACTCGTTGTTTCCCACGCTGGGGTCATATCGCGCCGCGAAACACGCGCCGCTGTTCCCACAATACAAACCGAAGCCAAGCAGTATCGCGTTGCTACCTTTGGTGCGCTACGGTCGACTCATTGGCAGTTTGAATATTGGCAGCTTTGATGCAGAGCGGTTTAGCAAAACAGCACGCACAGACTTTTTCGAACATTTCGCGGCGATCGTCGCCATCTGTATCGAAAATGCTGGCAACGTTCAGCGGCTAAAACATCAAGGCTTAACAGACACATTAACCGCCATCAACAATCGGCGTTTTTTTGACCAACGACTAAAGGAAGAAATGGAGTCGGCCCGCCGCGGCACTGAGCCCCTCTCATGCATGTTGCTCGACGTAGATTTCTTCAAAAAAGTAAACGACAGCTACGGCCACCAAGTCGGCGATCAAGTATTGCGGGAAGTGGCGGCATTGATTCGCGCGCAGTTGCGCGGCAACGATGTTTTATCGCGTTACGGCGGCGAAGAATTCGCCGCCTTGTTGGCCAAAACAAACTCGGAAACCGCACTGGAAGTCGCCGAGCGGATACGGCGCAACGTCAGCGAACATCCGTTTTCCTTGCCCAATGGCGAACGTTTTCATGTCACCATTTCGATCGGCGTAGCCACTTATGCGCCACAACAGAATGATTTCAACCGCAAACCAAGCGGCGAAACACTCGTCGGACATGCCGATCGCTGCCTCTATGAGGCCAAAGGTACGGGACGCAATCGCGTGGTTGGCGCTGGCAATTTGTCGCTGGAAGAAAGCGAAGCATCGTGAAGTATCGCAATTAACGGCAAGCCCTAGGGTCTGCTACGCCAATTTCACCGTTTCCAAATCTAGATTCAGCGCCGATAGCGTCGCAATCGTCGCCAAGTTCATCGTCGCACCCGTCAAACGCAATCCCGTCGTATTCGCGTCGCGAAAATCGGCGCCGATCAAATTGGCGCCCGACAAATCCGCGCCATCCAGCACCGCCGCTTGAAAATTTGCGCCCTCAAGATTCGCGAGGCGCAGATCCGCGTCCTTCAGGTTGGCGCCCTGAAAATCCGCGCGGCGTAAATCCATTTGGATTAAATTTGCCTCGGCCAGCTCACGGCCGGACAATTGCGCCCCCACCAATGTATCTGCGGCAAGTTCCGCCAGCGCAGTGAATCCTTTTTTATCGTAAACAACAATCATCGGAATTGTCTTTTTTTATTGCTTGAGTATGGCTACCATGTCAAAACCGTGCACCGTGCACTTGTAACCTGCGATGCGATTGCCAAACGCCAACGTATCGACAAACGAAATACCGCGCAGGTACGCATCAATGACGGCGGCGTTAAAGGTATCGCCAGCACCCAAAGAATCGACTATCGCTAAATCGGCGACGGCCGGCCGGTAACACGCCAAACCATCCACTGTGAGACCGTAGGCACCACGTTCTCCCACCGCCACAATCAGATCTGCTTGAGGAGCCCGCACCCGCATCGACTCAAGAAACAAGCTCGGATTGTTGGCGCCACAGTGCTGCATGTAGTTCTGAGAAAACAATAACACCGATGGCTCCGTAAAAAGTTGCTCAATACCCTCGCGCGGCTTCTCGATCTCAACGGAAATGCGCAATTTTGGATTTTGCTGTCGCGCATGACGCAACATTTTTGCCGTTTCCGCCACGTTGCGCCCTTCGAAATGGAGCCAATCCAAGGTATCCAGATCAATGCGTTGAAAACTTTCGAAGTCATACTCGGGGAGATCCCGATAGTGAACAATGGTGCGCGAACCCGTCGCCTTGCTTGAGTTGATGTACGAAGTCGGCACCTTGCCGTTCGGGTATTGACGACACGCGGTCACATTGATGTCGTAGCGAGCCAAGTCTGCGCGAATCCTATCGCTATCAGGCTCCGCAGCCAAGGTGCCGGCCCAACTACATTGATGCCCTAGCTGACTGAGAACGACTAGGCTATTGGTCGCATTGCCGCCGCGGCCCACGCGTTGTGTCAGCGCGCGAACTTCCTCATCCTCCGACGGATAGGACGCCACTACGTTGACAATATCTAAAGTGGCAATGCCGACAGCGAGAATACGCGCCATACATCATTGTTTAGCAGGTTCACGCTGACGAATCACCGCCAACGGCACCAGGTTAATGCCTAGGAAATCGATAAAAACCCAAACGAGTAGCAGCAACCCAAAATAATAAAGATGTGGCTCATCAAACTTATACATCGCAATCCACCACGCGATGTTCCACAAATAAAGAATTTGGATCGCCACCAATATCCACGGCGACGCCGTCAACCTCGCACCACAATTGCCGCACGAAATCAGCTTCCACAGATTGGCGCGGTATTTGTCTTTGATGGAGATTGTGGCTTGTTCGCACTTTGGACAGGTGAACTTCATCACGACTTTTTACGCCTCGACGCTTTCGCTACGGTATAATTTCGCGCAATCATAACATAGAGCCCCGTGGGTCAAACCCCACTAACAAGGGGTCGACGGCCTTCAAACTCGATTTTTTTCCGCGAGAAGTCCACATGAAAACAAGATTTGCGCTCTTCGCCGTCCTCATCGCAGGACTAACGGCCTGCGATGGCAATACGCCCTTTATCAAGGCCATCATCGATGGCAACGAGCAAGCCGCGGCGAAACTGCTCGCAGAGGGCGCCACGGTTGACGAACGCAACAAGTACGGCTGGACGGCGCTCATGCACGCGGTACGAAGCAAGGACGCCAAACTTGCGGCCTTCCTTCTCGACCACGGCGCCGATGTGAATGCCAAGGACTCTACGGGCCGAACGGCACTGCACAAAGCCGCGATCGCCGGCCACACGGAAGTTGCCAAGCTGCTGCTGGAACGGCATGCAGACATTGAGGCGACCGATACCGGCGGCAATACGCCGTTACACTGGGCCGTGTTACGCGCCCACATTGACTTCATCAAAATGTTAATCAGCAACAAAGCCGACACAACAAAGAAAAATGAGGACGGCTTTACCCCGCTCATGTTGGCAACGAAAGAAGGTGACGGCGAGGTCATCGGCTTGCTGCAAGAATTGGGAGTGAAATAATTTGATTTCTCGACCGCTCTTGCTCGCCATGGTCGGCACGTTGTGGGCAAACCATGCTGTCTGCGCTGTCTTTGAAAAAGACATGATCATGATTCCCGCCGGCGCATTTACGATGGGTAGCGATGGCCAAGACCCGAGCAAGAAATCTCAGGAATTCGGCTCGATTAAACCGTGGTTTCTTGACGAGCATCCGCAACGCAGAATTTCCTTAGCGGCGTTTTGGCTCGATCGATATGAGGTGACAAATTTAGCGTTTAAGCAATTTGTTATTGCGAAAAATTACGCGGATGCAATCGTGCCGAGCGGTTGGCAACAAAACGGCTACGCAATCAATCGCGAGGCATTGGAGAGGGCGAGCGTCGAGGTACTCCGGCAACTGGCAACGTCTGTCTTTCGTATTGACGAAGATACGCGCAGCATGGAAAAACCCGCGTTGCTCGCTGCCATCGCCGCGCAGCAAACGTTGCAAGACAACTTGCCAGTCGCACAAGTCACCTGGACCCAAGCGCAATCCTATTGCAGCTGGCTCGGAAAGCGCCTACCAAAAGAAGCGGAGTGGGAAAAGGCGGCGCGCGGCAATGAAGGTAGCGAATATCCTTGGGGCAAAGAATGGGATCCCAAGCGATTAAATTCAGGCGAAAGTAAGAATTGGGATTTAGGCGTTGCGCCGGTGGGTTCATATGAAAACGGCAAATCACCCTTTGGCATGTACGACATGGCCGGCAACGTGATGGAGTGGGTCGAGGACTGGTATCAAGCTTACCCTGGTGGCGACTACCAATCGCCGGCCTTCGGCACACAATATAAAGTGGTACGTGGTGGTGGCTGGGGCGGCATTGGACATTATGCTATCAGCCATTTTTATCGCGGCGCGTATCGATTTTATCTCGAGCCTCAGTCGACATTTATCGACTTGGGTTTTCGCTGCGCCAAAGATTCCAGCTTTCGTTAGTTTTTAGCAGATAGCGCTCGCTGGATTTCAACAATGAGGCCGGGGCGCGCGTCTGTGTAGACGCCGCAACTGGAGCCGATATGAACATGAACATTAGTGCGCAGCCAGTCGCAGTGCACGAACGAGGAGAGCAACATGAAAGCGAAAGACCGACGGCTAGAGCAATTGAAAGCCGCCATACCGGAAGTAACGCCGGATGAAGCCCTGGCGTTACAAAAGCAGGGCGCGATATTAATCGACGTGCGCGAAGCCGACGAAGTTGCCAATGGCAGCCCGAAAGACGCGCTGCGTTTGAATCGAGGCTTTCTTGAGTTGCGCATTGAAGACGCTATCCCCAATACCGACCAAGCTATTCTTGTCATGTGCGCTGGTGGTGTCCGCTCACTGTTTGCCGCCGAATCGCTTAAACAACTTGGCTATTCGAATATCCGCTCCATCGCGGGTGGATTCAATCGCTGGAAAAATAACGGCCTTGATTTCGAAATTCCGCGCACGCTTGACGCCCTCGGCCGCGAGCGTTATTCGCGCCACATCTTATTGCCTGAAGTGGGCGAGAAAGGACAATTGAAATTGCTCGGCAGTAAAGTGCTGCTGATCGGTGCGGGGGGCTTAGGTTCGCCTTCGGCTCTCTATTTGGCAGCGGCGGGCGTTGGCACCCTTGGCATCGTCGATCACGACGTCGTGGATCGCAGCAATCTGCAGCGCCAAGTCTTGCACAGCGAGATGCGCATTGGCACACCAAAGGTCGCATCAGCGCGCGAAGCGCTAGAATCATTGAATCCCGATGTCAAAGTCGTCGGCTATGAAACCCGGCTCGATAGTAACAACGTAGAAACCATTTTGTCCGGCTACGACGTGGTCGTCGATGGCACGGACAATTTGCCAACACGCTATCTGATCAATGACGCCTGCGTAAAGCT
>Ga0315270_10002102_pt1 | contig 10564 bp, 12 predicted proteins | sample C1_bottom_MG_FD_204932 | JGI IMG/M metagenome (GOLD analysis project Ga0315270, IMG submission 204932) | Sediment microbial communities from Yellowstone Lake, YNP, Wyoming, USA - C1_bottom | ecosystem: Environmental > Aquatic > Freshwater > Lake > Sediment | place: USA: Wyoming | collected... | reverse complement strand
GCCCCGTTCACCTGGATAATAGCCTCGACGTAGTCCAATTTCACTAAACCCGACCCTACGGTACAATGCTTTGGCAGCATCATTACTCTGTCGCACTTCCAGTATGACGCGTTCAAACTTAAGACTATGCACGTAAGCCAGAAGCTCACCCAAAAATTTCACGCCCAATCCTTTGCGCTGATATGAACTGGCTATACTGATATCGAGCAAATCTACCATGCATGGAGCGGGTAACATAACGGCATATCCAATAATTTCGTTGGCTTCTTCATATACCTTGCAAATATTACCCGCGTTCAGGGCATCATTAAAATTTCCCCGTGTCCACGGATAACGATGAACTTGCTGTTCGATACCGAGTACCCTATCGAGGTCCGCCCAACACATGTCGCGCAGCTGTGGAGAATATTGACTCACGCTCATATTCACTTTCACTTGATAAGTCATTCAGGATGATTTTGATCCCATTCGTTCGCTGGACTTAAACGCAACCTTATCGCGCAAATAGATCGGCATTGCTTGCGCAGCATCTTGTCCCTTTCCAGCAAAAAAAATCGGTGCCGCCAGTACCGCAATCGCTCTCGCCTGCGGAACACATGTCGCATCCACTTCCTCTAATTGGCCCATATAGCATGCCTGCAACACGTCGCCATGTGCAGCAAAGCCACTACCTGCTCCAAACCAACCATCACCCTTGACGGCGATTGCATTTGTCGGCAGGCATAAACAAGGCTCACTCACGGTTAACCATTGACCATTATTTTTTTCATAAGCCGCAAAATATACCTCTGCCATGCGAGCATCAAGCGCGGTTATCACTTTATTCTTACCGGAATTTTCAGCCAAAGCCAGCAATGTGCTGATGCCGACAACTGGCAAATCGGTACCAAGCGCCAGCCCTTGGGCCACACCGCATGCTATCCTGACACCGGTAAAGGAGCCAGGGCCTGCACCAAATGCAATGCCGTCCAATTGTCCCAGCAGGGTTCCAGACGCTGACATCAGACCATCCAGCATCTCAATAATAACCTCGGAATGTTTTTGCCCCACATTCACACTTGTGCTTGTCACCTCGCCATCTTGCCACAGCGCTATCGAGCAATATTCAGTTGATGTTTCCAGTGCGAGTATTTTCACGCGATGACCTGTATCAAGACAACTGCTTCGGCCGCAATGCCTTCCCCGCGGCCCTCAAATCCAAGTTTTTCCGTGGTTGTTGCCTTAACATTCACCGCATTCATTGAAACCCCCAAATCAGTCGCAATGTTCTCCACCATTTTTCCGATATGTGGTGCCATTTTGGGTGCTTGAGCAATGATAGTCGCGTCAATATTGCCGATACAAAAACCTGTTTGGTTTACTAATCTCGCCACCTCTCGCAGCAAGATTCGACTGTCAATATTTTTAAATTTGGCGTCGCTATCTGAGAAATGCTTTCCTATATCACCCAGTGCAGCAGCACCCAGCAAAGCATCGCAAATAGCATGCAGCAAAACATCTGCATCTGAGTGACCGAGCAACCCTTTGTCGTGCGGTATATCAACCCCGCCGATGATAAGCTTGCGCCCTGTCACCAATTGGTGAACATCATACCCATGACCTATCCTCATGACCTGTTTCCTTGTTGAAGCAATAACTCGGCAAGTTGAATATCCTGCGGGTAGGTCACTTTGAAATTGCTAGAGTCGCTGCTTACCAGTTTTGGAAAAAATCCCAGTGCTTCAACCGCAGAGGCTTCATCAGTAACGCCCGGGGTATTTTCAAGTGCTTTGATCAACAGTCCTGCACGAAACATCTGCGGTGTTTGGGCTTGCCACAACCCGGCCCTGCTTTCTGTGTGCGCGATTCGTTGCATTGCATCGGCACGTTTCAGGGTGTCCGCAACCGGCACTGCCAGCAAACCACCTACTGCATCGTTACGTAGTTCTTCCAACAGGTGTGATAATTGTCCTGCACTTAAACACGGGCGAGCCGCATCATGTACAAGTACCCAGTCATCGAGTTCAAGCTCGGAGGCCAACAACCCATTTAACACACTCTCGGCCCGCGTCTCACCACCGCAAAAAAGGGGCTGTAATTTTTCATCAAACTCAGTCCAGTCAAAAGTGCGCCAACCTTCATCATCAGGTGCCAGAACGACAAAAACGGTGGAAATTTCGGGGTTGTTACATAAGGTAGCAATAGCATGGTAGATCATTGGTTGACCTGCCAGATTCATGTATTGCTTTGGAACCACATGACCCATACGGGCGCCAAAACCAGCAGCAGGAACGAGGGCATAAAACAGATCTTTCATGGGCGAATTGTAACGGAAAATAAGGGGGTTGCCTTAAATTTGACACAGATATCAATGCCCACAGGAAAGTCAACACGGATATAAAGGGAAGTTATCAGCAGGTTCCAAAAAACGGGCGATGTTAACGCGATGTAGTATCAATACATTGTGCCATGCCTACGAAATCAGCCCCTATTCTAGATGGATGGCTTTCACGTTTTTCGGGGTGCACAAGCGACTCAGTTTACTGCTGAAATTGCAATATTACAAATTGAAAGGATGAGCTATATTTTTTCAGCAAGGACGCGTTCTATGCGGCGGTCGGGCACTAACCAGATCGTCGCTACCAGCACATAGAGCCCCTGTGCGACCCATTGCGACCAAAAAGCAAAAGGAATGGCTGCAAAATAAAGTATGGGGGAGACCTTGCCTTTCCAGTCGCTTCCAATCGCTTTTTTTAATAGTGAGTCTGCCCCCTGGGAAAAGATGATCATTTGTTGCAGTATCCAATATGCAATGGCTGCCATTAACATGACGACACCATAAAGTGCGGAGGGTATCGGAGCATAGTGATTTTCACCCATCCATCCTGTTACAAAGGGCACCAGTGAAAGCCAGAATAGCAAATGCAGATTGGCCCATAAAATTGGCGCAGTTACCTTGTTACAGGTATGCAACATATGATGGTGATTATTCCAATAGACGCCGAGGTAAACAAAACTGAGCACATAGCTCAAAAATACAGGGACCAGTGGTAGCAAGGCATCAAGACTTTCGCCATGGGGTACTTTTAACTCTAACACCATGATGGTGATGATAATGGCGATCACACCATCGCTAAAAGCTTCAAAACGTGTTTTTCCCATATTCGTACCCTGTGGATTTAATCAAATGTAACGTGCAGAGCATCCTCCAATTAAATGAGAATTTGTTTTGCAAGGTAATCTCGTTGAACATCCATAACAATTTAATTTATAGTTTTACGAGTTGTGTTCCCCGATCCAGTATTAATAGTAATTCTTCCTCTGTTGCTGGCTTGCTGATCCAGTAACCCTGACCAAAATTACAACCCATCGCAAAAATAACTTCATACTGTTCTTTGGTTTCGATTCCTTCGGCAACCGTTTCTTTTTCGAGTGCATTGGCCAAAGCAACCACACTCCGTACAATTGTTGCATCCTCAGAATCGTTGACCACCCCGTCCACAAATGTTTTGTCTATCTTGATCGTGTCGGCCGGAATCCGTTTAAGATATCCCAATGAAGAATAGCCCGTTCCAAAATCATCGATAACAATCCGTACACCTTTTTCAGTTAGCGCACAAAGTATTTGCAGACTTTTTTCCGGGTTCTGCATGGCAACACTTTCAGTAATCTCCAGCTCAAGTCGCACAGGGTCAAGATCAAATTCCTGCAACATGCCCATCACTTTTTCTGTCAAGCGAGGGTCCTGAAATTGACGGGTTGAAAGGTTTACCGCTATCCTCAAGTCATGACCGACAGTGAGCCAATGCTTGAGTTGCCGACATGCCGTCCTAAGCACCCATTCTCCCAATTGAATGATCATGCCTGAGTCTTCCGCGATCTGAATGAATTCATCCGGCAACCGCAATTCACCATTCGGCATGACCCAACGCACCAACGCTTCAACCGCAACGATATTGCCGCTTTTCATCTCCACGATTGGTTGGTATAGCAGACTGAAAGCTTCATATTTCAAAGCGTCGCGTAACTGATGCTCCATTTCTAATCGGTCGCGCACCCGTCTGCCCATTTGCTCAACATAAAAGGTGTAGGCATTTCGCCCCATTCGTTTGGTTTCATACATTGCCGTATCAGCATGCTTTAGCAAGGTTTCGATGTCCCGACCATGATCAGGATAGATTGCAATACCAATTGAGGGTGTAGTCCGTAAAATACGTCCTTCAATCTCAAACGGATTGCTGAATGCATCAAGGATACGCTGTGTAATCAACATGACGCCCGTTTCATCACTTCCTGCCAAAATCAATAGGAATTCATCGCCACCAAACCGACCCAATACATCGCCGACACGAAGCAAGGGCTGGATAGTCTGGGCGACTTTTATCAACAAACCGTCGCCAATAGCGTGGCCAAACGTATCGTTGATACCTTTAAAGCGGTCAAGATCCAAAAATATAAGCGCAAATTTTTTGTTTCCGGCACTGGCCCCGGAAATACTGGAATTTAAAATACTCTGCAGGCATGCACGATTGGGTAAACCGGTGAGCGTATCCAGACTGGCTTGCTCGATCAACTCACGACTGTGCAAACTTTCGTGCTTGGTAACCCTGTAAGCAATCAACACAAACAGCCCGAAGAAGACAATAAAACTGATCATGATCGGGGTATTGTGCTGCCACCAGCGTTGAATAACATAGGACGCAGGAACCGATATATATGCGTACATCGGCAAATCAGGAAGTTTGGCAAAAGCGCCCACCCTGCTTTGTTCACCCAAAATCCAGGAAGAAGATCCGCTAAAAGTACCATCTTTGATATCAGGATTATCCAATATCATACGGGCTACTGGACCGGGTGAAATCACGCCATAGACCTTGTTTGCATCATCTATCGGGAACCTCGCCTGCTGATATCCATCGGACCGCAGCAGGCCAATATAACTATTGGGGGGGACGGGCATCTGGTGCAGAAAAGTGCCTTCTCTTTCCAGGGGTATTGCCAATTGCACCAGGAATTTCGCCTTGCCATTTTTATCCCTTACCACATGGCGCACTGGGAAACGCCAACGATGAATGGCTTTGCCAATTTCGGGTGGACCCAGCGTGTATAGCTCTCGACTTGCCATATCCTTAAGCAATTGCTGGATATACGGAGGATCCAGGCGGAAATCAGGCATCGTTCCGCCAGGTTCTATTGCTGTATTGATAAGCATGGCGCCATCAGGAGAAAAAACCGCAATTGCACGAACCTGAGGGTGTCTTTTTTGAAAACCATTTAAATAAGGTCGAATAATTTCAACATGGCTTGTCACATCGGATCGTTCTATTAAATCACCCAAGGGCTCAAGGCTATTTCCCATCTCATCAAAAAAGGATTGGGATGCCGATGCCAAAAAACCAGAAAGTATAAGTAGATTATCACGAACATCACGCCCCTCCCGATGCCAACTGTAAACACCGTAGGCAATAAGGGACAATGAGCCAACCAATAAGAAAGTCAGCAATGCGTTACGTAGCAACCGGGAAAATGGTGTCACCACCAAAACAACTCGCTTATTTTCATAGTATCAAATTCAATTGCATTGAGTGAGGTTGCGCAATTATCAACGCATTGCCTGATTAAAATCAACAAACATTTTCAAGCCTAGTCTGCCTGCCCAGACCCTATTCCGAGGAACAGAACCGCCATACCCTTATTTGAGCAACTCGGAATAATTTCTCAGTAATACCGCGCAAGCATCCCTACTGTAATGTAATGTCAAAAAAATAAAAAAACATTTATAAAAATATACGCCTCTATCAACTGGATTTCCTGATCAGACCTCCAACCCATGGATGGTTTTTTTCAAACGAGGCCAGCCAATTGTTAATTCTTATTTTTTATTCCATACGCTGCAAATTCATCACTCAAGCGATTAATCAACTCTTGGTTGATAGATCGAGTGTGTTTATTCCAGTGCTTAATAATCTGCTCAATATTTTTTTGTTGTACCATTGCTGCTTCAAAATCTCCAATTTTTAACGCCCATATAACGTATTCTGCCCGCGCTTCAAAACCACCATAGCGATTAATAGCGTCAACAAATTCATTTCGTGCATCCTGCTCTTTCTCTGAACTGGCATAAGCTTTGGCCAGAAGAACGGACAATTCTTCAGGGCGAAACATATTATTTATTTTGCGTATTTTTTGTATGAGATCGATCACAGCCACATACTCACCGTTTACGAATTTTGCTTGTACAGCACCAAAACAAATTTCCGGATCATTGGCAAATGGCCCATTCAAAATGGCATTGAAATGTTGCACTGCCTTGCTAGTCTCTCCCGCTTCTAGCAACGCATTGGCAAGACGCATTTGATTCTGGGCGGTGGATGTTAAGTCAAATGCCACCTCGGCTTCACGTAACTCCTTTTGAGGATCAATATGTTGGATAGCAGCAGCGGTTACCTTGCGCATATCAAACGGGAGGCGACTGCCAGGCAAATATATAGCAACAAAATAGACTATGCTCCCTAACATGGGGAACATAAAAAGTATGACCAACCAATATATCTCCCTGCCCGTTCGCATCGCGTGAATCGCAAAAAAAATGGCGACGAATATGTGTATGCCCAATCCAAAAATTACCATCATGACTTCCTGTTTTGTTGTTGATTACTTAAAAAATGACTCACAAATATGCCAAGCCTGACACTGTAGTGACAAACTTCACAATAATGCAATTACTTCACGTGAGTATTAAGCCCCTCGTCCATACTCCAGATATCCACAGTTGTACCCTGCTCACGAAGTTGCTCAGCCCTATGTGATATATACCGCTGAAAATTTGGCTGTTGTTTGTACGCGCCACTTTGAATATAGGAAAAAAAACTCTGGGTATGAAACACCTTGAAAAAAGCCTCGGTTCGGATGATCTCTTTACCTTCCTCACTAAACAATACGATTGTCGGTGCATACTTGATATCAAGCTGTTTAGCCCAATCTCGCACAGTACTAGACTTGCCATCCGGGGTTATAAGGGTTGTGGATTTGTCCCACATATCTAGTTGTACCGCATCAAACTGAGTAATCAGCTTACGGGTTTCTTTATCGGACAATACTTGTTGATGCAAAACATCACAATTTGGACATTCCTTTTGCTCAAAAAAAACGGCAACAGGACGGTTCTTTCCAGTATTTTTACGACTCAGATTGTGGGGTGGGGCAGGAAAAAAAGGCTCCTTGTTCATCATACCCAACTTCGGGGGAGGCGCATTCAATTCGACATAATCACGAAATGTGAGCTGCTCATTTTTTTCTATGAGATAGTTGAGTGCTATTTTGAATTGTTCTGGTGGCAGATAACCATTCAACCGTAAAACAATACTTCCTTGTTCGTTAAAAAATAAAATGGTCGGCGTAAACTGTATTTTTAACAACTCAGCAAATTTTTTTTCAGTATAACGTTTCCCTTCAACGCTCGTCACTTCACGATCACCCACCAGATTAACCGCTACCACCTCAAATTTACTCTTCACCAGCAATTCAATATCCTTTTGGGCGAGATTACGTTCTACCAGTGCATTGCAATACGGACAACCATCCTGGGTAAATATCACCATTAGACGCTTGCCAGCACTACTCGCTTCAGCAACATCTTCTTTTAGATCCAGAAAACTCTCACGAAACCACGATGGATAATCTGTCACAATGGCACCTAATGACTTGCCCCGTACAACGGAATGCTCTCCAACTACAGTTCCAGCATATGATCCAGTTGTTAAGAACACCAGCAGAGTAATGAGCACTTGAGAATAAAATTTATGCATTGTTCACTTTCGTAAATTACAACTCATCACATCATTTTAAGTACATTTCGATTTTTCACACCTCGATATATGCTCATTTATCAGGGATAAGCGTGTTGAACAGACTGGACACTTCTAAATTCAACACTGCTTTGTTACGGAGTCACAAAGTTTCTGTAGCGCATGAACTGTACGCCAATTTCTGGTAGTCGCCTGAACGCCAAGTGCCCGTTCAAAATAACGATTATTCAACTTAGTATTTCCATAACCATTCGGGCAATACAAATAAACAATCTGCCCCAGCAACTTTGCACACTCACCCTCAGCAGAGGGTAGCAACAACTCCTCAAATTGATTGTTTATGACATTGTCAAACAGAAAAGTGCAGTGAAATAACGTATCCTCATCCGGATTATCAGCCTTTAGGGCATTGGACTTTAATATTGAATTGAATGCTTGAGCAGACAACACGAGCACGGGTATATCAAAAGAAAAGAAATCTTTAATCTTGTTTTGTAACATCACCGCCAATTGGGCTTCATCCGTTTTCGTGGTGGTAAAAACAACATTACCACTCTGTAAATATGTACGAATTTCACCCAATCCACAGGATAAAAAACATTGTTGCAATTCGCTCATTCTTATGGAGTTTTTTCCCGAAACATTGATACCGCGCAATAATGCCACATAACAATTATTGCTCATTTAATCCCGCCTTCAAAGACTGTTGAATAATGTTCAACCAGCGGGAACGGCTCATAGAAATGATGCAAGCATTGTTTCCACTCCTGGTACTCCTTGGACTTACGAAAACCTTCAGTGTGATCTTCAAGACATCGCCAGCAAACAAGCAATATATATTTACCCGGTGTTTCGAGGCAACGCTGCATCTGATGTGAAATATATCCAGTCCTGGATGAAATCAGGCCTTGTGCGCGCTCAAATGCATATTCAAAATCGGCATACTTACCCTGCTTAATATACAGCATTGCAACTTCCTGAATCATTTTGTTACCTTATTCAAAATAAAGAAAATTAATAAACTCGGACATTATTAACTGAAAACGTATTATTCAAATTTTTGCCACACTCACAATATTGCACTGAAAAAATCAATGTCACTCCATAAAATTTCAGTATCGCGCTAGACTTACCCACCAGATTGGACCACCTTTTTATCCTTATCCTGCCCTTTCCACTCCTCATAGCATTCAAGTCCGCAAAAGTGCACGATATAATCTGCCGTCTCTGGATTAACTGCCTCATTCAAAGGAACTTCCTTTTTGCATATTTCACATGAAATATGAGTCTCCTCAATCGATAACATGGTTGTAATCATGGCAACCTCCTCTTCTACCAGCGAACACATACTTAAATATACTTAATGTAGGCGTAAACAATACGCCTCCTCTTTCCTAATGGGTAGCCCCTCATTTATAACGTATTATTTTCACGTTATTATGCCTTTTGGGTACAATCCTCCTTCTATTTCTATCAACCTGATCTGTTACCTTACCGATATTGAGCAATTCGTACTTGATTCAAGGTTTGTTTAAAACAACTCGTTAAATCAGAATTTCTGCATATTTACATGAATGACCTAAGATCTAAAATATCCGAACATGAGTATGTTCCTTGCCATGAGGGTTTGTTTTGCATCTGTACATAAGCGAAGCTTAAATGATGCAGACTAACAATATTTATTACTGGCACACGCTGTGCGCCCCTTATTTAATCTAATAACACTCAAAGCGACCAACACTTATGGCCCTCCCTACACTCTCCCTCCTTGAAACCCGCGTACTCGGCGTTCTCGCTGAAAAACAGCGCACCGTACCTGACAGCTACCCATTAACCTTGAATACACTATTATCAGGTTGCAACCAGAAGAGCAGTCGTGACCCTGTGATTGATGCCACGGTTGAAGAAGTACAAGTAGCACTGGACAGCCTGAGGTCACTTTCCTTAATTGTGGAAACAAGCGGAGGCAGAGCTGCACATTACGGTCATAACATCGAAAAAGTACTCCACATCCCCACACAATCCACCGCCATACTCACTATGCTGATGCTGCGCGGCCCTCAGACTGCAGGCGAACTGCGAATCAATTGTGACAGATTGCACAAATTTGCAGATATTTCTTCCGTCGAAAGCTTCCTGGTCGAGCTATCTGAACACGCTGATGGAGGCCTGGTACTTGAACTTCCGCGCCAACCCGGCTCGCGTGAAAACCGCTGGACGCACCTTCTGTCCGGGTCGCCAGTTTTTGAAGAACGACTCGCCTCAAGCAGCACATTAACCACGCCTGCAAACGACATAACAATAAGTGAAATCGCATCTCTCAAAGCTAATGTTGCCAAAATGGAAACAGAGTTGAACGAACATCGCTCACTGATAAATAAACTGTATAAAGAACTGGGCATTTCTGATAAATAACGACACCAGGCAAGCTTATTTTTTGATCGGATAATCTCTGCTATTTGATCTTGATGGGATTATTTTCTCGGTCCAGGACAGTCTCTCCCGCCAGTCGGAATGCATAGATTGCAATCGGTGGTCCGATAGTTACAAACACTGTTACTGCCCCCAGCACCACGGCTGATACGGTGGCTGCATACTGGGGAAACAGTTTGCCCGTTACCAGCGTCAGTCCAATAGCAAGCTCTGCCATCTGAATTAGGAGTAGACCGCTAGCCCGCATATTTCATGAGGACGCGAAACAGGCAACCGTAACTCCTCAATAAGCACGCGAGCAAGCAGATATCAATTTTTATGCGATGGAAATGAGTTTTTTCTGA
>Ga0315270_10002101_pt1 | contig 10565 bp, 7 predicted proteins | sample C1_bottom_MG_FD_204932 | JGI IMG/M metagenome (GOLD analysis project Ga0315270, IMG submission 204932) | Sediment microbial communities from Yellowstone Lake, YNP, Wyoming, USA - C1_bottom | ecosystem: Environmental > Aquatic > Freshwater > Lake > Sediment | place: USA: Wyoming | collected... | reverse complement strand
TCCAATGAACTGGTAATCCTTTGGTGATTGGATGCTCAATGTTGCGGTTTGTCACTTCAAAATCATTTCGTGGCCCATGCGATCCACCCGGACCTGCTGCCGGGTCAATTTTAAGCTCATTTTTTTTATAATATACATACGGACCATCCTTTTCTGTACGGTTTCCCCATCCTCCCAATCCAATCATGCGATTGTATTCCTTCCAGTCGGGGAATGCGTTGTCTCCTGCATGATAAATAACCAAACCACCGCCATTATTAACGTAGTCAATAAATGCCGCCTTTGTTTTGTCCGACCATGAATCTCCATTGTAGTCGATCACTACAACATTATATTTCGAGAAATCGGGGTCAAACTTAGTCATATCCCCGCCCTGCCTGGGAGTTTTTTCAATTTCAGCTGTGAAAAGACCAGTCTGCTCGAGCAATTGTTTTAAGATCGGTGAGCTGGCTTCCCAATTATGGTTATTTTGCCCGGTGACAATAAGTGCCTTGTAAACAGAACTTGTATGACCTGAATTGGAAATTGCCAGTAGTCCGGCAAGGATGCATAATAACAGATATTGTTTCTTCATTTGAGTTTCAGATTAAATATTAGGTAAGTTCCATGGTTGACGATAAGGACGATTCAGAAGGCGACTTGCCCTTTGGTTGCCTATAATCTCCTCTTTTTCAGGATCCCATTGAATTATTTGCCCCGTTGAAATTGCAATTTCACCCAGAAGAGCAACAGAAATAGCACGATATGCCACTTCAACAGGAGCAATAGTATTTTTGGTGCCTGCGCGTACACAATCAACAAAGTTTCGCCAATGGTTGTCGCTTTTAATCAGGTGAATCTCATTTTCACCGATCACCTCATTCAATATTTTGGGATCGGAAGCGACAAGGATAGTTTCCCGATCCACATGAATCCATCCTTTATCTCCATACCAGGTAGTACCGGATCCTTTTTTCAGGCGAGCTTCATTGGCCACCCTCATCTTTATTCCGTTGGCATATTTACACATAAAATCGTATTCAACAGGAACATTATATATCCCCTCTCTTGGATAGACTGCCTCACCCGAAATTTCAACCGGTCCGGTATGTTCAAGTCCTGCGCCCCAATTTGCGATGTCGATATGGTGACCCGCCCAGTCGGTTAATTGTCCTCCGGAATAATCAAGAATCCAGCGCCAATCTCCATGACAGACCCCCCTGTAGGGCACTTTAGGTGCTGGTCCCAACCACATTTCCCAATTGAGTTCCTTGGGCACTTCTTGTTGAGGAGGTGTTCCAATTCCTCGCCCTCCATTTGGAAGTCCTACCTCTATAAAATTGATTTTCCCGATTCTGCCATTGATAGCAAGCTCAGCACCTCTGTGAAAACTTGGTTTGGATCTTTGCCAACTGCCTGTTTGCCAGATAATGTTGTTCTTTTGTACCGCTTTTACAATTGTCTGGCCGTCTTTTATGGTCCTACAAATCGGTTTTTCACCATAGATATGCATCTTTTTTTCTGCAACAGCTGAGTAAATAATTCCATGCCAATGATCTGGAAGTGCTATTGATACGGCATCCAACTTTTCTTTTTCCAGGAATTCACGGTAGTCCTCATAAACACGACAATCGTTATTGGCATAAGCGGCGTCCGCCATTGCCTTGGCTTTTTGGAGGTTGGAACTATCAACATCGCATACGGCTACGAATTGTACAACTTTATTAAGTCTCAAAAAGGACCGCATGTCGCTCTTGCCCATCGACCCGGTTCCAATGGCCCCCATAACAATTCTGTCGCTTGGAGGGAGTTTTCCTCCCATTCCAAGTGCAGTCGAAGGGATAATCTGCGGGAGTATCAACGCACCCGTTGCCATTGTAGCAGATCGTTTCAGGAAATCTCTTCTTGTAGATTTGTCTAACATTGTAATTAGTTTTTTAGTTGTTATAATATTTGATATCAGGATGTTTACTGACGCTCCGGATAAAGGGGTTCCAAAACCACATCGTTTGGACTGTTTCCCACCTTATTTGGCTCAGGTTCCATTTCGGATTATACGATTTCATCCCATGTGATCATTTGTCCTGTATAAGCAGATGTAAGTCCATTACTGGAGTAAGTGCTAATTAGCTGTCTGTTCAGCTATGGCTACATATTTAATTGTTCTAATTGCATAGACAAGGCAGATATGTACCTGAAAGTATGACGGGATTTGCAATTAATTTTATCTGTATCAGATGAAATCAACTGCAGAAGAAAACAATGCCCGGCTGAAACCTGTGATTCAGAGTGTAATTGAAATTCTGTAACAGGGGAATGCTGCATAACAAGAGAATCCCACAAAGTTTTAAAATTTATAAATTTGGTTGTACTGGTTACTCTTCAAGTATAAAATAACCCGATGATGAAGTTGCCAGAGGAAATGTTCCTGGCTATTTATTACCGGGTTATTTTATAATTCATATTTCAAACCTTACTACATTTGAATTGAAACAATTTCTGTAAAGTTGTAACGACCTGAAGGATTGGTACATCTGGCACCAATACGTATGTAATATTTCTTGCCGGCAACCAGTTTGTCGAGCGTAACAACTTTTGTTACACCCATATCGCTGTCTATAAGCTTAAGGTCACCGCTACTTACTCCGGAATCGAAAACAATATTACCTACATTAGGAGTTAGAGCTGATACAAATACACGGTAACTTTGGGGTGATGATGATGCTACATTTTTAGCTAATTTAAAGGTAACTATAACATTAGTTCCGGTTTTTACAATTGATACTCCAGTGAAACTGATATATGGAGTAACAGTAAAGTCAATCTTTGTAACACCACCTGAAGTAATATCGACTGTCTGAGGTGGAGGTTCAACAAATGCACCTTCAACAGGAGTAATTTGGTATTTACCTGCAAATAATTTTGTGTTATTAAAGGTACCATCTGCCTTACCCCAGAAATACTGGGATATAGGTGCATTGCTCCAACTGATTTCGTTGCATTTGATACGATAGCCATCAGGTTGTTCTGTTACAATTGGTTTTCCGGTTACGTTATCAATTACACTGCCTGTTAATGTTCCGTCTGGCGCATCATAATTGTCGACCTTACTGCAGGAACCCAATGAAACAACTATTGCTATACACAATATTGATATTAAATTCTGACTCTTTTTCATCTTGTATGTGTTTTACAATTAATAACCCGGGTTTTGAACTATAAGAGAATTCTTTTGAATCTCAGCATTTGGGATTTGCTCATAATAGCGAAACTTCTGGAATGTATATTTCCAATCGCTGAAAACGGTTTTTTTCATGTAGTATTTTTGTTGATCCCACACAAAAACAGGCCACAAAATCTTTATCTCCCTGCTTGAAAATTCCAGATCGAACGTACGCCATCTTTTCATATCCCAGAAAATCTTATTTTCAAAGAACAATTCCATTTTCCGTTCTTTGCGGACAAGATCAATAGTTAAATCCGCAGCAGTATATACTTTTTTGGCTCCTGCTCTTTCGCGAATTGCTTTTAAACTGTTCACTGCATCATCTATCTTTGATGCATCGCCCAGTGATTTAAGTTCCACTGCTGCTTCTGCACGGATCAATAACATTTCGGCATACCGCATTTCTATCCAGGGAGTTTCAGTCGTGCTGCCCGCAACAAGTGATCTGGGAATTGAGGGATTAAGCCATTTCCGGATATAAAATCCAGTATAGGTGCATTCGTTATAACCCATTCCGCTTGCGCCTTGAATTGTCATATTGTTATACTTGTCGGAAAAGCTATTTGTAGATGTGATCGTAGTAATCGGATCTCCGGCTTTTACTATTCCTTTACGGACATCAATAATATCACCTTTATATTGGTCTCCGGGGAAAATTACTACACCCTTTAAACGAGGTTCTGCCTTCGCAAATAGCTCCATACGATCGGCGTAATAAATGGGGGCAGCATCAGTACCGGTTTTCAAAATAAATGGATTTCCATCTGTGTCATCAAACATTTCAATAAAATCCAGGGTCGGATTAGCACGCCCGGAATAATTTTGTGCGCCACGGATCTGCCATGGAATTATAAACAATTCCCAGCTATGAGCATAATCAGGGAATTTGTAGTACTTGACAAACATGTTCTCCGTACTACTTTGATCCAAAAAAATGTTTGAAAAGTTATTGGCCAGGTCGCCACCTTTGTTGTACAACGAATATTTACCATCAACAGCTTTTGCTGCATCATAAGCCATTTGGAAATAACTTGTTGCCTGGCCCGCTGGAATGCCCAGGATCCCATCTAACTGAATTGTACCATATTTTGCAACGGAGGCTGCATAAAGAGCAACTCTTGCTTTCATTCCATAAGCTATATTCTTATTGGTTCGACCGGATGCAAGGCTTGTGCTTGGAAGTAATTTTATCGCTTCATCCAGGTCGGAAATGATGAAATTAATACAATCGACTTCTTTATTCCGCGGGGCCTTCAATTCTTCTATTGACTGTTCAGGATAATTCAAAACTACCTTAACAATTGGTATTCCTCCGTAACGTTTTACCATTGCAAAATAATGATAAGCACGCAGGAAGTATACCTCACCTGTAAATGCATCAATTTTTGCTTTTGTATAATTACCGGCATATTTGGGAAACTCCTGCAAAAAATAATTCATGTTCCTTATGGGAGCATAATCCCAATATGGAAATTCGCTTCCGCCCAGATCACTGCGCCGCGGGTCGCACTTCATTGTTTCTCCTGTTAAATCATGGGTATTGTTTTCAGGACTACCTTTAATGCTACTGCTGTTAGAATTGAAATCTTCAATTGGCAAATCCCAATACAAACGTGCCATATAAGCTGTAATTCCCGATTCAGAGGAAAATGCTTCTTCGTCTCCTACAATATTCATGGGTGGAACATCCAGTGTATTGCACGAAAATGAAATGGCGAAGATGCTCATCAATAATATTTTAGTTGCCTTCATTTTAATCATTTTTTAGAAAGTAAGGTTTACACCAAAATTAAAAGTTTGACTCAATGGATATGTATATGCATATTCATCACCAGTATGCTCCGGGTCACAATAAGTAAGTTTTGTAAACGTTAACAGGTTATATGCATTGAAGAAAATCCTTGCTTTATTTAGCCCTACAACTTTTGTTAAGTTTATGGGAATATTGTAACCAAGTTCGAGGCTCTTCAACCGCAGGTAAGAAGCATCCTGCTTTTGGAAGGTGGAAGTAGAACCAGGTAAGATGAAACCATTTCTTCCATTATCCCTGTAAGTTGAAGGGAAATGTCCTGGAACCCATGCACTGTTAGGATCAAATTCATCTACCCGGTGCCATCTGTCTAAAAACATTGTCAACCCGTTACGATTCCATGGAAGCGGCATTTCCAACTGCTCAGGATATTGAAGCCAGCTCATTGCGGCTCCCGAAAAGACAATATTCAAATCAAAACCCTTGTATTCGGCACCAATTGTGAAACCATAATTGAGCATAGGCATGCCACCATTTTTGTTGGCTTTATTAATAGCGGTGTTGTAACCAATTGGATGAATATCGTTTCCGTCAATGATGCCATCTCCGTTCCAGTCGTCGAAAATCAAATCACCTGGCAACATCATTGAATTGCCTTTGCTGGTATCGTAAATAGGACCGGCAAAAATTTCTTCTTTTGACTGGAATCGTCCTGTATTGTCTATTCCCCACCAAATATCGTTCCATCTGTCGTTGGTATTGTTTCGCCAATTAAGATATGAATTCCCTTGTTTGGCAATTTCCCTGTAACCCCATTGAGTGCGGGACATTGCCATATTGCCTGACAGGTTATATTGGAAGTCGTTACCTATTTTATGCCGATGAGTTAATGTCAACTCAAAGCCTTGAGTTCGGTCACTTTCTAAATTTTCCTGAGGCAGGTTTGCTCCCACAAGTCCGGGAAGGCTTTCGCTGCGTGTCGCCAGCAAGTTTGTGCGGTTACGTTGAAAAACATCAGTACTTATCCCCAACTTGCCATTCCATAAATCGATATCGGCTCCGGCATCCCATGTTGCAGATTCGAACCATGTAATATTTGGGTTTGGCATTCCTCGCATACCAAATGCATTGGTCCAGTTTCCACCGAAAACATATCCATTTGACGGATAATTATATCCTGATAAAAATTGGTAGGTGGAAGCTCTGTCATCTCCCATTATACCATAAGAGGCCCTCCATTTAAAGCTGCTAATAAACTTAAGAGCATCGCTTTCTTTAATGAATGCTTCTTCTGACATTCGCCATCCAACCGAGGCTGAAGGAAAGAATCCCCATTGGTTGCCTTGCTGAAACATCGAAGATCCATCATAACGGAAGCTGAATTCTGCCAGGTATTTCGACGAATAATCATAATTTAGACGACCAACAAGAGATTTGTTGGTAATTTTATACAGGTCACCAGTGCTCATCGTCCCTACCTGATTGGTACTGTTGCCTGCGAATAGCTGATCTACAGCATCCATGCTAAATTCTCTTCGGGCATAAAAATTATCAGCAAGACGGTTATTTTCTTCATAAAGTATTAGTCCGCTTATATTATGAACATTATTCAACGTCTTGGCATAAGCCAATGAAAGCTGAAATTGGGAAGTTATGTAACCAGCATACTGGCGGTCTAAACGCGATGGAGCATTTACTGGAGCGGGAGTATAAGTTTGATTGGATTCGCTGTAAGTATAAAGGTTAAAGGTCTTGCGGAAAAGTTTATTTTCATTTTCACGATAGTCATAACTAAACATTCCTTTTGCTTTTAGTCCGTCAATCCATGGGATAGCATATTCAAGACTTAAATTAGTTTGCACCAGGCGCTGGTTGTATTTTTGGTAACCCGATTTTTCTGAATCGGTCATATAGTCCGGATGAAGGCCATCGGCAGCAAAGAATGGATAATCTGGATTGTCGTTGGCGAAATATGGGTTCAATGGTATTTGCGTCCAGTATCCTTTAAAAAGATTCCAGGTAGGCCACGAAGAAGGTTGATTTTTGGTATCTGACATCACATTTATCAACGCTTCAAAGCGAAGGCCTTTTGCTATCTCAGCAGTGACATTCGATCGCAGGTTAAATCGGTTGTAATTCAAATCACCCGATTTCCAGTAACCATCTTGCTGGTTGTAACCGAAGTTTACAAAATAGGTCAGCTTATCTGTTCCTCCCGTGGCACTGAAACTGTGCTGAGTTTGTAATGCCTGGTGGTTGATAGTGTTCCCTTCCCAATCGGTGGATTTCTTTGTGCCGTTCAGGTAAGGCTCAAAGGACGATTGCGGATAAACAGGAGTGGTAGCGCCGCCATTGAAGGCTTTTTCATTTTGCAATTGCATAAATCCAATTGCATCAAGAGGTTCAGGCTGATTAATCATGTTTTGTATACCAACATATCCTGTGTACTCTAACCGGAAACCAGATCCTTTCACACCTCTTTTAGTTGTGATCAACACTACACCATTTGCAGCACGAACTCCGTAAATAGCAGCAGAACCATCTTTCAAAATAGAGATAGATTCAACTTCATTGGCATCAAGCTTGGTAAAGTTATCGCGAGGTACTCCATCAACTATTACGAGAGGAGCACCCATACCCCGAATTTGGAAATCGTTGTCGAATCTGCCAGGTTCAGAGGTTTTTTGGGTTACCTTAACACCTGCGATTTTTCCTGAAAGCATGTTTTGAACGTTATCGCTTTTAACTGAGATTAACTCCTCACTCCGAATAGCTGCAACCGCACCGGTTAAGGTTACTCTCTTTTGTGTTCCATACCCAACTGCTACCACCTCTTGCAGACTATGAACATCATCAATTAAAACCAAATTAATCGACGATTTTACTCCAACGGCAATTTCTTCCTTCTTCATGCCAATAAACGAAAATTGCAAAACTGCATTATCTGGAGTATCAATGGTATAGTTTCCTGAATTATCAGTAGTTACGCCTGTTGTAGTTCCTTTCACAACAACTGATACGCCGATTAGTGGGGCTCCTGAACTGTCAGTCACTTTGCCGGCAATTTTTTTACCTTGTCCCATACTGCTTAAAAGTCCGGCAAAGCAGATCAGGAATATTGTGAGTTGCATTGTAAGAAAGATTTTCTGAAAAAAGAACTTCGCAGAGGATTCCTTCTCAAATTCCAATTTTATTTTCATAGTTTTGAAAGTTTTTTCAGCATCGGGGATAAAATACATTAACGCCAATAAATGTACCTTAGGATGCTTTTGATTAAACATATTTTTTTCTCAATTGATTGTACAGGTTTGTCATTCCGGCAGACCTGTACTTTTTAATAGTTGTTTTTTTTCATCATAGGCAATAGCTGTTTGTTAGTCGGCTTAATTTGATTATTACATTCGTTTTGGTCAATTTTGTAAGCAAGAGTGGCCATAATATTCACATAAATTCCCTTAATGTTTAGTTTTTTATCTTGAATGTGTAGCTGCTTTTTTTTCATTCTTGCTTTCATGATAGTATTTACCTTTTGCCAAAGTTCTAAATGGCAATTCGTCTTCTCAGGAGGCACAACGATTAATATAAGTTAGTGGTATTTCATTGTTGCTGCGATATCCACGTTAGGATAACATAGGAAAACTTTATCGTCGCAGGGAAACAGTAGTTTATTCATATTTTTTGAACAAAAATCATTTTTTTCAACAGCACAATCCCGGCTGCCACTACTAATATTTAGATATCTGAGCGGATTAAGTTAATTTTCATAAAGTTAATAAAATCAACTACTGCTTTGCAGTGAATTTACATGTTGTTGAACATATATTTAGAATAAATTGGTCATGCCGGCAAAATTGACCACGCTGCATCACCTACAATAATTGAATTCCAATCATCTCAAATTTGACAACTCAGATCCGGCAAATATGGTTCTATAATCCCAGTCGGAAAATGGGTTTTTGTCCGGCTTGTCCAGTTTAGCACCTGCATTATTATTTTTGTCTATGTTTATAAGTTTAATTTCAAGCCATAGTCTAACATTTTAATTTCATATACTTTGCTAATTGCTTCTTTTGAATTGCCTATGTTTGACAATTTCTCGTTATTAAATTGCTCATCAAAAAGACCCTTGTAACCTTGAGTTTTGTACATTTGCTATTGCATTGCTTATAATCCTTGTGTTTATATTCAGACTATTAGAATATTAATCTGATTGACAATGAATTAAATTATAGAACTCCCATATTATTTATCAAACCAGTAATCTTTAAAATCAATTAAATTACACCACCATGAAAGAATCATTCAAAAAAAATTTTCAAAGGCTATCACTATCATCACTTCAAGTCCTGGTAGTTGTGGCTTGTGTTATTCTTCTGGCCAGCACAACGGTATTAGCCTCAGGGGATAAGGGTTCTAAATTTGGAGGTGTGCAAATTGGTGCAATAACATACAGCTACCGCAGCTTGCCTGACCAGTCTCTGAATGCTGAACTGAACTACATACTTGAGTCTGGATTAAGTTCAGTAGAGCTGATGGGTGATGTGGCCGAACGATACGCCGGACTGCCACAAACCAAGGATCCTGAAGTTATCCGCCAGTGGCGTACAACTGTTTCGATGGATAAGTACAAGGAGATCAAAAAATTGTTCAGTTCCAAAGGTGTTAAAATACATATCCTTAAACTGGGGGATAAAAGCTGGTCGGATGCAGAGATTAATTATGCTTTCAAAGCATGTAAGGCAGTAGGAGCGGTAGGTATCAGCATGGAAATATCCGAAGAGGCAGCAAAACGCATGCAACCTTTCGCTAAAAAAAATAAACTGTATGTTATTTTTCACAACCACGGTCAGCCGGGAGATCCAAACTTCAGTTTTGACAAAATACTGGCCTTGGGTAACAAACTCATGCTGAATTTCGATGCCGGCCACTATTTCGGCGCTACAGGATTAAATCCAAATGTGCTGATTGAAAGACTCCACGACCGCATCGTGAGCATCCACATCAAAGATAAAACAGGACCAAAAGCAGCACAACCCAATAAAAATCAACCATTTGGGAAAGGGGAGACACCCGTTGTTCAAATGCTCCAGCTGATACAAAAGAATAAATGGCCGATCACCTGCGATATTGAGCTGGAATACACCATCCCCGAAGGATCTGATGCAGTAAAGGAAGTTGTAAAATGTGTTGCCTATTGCAAATTAGCATTGCTTCCCAATTTATTGAACGTTCCATACCTTATCAAATAGGATAGGAATTAATCTTTTATTCATTGAGGTTGGTTTAAACCAACCTCAATGAATTGCAAAAGAAATTGCACCATCAAATCAATGAAGGCAATAAACTATCTCCCCCGTTTGATAATTCTTCTGGCCATTCTTCAACTGCCGGTTTTATTGTCAGGCTCAAATACCCGTGTCGCACGATTGCGCTGTGAATACCAGGCGAATCCAATGGGTATTGATGTGGTAAATCCCCGGTTAACCTGGCAGATTCAGTCTGCTGAGCCAAATTTTAAGCAGATAGCTTACGAAATCCGTGTTGCTGAATCCCCGGAAGGGTTTAACCGGGAGAATAAACATTGCTGGAGTACGGGAATGGTTATGTCTG
>Ga0315270_10002098_pt1 | contig 10570 bp, 10 predicted proteins | sample C1_bottom_MG_FD_204932 | JGI IMG/M metagenome (GOLD analysis project Ga0315270, IMG submission 204932) | Sediment microbial communities from Yellowstone Lake, YNP, Wyoming, USA - C1_bottom | ecosystem: Environmental > Aquatic > Freshwater > Lake > Sediment | place: USA: Wyoming | collected... | reverse complement strand
TTCCTTTCGCAGTAGATGAATTTGAGCAGAAATACCGAAAATTCATCGTGCAGCAAACCGGCATTGCCAACCCAGTCGGCGATGCTGTCGTTTCCGGCAGAGGTCTTTCCATGCTCCATCAATTCCTCACCGGAAAATCGTTGCCGCCCAGCGAGGTCGTCGCCGAGATTGATGCCGCTTCAGAAACAACGCGCTGGTTTGCTACATTCTACGCCAGAGATTGCAGAAATTACGTCTTGACCACTTTAGCAGGCGGCGGAAGGATGTTCATCTCCGGCGGTGTCGCCATGAAGAATCCTTTTTTGATTGACAACGATGCCTTCATAAGCGAATTCCTGCAAGGCTACGACACAGCCAAAAACGTGCTTGCCCATATCTCAGTTTCTTTAATGCAAGATGAACGCATCGGCCTATTTGGTGCCGCATATTACGCAGCGCATATTGCAAAAGCCGACTGATTTTTTATCACTCTCAACATTTATTCGGAGAACTCCATGTTTGGAATTGCCTTTGCCCAAGGAAGCGCAGCCGCCACACCGTCAGCCGGAAGCGGTCTCGCCTCGTTTGGTCAATTTGTCCCGCTTATTCTGATTTTTGTCGTCTTTTATTTCCTGCTCATCCGCCCGCAGCAGAAAAAGGCGCAGGAGCAGCAGAGCTTTCTCGGTAATCTGCAACGAGGCGACAAAGTAATGACCGGTGGCGGGGTGCATGGCACCATCACCGGCCTGACTGACACCGCTGTCACCTTGGAAATTGCCGACAATGTGCGGATCAAGGTGCAGCGCGGCTATATCCTGCCGATGCCTCCAGCAGAAGAAAAGCAGGCGACACCGGCGAAAAAGAGCTGCGGCATTGGCGGCTGCTGCTGATCTCCATCGGGTATGGAGAATTACCAACAAATCTTTGAGCCGTAACCGTAATGGATTTATATAAACTCACCCTGCGGCAGGCGCAGCAGAAACTGGCGGCGCGGGAAATCACCGCGACGGCCCTCACCGAATCGCTGCTGGCCCGGATTGACCACGTGGAAGACAAGGTCAGGGCTTATTTGAGCCTGCACCCGGATCAGGCGATGGCCGCTGCCGAGCAGGCGGACAAAAAGCTGGCGCACGGCCAGGGCGGTCTGCTCTGCGGCCTGCCGCTCTCGGTCAAGGACGTGCTTTGCACCGCAACCATGCCCACCACCTGCGGCTCGAGGATGCTGGAAGGCTTTATCCCGCCCTACAACGCTACGGTGATTGAGAGGCTGCTGGCAGCGGACGCAGTGCTGCTCGGTAAGGTCAGTATGGACGAATTCGCGATGGGTTCGACCAACGAGAACTGCGCCTACAAGGACAAGATTCCGCACAATCCTTGGAAACTCGGCTATGTGGCGGGAGGATCCAGCGGCGGCTCAGCCGCAGCAGTGGCAGCAAGCGAATGCTTGGCCTCGCTTGGCTCGGACACCGGCGGCTCGATCCGCCAGCCCGCCTCGCTCTGCGGCGTGGTTGGCATGAAGCCCACCTACGGGCGGGTTTCGCGCTACGGCTTGGTGGCCTTCGCTTCTTCGCTTGATCAGGTCGGGCCGCTGACCAAAGACGTGGCCGACTGCGCCCTGCTGATGCAGGCCATCGCCGGGCACGACGAGCGCGATTCCACCTCGGCCAAACAGTCGGTGCCGGACTGGAGCACGGCCTTGCGGGACGGGATGCAGGGCATTCGGGTCGGTATTCCCCGCGAGTATTTCGGCGAAGGACTGGACGCGGAAGTAGAGCAAAGCATCCGCGCCGGAATCGCCATGCTCAAGGACGCGGGCGCGGAGCTAGTCGAAGTCTCGCTGCCGCACACCGAATACTGCGTGGCCGTGTATTACCTGATCGCCTCGGCGGAGGCCAGCTCCAACTTGGCTCGCTACGATGGCGTGCGCTACGGCAGACGGGCGGCGGCGGACAGCCTGATTGACATGTACCGCCAGACGCGCTCGCAGGGCTTTGGCGATGAGGTCAAGCGGCGCATCCTGATCGGCACTTACGCTCTTTCCGCAGGCTATTACGATGCCTATTACAAAAAGGCTTCGCAGGTGCGGACGCTGATCCGCGAGGATTTCGCCAAGGCGTTTGCGGCCTGCGACGTGCTGGTTTCGCCGGTCACGCCGACCACAGCTTGGCCGCTCGGCCAGAAGGCGGACAAGCCCCTTGCCTTGTATTTGTCCGACATCCTCACTATTTCCGCCAATCTTGCTGGAATTCCCGGCCTGTCCGTGCCCTGCGGCTTTTCCTCAGCAGATCTGCCGATTGGAATGCAGATGCAGGCCAGCCATTTCAACGAGGAAGTGCTTTTCCGGGCGGCGTGGAATTTGGAGCAGCGGGCGGGTGTGAAAGGGAAGATGCCAGAGCTGTAAGAGAGGCTGTCTCTCATCGCAACACCATCCATTGATGTTCAGCAAACGGAACACGGTGAGAGTCCGTGGCATTCCCAGTGCTGTAACCCCTGCTGAACGCTCTTCCGCGTGCATGGCCACTGTTTCTTGTTTGGAAATGGGAAGGCTGCGGTACGACAAGGGGAAGCCAGAAGACGAGCTGAACATCCCTATCATTGAGAACACGATGGCAAAGGGTTCTGGAGAGCAATTGCTCTGCCGGAGCCGTTTGTGCTTCAGGCAGGGCGGATTATGAACCAGGAGGTTCATCATGAAAACCCAGCTAGAAGCAGCCCGTGCAGGCAGCATCACCCCGCAGATCACTACAGTCGCGCAGAACGAAGGTCTCAGTCCTGAGTTCGTCAGCAGCCGTGTAGCCGCAGGCGAGATCGTCATCCTCAGCCATCCGCTGCGACCGCAGCAGCAGGCGGTCGGCATTGGCACCGGCCTGCGCACGAAGGTCAATGCCTCTATCGGTACCTCCTCCGACATCTGCGACATTGCCCTTGAGATACGCAAGGCCCGCATCGCGCAAGAAGAAGGTGCAGACACCCTGATGGAGCTGTCCGCAGCCGGTGACATGGACGCTATCCGTCGGGCAGTGCTGGAGGCTACGACGTTGCCCGTGGGTACAGTGCCGCTGTATCAGGCTTTTCGTGAGGCCGCGCTACGGTACGGCGATCCCAGCAAGCTCGACCCAGAGCAGCTTTTTGCCACCATCGAGCAGCAGCTTGCTGATGGAGTCAGCTTCATGGCTATTCACTGCGGCATTAACAACTACACCATTGAGCGGCTGCGCAAGCAGGGCTACCGCTACGGCGGCTTAGTGTCCAAAGGCGGCACTTTCATGGTTGCCTGGATGGACAGCACTGGCAAGGAGAATCCCCTCTATGAGCAGTTCGACCGGGTCTGCGCGCTGATGAAGAAATACGATGCCGTGCTGTCACTGGGCAATGGCATCAGGGCCGGTGCTATCCATGACAGTCATGACCGGGCGCAGGTGGCGGAGATGGTGATCAACTGCGAGCTGGCAGAGCTCGGCAGAGCAATGGGCTGCCAGATGATGGTGGAAGGGCCGGGCCATGTGCCGTTGGATGAGATCGCTGCCAACATCCTTTTAGAGAAGCGGATGAGCGGCAATGCACCCTACTATGTGCTTGGCCCGCTGCCCTTGGACAGCGGCGCAGGCTATGACCACCTCAGCGGAGCTATTGGCGCGGCCCATGCTGCCTGGCACGGGGCCGACCTGATCTGCTACATCACCCCGGCCGAGCACCTTGCTCTGCCCAATGAAGAGGATGTGCGGCAGGGAGTCAGGGCAGCGCGGCTGGCAGTACGGGCTGGTGATTTAGCCAAGTACCCGCACCGGCGGGAGAACGAGAAGGCAGCAGCGAAGGCCCGGCGCGACATGCAGTGGTCGGCACTTGACCAGCACTTGCTTTTCCCGGACACTGCTCAGGCTTTGCGGGCCGAGCGAACCCCGCAACAGAGCGACACCTGCACCATGTGCGGCGACTTCTGCGCCATGAAGCGGGGGGCTGCTCTGTTCAGCCAAGACCTCACCGGCGACAAAGCCTGCTGCATCTAAGCAACGCTGGGTGCAGGTTTACGAATGGCCGTGTTCAACCTTTCATCGGTCTGTAGGCTACGTTTACTTTACTAGCTTGAACGCGGTACTGTCCAAAAGCAACACAACTTGAGGAGTCATGAGTCCTGTTTCGCATTTTCTCCTAGGCTGGCTGGTTGCTCAAGCTGGTCAGGTTGACCGCCGCGAGCGTCTGCTGATTACGGTTAGCGGTATTATCTCAGACATTGACGGTCTCGGCATTGTTGCGGATTATGCAACCCGGCACAGTGCAGCTCCTTTGGAGTGGTGGGGCAAATATCATCACGTGCTAGGGCACAACATCTGTTTTGCCGTGTTGGTGACAGCAGGCAGTTACCTTCTCGCCAAAAAAAAGAAGCTGCTCACCGCGTTCTTGGTCTGGACCAGCTTCCATCTTCATCTGTTCTGCGATGTGATTGGTTCTCGTGGCCCTGATGGTTTTCAATGGCCGATTCCCTATTTGCTGCCCTTTTCCAAGAGCTGGCAATGGACATGGCAAGGACAATGGGCCTTAAATGCCTGGCCGAATCTCGTCATTACAGCAGTTACTCTGGCAACAACCTTGTATTTGGCCTGGAAACGTGGTTATTCACCGCTGGAATTGATCTCCCGCAGAGCTGATGCACGCTTTATTATCAGCCTGCATTCTAGATTTGGATATCCAAGCAAATAACCTAGCCGCATTGCGGCGCATCGTTACATCGAGAGAATGCTATGTCTGCCTATCGCATCCACGTCATGAATGCCGTCTCTGCTGAGGGACTGGCTCTGTTTGGCAGTAATTTCCGTATGGAGGAGAACCGGCCCGAAGCTCAAGGGCTGCTGGTACGTAGCTCACCCGTGGAGCTGGCTGAATTCCCGCAGCTTGAGGCGATTGCCAGGGCTGGGGCCGGAGTCAACAACATCCCGGTCGATGAGGCTACCGAGAAAGGCATCTGCGTGTTCAACACGCCCGGCGCAAATGCCAATGCGGTGGTGGAGCTAGTCTTCACGATGCTCGGCATCTGGCTGCGTCATGTGCCGCAGGGCTTGGCCTTTTGCCAAGGCTTGACCGGTATTGCTGAGGCGCAGCTTAATACCGAGATCGAGGCCCGTAAAAAGATGTTTCGCGGCCAGGAGCTGGCTGACAAGACCCTTGGCATCATCGGGCTAGGGCAGATTGGCGTGCGGGCGGCGAACATGGGCATTCATCACAACATGCGGGTGCTTGGCTATGATCCATACCCGGTGCTGGATAACATCCATCGGCTGCTGCCGGAGGTGCGGCTGGCGCAGTCACGACAGGAAGTGCTCATGCAGGCTGATTATGTCTCGCTCCATGTGCCGCTGAATAAAGCCACTGCTGGGCTGGTTAATGCTGAGTTTCTGGCCGGGATGAAGAAGGGTGCGTTGTTACTCAACTATGCACGGGGGCCGATTGCCGATGACGAGGCAGTGCTGGCTGCGTTGGAATCAGGTCAGCTTGCAGGCTATCTCTCCGACTTCCCAACCGAGAAGCTGCTTGGTCACGAGAAGGTGCTCTTCACGCCTCATCTCGGTGCGTCCACTTCGGAGTCGGAGGAACACTGCACAGCTATGGCGGTGCAAGAGCTGAAGAACTATCTGCAATACGGCACAGTCACCCACAGTGTCAACTTTCCCAATGCGGAAAGCATTCCTGCGGCTGGCAGCAGCTCTCGCCTGATCATGATCAACCGCGACATCCCAGGCATGATTGGTTTGGCAAGCAATATCCTTGGTAGGCATGGCATTAACATCATGAGCTATACCAATAAAAGCAATGGTACGCTTGGCTACAACATTATCGACACAGAAACGCCAGTCTCGCGAGAAGTACAGCGGGAGATAGAGGCAGTCACAGGGGTTATCCGGGTGCGGGTGATTCCTTTAAACAGCAAGTGATGACGGCCTGCGGCTGCTGCGGGTGAAGCTCTTGCAGCGTCATTCTGCGCTGGAGGAAATCTCAAACGAGCGGCTGTAAAATTTCCATGCTACGTATGCGGCACCTTCCATGCTACGTTGGAGAGAGGCTCAATGCTAGCATGGAGGGTGGCTCCAACGTAGCATGGAGAGTCGGTCTATGCTAGCATCGAGTTTTAGTCCATGCTAGCATGGAGTTTCCCTCCGCTGCAGAGCTGAAAATATCGTTATCTTGCTTCATGCCTGCTATAATCATGCGGTACGGTGCGGGAAGATGGTGGGGATGTAGAGGCACGGTAGGGGCGAATCTTGTATTCGCCCGGATAGGTTGCAGAATACTAAGGGCGATCACAAGGATCGCCCCTACAACCGGGGGAGACATGGACAGCCAGGGTGACAGTGCCATTGGCAAGCAGAGGAACATCTTCATGCGGCCACTGAAGCCGAAGACCTTGGTCATTGCGGCTGCGCTGGTGACAGTGCTGGCCGGAGCGAGCGTGACAGGCTACCGCCTCGCGGTCAGGCAGCAGCACTACGCCAAGGCAGCTTGGTGCTGGCAGAAGGCCGCTGCTCTGCTGCCGGAAGACAGCAAGAAGGAACGCTCGCTCTATCTGAGTAACGCAGGAAAAGATTTTTACCTTGTTGCCCGCTACAGTGATGCCCTGCCCCTGCTTGAGCAGAGCCTTGTCATCAGCCGGGAGCTAGGCGACAAGGCAGGGGAAGGCGCAATGCTGAACAACATCGGTGCGCTTCATCATGCTAAGGGTGACTACGACAAAGCCCTGCCCCTGCTTGAGCAGAGCCTTGTCATTAGCCGGGAGATTGGCGACAAGGCAGGGCAAGGCACAACGCTGAACAACATCAGCCAGATTTACCAGGCGCGGGGCGATTACACCACCGCCCTGAAGTATCTGGAGCAGAGCCTTGTCATCCGCCGGGAGATTGGCGACAAGGCAGGGGAAGGCAAGACGCTGAGTAACATCGGTGTGTTTCATCATGCTAAGGGTGACTACGACAAAGCCCTGCCCCTGTATGAGCAGAGCCTTGCCATCCGCCGAGAGATTGGCGACAAGGCAGGGGAAGGCACAACGCTGAACAACATCGGCGAGATTCACTATGCACATGGTGACTACGACAAAGCCCTGCCCCTGTTAGAGCAGAGTCTTGTCATCCGCCGGGAGATTGGCGACAAGGCAGGGGAAGGCACGACGCTGAGTAACATCGGCCTGATTTACCAGGCGCGGGGCGACTACACCACCGCCCTGAAGTATTATGAGCAGAGCCTTGTCATCTACCGGGATATTGGCAACAAGGCAGGGGAAGCAGGCACTAACTGGAATATCGGCCTAACCTACGAAGATCAGGGCGACCTGCGCAAGGCGGAAGCATACATCATCCGCGCTGTGGTGCTTGCAACGGAACTCGGTCATCCTAAACTGAGAGAATGGTACGTGGAATTGGCAGACATCCGCGCCAAGCTGCGGGGCAAGTAGAGGCAAAAGATTTTTTGCCCGTATGGTATCTCTCTGCTTGGTCTGCCCACCAAGTTTTGCTTCATGGGTACACCAAACTTTGCTTGGTGGGTATACCAAAGATCGGTTGGTGCAGACACCAAAGAATGCTTGGTGTAGACACCAAGATCAAGGCGAGCTAACCAAGGCCGAGCCATACCTCAGCCGGACTGTGGAGCTGGAAGAGCAGCTTGAACGACCTGATCTGGAAGATTGGCGCAAGGCATTGGAGACGGTTCGCGCCAAGTTATACGGGTGAGCGGGTTTATTTGCGCGGGTGTTTCGTGCATTACATCCACAGCCAAGAAAATAATCTTCGCCATAACACGGAGGAACAGCATGGAAAAAGTTTTGCATCTTCATATTGAGAAGCTGCCGGAAGGTGTTTATCTGGCAACCTCAGAATCTGTGCAGGGGCTTGTCGCGCAGGGACGCACTGTCGCCGAAACCTTGGAAATCGCCCGTGATGTGGCGCGGAAGCTGATAGAGGCCCAGCAGGAGAATGAGCTGGCTGCCTTGCCTGCAGTGAATGATGCGTTTGACTATCCCCTGATCATCGGAGTGTGACATGGGCAGGCTTTCCGGCTACAGCTACCGGCAAATCATCAAGATACTGAAGAGGCTCGGCTTCGTCTTCAGCCGACAGGCGGCGGGCAGTCACGAAATCTGGCATAACCCTGAGACTGGCCGTTACACAACCATTCCAAATCACTCTGGCGATATGCCTGAAAGCACGCTGCGGGCCATTTTGCAGCAGGCCGGAGTGAACGCGGAGCAGTTTCTGGCGCAAAAATAATAAGGCGACCTGACAAAAGGCATGACTGACATCACTGCACCTGAGCACCCCCAAAGCCGCCTGCACCGGCTCTTTGACCGCAACTTCCTCGACTACACCGCCTACGTCATCCGCGAGCGGGCCATCCCGGACATAGACGACGGCCTCAAGCCGGTGCAGCGGCGTATCTTGCAGACCCTGCACAACATCGACGACGGTCGTTATCATAAGGTGGCAAACGTGGTCGGCGAGACCATGAAGCTGCACCCGCACGGCGACCAGTCGATCTTTGCCGCCTTAGTCAACTTGGCAAATAAGGACTGTCTGATTGACCGCCAAGGCAACTTCGGCAACGTCCACACCGGCGATCAGGCATCAGCGGCCCGCTACATCGAATGCCGCTTGACCCCGCTTGCCCGTGAGACGCTGTTCAACCGCGACTTGACTGAGTTCGTTGATTCCTACGACGGGCGAACGCAGGAGCCGGTAGCCTTGCCTGCTAAGTTGCCGCTGCTCCTCTTGCTCGGTGCGGAGGGCATCGCGGTCGGTATGGCGACTCGCATCTTGCCGCATAACTTCTGTGAACTGCTGGAAGCACAGATTGCTTATTTAGAAGGCCGCGACTTCATCCTCCACCCTGACTTCCCCGGTGGTGGTATCGTTGATGTCTCCACATACGAGAGCGGCAACGGGCGGCTGCGCTGCCGAGCGCGGATGAACCTGAGCGATGACAAGACGATTACCATCACCGAACTACCGGGTGGCCTGACTACCGAGGCCCTGATTGAGTCGGTGGAGCGAGCAGCGAAGGCAGGCAAGATCAAGATTGCCTCGATCAACGACTACACGGCAGAACGGGTGGAGGTGGAGATTAAGTTGCCGCGTGGGGTTTATGCCCAAGACGCGGTGGATGCGCTGTACGCCTTTACCGACTGTGAAGTGAGCGTTTCGCCCAATCTGGTGCTGATCAAGGACAACATGCCCTGCATCATGGGCGCAGAAGAGGTGCTACGGCACAACACCGATAAGCTGCGCCGTGATTTGGAGCAGGAGCTGCGGATTGACCGAGGCAGGCTCTTGGATAAACTGCACGCCCGCAGGCTGGAGCAGCTATTCATCGAGGAGCGGTTGTATAAGCAGATTGAAGAGGAGACTTCGTTGCAGGCAATAAGCACCGCGATTCGCAACGCTCTGCTGCCCTTTGCTGACACGCTGATCCGCAAGGTGAGTAAGGAGGATATCGAGCAGCTCTTAGAGATTAAGATCAAGCGAATCTCGCGCTATGACCTGAATAAGCAGCGCAAGGACATCCGGGAATTAGAGCAGAGCATCGCTGCGGTTGATCAGCACTTGGAAGATGTGACCGGCTATACCAAGAAGTATCTGCAAGGCTTGCTCGACAAGTACGGTGCCTTATTCCCTCGTCGTAGTGAGCTGAAAGCGTTCGACCAAGTAGATGCGCGGGAAGCGGCTTTAAGCAACCTTCAGCTGGTCTATCACCGTGAATCCGGTTTCCTCGGCCATAAAGTCGCGGCTGAGGACGGCAAGGATGGCTTGGCTGCTGCTTGTTCTGACTTGGATCGTATTCTACTGATCTTCCGCGACGGCCTCTACAAGGTGATCTCGGTGCCGGATAAGCTCTTTGTTGGCCCAGACCTGCTCTGGCTGGGGCCAGTGCGCAAGGAGCTGGTCTTCAACCTTATCTATCGGGCTGGTGCGCTCAACCTGAGCTACGTCAAGCGCTTCTGCACACCAAAGTTCATCCTCAACAAAGAGTACCGCCTGTTCGAGGAGCATAAACGCTCGGTCATTCAGCTCTTGCTGGTTGGGGAGAAGGGTTTTCGGGCCAGAATTAGCTTGGCCCCCTCGGCACGCGCGCGTTCTAACTCCTTGGAGATTGACTTTGACGACTACCTGATGAAGGGCGAGGCGGCGCAAGGCAAGCGAATCAGCGAGCGGGCAGTGCGCAAGATCACGGACATTACCGGCCAGGAGAGAAAGGAGGCTCCGGCAATACGTGTGTTGCCGGGCTTAGAAGGGGAAAGAGCGTAACAGTCCTCCTACCAAACAAAAGCCGCTGCACTGCTCGTACGGGGAGCAATGCAGCGGCTTTTTTGCAGCCTCTTGATGCACGGGGAGCTTACATATACCCGCCGTAGCCAGAGAGCTGGCCTGCATACACCATGGCAAAGCGGATAACCGCGCTACCGATCAGCACCAGCACTGCGCTGGCATTCATCATCAGCAGACCAGAAGTGGTCAGCTCCTCAGTGTGTTCGCCAGTGACTTCCAGGAACTTCAGGACAATCGCCAGCGGCAGACAAACACCAATGGCAACGATGCTGAGGACGTACGGGAAG
>Ga0315270_10002097_pt1 | contig 10570 bp, 7 predicted proteins | sample C1_bottom_MG_FD_204932 | JGI IMG/M metagenome (GOLD analysis project Ga0315270, IMG submission 204932) | Sediment microbial communities from Yellowstone Lake, YNP, Wyoming, USA - C1_bottom | ecosystem: Environmental > Aquatic > Freshwater > Lake > Sediment | place: USA: Wyoming | collected... | reverse complement strand
AACATTCCGGCCGCCGCCCTTGCCCAGCTACCCGCGCTCGAGGCGATGATCGAGCGCGGCGATGGCCGCATCGTGGTGCGGGATCTCAACGGCGTGGCACATTTCAACGCGGCACTTCGCAATAGCACCTTGCTGAAGGAGGCGCTCGCGGCGTTGGAGATGCGCGCGGCGCAGCAGGCGCCGATCCTGGCGTTGTATGAACAGGTGTTCGATCACAAGTCCTTCACTGGCCGCTCCGGCACGTTCTACAAGTATGAAGGACTCGGTTGCGTCTATTGGCACATGGTTTCGAAGCTGCTGCTGGCAGTCCAGGAGCTGCTCCATGCGGCGCTAACCGCAGGCGAGGACGCCGCACTCATCGCGCGCCTGCGCAGTCACTACTTCGAGATCCGTGCGGGCATTGGCGTCCACAAGCCGCCGGATCTGTACGGCGCGGTCCCGACTGACCCCTATTCGCACACGCCCGGCTTCGCCGGAGTACAGCAGCCAGGCATGACCGGGCAGGTGAAGGAAGACCTGATCTCGCGACTCGGCGAGATGGGCGTCGTGGTCAGGGACGGCAAGCTGGGCTTCTGTCATCAGCTCGTAAACCGCGAGGAGTTTCTGGCGCAGGCGCGGCCATTCCGTTACTACGATCTCGACGGTCGCGAGTGCAGTGTCGATCTCGAGCCTGGCACGATGGCGTTCACCACCTGCCAGACGCCCGTGGTGCTGCACCGGTCAGGAGCGCGCCGGATCGAGATCAGCGCTGCCGATGGTTCCCGCCGCACGGTTGCAGGACTGGAGCTCGATGAGCTGACCAGCGCCGCGGTATTCGAACGTACCGGGGCATTGCGCCGCCTGGACGTATTCCTCGATCTCGCCGACGGATAGCGTGGTAGTGCACCCGCTGCTACGCCGGCGGGCTCAAGCCGCTACGTAGTGTGCCGCAAAGCGCGCCCGGATGCCGTCCAGCTCCTGCAGCAGCGGCGCGGGCAGATCTGCCACGGTGTGCTCCGCGAGAATCCGGCGCAGGTCGGCGTCAATGCGCTGATGGAGATCGCGATCTTCGAGTGAGCTCATGCGCGTGGGCATCTGCGGGCCGAAGTAGCGCGTTTGCCAGAGCTGCTCGCGGCAGTGACTCACCGTATGGTCGAGTGCCAGGTAGTTGCCGCGTGGGCCGACCGATTTCGCCTGCGCGAGGGCGAGCGTGTCATCGTTCACGATCACGCCCTGCCAGAGACTGCGCAGCAGGCCGGCCAGGTCGTCGCACAGCAGCAGCGCGTGCAGTGAATAGCTCATGCCCTCATCGAGCGAGCCCAGGTAATCGCAGGTCGCGGGCCGGCTGTAGAAGGCCTGCATCAGGTTGGCGGTCAGTTCCCACACTGCATCCTGGTTGAAGCGGCGCGCCGCCGACTGGCCGCCGATGCCGGTGAACGAAGGGATGCCCAGTTCCCGTCGCACCTGACACATGACCATGTCGGCGAGCGAGGTCTGCGCAAAATTGCCGATGGCGCCGGTGGCCGGCTCCATGAAGAACGCGTCGGAACTGCCGATCACGAACGAGCCGCGCCGCGCCAGCTGGCCGAGCGTCATGCCGGCGAAATCGGTGGCCAGGCTCTGGGCGATGCAGCCGGCGATCGTGATCGGCGAGGAGGCGCCGCCGATCGGCAGCGTGCCGACGCTCACCGGCACCCCGGCGCGCGCCGCCATCACCACCTGATCGACGTGGGTCCTGGCGTAGTTGAGCGGCAGCGGCGTGATGATCTGCAGGAAGTAAGGCTTTTCGGCCAGCGCCGCCGCACTGCCGCGGATCACCGTAGCCATCTCGATCACGACGCCCAGCGATTCGGCATGCTCGCACAGGTACTCGAGCGGCTTGGTGGTGTTGCGCGCCATGACCACGAACTCACCGATCTCGCCGTGGATGTCGGAGTGCGGAATATCCTTGCAGGCGATGCACACGGCGTCGATGTTCGGCAGTGCATCGGCAACGCGGGTGATGGTGGCGAGATCTTCGGCGGTGCTCTCGCGCAACTCCTCGCTCGCCAGGTCGTAAACCTTGATGCAGGTCATGCCCGGCAGGAACCAGGTGTGGCGGTTGTCGAGTTCCAGGCAATGCTCGGCAGTGCGATCCCAGAGGCGCGCCTGCCGCGCCACGGAATCGAGTGCGCCGCGCACTAGTGCACGGTCGGGTTTGACGACACCGTCGGCGGCGACCTCGCAACCCGCCGCGGCAAACAGTGCCGGCGCCTCGCTGTCCGGATCAAACACCACGCCGGTTTCTTCCAGCAGTGTGAGCGCGGCATCGATCAGGCGGGCGGCGAGGCCAGGTGCCAGCGGTGCGTAGGGAGCAGTCGGACCGAAATGCAGGCCGGGATCTTCGGTCCGCGTGACTGTGCCTTGTGTCCGCCGTCGGCGCGCGCTTGCTGATTCGTGACGCATGGTTATCTCCGCCGCACTTTCCTTTAGCGGCGCCACCACGCAATATGGCGCTATGCCAGAAAAGTCGCGCTACGCTGCGCTGTTTGAGAGCGTGCAGATCGGTCCCGTGACCGCGCCCAACAGATTCTATCAGGTCCCCCACTGCACCGGCATGGGCCACGCCTTGCCGCAGACGCTGGTAGCGATGCGCGCCATGAAGGCCGAGGGCGGCTGGGGCGTGGTCTGCACCGAGTATTGCTCAATTCATCCGAGCTCGGACGATCATCCCTATCCCTTCGCCGCGCTGTGGGATGACGGTGACCTCGGCAATCTCGCCGCCATGGCCGACGCCGTGCACGCGCACGGCGCGCTGGCCGGCATCGAGCTGTGGCACGGCGGCAGCTATGTCGCCAATCTCGCCAGCCGCGCGCCCACGCTGGGCGTGCGCTCGATGCCGGGACGCACTGATCCAATTCAGTCGCAGCGCATGGACCGGCGCGACATTCGCGCGCTGCGCCGCTGGCACCTCGAGGCGGCGCTGCGCGCCCGCAAGGCCGGCTTCGACATCATCTATGTCTATCCGAGCCACGGCTACCTGGTCTCTGAATTCCTGTCGCGCAGCCTGAACGAGCGCACCGACGAATACGGCGGCTCGCTCGAGAACCGCATGCGCCTGATGCGCGAGTTGCTGGATGAAACACGCAGCGCGGTCGGCGATCGCTGTGCGGTCGCGGTGCGCTTCGCCGCCAACGGCCATGGCGATGAGCACCTGAGCGGGGATGAGGCACACGATGTCGTGGCGGCACTCGGCCAGCTGCCCGACCTGTGGGACGTCGTGCTGGCCGATTATGACGAGGAGATGGGCTCGTCACGCTTCGTGCGCGAAGGCGCGCTCGAGGATCGCATCGCCTATGTACGCAAGCTCACCGGCAAGCCCGTGGTGTGCGTCGGCCGCTTCACTTCACCGGACAGCATGCTCGGGCAGATCAAACGCGGTGTCGTTGATCTGATCGGCGCCGCGCGCCCATCGATCGCCGATCCGTTCCTGCCCACCAAGCTGCGCGAGGGGCGGCTCGAGGATATCCGCGAGTGCATCGGCTGCAACATCTGCTATGCGCACAACTTCCGGGGCTCGGCGCTGCGCTGCACGCAGAACCCGACCATGGGCGAGGAATGGCGCTCCGGCTGGCACCCGGAGCAGGTGCCGGCCGGCACCGGCGGCTCGGTGCTGATCGTGGGCGCTGGTCCGGCGGGGCTCGAGGCCGCGCACATACTGGGCAAGCGCGGCTACGATGTGGCGCTCGCCGATGCGGCCGGGGAGGCGGGTGGGCGTGTGAGCCACGAGAGCCGGCTGCCCGGGCTCGCCGAGTGGGCGCGGGTGCGTGATTACCGCCTGGGCCAGATCAAACGCCTGCCGAACGTGGCGCTCTATCTTGGCAGCCACATGGCAGCGCCCGATGTGCGCGCCTTTGGCGCCGACTACGTCTTGATCGCGACCGGCGCGCACTGGCGGCGCGAGGGTATCGGCCGCTGGCATGCGCGCCCGATTGCTGCGCTGGATGCAGCGAACGTCTACACGCCCGATGATATTTATGCTGGCCGGTTGCCGCAAGGCGAGGTGCTGATCTTCGACGATGATCACTACTACCTGGGCCCGGTGATCGCGATGAAGCTGGCCAGTGCCGGGGTCCGCGTCCGCTACGTCACTACCGAGGGCCGTGCCGGTGCCTGGAGCCTGTACACGCAGGAGCAGGAGCGCACGCAGCGTGCGCTGATCGAGCTGGGTGTCGACATCGAAGCCAACAGCGCGCTGGTCGCATTTGAAAAGTCGATTGCGACGCTCGCGTGCGTGTTCAGCGGGCGCACGCGCAGCGTCGCGGCCTCCGCGGTGGTGTTGGTCACTTCCCGTGTAGCAGACGAGACGCTTTATCGCGCGCTGGTCGGTGACGGGGATGATGATCAGCCCGCAGACGTTCTGGCACAACCCGGTCCGGCCGCCGTGGCCCGCATTGGCGACTGCCAGCAACCGGCGATGATCGCCACGGCCGTTTACTCTGGCCATCGCGCCGCGCGCGAACTGGGTTCTGCCGGGCAGGTTCCGCGGCGCGAACGCGTGCTGATCTGATTCGCGCTCCACGCAACAGGACATTCCGACCATGCCCCATGCCATGAATACCAGTGAAATATTCCTGATCGCAATGGCGATCATCTTCACGATTCCGTTTCTGATCTGGCGCCTGGGGCGTACTGAATATTACGCGCCGCTGGTGGTGGTGCAGATCATCACCGGCATCCTGCTGGGCCCAGGCATTCTCGGTGCGTTGTTCCCGACCTATTACCAGTTCGTCTTCAACCCGCAGGTCATCCAGGCGCTCAACGGTATCGCCTGGTGGGCGGTGATGGTGTTCGTGTGGATCGCCGGCATCGAACTCGATTTAAGACAGACCTGGGAAAACAGAAGGGAAGGCGGCATCACCGCCGGCCTGGCACTGACCGTGCCCCTGCTGTTTGGTTGTGCGGCCGCCGCCGTCATCATTCGCTACCCCGGTTGGATCGGCCCCAGGGCACAGTCGTGGCAGTTCATTGTCGGCATCGGCATGGCCTGCGCCGTCACGGCACTGCCGATACTGATTCTCTTCATGGAGAAGCTGGAAATACTTCGCCAGCCGATCGGCCAGCGCATCCTGCGCTACGCGAGCCTGGATGACGTCGCGATCTGGGGCGTGCTGGCACTCATTCTCATGGATTGGCATCGCGTTGGGCGGCAGGGTGGGTTCCTGCTGAGTTTCGCGCTGGCGGCCTGGCTGTTCCGCAAGCTCATGGTTCGCATCCCTGAGCCGGATCGCTGGTATGTCGGTTTGATATGGTTGACGGTGTGCGGCTTTGGCGCGGATTGGTCCGGCCTGCACTTCATGGTCGGTGCATTTCTCTCGGGCGCGGTGATGGACAACACCTGGTTCAATATCAAACACATGGATAACCTGCGGCACAACGTGCTGCTGGTGATCATGCCAGTGTTCTTCCTGAGCACGGGGCTGCGCACCACCTGGACAGTCGGCGGCGGCGCCGTGTTCATCGTCGCCGGCGTCCTGCTGGTGGCGGCGGTGTCCGGAAAGCTGGCTGGTCTGCGCCTCGCCGGCCGGATTCTCGGCTGGCAACCCGGCGAGGCTTCGCTCATCGGCTGGCTGTTGCAGACCAAGGCGCTGATCATGATTATTTTCGTGAACATACTGCTGGATAAGCAGCTCATCACCAGCGGCTCGTTCACCGCGCTGCTGCTGATGGCCGTGGGCAGCACCATGCTGACCATACCGATCGTGGCGCCAAAGCTGCGGCGCCTGGGCGCCGGCGCCGGCGGCGCGGCAGTTGTCGTCGAAGCGCCGGCGTCCTATGCTGCCAGCCGCCATGAGCATTAATTTCACCATCCTCAACGGCGTTGCCACCATTGAGATCGCGCGCCCGGAAAAGAAGAACGCGCTGACGGCGGCGATGTATCAATCCATGGCCGAGGCGATTGTCGCGGCGCGTGCCGACACGACGGTGCGTGCGCTGCTGATCATCGGCCAGCCCGGCATATTCACGGCCGGCAATGATCTCGCGGATTTCATGGCGAATCCGCCCACAGGCCTCGATGCGCCGGTATTCCGCTTCATGCGCGCGCTCCTGAACTGCGAGAAACCGGTGGTGGCAGCGGTCACGGGAGCCGCGATCGGCATTGGCACGACCCTACTGCTGCATTGTGATCTGGTATATGTCGCCGAAGACGCGCGCTTCGCCATGCCTTTCACCAGCCTGGGTCTGGTGCCCGAGTTTGCCAGCAGTCTGCTGCTGCCACAGCTGATGGGTCGGGTGCAGGCCGCGGAGAAACTGCTGCTGGGCGAACCCTTCAATGGTGCGCAGGCCGTGGCGCTCGGTCTGGCCAACGCCGTGTTGCCCGCTGGCGAGGTCATCAAACACGGACGCGCCATGGCCGAGCGTTTCAATCAGTTGCCCGCCGGGGCAGTGCGCGAATCGAAGCGGCTGCTGCAGGCCCACTCGGGCGATCGCAGCGAGGCGGCGCTGCTGGCCGAGGCCGGCGTGTTCATCGCGCGACTTAAGAGCCCCGAGGCGAGAGAAGCGTTTCAGGCATTTTTCGACAAGCGCCGCCCGGACTTCAGTAAATTGGCGCAGCAACCGTGAGCAATGCCGAACGCAGCCTGCGCGGCAAGACCCTGCTGATCAGTGGCGCCTCGCGCGGCATCGGCCTGGCGATCGCCAGGCGTGCGGCGCGCGACGGCGCCAACATTATCCTGCTGGCCAAGACGGTTGAGCCCAATCCAAAACTGCCGGGCACGCTGGGCACGGCAGCGGCGGAGATCGTAGCCGCTGGCGGCCAGGCACTGCCCGTGGCCACCGATATACGCGATGAGAACGCCGTGGCGGCTGCGGTGCGCGCCGGGGTCGAGCGCTTCGGCGGCATCGATATCCTGGTCAACAATGCCAGCGCCATCAGCCTGACGAGCACACCCGCAACGCCGATGAAACGCTTCGATCTGATGTTCGGGGTCAACGTGCGCGGCACCTATGCCTGCACCCAGGCGACCTTAAGCGAATTGCTGCGCAGCGCCGCGGCCGGTCGCAACCCGCATATTCTCAATCTCTCGCCGCCGCTGTCACTGAAGACGCACTGGTTTGCGCCGCACGTCGCCTACACCATGGCGAAATACGGCATGAGCATGTGCACGCTCGGCCACGCTGGCGAATTTCGCAGCCAGGGCATTGCCGTCAACAGCCTGTGGCCGCGCACCGTGATCGCTACGGCGGCACTGCAGATGATCCCGGGCATCGATCTGAACAGGGCGCGCCGCCCGGAGATCATGGCCGATGCCGCCTGGTTCATATTGACCAGCGAGGCGCGCGCCACCACCGGCAATTTTTTCATCGACGATGAACTGCTGGCGGCCAACGGGGTCACTGATCTGGATCATTACGCAGTGGTGCCCGGCACGCGCGATCTGCTCGCCGATTTCTTCCTGGACTGAGCCGGCCGCTATAATGGCGGCTGGCAACTTTTGGCCTGAGGGCTTGAGGATCGCTATGCAACGCATTTTACTCTTGGCGCTGGCCGTGCTGGCGACGCTCGCTGGCAATGGCGTCGGGCGCGCCTCGGCCCTGCACGACGAGTGGCTCGACAAGAATGCCGACCCGCTCAAGGACTTCTTCCAGTACGCCAATGGCGGCTTCCTGCGCGCCAATCCGATTCCACCCGCCTATTCGAGCTGGGGTCAGTTTCAGATCCTGAACCAGAGCAACCAGGACTATATCCACGAGCTGTTGCAGGCTGCGGCCGCCAACAAATCGGCAGTGCCGGGCAGTGACGAGCAGAAGATTGGTGATTTTTTTGCCAGCGGAATCGACGAAGCCGCGGTAGAAAAGGCCGGTATCTCACCACTGACTGGCGAGCTGGCGCGTATCAGTGCGCTACGGCGCCCACAGCAGCTGACCGCCGCGCTGGCGCGGCTGCAATCCCTGGGTGTCAACGCCGTGTTTGGCATGGGTCAGATGCAGGATTTCGACGATAGCACCAGGGTGGTCGGCGTGGTCTCGCAGGGGGGCATTGGCCTGCCTGATCGCGACTACTACCTGAAAGATGATCCGAAATACGCCGCGATTCGCCAGAGCTATGAAGAGCACATCGCCCGCATGTTCATGCTGCTGGGCGACAAGCCAGCAGCGGCTAGCGCGGCCGCGCATGAGGTGATGGCACTGGAAACCCGGCTCGCCAGGGCCTCCATGCCGGTTGAAGAGCAGCGCGATCCGCACGCCATCTTCCACATGACCGACCTCGCGGGTCTCGCCAAAGCAGCACCGGCCATCGACTGGCCGCGCTTCATCAGCGCCATGGGCGCACCGCCGCTGGAGCGCCTGAACCTGGCGATGCCGGCATTCTTTGCCGCCGTGTCGCAGGAGCTGAACACCACACCCATGCCGCAGTGGCGCAATTATCTGCGCTGGCAGCTGGTGCACCGCTATGCGCCCTACCTCTCGAAAGCCTACGTCGATGAGAATTTCAAGCTGGCGCAGGCGATCAGTGGTTCCAAAGAACTGCTGCCGCGCTGGCGGCGCGTGCTCAGCACCGAGAATGGTGCACTGGGCTTTGCCGTCGGCCATGAGTTCGTGAAACATCGTCTGCCGCCCGAGGCGCGCGCTCAGGTGCTCGACATATTGCACGGTGTGCGTGCCGCCCTTAAGGAAGATCTGCAGACGCTGGCCTGGATGAGTGATGCCACGCGCGTCAAAGCCATCGACAAGCTCACGATGATCGAGGAGCGCATCGGCTATCCAGACCGTTGGCGCGACTACAGCCAACTGCACATTGATCGCGGCAGCTATGCCGCCAACGTCATGCGTGCCAATCTTTTCGACAATGCGCGCGAGCTGGCCAAGATCGGCAAGCCGGTTGATCGCAGCGAGTGGGCTTATCCGCCGCAGGTGGTCAACGCCTACTACGATCCCTCGCTCAACAGCATCAACTTCCTGGCCGGTATCCTGCAGCCGCCATTTTTTGACGCCAGCGCGCCGGCCTCTTTCAACTACGGGGCGATCGGCGCAGTGATCGGCCACGAGATTACCCATGGCTTTGATGACCAGGGCAGCCAGTTTGATGGCCACGGCAACCTGGCCAACTGGTGGGCCAAAGAAGACAGCGACAGGTTCAAAGTCGGAGTGGACTGCGTTGCCGATCAGTTCTCGGCTTACACGGTCGATGGCGATCTGCACCTCAAGGGTCACCTCGTGACCGGCGAGGCCATCGCGGATCTTGGCGGCCTGCTGCTGGCCTATCGCGCCTATCACGCCGCGCCGGCCTTCGCGAATGCGCCGACGCTTGAAGGCTACACGCCAGACCAGCAGTTTTTCCTGAGCTTCGCGCGCTTCTGGGCGCAGAGCCTGCGACCTGAGCAGGCGCGTGCCTACGCGGCTTCCGACCCGCATCCGCCGGGGCAGTATCGCGTAAACGGCACGCTCGCCAACATTCCGCAGTTTGCGCAGGCCTTTGGTGCACCTGCCGGTGCGGTGGACTCAAAACGCTGCGTGATCTGGTAACCAACATGATTCCATTAATTGTCGTTCTGGCGCTCATTGCAGTGCTGGTTGTTTATCTGGTCGGCATCTACAACAGCCTGGTCGCGTTGCGCGAGCGCCTGAAGCAGGCCTGGGCCAATATCGATGTGTTGCTCAAGCAACGCCACGATGAACTGCCCAAGCTCATCGACAGCTGCCGGCAGTACATGCAGTACGAACAGGAAACGCTGGAAAAAGTCATGCGGGCCCGCGCCGCAGTCTCGCAGGCGAGCGCCGGCGGCGATGTCGCCGCCGTGGGTGCTGCCGAGCAGCAGTTGCGCGCCGGCGTCATGCGCCTGTACGCGGTGGCGGAAAATTACCCGCAACTCAAGAGCAATGAATCCTTCCAGCAGCTGCAGTCACGCATCACCGGCCTGGAGGAGGCGATTGCCGACCGGCGCGAGCTTTACAACGAAGCGGTGCAGATCAACAACACGCGTATCGACCAGTTTCCCGATGTGCTGATCGCGCGCCGCTACGGTTTCATAGCCAAATCGCTGCTCGAGTTCACGGCTGGAGAAAAGGTGGACGTTGATGTCGGTGCACAGTTCAAGCGCTGAGGCGTCCCGATCGACGTTGTAAGCGATCCGGATTTCTGGAAAGTGGCGCTGGCGCTGGCTGCACCACTGTGCTTCTACCTCGGCTTTCGCAACTGGCGGCTCGCCCGGCTGATCGAAGACACACCCCGTTCGCGGGTGCGCTCCGCAGCGCAGGGCTACGTCGAACTTGGTGGCCGCGCGCGGCTGCCGCCGCAGGCCGCGAATCTCGCGCCACTCACCAATCGCCCCTGCGTCTGGTGGCTTTATCGCATCGAGCGCGAGGTTGCCAGCGGCAGCTCGCGCAGCTGGCGCGTCATTGAGCGCGGCGTGAGCGAAGCGCTGTTTGTCATCGAGGACGAGACCGGCAGCTGCTTCGTCAACCCGGCGGGCGCCGACGTACGCCCGGAAGAGAAAACCGTCTGGTATGGCGCACAGCCGTGGCCGGAGAGCGGCTTTGCGCAAGGCCGCACGAGCTTCGGTAACGAGCGCGAATACCGCTATACCGAACACCGTATCCAGGAATTTGA
>Ga0315270_10002095_pt1 | contig 10572 bp, 9 predicted proteins | sample C1_bottom_MG_FD_204932 | JGI IMG/M metagenome (GOLD analysis project Ga0315270, IMG submission 204932) | Sediment microbial communities from Yellowstone Lake, YNP, Wyoming, USA - C1_bottom | ecosystem: Environmental > Aquatic > Freshwater > Lake > Sediment | place: USA: Wyoming | collected... | reverse complement strand
CGCGGATCGTGCCGATCATCCCCGACGAGGCGCGCACGTTCGGCCTCGATCCGCTGTTCAAGGAGGTGGGCATCTACGCCGCCCACGGCCAGCGGTACACGCCCGTGGACTCGGAGCTGCTGCTCTCGTATCGCGAGTCGACCGACGGCCAGGTGCTCGAGGAGGGGATCAACGAGGCGGGCTCGATGGCGAGCCTGCAGGCGGCCGGAACCGCCTACGCCACCCACGGCATCTCGATGGTGCCGTTCTACATCTTCTACTCGATGTTCGGGTTCCAGCGCACCGGCGACCAGGCGTGGGCGTTCGGCGACCAGCGTGGGCGCGGGTTCATGATCGGCGCCACCGCCGGCCGGACCACGCTCGCGGGCGAGGGGCTGCAGCACGACGACGGCCACAGCCAGGTGCTCGCCTCCACGATGCCGGTCATCCGCGCCTACGACCCGGCGTTCGCGTATGAGCTCGCGGCCGTCGTCCGCGACGGCGTCACCCGCATGTTCCACGACGGCGAGGACGCCTTCTACTACGTCACCGTCTACAACGAGAACTACAGCCAGCCGGCCAAGCCCGAGGGCGCCGACGAGGGGATCATCAGGGGCCTCTACCGGTTTGCGGCGGCTCCTGCGATTGCCGGGGACGAGAAGGGCCGCGTCCGCCTGGTTGGCTCGGGCTCGATCCTGCCGCAGGTCATCGCCGCCCGCGACCTGCTCGCCGAGCGGTACGGGATCGCTGCCGAGGTCTACTCCGCCACGTCGTTCCAGCAGCTCCGTCACGAGGCGCTCGAGGTGGATCGCTGGAATAGGCTCAACCCCGACCAGCCCGCGCGCGTCCCGTATGTGGCGCAAGTGCTCGGGCGCGACGGCGGGCCGATCGTGGCGGCCACCGACTGGATCCGAACGCTGCCCGACATGGTGGCGCCGTGGATCGAGGCGCCGTACCTGACGCTCGGGACCGACGGCTTCGGGCGCAGCGACACGCGCGAGGCGCTCCGCCGCCACTTCGACGTGGACCCGGCCTCGATCGCCGCCGCGGCGATCTCCGGGCTGGCCCGCGCCGGGTCGTATGACCCCTCGGCCGCCGCTGCCGCGATCCGCGACCTTGGCCTGGACCCCGAATCGAGGGGCTCGCTCGGCTCGTAGGCTCCAGCGCCTGAGCCCCCGCGTCTCGGCCCGGCTGCATGGCCCGGCTCCCTGGCTCTGCGCCCCGGAGCGGTCGCGACTGCCCGCTGAGCGGGCAATCCGGCGCATCTGCTCGCCCAGCGGGCAGCTTGGCGCACCAAGACGCGGGAATCGCCCCGGAACGTGCCCTGCCATGCGCCAACTTGTCCCCCCACGTGGGCACACGCATCGGAGTGCCCGGTGAACGAGCACACGCCGCCGGGCGATGCACGGGGCACCTGCCGACCGGAGCGAGCGCACCCGCAGCTGCGTGAGTGAGCACCGCGCAAGCCAACGCCGCGATGGCGCCGGATGACGTGCCAGCCGCTGGCCGCAAGACAGAGTCACGCCGCACGACCCGCGAGGGGAACCGGGCCGTGCGGCGTGACGGTCGCGCCCGAGCCCCGTCACAGGCCCAGACGCTGGAGCAAGCAAGACGTACAAGGTACGGCCGCGGCGTCTGCGTTGGACCACCCGCAGGCCCGCGAGGCGTTACAGCCGCGTTGCAATCACCGGAAATCTGGGTCATCCGTGTGGTGGCTACGCAGGGGTTCCTGTCAACGACTATCAAGGTCACTTGACGATCGATCGCAAGCGGCTCTAGCATCCGGTCGTCGCGCTCCGTCCAGCAGGCACGGCCTGCCAGTCGCGTCCCCACTGGAGCACCACGTTGGACGTCGGGTCCCTCACATCCGGCCTGCTGACCGGCCTCCGCGAAGGCGTCGAGGCCGCGCTGATCATCTCGATCATCCTGTCCTACCTCGCCCGCACCGGGAATCGGCACGCGTTCGGGCGGATCTGGCTGGGGACCGGTGCCGCGATCGTCGTGAGCCTCGTGGCCGGCGTCGCGCTGTTCGTCACGGTCGGGGAGTTGCCGTCGCCGTATGAGCAGCTGTTCGAGGCGGGCGCCATGCTCGTCGCCTGCGCGGTCGTCACTTGGATGCTCTTCTGGATGCGCCGGACCTCGGCCAACATCCGCGGCGAGCTCCATGCCGCACTCGGCCGGGCGCTCACGGACGGCTCGGCGAACGGCCTCGCCCTGCTCGCGTTCGTCGCGGTGATCCGCGAAGGGCTCGAGACCGCGCTCTTCCTCGTCGGTCAGGCGGCGTCTGCCAAGAACGAGGCAATCTGGGTGCTCGTGGGGGCGTTCATCGGGCTCGCCATCGCCGCTGCGATCGGCGCGGGCATGTACCGGGGCGCCGCGCGCATCAACCTGCGGACGTTCTTCCGCTGGACCGGCATCGCGCTGATCTTCATCGCAGCGGGCCTGCTCGCCTCGGCGATCCACGAGCTCGTGGAGATCGGCTGGATCAACATCGGCACCACCGTCGTCTTCGACCTGTCGCAGATCCTCCCGCACGAGGCGATGGACGGCGCTCCCGCCGGCATCGGCCTCGTGATCGGCCAGCTCCTCCGCGCGCTCGTCGGCTACAACTCCAAGCCCGAAGTGATCATGCTCGGCGCGTGGGTGCTATACGTTGGCGTGGTCCTGCCGCTGTACCTGCGCCCCTTGGCGCCGCGTCCCGCCCCGGCTCCGGCAGCCCCGCCGTTCGAGCCTGCCGCCTAGAGGAGCCGCCCCATGGGTGATCGCAAGCGCCGTGGTGCGCTCGTCACCGTCGCCGGCGTCGGCCGCGTCGAGCGCGAGCCCGACATCGCCCGTGCCACCCTGACCGTCGAGGCCACCCGCGAGACGGCCGCCGAGGCACGAGTCATCGCCGCCGGAACCGCGGATGCCGTAATTGCTGCCGTGCGTGCTGCGGGCGTCGGGGATGGTGACCTGCGCACCGCCTCGATCGACGTGAGCCCCGCCTGGGAGAACCGCGACGGGCAGATGGTCCGGACCGGCTTCACGGTGAGCAGCCGTCTGGGTGTCGCCATCCGCGACCTCGAGACCGTCGGCCGCGTCATCGACGTCGCGCTCGAGGCGGGCGCGACCGGTCTCGACGGGGTCTCGTTCGGCCTCGCCGACACGACGTCCGCTGCCGAGGAGGCCCGCAGGCTGGCGGTCCACGACGCGAAGGCGCGCGCCACCACCATCGCCAAGGCGGCCGACGCCAAGCTGGGCGGGCTCGTGGATGTGACCGAGGGCGCGGCCGAGGGCCCGGGACCCCGCCCGCAGGCCCGCATGATGGCGGCGATGGCCGCCGACGTCCGCACGCCTGTCCTGCCGGGGCGCGTCGAGGTGTCGGTGAGCATCGTGGCGACCTGGGAGCTCGACTGACCGAGTGTCAGCCGGCGGGCACGAGCCGCTGGAGGGTCCCCTTGAGGTCGGTCAGGTAGACCTCGCCCTTCTCGTCGGTGCCGATTGAGCTCAGGGATAGGCCCGTCGCGAGCACGTTGACCGGGATCTGGTCGCCGCCTGCCGCGTCGATCGCCCAGAGCGTGCCCGAGCAGTAGTCGCCGAAGACGTACGCGCCGTCGAGCGAGGGGATGGCCGCGCCGCGATACACCACGCCGCCCACGATCGCGCAGCCCTGGTCGTGGCCGTACTCGGCGAGCGGCATCGTGACGCCCGCAGGATCGCAGCCGCTCGAGGGGTTGTAGCAGTGGCGACCCTCCCAGCGGCGCCACCCGAAGTCGAGCCCCACGGCACCGGCGGGCTCGGCGTCGACCTCCTCCCATGCGCCCTGCCCGACGTCGCCGACCCAGAGCGTGCCGGTCACCGGGTCCACGCTGTCGCGGTACGGGTTGCGCAGGCCGAAGTCGAGGATCTCGGGCCGTGCGCCCGCCGTGGCGATGAACGGGTTGTCGGCCGGGATCGTGTACTGCCGGCCGTCCGCGGGCCCCGCGAGCACGTCGATCCGCAGCATCTTGCCGAGGATCGTGGCGAGGTTCGATGCGCGGTTCTCGGGATCGCCGCCCGACCCGCCGTCGCCGAGGCCGATGAGGAGCCGGCTCGCGACGTCGAACCCGATCCAGCCGCCATTGTGGTTGGGGTACGGCTGCTTCTCGGTGAGCAGGATCCGTTCCGTGGCCGGGTCCACGGTCGAGGCGCCCGGAGTGGCGCGAAGCTCGGCGATCGTCGTGTCCCCGTCGAGGTTCGAGTAGTGGACGTACAGTCGCGGCTCGCTCGACCCGAAGCCGGGCGCGAACGCCAGTCCCAGCAGCCCGCGCTCGCCGCCGGACGCGATGCGGCTCGTGAGGTCGAGGTAGGGGGTCGGCGCAAGTTGGCCGTTGGCGACCACCCGGACCGTGCCCGCCTGCTCGAGGACGAAGAGGCGGCCGCTCCCATCGTGGGCGCTCGTGACGAAGACGGGTGCGGCGAGGCCCGTGGCGACGGGCGCGAGGCCGAGGTGCACGGCGGCGAGGTCGAGGCTGGCCGACGGCGAAGCCGATGCGACTGCGGACGCCGTCGCAGACGATCCCGGCGAGGGGAGCGCCGAGGACGGGGCCGAGCTGGCGACCGCCGAGGTCGACGCTGGCGCTCCCGCCGTCGCCGAACCCGACGGCGCCGTCACGAACGTCGCGGGAGCGTTCTGGTTGGCACATCCGCCCAGGAGGGCGAGACAGGCGACGAGGCTGGCGAGACGGTGGGCGCGAGTCGGAGTTCGCATGGCGTGCGTGTAGGGTAGCCGCATGCACGCCTTCACCCTCTCCGACGCCCTTGCCCGGCAGCACGACGCCGGTGGACCCTGGGTTGAGCTGCTCAGCGTCCCGGACCTCTCGTTCGGCCTGTATGTCCTGCCGGCCGGCGGCACCGACCCGCAGTCGCCCCACACCGAGGATGAGGTCTACGTGGTCCTCGCCGGGCGCGCCCGGTTCACTGCGGGCGGGGAGACCGTCGATTGCGGCCCCGGCGACACCCTGTTCGTCCCGGCGCTCGTCCCGCACCGGTTCCACGACATCGAAGACGAGCTGCGCGTGGTGGTCGCGTTCGGTCCAGCCGAGCACTCGCGCGCCGAGCGGGCTTCCTAGCGGCGCGCCCGGTCCACGCGCGTCGCGAAGCTCTCCGCGTGCAGGGCGCTCGTCCCGCCCTCGTCGTGGCGGAACATGACGTAGGCGTCCATGCCGTCCTCGAGGAAGGGGATCAGGCGAGCCGCCCAGGCGTCGAGCTCGGCGTCGTCGTACGCGCTGCGGCGCAGGCGCAGGTAGAGGAATGGGCCCGTGCGGCGGATGTCCGGCGGCGTCTCCTGCCCGTCCAGATCGGTCGTGCACAGGACCGCGTTCGCCGTCCGCAGCGCCGCGAACGTCTCGTCCACGTGCCAGCTGTCGTGCTGCGCCTCCACGACCAGCGGGACGGCGCTCGGCCAGCGGCCCAGCACGCCCGCGAGGCGCTCGTCGTTACGCGCGACCTCGGATGGGATCCGGAAGAGCATGGCCCCCAGGCGTGGCCCCAGCCGCGGCAGGTGCTCGGTGAGCCACGGCACGGACTCGGCCGGGTCGTTGTAGAGCGCACGGATCGAGCCTCCACGCTGGCCCTTCACGATGAACCGGAAGCCCTCCGGCACGGCGCCGGCCCATGCGTCGAGCCGCTCGGGGGTCGGGCGCGCGTAGAAGGTCCCGTTCAGCTCGCAGGCTGGGAGTCGGGAGGCGTAGTGGGCCAGACGACCCGCGGCACGCAGGCCGACGGGGTAGAAGCGGGGCGTCCAGCCCGGGTAGGCGAAGCCACTCGTGCCCGCGAGCACGCGCCCGCGGGGCCTCGGAGCGTCCGTCAGGCCTCCACGGCCGAGCTGCAGACGCTGTCCGCGCCGATCACGGCTCCGGTCATGCCATCGCTCACGCGGCCGAGCGCTCGCTCGATGACCGCCTGCTCGTCTGGCGAGACCATGTCGAGGAAGTAGCGCCGCACGCCGTCGAGGTGGGTCTTTGACGCGGCGCGCAGCCGGCTCACACCCTGGGGCGTGATCGTGGCCATCAGGCCGCGCGCATCGGTCGGGCAGGTGGAGCGCTCGACCATCCCGTCCGCGACCATGCGGTCCACGAGGCGGGTGATGCCGCTGCGCGAGAGCAGGACGCGGTCCGCGAGGGCGCTCATGCGCAGGCGCCGCTCGGGCGCGCCCACGAGCTGGAGCAGCGCGTCGTACTCGGCGAGCGAGAGCCCGTGCGCGGCCTGGAGCTCCTCGTCGAGCCGGTGGAGGAGGCGGGCGTGCGTCCCGATGAACGCGCGCCAGGCACCCAGCGACGACTCATCGACCGACGAGCGGCGTGCGGGAGCGGTCGGGGTCGCCGGGGTGGCGATCTGGGACGTCATGCCGCGTACATTACACCAAGGAATCTTTGTTGACAACGCAACTATCTAGGGGGTATGGTTGCTTCGTCAAGCAACAAGCGGCACCGAGCCGCACAGGAGACCCCGCGACCATGGCGACCAGCGCATTCAATCTCGACAAGACCCACACCGATGTCAGCTTCTCCGTGAAGCACATGATGGTGACCAACGTCCGCGGCAAGTTCAACGCGGTCGACGGCGTGGTCAACATCGACCCGGAGAACCCCACCGCGTCCTTCGGCTCGTTCAGCGTCGAGACCGCGTCGATCGACACGGGCGTCGACCAACGCGACGGCCACCTCCGCTCGGCCGACTTCTTCGACGCCGAGGCCAACCCGACCTTCACCTTCACCTCGACCGCCGTCGTGGCCAAGGGCGGCGACGACTACAAGGTCACCGGCGACATGACGATCAAGGGCGTGACCCATCCCGTCACGTTCGACGTCGAGTTCCTGGGCTTCTACGCCTCGATGGCGGGCGCTCGCCGCGCCGGCTTCCACGCCACCACCAAGATCAACCGCGACGAGTTCGGCCTCAACTGGAACGTCGCCCTCGAGACCGGCGGCTGGCTCGTCGGCAAGGACATCAAGATCGAGATCGACCTCGCCGTCGAGGAGGCCGCTCCGGTCGCCGAGGTCGCCGCGTCGGCCTGACCTCTCCCGGTTCCGGCGGCGGGCTCGTAACGGCCCGCTGCGAACATCGCGTCCCAGACGCCCCGTCACCCCCCGGTGGTGGGGCGTTTCGATTCGCCGTGGGAACACGCTGCCGGATCGCTGACCGTTGGGGTCCGCCCGCTGGGTCGCCTCGCCCCTCGTCGGCGCTCGGCCCGCCGGACTGACCCGCTCAACGGGCGCTCCGACAGCCGGGCCGGCATCCCAACCCCGCTCAACGGGTCACATGGCGCCTGCGGCCACGCTGGACGCGCCAATCGCGCCGCTGGGCGGGCAAGCGTGCGCAGCCGGCCGTCCGAGCGCCCGCCTGGCGGGTGTCGGCTCGGCGTGGGGGACGGGAGCCGAGCCCGCCGCGCCGACGCGATCACGACGTCAGGCGGGATCGATCCGATAGACCGTTCCGCCAAGGTCGACCACGTACAGCTCGCCCGCCGTGTCCTGGCCGAACGCGCTGACCATCCGGCCGGAGCCCGTCCCGAACAGCGTCACGGGCGTCGGCTTCGAGGTCGCCGTGTTCGGCACAGCTAGCACCTCGCCCGAGCAGTAGTCGCCGAACACGTACCAGCCCCGCAGCGACGCGATTGCGGTCCCGCGGTAGACGTAGCCGCCGGTGATCGCGCAGCGGCCGTTGGTGCTGTGCGAGTACTCGAGCAGCGGCAGGCGCTTGCCGCTCGTGCTGCACCCCGACGCCGGCAGGTAGCAGTGGAACCCCTCCATCACGTGCCAGCCCCAGTTGTAGCCGCGCCCGGCGCCGGTGGTGGTCTTGACCGCCCGGTCGACCTCCTCGTAGCGGTTCTGGCCCACGTCGCCGATCCACAGGTTCCCGGTCGCCTTGTCGAACGACCATCGCCACGGGTTGCGCAGGCCCCGCTGCCAGATCTCGTCGAGGCCGGTCTTGCCGACGTAGGGGTTCGTGGACGGGATGCGGTACTGCTTCGTCCCGCTCGTGCCGTTGATGTCGATGCGCAGCATCTTGCCGAGCAGCGTGCTCACGCTCTGCGCCCGGTTGCCCGGGTCGCCGCCGGAGCCGCCGTCGCCCATGCCGATGTAGAGGTAGCCGTCGGGGCCGAAGGCGATGTTCCCGCCGTTATGGTTGGCGTACGGCTGCGTGACCCGCAGGATCGTGCGGCCCGAGCCCGACTGGACCGCGTTCTTGTTGGTCGAGGACGCCTTGTACTCGCGGATCACGGTGTTCCCGCTGACGTCGGTGTAGTCCACGTAGAACTTGCGGTTGGTCTTGTAGGCGGGGTGGAACGCGAGACCCAGGAGCCCCTGCTCGGACCCGGTGGACACGGACTTGGTGAGGTTGAGGAACGATGCGCTCAGGAGCGTGCCGCCGGACACGATCCGGATGGTGCCCCTCTTCTCCACGATGAACAGGCGCTTGGTGCCGTCGTTGGGCGAGGTTACGAGCACGGGGTGCGACAGGCCCGACGCGACCACGGTGAGCTTGACCGCAGCAGCGCCCGGAGCGGCCGGCGTGACGACCGGGACCGGCGATGCCCCGTTGGCGGACGTCGTGACCGCCGCCGCGGTTGCACCCGGGACGAGCCCGGCGAGGAGGACGGACGTCGCAAGCCCGGCAAGGCCGGTGCGGAGGCGGGAGGGGATCGAGGGGAGGGACATCGCCTGACCTGCGCTGCGGTGAAGGCGGGCGGCCAGCGGCCCGCCGAAGACCGAATCCTGCCTCCAACTGGCACGACCTGTCGACCCGTACCCTCGGGACCCCGGTATCCTGCCCGCCATGCCGACGACCGATCGCGCCTACGGCGCCCAGTCCATGACTGCGCCGCTGCGCGAGGTCCTCGTCAAATCGCCGGGCCCTGCCTTCGGCCGCGCCTTCGACGATCCCGCCGTCGGGTTCCTGCGCCCGGTGGACCTCGAGGGCGCCCGCCGCGAGCACGACGGCCTGGTGACCGCGCTCGAGGGCCTGGGCGCGCGGGTCCACGAGCTCGGCGCCGAGACCGACGACCCGGATCTGGTCTACGTCTTCGACCCGATGGTGATCGCGGACGGCGGCGCCATCCCGCTCGCGCCCGGCAAGCCCAACCGACGCGGCGAGCCCGCGGTGCTCGAAGCGTGGACCAGCGCCCACGGCATCCCCACGCTCGGGCGGATCACCGGGCGCGGCACGGTCGAGGGCGGCGACACGCTCTGGCTGCGCCCGGACCTGCTGTGCATCGGCCGGACGCTGCGCACCAACCATGAGGGGGCGCGGCAGCTGGGCGCGATCGCCGGCGGCGACGTGCGGATCTTCGACGTGCCGTACTGGAAGGGCGCGGCCGAGCTCGTCCACCTGCTCTCGGTGATCTCGCCCCTGGCAGACGACGCGGCGGTCGTGTTCCTGCCGCTGCTGCCGGCCGGGCTGTACGAGCTGCTCTGCGATCTCGGCATCCGGATGATCGAGGTGCCCGAGGAGGAGTACCCGACCCTGGGCTGCAACGTGCTCGCGGTCCGGCCGGGCGTGGTCGTCGTGGCGGATGGCAACCCGGTCACGCGCCGGCGCATGGAGGCCGCGGGGGTCGAGGTGCACGCGATCCCGTTGCGCGAGGTGGGCGAGAACGGCTCGGGCGGCGTCACCTGCCTCACCCGGCCGGTGCTGCGCGGGTAGCGGAGATGGCTGAGCACGGTCTGTCCGAGGCCGCTCGCGCGGCGGCCGACGCGCTTGATGCTGGGCAGCTCGCTGCGGACCTCGCGGTGCTGGTGCAGATGCCCAGCGTCACCGGCGACGAGGACGCGATCGCTGCGGTCCTCGCGGATTGGCTCGAGACGCTCGGCATGGCCGTCGAGGTCTTCACGCCCAACCCGGTGGACATCCGCGATGACCCCGCCTGGCCGGGCGAAGAGGTGCCGCGCGCATCGCTGTCGGTCGTGCTCGGGCGGGTGGGCCGTCCCGGCGGGCGGCGGCTCGTGCTCTCGGGCCATACCGATGTCGTGCCGGCCGGGGACCCGGCCACGTGGACGCTCGATCCGTTCTCGGGCGCGGTGGTCGGCGGCGAGCTGTACGGTCGTGGGTCGTGTGACATGAAGGGCGGCGTGGCGTCGATCCTCGGCGCGGTTCGCGCGCTGCGTGACACGGGCGCGCTCGAGCATCTCGACGGCGAGCTGATCGTCGCGCTCGTCCCGTCCGAGGAGGACGGCGGTCAGGGCACGCTCGCCGCGATCCGCGCCGGCGCCACGGGCGACATGGCGATCATCACGGAGCCCACGCAGCTCGAACTCGTCGTCGCGCACGCGGGGGCCATCACGTTCCAGCTCACCGTGCCGGGTCGAGCGGCGCACGCCAGCCGGCGTACCGAGGGCGTGTCCGCGTTGGCCAACCTGGCGACGCTCATCACCGCGCTCGAGGCGGACGAGACGCGCCGCAACGAGGCTGAGACCGAGCCGCTCATGACCGCGCTCGGCATGCCCTACCCGACGATGATCGGCAAGGTCGTTGGCGGCGAGTGGGCGAGCACCGTGATGGACCGCGTCGTCGCGGACGGGCGGTACGGCGTGCGTCTGGGCCAGACCGACGAGGAGGCCGCGGACGAGCTGC
>Ga0315270_10002093_pt1 | contig 10574 bp, 7 predicted proteins | sample C1_bottom_MG_FD_204932 | JGI IMG/M metagenome (GOLD analysis project Ga0315270, IMG submission 204932) | Sediment microbial communities from Yellowstone Lake, YNP, Wyoming, USA - C1_bottom | ecosystem: Environmental > Aquatic > Freshwater > Lake > Sediment | place: USA: Wyoming | collected... | reverse complement strand
GAGGTCTCGCTGTGGCTGGCGCCGTGGCGCTGCTGCCGCCTCCGCCCGTTCCTGTGGTCCCCACGGCGACGCCTATGGTGATCGCCACGCCCTCGCCTTTCCCCTCGCCCTCGCCGTCCGTCGCGCCGTCGGCTTCGGTGGCGCCCTCGGCCCCGCCGGCGTCGATCCGGCCGTCTCCGACCCCCCGCCCATCGCCCCGGCCGTCCGCGACCCCCCGCCCGACAGCCCGACCGACAGCCCGACCGACGGCCCGCCCGACGGCGACCCCCCGGCCATCCGCGACCCCCCGCCCGTCCGCGTCGGCAAGCCAGTCGGCATCGGCGAGCGCGTCAGCGCCCAGCTCCGGCGGCTAGGGCGCGGATCCTCCCGTCACGAGCAGGATCCCCTCCCGCAGGAGCCCCAGCGCGAACAGCGCGAGGAGCACCGCGAGCACGCGCATGACGATCCGGTACCCGCGCCCCGACACGAACCCGCGCGCCCGCGACGTTGCCACGGCCACGATCACCTTTGACCCGACGAGCCCGCCGTAGAATCCGACGAGGAACCCGCCCCCGCCCGCAGCGCCATCCCGCGCGACGGCTGCGAGCAAGGTCGGCGCCCCCACCGCGAGCCAGAACAGGTATGGGTGCGGGCTCAGGAAGTTGACGATCACGCCCTGGGTCCACGAGCGCGGCGCCGTCGCCACCAGCCCGTCCTCGGCGAGCTCGGTGCGCCAGGTGTCCCACGCGAGGTACGCCACGAACGCCGCACCGGCGACGGCGATGATCGCGGGCAGGGGACCGGCCGTCGGCGCTGCGCCCACGAGCAGCACCGCGCCGACCACGATCGGCAGGTCGGTGATCAGCGGCGCCAGCGCCACGCGCACGCCAGCTCCCGCGCCGAAGCGCAGGGTCTGCGACAGCACGAGTGCGAGCAGGGGCCCTGGCGACATCCCTGCGGACACGCCGAGCAGCAGCCCGAGACCCAGTGCCTCGATCATCTAGCGCGGGCCGTGCGGCACCGGAACGTGCGCCTAGTGGATGACGGCCTTCGCGGCGGTCGAGACGAGGTCGAGCAGCAGGCCCGGGAAGAGGCCGAGCACGATCGTGAGGACCGTCGTCACGGCTAGCCCGCCCCACACCAGGCGGCCGTGCGAATTGGCCGCGATCTCGCCGTCGGGCTCGCGCATGAACATGTAGACCACGACCCGCAGGTAGTAGAACGCCGCCGCGGCCGCGTTCATGACCGCGAGGATGGCGAGCACGTTCAACCACGGGTTCGCTGTCCCGGCCTGGACGGCTGCCGTGATGATGTACAGCTTCCCGAAGAAGCCGGCCGTCGGCGGGATGCCCGTCAGGCTCAGCAGGAACAGGAACATCAGCCAGGCCAGCGCAGGCTCCCGGCGGACGAGCCCGGCAAAGGTCGAGAGGTTGCTCGTGATGCCCGTCTTGCGCTGGAGGGCCGCGATCACCGCGAACGCGCCCAGGTTCATGAACGCGTAGGCGGCCCCGTAGAAGAGCAGCCCCTCGAGACCGCGCATCTGGCCGGCGGCGAACGCCGCGAAGCCCACCAGCATGTAGCCGGTGTGCGCGATGGACGAGTACGCCAGCATGCGCTTGACGTTGTCCTGGGTCAGGGCGACCAGGTTGCCGAGCGTCATGGTGAGCGCGGCGAGCACGATGATCACGATGTTCCACTGCGGGGCCATCGGCAGCAGCGCGCCGGCGAAGAGCCGGATGATCAGGGCGAAGGCGCCGACCTTGGGGCCGACCGAGAGGTACCCGGTGACCGGCGTCGGCGAGCCCTGGTACGCGTCCGGCGTCCAGTAGTGGAACGGGACGGCGGCGATCTTGAACGCGACGCCCGTCGTCAGGAACGCGAGGCCGAGGCCGAGGGCAGGGCTGAACGGCGCGGTTCCGTCGACGACCTGTTTGAGGTTGCCGTAGATGGCGTCGATCCGCGTGGACCCGGTCATGCCGAACAGGAACGCGATGCCGAACAGGAAGATCGCGGAGCTGAACGAGCCGAGGAGGAAGTACTTGATCGCGCCCTCGGTCGAGAAGCCGTCGGTCTTGTGGTACCCGGCGAGCAGGTAGCCCGGGAGGACCATCAGCTCGAGGCCGAGGAACAGGACGATGAGGTCGGCGGAGCCCGCGATGAGCATCGCGCCCGACATCGCGAACAGCAGCACCGAGGCGAACTCGGCGACCGGCAGCCCGCGCTCGCCCAGGTAGTCCGGTGCGAACGCCATGGTCAGCGCAGAGATGGCGATGAACAGCAGGTCGAGGAACGTGGTGAGCGCGTCAACCTTGTAGGACCCGTTGAACGCGGTCGAGCCCGCCTGGCCCACGAGGACGGTGAGCAGGGCCACGACGGCGAGCCCGGCGAACGTGGTCGCGAGCGCGGCGGTCTTGCGGCCCGGCCACGCGAAGTCCACGAGGATCACCGCCCCCGCCACGAGGATCGCGGCGATGAACGGCGCCATGGCGGTGACGTCAGAGAAGTTCACGGTCGCCCTCCTACCGCAGCAGCCCGAGGGCGATGGGGGCGGCCTGTTGGACCGCCGCGAGCGTAGCGTTGACCGAGCCCGAGATCACCTCGAGGATCAGGCCCGGGAAGAGGCCGAACACCACCACGAGCACGCCGAGCGGCACGAGCGTCATCGCTTCGATGGGCTTCATGTCCACCAGGTGGTCGCCGAGCCCTTTGAGGAACTCGGACAGCTCGCCGAAGGCCACCCGCTGGAACATCCAGAGCAGGTAGCCCGCGGCGAGGATCATCACGAAGGTGGCCACGACAGCCGCCGCGGGGATGGCCGCGAACGTGCCCAGCAGCGTCAGGAACTCGCCCACGAACCCGGACAGGCCCGGCAGGCCGACCGAGGCGAAGACGAAGAACCCGAAGGCCGCCGCGTACACGGGCGTCGCGCTGCCCAGGCCGCCCATCTTGGCGATCGTGCGGTCGTGGGTGCGCTCGTAGATGACGCCCACGAGGAGGAACAGGGCGCCGGTGATGAGCCCGTGGTTGACCATCTGGAGGATCGCGCCCTGCAGCGCCTGCTGGTTGAACGCGAAGATGCCCAGGGTCACGAAGCCCATGTGGCTGACCGAGGAGTACGCGACCAGCTTCTTGAGGTCCGGCTGGACGAGCGCCACGATCGCGCCGTAGATGATGCCGATGAGCGAGAGGACGATGATCAGCGGGGCCCACCAGTGGGCGGCCTCGGGGAAGAGCGGTAGGGCGAAGCGGATGAAGCCGTAGCCGCCGAGCTTGAGCAGCACGCCGGCGAGGATCACCGAGCCCGCCGTGGGCGCCTCGACGTGGGCGTCGGGCAGCCACGTGTGGAACGGGAACATCGGCACCTTGATCGCGAAGGCGAGCGCGAAGGCGCCGAACGCGAGGATCCCGAACGTGCCGTTGAGATGGCCCGCACCGGCGAAGGCGATCAGGGTCTGGAGGTCGAACGCGTTCGTCCACGAGCCGCCCTGCGACGAGGCGAACGTGTACGCGGTCGCCAGGATCGCGACCAGCATCAGCAGCGAGCCGACGAGGGTGTACAGGACGAACTTGATCGTCGCGTAGATCCGGTTCTTGCCGCCCCAGATGCCGATGATCAGGTACATCGGGACGAGGACGACTTCCCAGAAGATGTAGAAGAGGAACAGGTCCTGGGCCACGAAGACGCCGGTCATGCCGACCTCGAGGATCAGGAACGAGATCATGTACTCCTTCACCCGGTTCTGGATCGGGAGGAAGGAGGCCAGGATGCTGATCGCGGACAGCGTGGTCGTGAGCACGACCAGCACGAGCGAGAGCCCGTCGGCGCCGACCTTGTAGTTGATGCCGAACGCCGGGATCCAGCTCGCCGATTCGCCGAACTGGGTGCCGGGGGTCGTGGTCACGAACTGGGTCAGCATCACCAGCGACACGACCCACGTCGCGACCGCGAACCCGAAGGCGACGTAGCGCGCCTGGTTGGGCTGCGAGCTCTTGGTGAGCGCGACGACGAGCGCGCCGACGAGCGGCAGGAACGTGACGATGGAGAGGAGCGGCAGCCCGCTGGTGGTCATCGGGGCTGCCCCACGATCAGGAGGAAGGAGCCCGCCATCACGATCAGGCCGATCGCGATGCCGAGGGCGTAGTTCTGGACGCGGCCCGTCTGGATCCCGCGGAGCCCGCCGCCGGCGTCCTTGACCACCGTGCCGACGCCGTTGACCGTCCCGTCGACGATGGTCCGGTCGAACCACCAGAGGAACGCGGCAACGCGGCCGCCGATGCGGATGAACAGCAGGTCGTTGAGCTCGTCGAACCACCACTTGTTGAGCGAGGCGCGGTAGAGGAACCGCGTGGCCCCGTTGGTGGACGAGATGGCGTCGACCTTGTCCTGCTTGACCTTGCGCGAGCCGACCCCGAAGAGGTACAGCGCGCTCAGGAGGCCGGCGAGGGCCGCGGCCACGCTGATCACGATCAGCACCGCGTCCACCGGCAGGCCGAACAGGGACTCGGTCGGCGTGCGGGCGAGGATCTCCTCCGACTCCGCGAAGATCGGCTTGAGCCAGCCCACGAGGAGCCCATTGCCGAGCGGCAGGCCAACGAGCAGGCCCAGGAGGATCGAGGGGATCGAGAGCAGGATCAGCGGGAGCGTCATCTGCCAGGCGGACTCGTGGACATGGGGTGCCACGGCCGGGTCCACGCGGGACTCGCCGTAGAACGTCTTGCCCATCAGGCGCCACATGTAGAACGCGGTCATCACGGCCACGACGACGCCGATGATCCAGACCCAGTAGAAGCCGCTCTTGAACGCCTCGCCGAGGATCTCGTCCTTGGAGAAGAAGCCGGCGAGCGGCGGGATGCCCGCGATCGCGATCGTGCCGATGAGCATCGTCGCGTGCGTGATCGGGATCTTGCGCCACAGGCCGCCCATGCGGTTCATGTCCTGCTCGCCGTCCACCGAGTGGATGACGGAGCCCGAGCCGAGGAACAGCAGGCCCTTGAAGAAGCCGTGGCTCATCAGGTGGAAGATCGCCGCGCCGTACGCGCCAACGCCGAGGGCCGCGAACATGTAGCCCAGCTGCGAGAGCGTCGAGAATGCGAGCACGCGCTTGATGTCCGTTTGCGTGAAGGCGATCGACGCCGCGAGGATCGCGGTGAAGATGCCGATGCCGGCGACGACGACCATCGCGTCCTGCGCGGACGAGAACAGCGGGTTGGCGCGGGCGACGAGGTACACGCCCGCGTTGACCATCGTGGCCGCGTGGATGAGGGCGGACACCGGCGTCGGGCCCTCCATCGCGTCCGGCAGCCAGACGTGGAGCGGGAACTGGGCGCTCTTGCCCATGGCGCCGCAGAAGACCAGCAGCGCGACGACCGTGAGCGGGATCGTGTTGTGCACGCCATGCTCGACGAGCAGCCGGAGCGACTCGGCGATGTTCAGCGTCCCGGTGTTCACGAAGATCGCCATGATCCCGAGCGCGAACCCGACGTCGCCGACGCGGTTGACGATGAACGCCTTCTTGGCGGCGAGGGCCGCGGAGCGCTTGTGGTACCAGAAGCCGATGAGCGAGTAGCTCGACAGGCCCACGAGCTCCCAGCCGCCGAACACGAGCAGCCAGTTGTTCGCCAGGACTAGGATGAGCATCGAGAACATGAACAGGTTCAGGTACGCGAAGAAGCGCCAGGTCGCCTTGTCGTGCGCCATGTACCCGATCGAGTAGATGTGCACGAGCATGCCGATCGTGGTCACCACGATCAGGAGGCAGGCCGTCAGCGCGTCGACGTGGAAGCCCATCTCGACCGTGAGCTTGCCGGCGGGGATCCAGGTCCAGAGGTGGACGTCGAGGCCCTTCTCGCCGAACGGCTCGGCATGGCCGAGGGCGGGCACCACGACGATCATCGCGATCACCCAGACGGCCACGATGAGCCCCACCGGGACGATCTCCGCCGCGGTGCGCCCGAACTTGAGCTGGAGTCGGCGCCCGAACAGGGCGGTGAACGCGAAGCCGAGGATCGGCAGCAGCGGGATGAGCGGGATCAGCATGTCGTACGGCATCGTCGGGCCCTACCGCTTCATCGCGTCGTACTCGTCGACGAGCGGCGTCTTCTTGTTCCGGTAGATCGCGATGACGATCGCGAGGCCCACCGTCGCCTCAGCCGCTGCCGCCGCCATCACGATGAGCGCGATGGTGCTCGCCTGGGCCGCGTGATGCGCGTCCGCGCTGTACACGAAGGCGCCGAAGGCGATGAACGCGAGGTTGACGGCGTTGAGCATCAGCTCGATCGACATCAGCATGGCGATCGCATTGCGGCGGGCCAGGAAGCCGAAGGTGCCGATGGCGAACAGGATCCCCGCGAGGATCAGGTACGCGTTGAGGTTCTGGGAGATCAGGTTGAGCGCGCTCAGCATCAGTCGGTCTCCCCGCGCTCACGCTTGGCGAGGAACACGCCGCCGACCACCGCGGCCAGCAGGAGGACGCTCACGACCTCGAACGGGAGGGTGTAGTCGCGGAACAGCGCCTTCGCGATCTCCGTGGCCGCGGCGACCTGCGTCGTGACCTGCTGGGGCCAGTTCGTGGAGACCACGACGAGGCCGATCAGCACCGCAAGGATGACCGAGGCGATCGCGGCGGGCACGACCTGCGTCTGGAAGACGAGGGCCCGAGGCGGCGCTTTGCTCTGGGTCAGCATGATCGCGAACAGCACGAGCACGCTGATCGCGCCGATGTAGACGAGCACCTCCGCCGCGGCCACGACGGGCGTGCCGGCGATCACGTAGATGCCCGCCAGCGCGGCGAAGCAGATGATCATCGCCAGACCGCTGCGGATGATGTCCTTCTGCAGCACCACGGCGAGCGCCGCGATCACCATGACCGTGCCGAGCATCATGAACAGCAGGTCGTTCCACCCGAACCCCAGGAACGGGATCGTTTCAGGCAGCGTCACACGTCCCTCTCAGCGCTGTCCCGACAGAGACGCCGGCAGGACGGGCAGGCGTCGGGACTCGTCGATGAGACGGCCCTCGGCCCTGGCCCGCTCGGCCCAGTCGCGCTCGCGGCGGATGTAGCTCATCTCCGTCTCGCGCTCGATCGAGGCCAGCGCCAGGAGGTCCAACATCGGCTCCTGGCGGGACGTGTGGCTGAGCTCGAACTGGTCGCTGTCGCGGACGGCGTCGTAGGGGCAGGCGTCGACGCAGATGCCGCACAGGATGCAGCGGCTCTCGTCGACCTCGTACTTCTGGAGGACGCGCGGCTTGGGCATGAGCGCGCCCGTCGGGCACGTCTCGGCGCACCGGCCGCAGGACACGCACGGCGTGTCGTTGAGGCTCATGTCGAGCGGCGTCGTCACCAGGGCGTCGAAGCCGGTCCGCATGAAGTCGTAGCAGGCGGCGCCCACGACCTCGGCGCACACGTTGGCGCACCGGCCGCAGTCGATGCACCGAGCGGGCTCGCGGAGGATGAACGCGTGGCTGTCGTCCCGGACGTAGTCGTGGTTGACGCCCGTGAACCGGTTCTCGGTCAGGGAGCGGTAGCCCGCTCCCTGGTGGTAGCCCTTCTCGAGCGTCCGCAGGGTGGTGCCGTACTCGATGCCCAGCCGGCGCAGGTCGCAGAAACCGATCGCCTCGCAGGTGCACTGGAGGCAGCGGGTTGACTCGGCGACCGCCTCGTCGCGGGTGTACGGGATCTCGTACTCGATGTAGCTGTGCTTGGCTTCCTCGAGCTCGAGGGCCTTGAGGCGCAGGCGCGGCTCCTTGACCTCACCGGTGAACGGCACGATCGAGAGGAACTCGGGCTGCGGCTCCGCAAGCTGCTGGCGGGTCTTGATCGACGCGAGGTCCATGCCCCGCAGGAAGGCGTCCACCGCGTACGAGGCGCGGCGGCCCTCGGCGATCGCGGCGACGACCGTGGCGGCGCCGGTGCGGACGTCGCCGGCGGCGAACACGCCCGGGCGGTCGGTGGCGAACGTCACGGCGTCTGCCTTGAGCCTGCGCTGCTTGTTCGCGGTCACGCCGTCGTTGCCGGCGCCGAACCAGCGCAGGTCCGGGCCCTGGCCGATGGCGAGGAGCACGCGGTCGCAGGGGATCGTGAACTCGGTGCCGGGGGCGGGCTCCGGGCGTCGGCGGCCGGAGGCGTCGGGTGCGCCGAGCGCCATGCGGATGAACTCGATGCCCTCGACCTTGCCGTCCGCGCCCTTGATGACGCGCGTCGGGCCGGCCTGGAAGATCGTGGTGACGCCTTCCTCGATGGCCTCGTGGACCTCGGAGGAGGCGGGCATGTCCTTCATGTCGCGCCGGTAGACCAGCGTGACCTCGGCGCTGCCCTGGCGGATCGAGGTGCGCGAGGCGTCCATCGCGGAGAAGCCGCCGCCCACGACGACGACGCGACTGCCCTTGTGGCCCGGGTACTCGAGGCCGAGCGTGGCGGTCCGCAGGTAGTCGAGAGCGTCGATCACCCCGTCGGCGTCCTCGTCGGGGATGCCCAGCTTGTTGGTGTCGTAACAGCCGATCGTGAGCAGGACCGCGTCGTAGCCCTGGTGCTGGAGGTCGTCGAGCGTGAAGTCCTTGCCCAGCTCCTGGTTGCAGACCAACTTGCCGCCGAGCAGCTCGACCGAGCGGTACTCGGCCTCGAGGACCTCGACCTTGGGCAGGCGGTACTGCGGGATGCCGTAGCGGAGCATGCCGCCGGGCGCCGCGTCGCGCTCAAGGACGGTGACGTCGTGGCCGGCGAGCAGCAGGTAGTACGCGGCGGACATGCCGGCCGGGCCGGAGCCGATGACGGCGATGCGGCGCCCGGTCGCGGCCTGCTTCTCGAACGGGATCGGGGGCTCGACGCCCTCGTCCGCCAGCGCGCGCAGGACCTGGTCGCCCGCGTACCGGTGGCTGTCGCGGATCGCGATCGCCTCGTCCACCTCGTCGCGGCGGCAGTGCTCCTCGCACGGGGCGGGGCAGACGCGCCCGAGGATGCTGGGGAACGGGATCGTGCGCTTGAAGATCCGCGCCGACTCGCGCCAGTTCGCCTCGGCGTTCGCTTTGAGGAAGCCCGGGATGTCGATGTGGCTCGGGCACTTGTTCTGGCACGGCGGGAGGCAGTACGCGTTGTGGTCCGAGAAGATCAGCTCGAGGTTGGTCTTGCGCAGGCGGCGCAGCTCGTCGGTCTGCGTCTGGACCTTCATCCCGGCCTCGGCCATGCGCGAGCACGAGATGGGCGGGTTCTCCTCGCCCTCGACCTCGACGACGCACATGCGGCAGGCGCCGAAGCCCGGCAGCTTGGGCTCGTAGCAGAGGGTCGGGATCTCGATGCCGTTGTCGCGGCAGACCTCGAGCAGCGTCTGGCCCTCGAAGCCCTCGATGAGCTGGCCGTCCACCTCGAGGCGAATGGGCGGCGTGCTCTGCGGGCGCTGCGGCGACTGGGTGGTGATCAGCTTCTCCGCGAGCGAATCGTCGCGGGGCGTGATGGTGTCGAGCTTGGCAGGCTGGTCGGGCCGGACCTCGCGGTTCCGGATCGGGGCCTCGTCGGCGGGACGGATCGCGAGGTCGGTCATGCGCTGGCTCCCCGGGACGCCGCGCCCCCGGCCACCGCGATCGGCGTGCAGACGCCGGCGGGACAGGTGGAGCGGAGCAGGTGGTCGTCGAGCTCGGATCGGAAGTAACGGAGGACGGTGGCGAGGGCGTAGGTGGCGGTGCGCTCGTGGTCGCACAGCGCGCTGGCGGAAACGTCGTGGGCCAGGTCAGCGGCGAGCTGGGCGTCGCCCGCGCGCGGGGTGCCGGCGGCCGCCCGGTCGCCGATCTCGGACAGGCGCCGCAGGCCGATCCGGCAGGGGATCGACTTGCCGCACGCCTGGTCGGCGGAGAAGCGGGTCAGCAGGCGCGCGAGGTCCACGATGCAGGCGCGCTCGTCGGCGATGACGATCGAGCCCGAGCCGACGTGGGCGCCCGCCTCACGGAGGGCCGCGTACGTGTACGGGGTGGCGAGCGCGTCCGTCGGCAGGAAGCCGCCGGTGGGGCCGCCGACGAGGATCGCCTTCATGCCCCGGCTGCCGGAGCCGCCGATGAGCGCCGTGATCTCGCCGAGGGGCGTCCCGAGCGGGACCTCGGCGATGCCCGCGCCACCCGGACCGCGCAGCTGCACGAGCGCGGTCCCCGGGGCGTCCGTGGCGCCGATGGCCGCGAACTTCGCGGCCCCGTTGACGAGGATCCACGGCACGGCCGCGAGCGTGGCGACGTTGTTCACGACCGTCGGGCGGTCGAAGAGGCCGCGCTCCGTGGGGTACGGCGGGCGCTGGTCGGGCGCCGCGCGCTTCCCCTCGAGCGCCTTGAGCAGGACGGTCTCCTCACCCAGCATGTACGAGCCCTGGAGCCCGCGGACGGTCACCGTCACGCTGCGTCCGGAGCCCGCGACATCCTGGCCCAGGAAGCCCGCAGCCTCGGCCTCGGCGACCGCGCCCTCGAGCTTGGCCACGAGGCCAGCGTCATCGCCGCGCACCGCGAGGATCGCCTCGGTCGCGCCGACCGCGAACCCGGCGATCGCGAGGCCCTCGATGACGGACCACGGGTCGGCGGCCAGGAGCGCCGCGTCGATCTGGGTGGCGGGATCGGCGCCATA
>Ga0315270_10002092_pt1 | contig 10575 bp, 13 predicted proteins | sample C1_bottom_MG_FD_204932 | JGI IMG/M metagenome (GOLD analysis project Ga0315270, IMG submission 204932) | Sediment microbial communities from Yellowstone Lake, YNP, Wyoming, USA - C1_bottom | ecosystem: Environmental > Aquatic > Freshwater > Lake > Sediment | place: USA: Wyoming | collected... | reverse complement strand
GAGGGGGCTGAAGATGCTGGGATTCGTAGTCGCGACGGTGGCGGGCATCGTCGTCGGAACAATCAACGGCATGGCTGGTGGCGCCTCAATGATCTCCTATCCAGTCATGCTTGCACTGGGCCTTCATCCACTTGATGCGTCGATCACGAATGCCATTGGAACGACCAGCGCAAACTTTGTCGCCATACGCACGGGGCAGAACAAGATTTGGGATCTGATCAAATCCTATAAATTCTTGATCGCAATCTCAGTGACAGGTTCCTTAATCGGAGCTTTGCTTCTTCTTTCGTTTCCGCCTCGCGTTTTCGAGCACATCGTTCCATTCCTTGTTTTAGGTGCAACACTCACACTCCTTCTTCCCATTAAACCTGCAGTTGGCAGGCGAAATGAGACCCTCGAAGCAGTTGGCATTGCAGCAAGCGGCCTCTACTGCGGATATTTCGGACCGGGACAAGGCGTCATGGTCATCGCCTCCCTTTCACGTAACCCGAAAAAACCCGACGTTATGAACGCGGCCAAGAACATCATCGTCGGTATTCCTAGCATCGCCTCCAATATCGTCTATCTCTTCAGTGGGAGAGTACATTGGGTGCTCGCTTTCGCCCTCTTCCTCGGCTCCAGTATCGGAGGAGGCCTTGGCGGAAGGTGGGCTTCGAAAATGTCACCCAACTTCTATCGTGGATTAGTGATGGCCGTTGGCGTCGGCGCGTCTATCTATTTGTTCAAACGGTACTTCTTCTAACCAGAGCCCCCCGTCAGGATTGAACTGACGACCTTCCGCTTACAAGGCGGATGCTCTACCACTGAGCTAGGGAGGCGTTTCTTACCTGCGCATTATGTCAGCGAAGAAGAAATTGAAGAAATTCTAGGGGCGGAGCAGTTGTGAGACCGTGACTGGAGTGAGTTTTCGGTCATGCAAGGCTTGGATCAGCAGAGGTAGGGCGGTCACGGTATGGGCGTGGCCAAAGTGCATCCCGATAATGCTCCCGTTTTGAACGCTCTTCATGCAGGTAGCCACAATGGCCTTGGCAGAAGGGTTCTGATAATCCAGAGAATCAACGTCGTAAATCAAACAGTTGGCATAGCCAGATGCTCCAGCTGCCGCACGGATAATTGAATTGGATTTCAATGTTCCTGATGGGCGAAACCACTTACCTGGTGTGCCCACAGCTTTTGTAACAGCCGCCTTGCCCTTTGCAACTTCAACCTTTGCTTCCTTCAATGTCAGCAACGTCATCGTCTTATGACTGTAGGTGTGATTGCCCAATTCATGGCCTGCATCAACAATCTCGTGGCCCATTGTCGGATTGGCATTCAACCAAACTCCCACGGCCATCACAGTGATCGGCGTAGAGGTTTTCTTGGCTATCGCCAAAATTTTGCGCGCGATTACAAGGTCGCCTGCACCGTGGAACGTAATTGCAACTTCGGCACGATTGCGTGGGCCGTGAAAAATATCGGCGCCTGCAGATGCGGCGCTAGCAGAATTCGGAAATAACAATCCGCTCATGCCAACAAGAGCTGCACTACCGCCGAGTTGGAGCGCCCGACGACGACTTAATTCGCCATGGAAATGATCATCACACATAGCGGCGAGCCTACCAAGGCCGACTGAGAATTTACTTTGAGAATGACTAGGCGTTAGGCCACGAAACAGGGAAAGAGTGCTTGCCTGATCTGCCGTCTCCAGATGATCGCCCGAGCAACCGTCGCCAGATCCAAGGTATGAAAAAAGTTAGGAGCCATGTGAGATTTGATTTGTATCTCTTGGGTTGTGACAACTTCTCGGGCCTAGGCAATGGCTCACGCCAACTCATTGCATAGGGAAGTCCCAGTTTTTCCAATATTCCTTGGGCAACACGGTCGTGTCCGATCTCATTCAAATGCAGACGATCATCAGCTAAGAAACGTCGATCGCTCAGGAGTCCCTCTTCATTGGCATCAGCGATTATCGCGCCTACCTCTTTTGCCACGGCTCTAACGTTCTTATTGAACTCACCAAACCTTGCTGCCCATAAATCCGCGGTCTTTCCTTCTCTATCCGTGCGTTCCAAAACGGTGAAGAGCAGGACCGTTGCTCCGGAGGCCGCAATCTTTCGAACCGTCTGCGCATAAAGTGGGAGCGCAATTTCTGGTTTGTAGTTTGGACGCAATACGTCATTCGCGCCTGCGTGAAATGAGAAGAGAGTCTGCGGCCCTGTTACATACGTCAGAGCAACGGGCACCTGGTCGGTTGCCACCTGATGAATCAACTTTCCACGAATCGCGAAATTTGCGTAGGTGAATTCAGCGCCCTGGTGAGCCATGACATCGGCAATGCGATCTGCCCAGCCTCGGTACTGACCATCTACGACCTCGTCACTCATTCCTTCAGTGAAGGAATCACCACAAGCAATGAATCGCGTGTATCGCATTATTTACGGCGTTGCTCATCCACCCAGAAGAGCGCGATAGAAGTGGCAACGCTCGCGTTGAGAGATTCTGTATCTGCTCTCATCGGAATCGACACCACAAGATCGCACTTCTCTCGGACTAGACGAGACAAGCCCTTTCCTTCGCTACCAACAATAATCATCAAGGATTCTTGTTCGAGCTTCATATTGCTCAGTGGAGCATCAGCTTCTCCAGCAAGTCCCACGACAAAGCACCCAGCCTTCTTTGCCTCATCTATCGCGCGAGGAAGATTGCTTACCTGTGCCACTGGCATACGTGCCGCGGCTCCAGCAGAGGCTTTCCATGCAGATGCGGTCATCGCGGCGGCTCTACGCTCTGCCATCACAACTCCGTCGGCGCCAAATGCAGATGCACTTCGAACAATTGCTCCGAGGTTGCGCGGATCTGTAACTCCATCGAGAGCGACAATCAGCATCGGTTTTGTTGCGCGGATGATGATTTCTTCAAGACTTGAATATTGGAAAGGCTTAATCGCCAAGAGAATGCCTTGGCTACTACCCGAGAGTCCTTCAACTTCAGCACGGTGCACTTCGCGAATTGGAAGATGGGTTGCAAGTGCTAGTTGCAGAGATTCGGTGATGCGATCATCAACGTCAATGCTTCGTGCAACAATCAACTCTGTCGCTGGAACACCTGCACGCAAAGCCTCAACAACGGCGTTTCTGCCAGCAACGAGTTCGCCACCACCCTTTGGTCGTTCGCTCTTCTGGCGCGGTGCGCGTGGACGAGTCTCTTTGGCGGCAACCGCTTTCTTTCTCTTAGCAGCAGCGTGATACGGACGATCCTCGGCCTTAGGCGTTGGTCCTTTTCCTGCAAGGCGACGTTTGTTCTTGCCGCCAGTTCCGCCAGTCGGGCCCTTCTTGGTGGCGCGTACTGCTCCACGCTTCTGCGAATTTCCAGCCATTTCGATTACCGCTCTTCCGTATGTGTGATCGACCAACGTGGTCCTTGCGGCGTATCTTCAATCGCAATCCCGAGCGCGGCTAAGCCGTCGCGAATTGCATCCGATGCAGCAAAATCTTTTCGATCTCTGGCGGCCTGGCGCTGCTTCAAAGCGAGATCAATGGTCCCTTCAAGGGCGTCTCTAAGGTCAAAATCTCCACCTTCTGAAAAGGCGGGGTCGTATGGATCGCAACCTAGTACTTCCAACGCTCCGCGAATTTCATTTGATTTCTGCTGGAGCGTTTTAAGATCAGAGGTTGAGAGTGCGATATTGCCCTCGTGCAAGGCTTCTGAAATGCAAGCAAGTGCTTGCGGAACTGCAAGATCATCGTTCATCGCATCGATAAAACCTTGACCCAGGGTTGGCGTTGGTGGGTTACCAAGGATCTGCGATGCGCGATCGAGGAAGCTCTCGATTCGGCGGAAAGCAACTGCGGACTCATCCAATGCCTCAGGAGAGTATTCAAGAATCGAACGGTAGTGCGCACTGCCAAGATACCAACGCAATTCAATTCGGCGAACGCGCTCGAGCACAGCAGTCACCTGCATCGAATTTCCTAAGGATTTGCTCATCTTCTCACCTGATGCAGTCACCAATGCGTTGTGCATCCAAATCTTCGCGAATGGCCATCCGGCTGCTTGTGATTGAGCGATCTCATTTTCATGATGCGGGAAAATCAAATCCAACCCACCGCCATGAATATCGAATGCTTCACCCAAATACGCGTGTGCCATCGCAGAGCATTCCAAGTGCCACCCAGGTCGACCTGCTCCCCAAGGAGTTGGCCATGATGGTTCGCCCGTCTTTGCCGCTTTCCACATTGCAAAATCACGTAGATCTTTCTTGAAAGACTCATCTGCGTCCGCTGCAGGTTGAAGATCATCGAGATTCTGTCGTGAGAGCATCAGGTAAGACTTGAGTTTGCGCACTTCCAGATAGACATCGCCATTTCCTGGCGCGTATGCAACTCCCTTATCAATCAAAATCTGCATCAACTCGATCATTTGGGGTATATGGCCAGTCGCGCGCGGTTCATACGTTGGTGGAATGACATTGAGGGCGTCGTACGCGGATGCAAAGGCGCGTTCGTACTTCATCGCCAGAGCCCACCACGTGAGGTTTTCTACCTTTGCTTTATTAAGAATCTTGTCGTCAATATCCGTGACATTTCGGATGAACGTCACCTGATATCCGCTCTTGGTCAACCAGCGGCGAAGAATGTCGAAGTTGATCGCACTTCGCACATGACCAATATGAGGGGGAGCTTGGACTGTCGCACCACAGAGATAGATCGTGGCCTCACCACTTTTGATCGGGACAAACGGCTGCACACTGCGTGACAACGTGTCGTATAGCGTCAGCGAACTCATCGTGTCAGTCTATCTTGTGGCGTAGATCGGATTAGAAGGACGAATAAATCAACGCGGAGGCAATGGCCGCGATTCCGCGTCCTTCTCCGGTGAATCCAAGACCATCGGTTGTGGTGGCGGTAATTGAAACGTCCGCGCCGCCGAGGGCATTGGAAATAGCGGCTACAGCCTCACTTCTACGAGAGCCAATCTTGGGGCGGTTGCCGATTATTTGAACGGAGACATTTGAGATTGCGTAATCAGCATCACTGAGTAACTGAAGAGTCTCTGCCAAAAGCTGCACACCTGATGCTTGACGATATTCGGGCCTGGCCGTTCCGAAATTGGTTCCTAGGTCTCCTAGGCCGGCGGCAGCAAACAGTGCATCGCAGATCGCGTGGACAGCAACGTCACCATCTGAATGAGCCTCAATACCGATCTCATCTGGCCAGAGAAGTCCAGCCAGCCACATAGGCCGATCGTGATCCACCGAGAAAGCATGCGCATCCACTCCGACACCCGTGCGATATCGAGGTAGCCCAACGCCCTCGTGTACTGGCGGAGTCATAGATTGCCTTCCAATAAATGAGGCTTAAGAAGCAAGAACCTCGTCAAGAATTACTGCGGCCTTCTCTTCATCTGTGCGCTCTGCGAGGGCAAGTTCGGAAATGAGAATCTGCTTTGCCTTCGCAAGCATCCGCTTTTCACCGGCGGATAGCCCGCGGTCAAGATCGCGTCGGTAGAGGTCGCGAACAACTTCTGCAACCTTGATGACATCGCCAGAAGCCAACTTCTCGAGGTTCGCCTTGTAGCGACGAGACCAGTTAGTGGGCTCTTCGGTGTACGGCTGACGGAGCACGTTAAATACGCGGTCAAGCCCGGCGCTGTCTACGACATCGCGGACGCCAACTAGATCAACATTCTCGGAAGGAACTCGGACGGTAAGATCGCCCTGAGCAATTTTGAGCACTAAGTAGGTCTTCTCTTCGCCTTTGATTAAACGTGTTTCGATGGCTTCGATCAGAGCCGCACCGTGATGAGGGTAAACAACGGTTTCGCCGACCTTAAATGACATGTAATGCCCTTCGTTAGAGACTAATAATACCAGCACCCAGTGACAGTCATCACCCCCCAATTTGGGCGCAAAATAAGGGTTTTGCGGCTTATTGGATTAGGCGTGAGAGAATTGCGCCAGCCAAGAGAGTTCCTTATAGGTACCCATACATTTGCTAGGAGAATCTGATGCACGTGCGCAAAGTTGCAGTTGTAACCCTTTCCGTTTCGCTGGCGCTTTCACTCAGCGCGTGTGCAACAGGCAAGGACGCTCCCACAAAAATGATTACCCAGGTGACCGACGGGGTAGATGGGACCATAACTGCATACGGCAATGACATCAAAGTGAATTCAGTACTACTTGTAGCCCAGGCAGACGGCTCTGCCGTTTTGATCGGTTCAGTCGTCAATGAAAATCCAACTGAAGATACGTTGCTCGGCATTACCGTTGGTGGAGTAAATGCAACTCTTTCGCAGAAGAGTTTCTCTCTCAAACAGAACGAGCCAGTTCGATTCGCAGGCGATAGCGCCAATGCATCAGCAATTATTCCGGGACTCAATGTCGCACCAGGCAATCGCGTGAAAGTGCAACTCTTCTTTGCAAGTGCAGGAGAACTAACTCTTGATGCGATAGTTCGCGAACGCAGTGGTGTCTACGCGAACGTAGGAGCCTAAGACTCCATCTTGTAACCCAAACCCCGTACGGTTTGGATGTACACGGGATTGGCAGGGTCCTTCTCGATTTTCGCGCGAAGACGTTTGATATGGACGTCTAGAGTTTTCGTGTCACCTACGTAATCACTTCCCCATACGCGATCAATGAGTTGCATACGCGTGAGCACGCGACCAGAATTGCGCATTAAGAATTCGAGCAGTTCGAATTCTTTTAAAGGGAAATTGACTGCATCGTTATTCACAGACACCAAATGTCGCTCAGTATCCATGCGCACTGGACCGGCAACAAGAACATGACCGTCATCGGTTCCCAAAGACTGATCGCCTATTCTTCGGAGCACTGCGTGGATTCGTGCCAGAAGTTCGCGAGAGGAATACGGCTTTGTTATGTAGTCATCGGCCCCGAGTTCTAGACCCACAACTTTATCTACCTCAGAATCCTTTGCTGTAAGCATAATTATCGGGACATTCGAGCGTGTGCGCAGTTGTCGGCACACTTCGGTGCCCGAGAGCCCTGGAAGCATCAGATCCAGCAGAACAAGATCCGCACCGCTTCGATCAAATTCCTCGATCGCCTTCACTCCATTGTCGGCGACGCTGACCTCGAATCCTTCACGACCAAGTAAATAGGCCAAAGCCTCCGAGAATGACGCTTCGTCTTCGACAACGAGAATTCGTGTCATCTTTCCTCCGATTGCGAGAGTTCCATCTGATTCGATTCGTTCCTGACAAATAGCGGAAGTCGGATTGTAAAAGTACTGCCAGCACCTTCAACGCTCCAAACGGAAATATCGCCGCCATGATTATTAACTACATGTTTGACAATTGAAAGACCCAATCCAGTGCCCCCTGTTGCTCGCGAACGCGCTGGATCCACCCGATAGAAACGTTCGAATATTCGTTCAATATCTTTCTCTGGAATTCCAACACCTTGGTCGGAGATTGATATTTCTGCGAGGTCGTCCTGCTTTCGCAACGCAACGGCAACTCGTGTTCCATCGGAACTGTAATTGATTGCGTTTTCCACAAGATTGCTGATTGCCATTTCAATCTGTCGACGATCACCTAAAACCTCGAAATCGTCCAACTGAGTGAAAGTTAGGGAGATATTGCGTGCCTCCGCCGCCATCCGCGAACCATCGATGGCCTCTGAAATAAGGTCAGCTAAATTTAAAACTTTCGCGTTCTTCAATGGGTCATCATCTTGAAGACGGGATAGATCGATAATTTCTTGAACGAGGTCGGAAAGTCTTTTTGCCTCCGCCTGCATCCTCGTCGCGAACTTAACGATAGCTTGCGGATCATCACTCGCACCCAATACAGCTTCACTCAAAATCGAGAGTGCACCAATCGGTGTCTTCAATTCGTGGGAAATATTCGCAATGAAATCTCGACGGATCGCATCCAGTCTGCGGTACTCGCTATCGTCGAAGATCAGGACCACAACCAACCCTCGATCACCCAGGGGTGAGACGCGTACAAGGAGGTCATGCGTACCCTCGCCAACGGGTCCACGCGGCAATTCGACCGTTGCTTCCTGATATTCGCGTGATCGCCTCACTGCCCGCACAAGAGTCAGAATGGGATCCGATATCAGGCGGCCTTCTTTTACAAGACCAAGTGCCCCAGAGTGGGTCGAGGATCTCAGAACGACTTCACCCGGCGCGAGAACTAGAAACTCAGCGTCGATGATGTGGAGCAAATCCAGAACGCCCGAGGGAATCTCCAACAGAGGTGTTGCCTCTTCGAAAACTCTGCGCCGACGTATCACCCCCTTATCGTAGAGTTGTTAGTACGGTGCGACCCAACCAATAACGACGAAAACTGCCTAAAAAGCCAAGTCTTTACGCCTCATTCAATTCCCGTTCACCTACAACCGTCGAAATAGGGCTCACTAGAGATATCGTTCGACTATGCGCGACGCGTTTCACGATGATCTCGACTCGGTCACCCAAACCCTTATAGATATGGGGCAACGTGTTGGCCGATCGATGGAGCTTGCCACAACTGCTCTGCTCACCGCAGACCTGCAATTAGCCGAGCAAGTGATTTCTGACGATGACTTCATCGACACGATGCAGCACGACCTAGACGCAAAAACATTAAATCTGTTGGCTCGTCAGCAACCTGTGGCCGGCGACCTTCGTACGCTCGTGACTTCTTTGAGAATGAGCGCGGACATCGAGCGTATGGGCGACATGGGCCATCACATCGCCAAAATCGCAAGAATGCGCTACCCCGAGAAGGCGGTCCCGCCAGAGTTGGCTCCCACCATCCAAGAGATGGGAAATGTCGCAAAACGAATCATCGACAAGACAACTCATGTCATCGAGAGCCATGATTTGCAGTCTGCAGTTGAATTGGAAAAAGATGACGACGAAATGGACAAATTGCATCGCAAGCTTTTCGTCACGTTGCTAGATGACGCTTGGCCTCACGGAACCGAAACCGCGATCGACATGACCTTGTTAGGTCGGTACTACGAACGCTGCGCCGATCACGCAGTTTCAGTTGCCCGCCGCGTCTACTTCCTCGTCACGGGCGAATATGCCTCCGAAAAGGACGACAGCCTTTAGCGTTTGCCCTGGTTGGCTACGGCGTCAATTGCAGCCTTAGCCGCGGCAGGATCCAGATACTCGCCACCCTTACGAACCGGCACCATCTTCTCGTCTAGTTCGTAAAGAAGCGGAATGCCTGTTGGAATATTCAATTCTGAAATGTCCGCGTCCGATATCCCATCCAGATGCTTCACGAGGGCACGCAAAGAATTACCGTGCGCGGTCACCAGAACCACTTTCCCTGTCTGCAGGTCAGGAACAATCGACTCGCTCCAATAGGGCAGCATTCGGTTCACAACATCCTTGAGGCATTCCGTCCTTGGCCTTGCATCGCCAAGGTCGGCATAGCGGGGATCTTTTGATTGGCTGTATGGATCAGCATCGTCAATGGGTGGTGGTGGAACATCGTAGGAGCGGCGCCATAACTTGAATTGCTCTTCTCCGTACTTTTCCAAAGTCTCGCGCTTGTCTTTTCCTTGGAGTGCGCCGTAGTGCCGCTCATTCAAACGCCAAGATCGGCGCACTGGAATCCAGTGGCGGTCACAAGTATCTAGCGCTAATTGTGAAGTGTGAATCGCCCGACGAAGTAAGGAGGTGTGCAGGACATCTGGAAGAAAGCCTCGCTCGGCAAGGAGAGTCCCAGCTTTGCTCGCTTCGCTCTCGCCTAACTGGGAAAGACGAACATCAACCCATCCAGTAAATAGATTCTTGGCATTCCATTCACTTTCGCCATGGCGAAGCAAGATCAATGTGTGTGTCATAGGGGTATTTTGCCAACATTGTCCTGATTAGATCAAATGCTCGAAAGCTTTCAGGTTGGCCAGCGACTCTCCTCGAGAAATTCGCCAAGCCCACTCCCTTCGAATCGAGGATGCGAACCCCAACTCCAAAAGAGGATTAAAAGATGAGTCCGATTGCTGTAATACCGATCCAAGTAGACGGTCGATTTCCTGATCTGTCACCGCAGCGAGTGGCAATCGTCCAACAAGATAAAGATCGCCAAGTTCGTTGAGGGCAAAAGCGATGCCGTACATGGATGCGTTCCTCTTCATGCACCACTCGAAAACCTTGCCTTCGTTCTCATCTGGCTTTCGAATCACAAAAGCATTGATGCTCAAAGAGTGATCGCCAACCATTAACGCACAATGCGTCTGAAGTTTCTTCTCACCCGGCAAGGTAACTAGAAACGTATTCGCGTCTTTACGCTCGAAATCAAGATCGTGTGAGTCGAAAAATTCTTCAAGGGTGACCCGCGGATCAATATTCGCCATCGGCGTTAGCCGCCGATTGAAGTGCTTTGCTGCGCAAGATCTGAGAGAACCCGGTCATATATATCGAGGGTTCCTCGTGCGGTTGCGTCCCATCCGAAATGTGAAGAATGTTCGAGGGCGCCAAAGGAGAGCAGAGTCCGGCGCTGCGGCTCCACCAAAAGTCGTGCCAATACCGAAGACCAGGCTCGCGGATCATGCCCATCAACTAGTACCCCGGAAATGCCGTCAGCTACCGCCGTACGCAGGCCACCAACAGCCGTGGCAACAACCGG
>Ga0315270_10002091_pt1 | contig 10583 bp, 10 predicted proteins | sample C1_bottom_MG_FD_204932 | JGI IMG/M metagenome (GOLD analysis project Ga0315270, IMG submission 204932) | Sediment microbial communities from Yellowstone Lake, YNP, Wyoming, USA - C1_bottom | ecosystem: Environmental > Aquatic > Freshwater > Lake > Sediment | place: USA: Wyoming | collected... | reverse complement strand
CAGAGGTGAATAGTTTAACGACGTGTTCAGGTCGAGGCAGATGCCGGTGCGCTACGGTGGCGGCGGGATATGCCCAGCCCAAGGTTCCAGCGTGAATCGAACACGCATTTACAGAGTCAGAGTCTGATGTACTAACCGTTATACTATGGAACCCAGTAATGTTATTACACGGACAAAGAAATAATGAATATTTTACGCACTCATCGAGAATATCTTCTTGACACCACCTAGTCGAGTCCTGCATCCCGGACAGTCGCGTTTGTTCTGGGTGCGCGACCAACACCCGTCACAAATCACGTGTCCGCACGGGTCGAAGAAAAGGTCAACGAGACGGTCCATGCATACAAAGCAAGTGAACTTGGCGTACCTTTCAACGTTCGTGTCCGAGAGCACCTTCTTCTGCGCCTCCACCCTACCCCTCACTTCTCCGCATTGTTGAATCAGGGCATCGATACCCTCGTCGGATTCGTATTGTTGTATAAGATCAGTAAGCTTTTCCTTTAACTCTGTAGAACTGATATTATCGAACATCATTCGAAGAACGTTAATTTCCTCCTTCTTCTCATTGAGTGCACTCAGTGACTGGACCAGCTCGACTTGCCCCTTGGCAAATTCATTCTTAAATTCACCGAGGGCCTTCTCGAACTCCGTCCAGCGCTCGTCGAGCTCACATGGAACGGGAGGAACGGCGTCTGGCGGCGGCGCCCTTAAAAGCTCCGTCAGAAGTCCCGCCGGATCTATATACGCAAAGTTCATTTAGGTAATAAATAAAAATCTCCTTAAGTATTAAATGCTGAGCGATATCATTACCCTTGTGCTGGGCTTCGCGCTCGTCCTGTTTGGCATCCAGCCCATGCTCCAAGGCGAGGTCCGCAAGAACTCGTCCGAGGTCGTCAAGTCCGTGACCCTGGTGATCGGCGGTCTGTTCCTCATGTACTACTGGAACGTGATGACGAAGGCGAACTACGCCAATTGAAGCAGCAGCCGCGTGGCGGTTCAGGATCTCGGTAAGTGTAGAGACTCCACGCACCGTCTGCAGGCAAGCCCGCCGCCTCCGATGCCATCGGCTCTGGAAAAGTTTTTGAAATTTGTAGGACAATTCCAGTCACGTCTTCTCGCGACAGATCCCAGCGCCGGGCCTCTGTGAGAAGTTCCTTAACGTCATTAGCCTGGATCGTCTTCAGGTGCGCGACATACCGATTGACCATCTCAGACCGGACTCGGTCCAGGAGTTCTTCGATGGTTAAATTTGGAAATCGACTCCTCATCTCGCGCATCAGTTCGGGCCCTGACATTATTTTACTTGTCAATATTAATGACGGCCGACTTTAACATGCTTTTCTTTGTCCTATTCGTCCTATTGTTCGCGGCCCTGGCTATTACGAACATGGTCGCGTCACGCAGTCAGCAGTACGCCAAGCCGGGCCAAATGTACTTCGGCATGTTGTACCTGGTCGGTGCCGTGATCCTCGTCGTATATAAAATGAATAATCCATAGAAACTTAAATGAAGAGCCATCTCGTCGGGCACATCACGGGTGTGTGGGTGGCGCGACGGGTCCATCTCGAAAAGATTATGAAGCGAATCGCTGAAAGGTGTGGGTTCCACGTAGTGGGCCAGGCTTTTCACCAATTCGAACCACACGGCGCTACGGGCGTCCTGGTCCTGGCCGAGAGCCACTTCTCGGCCCATACATATCCAGAGGACAATACGATTTACATCGACGTCTTCTGTTGTTCGGACAATTTCAATCCTGAATTGACGGCTCACGTCATAGAGGAGGAGTTTGCGGCTCTGGGGGGTCAGTGGCAGACAATTTCGCGCTAATTTCGGATCCAGGGGTCTTGTGAGACTCTTGGGCCCGAAGGCCGCCCCGAAGGGCTATTTTTTGATTTAATGTATACAGACCAGCCAATAATATGGTAAGATCAGTTAGAGAAGGCTAAACCGCCCATCCCGCTCTGAATTCTGAGGATGTTGTAGTTCACCGCGAACATACGCTGCAGGGGCGTGCTGTAGCCGCTCTTCATGTTGATCGCCACCTGGGCGTTGTCAATACGAGAGAAGTTGCACGTGCCGGTCGGCTGGTGCTCCTCCGGCTGCAGGGCGAAGGAGTACACGTACACACCCGGGTAGGGCGTGCCCGAGTGGTACACGTACGGCTGGTACTGGTTGAAGTACTTGCCGATCTGCTCCTTGAAGCGGTCCTGGCCGTTCAGCACCAGCTTGAAGTTGTACAGGGGGCCGACCTCCACGGACGACACGCCCGAGGCCAGGGCCGAGCCCTCCTCGACCCAGGCGATGTTGGAGGTCAGGGTGCCCGACGTGCTGGAGCCGGTCGCGATGTTGGAGAACAGGTGGGGCGCGCCCACCACGTGGGGCATCACACCGCTCACCACGCTGGGGTGAGTAGAGCAGGTCACGTTCACGGTGGTCGTGCCCGTGGAGAAGTTCCACATGGAGTTGGTCGCCGTGGAGTTGGTGTTCTGGTAGCACCAGATCAGCTCCTTCACCGGGTGGTTGTAGGACAGACGGATCGTCTGGGCGCCCGGGTTGCCCGAGGCGGTGATGGAGTCACCGCCGGTGTGCTGCACCTGCTCGATCAGGTACTCGTGGCCCTTCTGGGCGAAGCGGCGGCGCTCCTCAGTGTCCAGGTAGACGTAGTTGGCCCACACCTCGAACACCGGGCTGGAGGTGCCGAAGTAGCTGGAGAAGGTCGCGGTCAGGTCGAAGTCCAGGCGCACCTCGTGGTACTGCAGGGCAATCAGGGGCAGGAACAGGCCCGGGTTGCGGTTGAAGAAGAACAGCAGGGGCAGGTACACGTACGTGCGGTTGGTCGCGTCGTTGGACGCCGGGGACGCGGTCGAGGTCATCTTGCCGTAGTTGATCTTGTCGGACTCCGACAGGAACACCTCAGCGTACAGGCGGAACCAGGTCTGGTAGTGCTTGTCGATGCGCTGGCCACCGATGGTCAGCTCCACGGCCGCAACGGCGCGCTCGGCCACCCAGCAGGTGTCGGCACCGATGTTGTTGGACGTCAGCGCCAGGGCGGCGGCGGACGGCACCAGCGCCACGTACATGTCACCGACCAGATCGCCGTTGCGGGCGATCGTCACGGACACACGGCCGCTGTTGGAGGGGGTGCCGTTCACCGTCTGCTGGATGTTCTCCATCGCAAAGTTGGTGTGGCGCTTGTACACGGCCTGGAAGAAGGTCACCTTCGGCTGACCAGTCAGATACACATCCTGAGCGCCATAAGCAACGAGCTGCATAAGTCCACCGGCCATTTGTAATAGTACTCAAGAAAAAAATTTGGCACGGGTCCACACGCGGCGGCCGGGCGGCGAGGGCGACTTCTAGGAAGTCGCGCCTTAGTTCGAGAACACGACGCCGCCCATACCCGAGGCGACCTTGAAGACGTTGTAGTTGACCGCGAACATCTGCTGGAGGATGTTGCTCGGCATGCCCGTCTTGAGATAGACGGACGTCTGGGCCATGTCGATCCGGCTGAAGTTGCACGTGCCGCTCGGCTGGAGCTCCCCGGGCTTGAGAGCGAAGGAGTACACGTAGATGCCCGGGTACGGCGAGCCCTCGTGGTACTGGTACGGCTGGTACTGGTTAAAGTACTTACCGGACTGCTCGACGAAGCGGTCCGTGCCGTTCAGCATCAGCTTGAACTTGTGGAGCGGACCAACCTCCTGACCGTACAGGACATTCGACGAGAGAACCGGCAGACCACCCTCGACCCACAGGGACGCGCCCGCCACGACGTTGGACTGGAGCTGGACGTTCGAGCCTGGTGCGATGTTGCTCGTCACGTAGGTGACGTTCGAGACGACCGTCAGATTCGACGACAGGATCGGCGGGATGTACAGGACAGGCGAGCCCGTCTTGTGCGGCTCCAGAAAGCCACCGCTCGCCGCAATCTTCTGGACGTCGACGGTCACCTCGACGTTCGACGTGCTGGATGAGAAGTTCCACATGGCGTTGCGGTTCGTGCCCGGGGTCGGGTCCTGATAACACCAGATGAGCTCCTTGACCGGGTGGTTGTACTGGAGGCGGATGACGCTCGGGCTGTTCTCGTTCGTCGAGCCGACCGGGTCGCCGGCGACGTGCTGGACCTGCTCGATCAGGTACTCGTGCGAGCCCTTGGCGTAGCGCTCACGCTCGGTCGTGTCGAGGTACATATAGTTGGCCCAGACGGCCGGCGGGTTCGAGCCGAAGTAGCTGCTGTAGTTGGAGGCCAGAGTGAAATCGATGCGAACCTCGTGGTACTGGAGGGCGATCAGAGGCAGGTACAGGCCCGGGTTCCGGTTGAAGAAGAACAGCAGGGGCAGGAAGACCTGGGCCGTCGAGGTCTGGTTCGTGTTGTTAGGAGCCGCCATGGAGGTCAGCTTGCCGTAGTTCACCTTCTTGGTCTCGTTCAGGAACACCTCGGCGTACAGGCGGAACCACTGCTGATAGTGCTTGTCGATGGACTGACCGCCGATGAAGAGCTCGACGGTGTTGAAGGCGCGCTCGGCCATCCAGCACGTGTCGACGCCAACGTTGTTGGTCGTCAGCTGGGATGCCGACGTGTTGATCGGGGTCAGGGCGACGAACATATCACCGACCAGGTCGCCCGTGCGCGCCAGGGTCACGGACACGAGGCTGCCGTTGCCGATCGCGCCGGACACGGTCTGCTGGGAAGTCTCCATGGCGAAGTTAGTGTGGCGCTTGTAGACCGACTGGAAGAAGGTCACCTTGGGCTGACCCGTCAGGTAGGCGTCCTGCGCGCCGTAAGCGACGAGTTGCATAAGACCGCCACCAGGCATTTTAATATAGGGTGCGAAAAAGTTCCAGCTCGAAAATATCCAGACGTAGTACAGATGTCGCGCCCGCCCAAGATTGTACCTGAGGAGGAGCCCGAGGAGGACGAGGAGGAGCTCGAGGACGAGGACGGCTTCGACATGGAGGACGGAGTCGACATGTTCGAGGCGCTCGGTAGCCTGCTCGCGACCGAGGACGGTGAGACGGTCGCGACGACCCTCGTCAGCCTGAAGGATGCGACTGAGAAGATCGCGGCCAGTATCGATATGCAGAACAAAATTCTCCTTAAAATTCTGTCCGAGATGAAGAACTCGAAGTGCGCGTGCCCGCCGCCCGCCCCGGCTCCTCAGTACATCGCCGCCCCCGCTTAAAAAAATCAAACGCTCTTTTAGTAATGGCAACCAAAGTCCACACAAAGGAGAAGAAGGCGCCGGCCCCTGACGGCAGCGTCTACCAGAAGGAAATCAACACTTGGACCCTGGCCGATATCGAAAATCGCCTCCTTGCATGTGAACGTAATCTACATCTTGACGTTCAAGGAAGTGGTGACCGCCGAAGCGAAATTCATAAAATTTTGGCACAGAAATGGCTTCCGGCCAGTCCTCATCGGGACCCTCAGGGCATGCCGATCGACATCGATCGTGAAGATCTCGACCGCATGCTCGTGAATCAGCGAATCACGATCAACATCGCAGGGTACATGCTGGCGCGGGCCGAGGCTCTCGATGTTCTTAACCACGAGACGACCGACCTCAACGGTGACGTCATGAGCCTCGAGCGCCGGATCAAGCGCTTCAAGAAGATCTACAAGCAGATCGTCGAGAAGTTCATCACGAACGACACGGAATATCGCATCTTCAATCAGCCTCTGGCCGAGAATCCCGAGGTCGATTTCGATCTAGAGAAGGATGCGAGCGCGTACCAGAAACTTCTGGTCCACCTGCTGACCCAGGCGTACCGCCAGGGATTCCGCCGGTACCGAGATCAGTGCTGCAAGGAGATTGCATCGGGTCGTTTCATGACGCGCGCCTGGAAGACGGTCAAGGAGATCAAGGAGTTCGTCTATGACGAGACCCAGAAGGAGGACAACCCTGAGATGTGGATGAATCTGACGAATCGCGGGAACATGGCCTCGGACGTCGTCAAGCACTTGTCGAACTGCAAGGATATTCAGTTTCCCGAGATCAAGAAGGATCGGCACGTCTGGTCGTTTTCGAACGGCCTCCTGGATGCGCGCCCGTCCGAGGTGACGATCAGCAACTCATTCAAGTTTTACAATTACGGCGCGGCCGAGTTCAATGAGCTCGACGCGTCGCTCGTCTCGTGCAAGTATTTCGATCAGGAATTCGACCCTTACGGGGACATCGCAGACTGGTACAACATTCCGACGCCTCACATGCAGAGCGTCCTGGACTACCAGCGATTCGAGGAGGATGTTTGCCGCTGGACCTACGTTTTCATGGGACGGTTGTGTTTCGACGTGAACGAGATGGACGGTTGGCAGGTGATCCCGTTCCTGAAGGGTATCGCGCGCTCGGGCAAGTCGACCCTCATCACCAAGGTTGCCCGCAAGTTTTACGAATGCGAGGACGTCTCGACGCTTTCGAACAATATCGAGAAGAAATTCGGCCTCTCGAGCATCTACAAGGGGTTCATGTTCATCAGTCCCGAGATCAAGGGTGATCTGGCTCTCGAGCAGGCCGAGTTCCAGTCGCTCGTGTCAGGTGAGGACGTGTCGATCGCGCGCAAGAATGAGACGGCCCTGAGCTTCCAGTGGAAGACGCCTGGAATCCTGGGCGGCAATGAGGTGCCGAACTGGAAGGACAACTCCGGGTCGGTCCTGCGCCGTCTGGCGACCTGGAACTTTGGCCGTCAGATCGCCGAGGACAAGGCCGATCCGCACCTGGACGACAAGCTCGACACGGAGCTCCCGGCGATCCTCTGCAAGTGTCTGCGGGCCTACATCGACTACGCCGCCAAGTACTCGGACAAGGACATCTGGAACGTCCTGCCAAAGTACTTCAAGATGATTCAGAACCAGGTCGCGATGGTGACGAACTCGCTCCAGCACTTTCTGTGCTCGGCCAAGTTTCGCTTCGGTAAGGACCTGTTCGTGCCCCAAACGGTCTTCGTCGCTCAGTTCAACCAGCACTGCCGCGAGAACAACCTCGGCACGTTCAAGTTCCACCCGGACTTTTACGCCGGCCCGTTCAGTGCGCGCGATCTCGAGGTCCGCGTCGAGTCGAAGATTTACAACGGTACCGCGTACTCTACGCAACCTTTCATCTACGGACTGGATCTCAAGAATGACGAAAATTAAAATGTGCCCCATTCAATAATGGACGCGGCACAGGCTGCGCGAATCGCCAAGTTCCAAAAACTTTGGCGATCCAAGCGCGTTTTCACCAACTCGCAAGGGAGTTGGAAGGTGTCATCATCGGCCCTGACGGCCAAGATCGCCACCTTTAAATTACCGACGAACTTTCGGGCCGTGTTCGAGTCGGCCCCCAAGGGGTTCTCGGAAGTCCTAGGGTACAAGACGACGTTCAAGAAGCCGGTCATCCGGTGGGACAATGGTCGGTGGATCGGCGACGCCGAGGGCGTCTCAAAGGTGATCGCCAAGCGCGGCCAACAGACGATCGTCCTCACAGACAAGTACTTTGACGTCATGGGCCTCGGGAACTACGAGGAGGCTCTCTTGGCTATCGTCCGGAACGGCTGGGCGCCCAAGCTTCTCCTGAGAGCCCCTCCGACCTATAAAAAGATTGATGGTATTTTCTACGTCAACGTCGAGATTGACCTCGACGGACTTGCGGACGAACTGCGAGGTCTGCCGGCATCCATGCGCGACGAGATAAAGAAGTACGATGAGGTCGTTGGATTCGGCGTCCCGGCCGTCGTCCTGAAACTCAAGAGCCCCAAATGGACCTACCAGTTCTTTAAGAACGGGACGGTCCTCTTTACGGGCATCAAGGACCCTTCCGAGCGCGACGAGCCCCGCAAGCTTTTCAAGGAGTTTTTCACTCCTAAATACGACCTCACGGCCATGCTGGCCCTGAACCTCGGCAAGAATCGCGCGATCGGCAAGCCTGCCAAGGGTGGGAACGCCGCGGCCAAGAAGGCCAAGCTGGCGAACCGGTACCCATTGGCGAGATCCTGGAACGCGACGCGGCCGGGTTTCTACGTGCGTCCCGGGACGAACGGCAAGCCGCGCTTTTACAAGTGGCGCAAGATGGAACGCGAGCCCCAGACCGGTGAGTGGCTCAACCGCGGCGCTATGGGTCTGACGAAGAAGAACGCGGTCGTGGTCGCCAAGGCGTACGAAAAGGCGGGCGTCCCCGTACCGGCCGCGACGCGCAACGTTTTCAGCCGGCTCGGCTTCCCGCTCGAGGCGCCGCGGAGCGCGTCGGTCACGGCCGGTCCCAAGAATCGCCGTGCGCCGTCGTGGAACGCCACAAAGGCTGGATTCTACGTGCGTCCCGGCCCTGGTAAGCAGCCGTACTGGTTCAAGGTCCCGGAGGGTCTGGCGGCCGGTCGCAAGACGGTCATAAAGACTTACACGGAGGCGGGTCGCAACATCCCCGCGGCCGTCCGCAACATCTTCAAGATCCCGGCGAACATCAAGACGAACGTCGTGGCCCTCGGCAACAACACGTTCAAGCCCGGACTTCAGCACGTCGTGAAGATGGGTCTGAACCGCGTCCTTCGCATCAACAACCGACAGGCGACGCGCTTGACCAAGGCCGAGCTCTTGGCGATCGCGCGCAACATGAACATACCCGAGGCGGACGCCAAGATGAATCCGGCGCGCCTCATTGGCCTCATCCAGAACAAGGCGGGCGTGTCCAACAAACTCGACCGGTCCTACGATGTGCTCGTCAACGGCATGTTCTACAAGTTCGGGAACGACGGCCGTGTCACCCGTACGACGAGCGAGGGCGTCCAGACGCACCGGGCCTGGGCGACAATCCCGGTCGCCGAGCAGAATAAGATCGCCAAGAAGCTTTTACCGGCCAATAATCACGCCGAATACAACGCGACCGCCAAGGCGAACCGATTCAACACCCTCCGGGCTTTCGTGGCGGGCAAGCGTCCAGCGCCGAGCCCCAAGCGGGCCAAGACGCCGAGCCCCAAGCGGAGCCCGAGCTCGGCCGGTTCGAACAGCAACAACAACGCCATGGCGCGCGAGTTCGAGTACGGCCTGCGTCTCTCCCAGAATCTGGCTAATCTTTATCGGAACGGCAACGAACACACGTTCCTTGGTATTTATGATAAGTTGCCCGTGGGTGCCCGTGGCAAGGCACTCAAGGCCAACGTCAACAAGGCCTACAAGAAGTTCGTGAAGGAGACGAAGGGGCTGCGCGCGAACGAGCCGGCCAAGGCCCGGTACGTGAGCCGCATCCAGATTCCGATCTGGATGCCGGTGAACAAGGTCCGGCGCTATAAGAACCTGGTGACGAACCTGGCATTCATGAAACCCAAACCCAAGGTGGCGAACGTGAAGACGGCCATCCGCGCATGGATAAACCGCGAAGTGCCCCTGAGCCCCGCGCGCGCCGCACGCGACATCGAGAACGCCATCACCGGCGAGCGCCGCCACATTCCAGCCCATGTCCCCACGCGCCGCCAGACGCCCAATATCCCCAAGCGCACACCGCCCCCTAAGAAGAGCCCGAAGGCGGATCCACTCAAGAAGGAATGGGCCCTTCCGCGTAACCGCACTGGACTTGCTAATTTAAATAACGCTTTCGTGAACCTCGGCCTGCCGACCGGGCCGAACAATACATACACATGGGCCGGCCTCGAGCGCGCCGGACTCAACAAGAAGTTCAAGAAGGTCTGGGTCGAGAAGGTGGCCAAGGCCTAGACGCACTTCAGCAGATCGAACACCTTGTGGAGGAGGTTGAACGTGTCCTTCTCGCCCTCGAGCGCCTTGGGGTCGATAATTTCCATCTCAATTTGATAGAACGTGTCCTCGTCCGAATCCTTGTCATCGGGCGTCCCCTTTACGATCGTCATATCGATCGAAAGATTCTTCCGGACAAACGACCAACGCTCCTTGGTCGTTTGCTTGGTACTGGTCTCTTCGCCATCGTATTCGAACGGCTCCTCGGTCGAGACGCCAAGGCGCACGTCGAACGGCGCATCGTCCAGACTGAAATCGTCAACATTGACACGCTTCTTGATCTGACCGACCTGCTCGTCCGTCGCTTCGTCGACCGAAAGGCGCTTGTCGCCCGCGAAGTAGTAAATCGTCGAGTTGGTGTGCTTCGTGCTCTCCCATGCCTCGTACTTTGACAAGGCCCGGAACGCCTTCTCGAAGGACTCGCGACCGACGTTCGTGTCGAAACCCTTGCCAGCCTTGCGCCCGAAACGGATCTCAATCTCCGTATTCGGGGCCGACTTGAACTTGGAGATAATCGGGGCCCACTTCTCAAACAGGGGACGGCTCATCGGAGCGGCGTTAGGTGCGATTTCCATTTATAGAATTAACGTGCTTTGTCTCTAAGATGAGAGGCCTGCACAACCTTGGGAATTCCTGCTTCTTCAATACTGCAGTTCAGGCCCTGGCGCATGTCCCGCCGCTCACAAAACACTTTTTCGCGACTGACCTGGCGGCGTGCCAGTGTGACGTCACCAAAGAGTACCAAAAGGTCGTCAAGCAATTGTTTTTAAAAGACCGAACGGATCCCGTGAGCCCGAGCGATTTGCTCGGGGCTTTTCGCGTCCGGTACCCCGACTTTGCGAACATGAACCAGCACGACGCCCAGGAG
>Ga0315270_10002090_pt1 | contig 10592 bp, 10 predicted proteins | sample C1_bottom_MG_FD_204932 | JGI IMG/M metagenome (GOLD analysis project Ga0315270, IMG submission 204932) | Sediment microbial communities from Yellowstone Lake, YNP, Wyoming, USA - C1_bottom | ecosystem: Environmental > Aquatic > Freshwater > Lake > Sediment | place: USA: Wyoming | collected... | reverse complement strand
TGAACCGGCGCACGGCCCGGCGCATGAACCGCATCCGGGGCAGATGCTCCTTCAGCCACCGATCCCGAGCGGCCCACAGCAAGACGCGACGCATCAGTCCACCTCCACAAGCAGCCGCAAACGGCCCTGCGAGGATGGTACGCGACCGTCCCGGCTAGAATCCGGTCCGATGAGCCGCTTCTACGATATCGATGGCGCGAACGCGACCCTGGCTGAGCTGGGGCCGATCCTGTCCACGCTCGTCGAACAACGCGCTGAACTGGTCCGGTTGCGCGACCAGGTCCTGGCGCATGGCACCGGCGGCCCCGAACCCAGTACGGACGGCGCCGAGGCGGGACCGGCGGTCGCCAACGACCTGCGCTTCATGCGATTGCGGATGCTGGGGTTGATCGACCAGATGGCCGCCGGCGTCGCGCGGATCGATGAGCTGGGGATCGCCCTGCGCGACATCCCCACCGGGCTGGTTGACTTTCCGGCCCTGGTCAACGGTCGCCAGGTCTGGCTGTGCTGGCGGCGCGACGAGGACGTCATCCACTTCTGGCATGACCTCGATTCAGGCTTCGGTGGCCGCCGGCCACTGATCGAACTCAGCTGAGAGCGGAGGCTGACCTGATGACCCTGCCCGGCGCCGTGCCCACCGTCGACGTCCACGAAGCCTTCCGACGACTCCGCGATGACGCGGACCGCCCGCTCCTGCTGGACGTCCGCGAGCCGAACGAGTTCGATGTCGTGCGGGCGCCTGGCGCGGCCCTGCTGCCGACGTCGCAGTTCATGGCCCGATACACGGAACTGCCCTCGGACCGCCCGCTCCTGGTCATCTGCCACACCGGCGGTCGCTCGGCCGCTGTGACCGCGTACCTGGTGCGCACGGGCCGGGCGGACGTCGCGAACGTCGCCGGCGGGATGGCGGCATGGGAGCGAGCCGGCCTGGCGATCCAGCGAGGGCGCCCGGCGCCCGGCGAGGGCGATCTCCCGACCGGCTGATCAGGCTCGGCCGCGCCGCCGGAGCCGATGGAACAGTGCGATGGTCTGCGCCTTGTGGGCGAACGCCGCGCCGATCAGGATCAACAGGACGAAGTTGGCCATCCCGACCGTGGCCGCCGCCGTGTAGCCCAGTTGCTGGCCGATCTCGCCGTCCAGCTTGAGCCCGGGGATCGTCGCGCCCAGGACGCCAAGCGAGAAGAACGGCGATTGCGGGGAGGTGTTCGCGCGGACGCTGGAGGCGAGCACGCCGGTGGAAGTCGTCCCACCCACAAGCACCGCGTTGGGCCCGATGATCACCGGGGCGGCCGCGGCCAGTCCGCCCGCCGGCAGGTCGCTCTGGGCCAGGTTCTGCCACTTCGGGATCTGCCCGTCGTTCGTGGGAATGGCCCAATACACCTGGCTCTGTGGCGCCTTCCCGTCGGATCCCCCAACGAGGTAGATGGCTCCGTTTGCGGTCCAGCCTGAGGCATCAGTCCGGGGGACGGGCAGGTTGGCCGCGTCGTTCACGGCCCACTTGATGACCTTGCCTTCATCCGGGTTGGTCGGCAGGCCTTCGATCGCCTTGCGCCCGAACTCGGCGCGCTGGACGGCCCCGACCGGCCCGTTGGCGTCGCTGCCGCTGTAGAGCCAGACGTAGTCGCCGACGACCGCGGCGAGCGCGTTCGTCTGGGGGAAGACGAGCGGAGCCTCCTCGGTCCAGACCCCCAGCACCCCCTGTGGGTCCGGCGCGGACTTCCACGTGGTGCTGACCGGCCCGGCAGCATTCGAGCCGCCGATGATGAGGAGCCCGGTCGGCGAGACGACGCCCGCAGCGTCGGCCCGACCTTCCGGCAGGACGTTCTTGGAGACCGTCCACGCCGCTGGGAGTGCGCCGGTCTTGGGGTCTGGGTTCAGGACGAACTCGGTCGCGGTGGGCACCCCGGCGGCATTCCGCCCGCCCACCACGTAGACGCTACCGGCGACGAACGCCACGCTGGCGCCGGAACGTGCCTCGGGCAACGGTGGACCCACGGTCCACGGCTCGAAGCTGCCGGTCCCGGTGGTCTTGGTCACGTACACCGTATCGACGGCGTTCTTCCCGTCCGAGCCGCCGATGTAGAGCAGCGTGCTTCCGATCTGGATGATCGAGCCGCCGGTCCGTGCGGCCGGCAGGTTCAACTCCTCAGGCGAGAGCTGCCACGGGATGAGCGCGCCGGCGGGCGGTGGGCACGGGAGTGTCTCGTTGGTCGGCGGGCACGCGTTCACCGGCATCCATACCAGCACCCCCAGGTCCACGGTCCGACCGACTGTGAAGTAATACGCCCGGTCTGGCAGATAGCCGAGCATGAAGATGATGATCAGCAGCCACGCGAAGGCCTTGGCCGAGGCCCAGGCCCAACCATCCGCATCGAGCAGGCCGAAGACGGCCCGCTTGCGCGGTACGGACGTTCCCGCTTGAAGCGCCTGCTGCGCCATGTTCCTCCATCCTCATCCGCCGGTCGGCCGGCGAGCCGTCACTGGATCGTCAGGGTCCCGGTCATGTTCGCGTGCACGGAGCACGAGAAGATATACGTTCCTGCGGGCAGGGCCGGCACCACATAGTTCTTGGTACCGACCCCAGGGAAGATCTCGCCCTTGAACACCTGGTTCCCGGAGGCGTCCTTGATGGCGACGTTGTGCGGCACGCCCGGGTCGTTGTTGGTGAACAGGATGTTGAAGGTCACGCCGGCCGGGCCCGTCAACGCCGTCACGTCGAAGCCCAGTGCGTTCGGGGCAGCCACGTTCAGGGTCACCGTCCCGCTGTCGGCCGACGGCGCCGGGCTGCCGGTCCCACCGGATGGCGCCGGACTGCCGGTCCCACCGGATGGCGCTGGACTCGGACTGCCCGTGGCGAATGAATCGGTCCAGCAGGCCGGGTACGGGGTCGCCCCAGGCGCCGGCTTGTAGGTCGGGTCCACCCAGCCGGTGAAGGTCCGGGTCTTGCCCGTGATGGGATCCAGCTTGGGTTCGTTGAGAGCCGCATCCCGGATCGTGTAGGTCTGCGTGTTCGGGGCGCGGATGAAGGCGATCAGGTCCTCGATCTGGACGTAGTTCAGGGGACCGGGCGGGGTGGCCGTGTTGGACCACACCGGCATCAGCGACGGGAACGTGCCACAGGCATACCGGCCGCCGGCGACCATCATCGTGTTGAGGTAATCAGCGTTCAGATGCTGGTACAGCTTCTCCTGGCTGTTGAGGATAGGACCGATCCCGCCCTCGCCGGTCACGCCATGACAACGCGCGCAGTTGGCCTGGAAGATGTTGTAGCCGCGCTCCACCTGGGTGACCTGTTGTGCGTCGGCTTCCGCGCCCAGCCGCGACTTGGTCAGGCCCAGCGGGGCGCCCAGTTCGTAGAACCAGTAGAGGGCCACGAACAGGACGACGATGACGACGGCCAGGAAGCCGACCCATCTGGCGTTTGACGACTGTCGGACGATCTGGGCGGCACGCTCCGGCGGGAAGTCCACCTGACGAGCGGATGGCGGCGAGGTGAACCGCTCGACGGGGGCCGGTTCATCCTGCGGCCGGGTCGCGGGCAGCCGCTGCGTGGGATCCTGCTCGTCGGCCATCGTCAGATGCACCCGGTGGGTGTTCGCGGCGGGATGATCCCCGGCTGCCCCAGGGCGACCGGGAGTGGCCCCAACGTGATCTTGCCTGTGTTGACGGTCAGGATGCCCTGACCGTCCACGATGATCGAGAAACGATCCATGCTGCGCGGCGCCGGGCCGTACTGGGCGCCGTCCGCCTTGATCCCCAGCCGGTCATAGCGCGACCCGTGGCAGGGGCATTCCATCCAGAAATTCTTCAGGCACGGATTGGGCTTGCAGCCAAGATGAGGACAGCGCTGGTACAGCGCGCGCACGTTGAGTGCGGTCCCGTCGCCGCTCGTATCCGTGCCCGCGACGAAGCCCTGCTGGCCGGGGTCCACGAGCATCACGAACGCGCGCGCTTCGGGGTAGTAGGCGGGAAAGCCCTCGTCGATCGGCAACGTCGAGTTGTTGGCCTTGATCTCCTCGAGCGTCCCGATGAGGATAGGGGCACCAAAGCCACCGGCCAGGTTGGGCCACAGGAACCCGAGCGTCCCGGCCAGCAACTCCACGATCCACAGGCCGATGCCGATGCCGAGGGCACCGCGGATCAGCTGGCGCCGGGAGAGGCCCTGGACCTGCCCCTTGCGCAGGGACTTGACGGCCTCCGTGCTGAGTGCGGCCGACTTGTCGATGGATTCGACGTGGTAGTTGCTCATGGGCGGGGCATTCCTCGTCCGGTCATAGGGCGAAGTGGAGTCCGGGGCTGGTGACATACGGGATGACGAAGGTGTAACCGGGACCGCGGAAGAAGATGCCGATGAAGGTGATGATCAAGCCCAGGCAGCAGAACATCGTGAACAGCATGACCGCGGTCTTGCGCTGTGACGGCCGGGTGGCCAGGATATCGCCGCGATCGACGTACGGGATGAGCGCCGCACCCACGAGGACGAAGGTCGGCACGAGCATGCCGGCCACGGTCGGATGGAAATAGGCCAGCAGTTCCTGGAGGCCCAGGAAGTACCACGGGGCCTTGGCCACGGCGGGCGTCACGTTGCTGTTCGCCAGTTCCTCCAGTGGGGCGTTGACGAACAAGCCCATCGCCAGGAGGAAGATGCTCATCATGGCGGCGGCCAGGAATTCGATCGCGAGCAGGTGCGGCCAGGTCATGACCGTATCGTCCGGTTCCTTCTGGACACGGACGACGGCATCCTGCTTGACCAGGGCCAGCAACCGGTACGGGCGGGCCGACATCGGCACGCGCTGCTTGTCGATCTCCGTCCGCCGGGTCGGGTCCACCGGCAGGACGACACGCGTCTCCTGCGGGTCCTTGGGCTCCGTCATCGCTGCGTCGTCATAGCGGCCCGCTGATCCCGCCGTCCTTGCGGATCCGCCAGAAGTGGACGGCAAGGAAGATGGCGATGACGAGTGGCAGGAACATGATGTGGAGCACGTAGAAGCGGAGCAACGTGTTCTGGCCCACCTCCAGACCACCCAACAGGAGCTTGGAGCCGGGCACGCCCAGGATGGGCGCGTAGCCACCCATGTTGGTGCCGATCGTGATGGCCCAGAACGCGATCTGGTCCCACGGCAGCAGGTAGCCGGTGAAGCTGAGCATGATGGTCAGGAACAGGAGGACGACGCCCACCACCCAGTTGAATTCGCGTGGCGGCTTGTACGCCCCGTGATAGAAGACCCGCATCATGTGCAGGAAGACGAAGAACACCATCAGGTGGGCGGCCCACCGATGGATGTTGCGGGTCAGCAGGCCGAAGGTGACCTGGCTCTGGATGTCCAGGATGTTCGTGTAGGCCTGGGTCGCCGACGGCACATAGAAGAACATCAGGTAGACGCCGGTGATGGTCAGGACGAGGAACAGGAAGAAGCTCAGGCCACCGAGGCAGAACGTGTACGCGAACTTGACCGCGTGCTGCCGCACCCGCACCGGGTGGATGTGCAGGAAGACGTTGTTCATGACCGCGTACGCGCGCGAACGCTCGTCGCGCGGGTAGGGTTGGCGGAAGAGCGATCGCCACACAGGGCTCCGGCGGATGCTCTGATCCACCCGCTCCAGCAAACTCAACGGGCTCCTCCTGCCACGCCGGGCGTCCCGGCGAGTTGCGCGTCTCGATACGACTCCTTGTAGAGCCGGCCGTCGGTCGAGATCTCTTGGAGCTCGAACCGTTCCATCGTAATGGCGTCGAACGGACACCGCTTGACGCATAGCGCGCAGCGGATGCAGCGCTCCTCGTCGAGGATCATCGCACCGCCATTCTCCCAGCCGTACGCTTCCTCGAGTTCTGGCAGGAGACCTTCGGACTTCAGCGTGTTGATGTCAACCATGTGGATGACGCCTTCCGGGCAGACATCCGCACAGGCCCCGCACAGGACGCACCGGAATGGGTCGAACCAGATGTTGAAGTTGCACATGAGGCAGCGGGTGGACTCGGCGACCGCCGCATTGGCGTCATAGCCCAACTCGACCGGGGCGTTGAAATTGACCACCGGCTCGGCCGAGGGCATCCTCGCCTGGGCCTGTGCCATCGGGATGTGCTGGCGCGGCAGAACGTCGTAGAACTCGGGCATGTCGTGGCGCCACGAGCTGGTGATCTTGACGTTGGTGCTGACGGTCACGTCCGTCCGGCCGGACAGGTAGCGATCGATCGCGTAGGCGCACTTCTTGCCGTGGCCGGCGGCCTCGATGAGGGTCGTTGGGCCGGTCACGAAGTCACCGCCGGCGAACACGCCGCGCACGCTCGTGGCGTAGGTCGCCGGGTCCACCTTGACCCGACCTCGGTTGACCTCGAAGCTCGACTCCGCCCAGAGGAATGCGAGGTCCGTTGCCTGCGACACCGCGGGGATGACCGTCTGGGCGGGGATCTCGAATTCCGAACCCTCGATCGGGACGGGCGAGCGGCGACCGGAGGCGTCCGGCTCACCCAGCCGGTTGCGGATGAAACGCACGCCGGTCACCTTGCCGTCCTCGCCCATGATCTCGATCGGACTGGCCAGGAACTCCATCCGGACGCCTTCGCGCTCCGTCTCGCCCAGTTCCTCATCGTCGACGACGAGCTCGGACCGGGTCCTTCGATAGACGATCGAGACGCGCTCGGAACCGTGGCGAAGGCTCGTCCGTGAGCAATCCATGGCCGTGTAGCCGCCACCGATGACGACCACGTCCTTGCCGACCTCCAGCGGCTCGCCCAGGTTGGCCCGCTTCATGAAGTCCACGCCGTACTGGACGCCCTCCAGGTCCGCCCCGGGGACATCGAGTCCGATCGCGTTCATCGCGCCTGCCGTGAGGGCGATCGCGTCGAAGTCGCGCTGGAGCTCATCGAACGTGATGTCGACCCCGATCGTCGTGTTGTAGATGAACCGGACGCCCAGGCGCTCGACCAGCCGGACATCCATCTCGATGGCCGCGCGCGGCAGCCGGAAGGCCGGCACCCCGACGAGCATGAAGCCGCCGGCGTAGGGGAGGCTGTCGAAGACCGTGACCTGGTAGCCCTTGATAGCCAGCTCGCGCGACACGGCGAGGCCAGATGGGCCCGCCCCGACGACGGCGACACGTTCGGTGCGCGGCGTGATCTGCGGGATGACGTCCGGGATGCCAGAGGCCTCGTGCCATTCGACCAGGAAGCGCTTCATCGCCCGGATCGCCAGCGGGCGGTCGATGTCGCCTCGTCGGCAGGCCCGCTCGCACGGCGCCGAGCAGACGTACGAACACATCGCGGCCACCGGGTTCGGGTCGCGCGACAGGATGTACCCCTCCTCGAAGCGCCCTTCGGCGGCGAGGTTGAGGTATCCGCGGCAATTCGTCCCGACCGGGCACGCTTCCTGGCACTCGATGTTGCACTGGAGCCAGGAGGCGTCGACGGGCTGGACGAGGAATTCCTGAGGCGCGGCGCTGGTCAAGAGCAGGTCATCCCTTCCCAGGTGAACGGGGTTCCGCCGGAATGTACCATCCGGCACGGAACACGTGCACGGCTGGGAGTGTATTGGAACGTCTGGTGGAGTTGACGGTCCTCCTGGTCGCAGCTACGCTCGTCCGGGGAAAGCGTCCCGACTCGGGAGGAGCCGGTCCTGGATAACCGGGCAGCGTGAACGCAGGCGAGTTCGCCTTTCTGGCCGTCGGCCTGATCCTTGGCGTTGCCAGCGGCGCTGCGCTTGTCGAGGTTCTGCGGGCCAGACCGCCCGCTCCGCGCGAGGTCAGAGTGACCGTCTCGCAGGACGCGATCCCACGCCGACGCGGGACCACCCTGGCCGAGGACGCCTTCGCCGTGGCGGTCGCGGAACCGGCCCGCGGCGGCCCGGCCGACCCCGAGATCGACGGCCTCAGACCAGACGGGGACGGGGACGAATATGGAACGACCGTTCGTCAGGGCGACCCGATGCCCGCCGGCGTGGTCGCGATGGCCATGGCAGCGCGGCCCGCGATGGTAGGGTTCCGGGTGGCGTCCGGGCACGACCCGGCATTCCAGGCGATGGCGAACGCTGCCTCCGACGAGGACCAGGCCAAGGCGGTGGTCGTCGCACGAACCGCGGTCGCCGTGCTCGAACCGGAGGAAGACGCCATGGCCGATGCACAGTCAGATGACGTGCCTGGATCAGGTGGCGCTGGGGCGCCCCTGGCACCGCCGGACCTGGACGGACCGTGCGCCGAGGTACGCCACGTGGCAACCGAGCGGTGCGAGCTGGCCGTCCGGGCACGCGCCGGCGTAGGCGTGGCCGACGAGACGCTGCGCAGTGCGCAACGCGCCTATGACGCCCACGTCGCACGGGCCGAGGCCACCGCGGCGGCGACCGAACCCGGGGCCGTGCGGCGCGACAAGGAACTTGCGCAAGCCGCCTTCCGCGACGCTCGCGGACAGGCCGGTTCGCCCGAGGCCATCGAAGCCGCGGCACGCGACTGGCTCGGCGAGATCAACCGGATCAACACCGTCGTCCGGGACGCGAACTCGGTGGCGGGCAAGGAACGAGAGGCGGCCGCGGCGATCGCGCCGAGCCTGGAACGCCTGGCCCTGGAGGCGGACGCCGCCCGCATCAAGGCCGAGGTCGCCGAGGAGGCATGCGTGGCAGCCCGCCATGCCGTCGCGGAGTGCGTCGAGGCCGAGGACGCGCTCTTGCGCGCCGCACGCCCGCCCATCCCTCCGGTGGCCCGCGAGATCGGCGCTGGCGAGTCCGGGCCGGGACCGTCCGGGCCGGGACCCCTCGAGATCGAGCACGAACCGCTTGCCGCCGCGCTCAGCGCCGGTCAGACACCGATCATCTTCCTGCTCCTGCGCGGAGACCAAGCCGCCATGGGGCACACCGTCGCCCGACTGGCAGACGATCCAGCGGAACAGCGGCGCTGGCAGGCCAGCCTGTCCGAGCTCGTCGACGCCGTGATCGCGGTGAGCATCAGCCAGTCCGCGCTGGACTTCCCGCCCGATCACGCCTTCTGGTCGCCGTTCACCCGGGAGCAGGATCGCGAGATCGTGGCGGCTCTGTCGTCGCTCGGGTTCCGGTTCAACGGTCGAGGCGGCTGGACGGACGACCGGGTCCCGTCACAGCGCGACCTGTCGATGGCGCTGGGGTATGCCGGGCTGGACCCGATGCGGATCCGGCGTTGGCCGAACGAGGACGAGATGCGCAGCCTGTTCGCGGACGTGACAGTGGCCGCCGGGGAGCACCTGGCCGGGGCGGCCGGAGACCTGACCCTGGGTGAGCTCGTGGCCATGCTGGGCCGTCGTGCGGACGGGCTGGCGACGCTCTGGAACGACTGGGGCCGCGTCCGGCCACTCCTGCTGGAAGACGCCTGAGCCCAGGCCTCAGCCGGCTCCCTCAGCCGGGTCCCTCGACCTCGTCGTCCTCGATGACGACGCAGCGCAGAGCCTCCGCCGCGATCGCCCCGATGGGCTCGCCCTCCTCGGCCCCCCAGTCACGGATCCGTCCGGCCAGGCGGTCTGGCGAATGGATCTGGCTGACGTGGGCAGCCAGCGCCTCGATCTTGCGATCCATGACGGCCGAGATGTCCACCCGCGCATTTGGCTGGTCGGACCAGAACAGGTACAACCGCCGAACGACATGCGCTGCCAGCCCGCCGCGCGCCAGGGCCGGGAATGCCATCGGGTTGCGGGCTGCCGGGTAGACCGCGTCCACCGCCGCGAAGCCCGAGGCCCGGTGGTCTGTGTGGTTGATCCCGCCACCGCGGTAGAAGAGCGTTTCCGGATCCGTTGCCAGGACCGCGTCCGGTCGGAAGGTCCGGATCTCGCGGACCAGTTGCTCGCGCAGTCCGAGATCGTTCGCCAGGGCGCCGTCCGGCTGGTGCAGGAAGGTCACGCCGGCGTACCCGATGATCTCGCTGGCAGCTTGCTGCTCACCTTCGCGCAACGCCGCGAGCACCAGTGGGTCGGCATAGGGATCTTCGCCACCCTGGTCACCACTCGTGCAACACACCAGCCAGCCAACGGACCCGGCATCGATCCAGGTGGCGGCCGTCCCGGCCGGTCCGAACTCGGCGTCATCCGGGTGCGCGGCGATGACCATGAAGCGATCCGGCCGCCAGTCATGGGCCGTCTCGGCCGGCTCCGTGGCCGCCACGTTGGCCGCCTCCGCAGCCTCTTTGGGCACCTCCGCAGTCTCGGCCGGCTCCTTGGTCTTCATCCTTGCGCCCGGCCGGACCCAGCGCTACGCTTCGAACCGAGACTTCGCTCGTCTCCCCCCACGAGCGAAGTCTCTTTGCGTGCGGGATCCGACGCGGCGGTCGTCATCGGCCGGGCGGCGGTCGTCATCGGTCGGCCGGAGCCTGCGCGGCGATCAACGCCTGGAGGACCTCGGCTGCGTGCCCGTCCGGACGGACCTTGGGCCAGGCCTGCACGATGCGCCCGTCCGGCCCCACCAGGAAGGTGGTCCGTGCGGTCCCCCAGTAGGTCTTGCCGTAGTTCTGCTTCTCCACCCACGAACCGTAGGCCTCGGCGACCAGGTGGTCCGCGTCGATCAACAGGGTGAAGGACAGTCCGAACTTCTCGCGGAACGACTGCTTGCTCTGCACACCCTGCGGGCTGATCCCCCAGACATCTG
>Ga0315270_10002088_pt1 | contig 10594 bp, 9 predicted proteins | sample C1_bottom_MG_FD_204932 | JGI IMG/M metagenome (GOLD analysis project Ga0315270, IMG submission 204932) | Sediment microbial communities from Yellowstone Lake, YNP, Wyoming, USA - C1_bottom | ecosystem: Environmental > Aquatic > Freshwater > Lake > Sediment | place: USA: Wyoming | collected... | reverse complement strand
CAGGCGGACGAGGCCCGGCCAGTCGTGATCCTGCGCGGACTCGCACCGATCGCCAACCCGCGCCCCGCCAGCACACTGCTGCGCCCGCCCGGCGAAGACTTATTCAGATAACGCAACCCAGCGAGCAGGATCCCATGAACACACCTTCAGCTGATATCGGTCTCATCGGACTCGCCGTCATGGGTGAGAACCTCGCGCTCAATATGGAGAGCAAGGGTTTCACAGTCGCGGTCTACAATCGCACTGTAAGCCACGTCACGGACTTCCTGCGCGCCCGCGGGGCCGGCAAGCGCTTCGTCGGCGCCAGGGATCTCGCCAGCCTGGTCGCGAGGCTGAAGCGGCCCCGCAAGATCATTCTGCTCATCAAGGCGGGAGCTCCAGTCGACGAAATGATCGAAGGGCTCGCACCGCTCCTCGAGCGCGGCGACATTCTGATCGACGGCGGCAATAGCCTGTACACCGATACCATTCGCCGGACGAAGCGGGTCGAAAGCCTGGGTCTGTTGTATGTCGGCTCTGGCGTATCGGGCGGAGAAGAGGGTGCGCTGCGCGGTCCGTCACTGATGCCCGGGGGCAGCCCTGCGGCGTGGCCGCACATCAAGCCCATCTTCCAGGCAATCTGCGCGCGAACCCCCGAGGGCGAACCGTGCTGCGACTGGATGGGCGAGAACGGCGCGGGGCACTTCGTCAAGATGGTCCACAATGGCATCGAATACGGCGACATGCAGTTGATCTGCGAGACCTATGATCTGATGAAGCGCGGACTGGGCCTTGGCAACGAGGCGATGCACCGGGCCTTCGCCGACTGGAACGCCGGCGAGCTCGATAGTTACCTGATCGAGATCACGCGCGACATACTCGGGTTCCGGGCCGAAGACGGCAGCGCGGTGATCGACAGTATTCTCGACGCTGCGGGCCAGAAGGGCACCGGCAAGTGGACGGTCAACGCGGCGCTGGACGAGGGCATGCCGCTGACGCTGATCGGCGAAGCGGTATTTGCGCGCTGCCTGTCGGCGGCCAAGGAGGAGCGGGTCGCTGCAGCGCCGCAGCTCGCGGGCACGGCTGCGCCATTCAGCGGCGATGTCGGTGTGTTCGTCAACGATCTGCGCCAGGCGCTGTACGCGGCCAAGATCATCAGCTACGCGCAGGGCTATCAGCTGCTGCGCGCAGCGGCGCTCAGCAACAGCTGGAACCTGAACTTCGGCGGCATTGCCCTGACCTGGCGCGGCGGCTGCATCATCCGCTCGGCGTTTCTCGGCGAGATCAAGAAGGCGTTCGAGCGCGCACCCGCGCTTGTGAACCTGGTGCTCGACCCGTTCTTCCGCGACGCCCTGCGCCAGCGCGAAGCGGCCTGGCGGCGCGTGGTCGTCGCTGCGGTCAATATGGGCATTCCGGTGCCGTGCCTGAGTGCCGCGCTCGCCTACTACGACGGCTACCGCTCGGCACGCCTGCCGGCAAACCTGCTGCAGGCACAGCGCGACTACTTCGGCGCCCACACCTATGAGCGCGTCGACCGGCCTCGCGGCGAGTTCTTTCACACCAACTGGACGGGACACGGCGGCACGACCGTTTCAAACTCGTACTCGGTCTGACTTCGCTCCGCTAACGCCGGCCTGCTGGCCGCAATTCTGCAGCGCGATCGAGCACGAAGCGCGCCAGCCGGACGCGATCCTCGAGCGTGCTCATCAGCGTCGCGGTTGCCAACACCGGCACGCCGATGCGTGCCGCAGCCGTCGTAGCGACCGCAGTGTCTGCGGTGTCGACCACCAAAGCATCGATGAGACCGCGGTAGTGAGTCGCGACTGACTCTGCCGTCGTCGCTATACCCAGTTCCTGCATGATCTTGCCGGTCGGTCCCTTCACGGCCGCACCGCCGATCAGCGGGCTGACGGCGATGAGCGGCACACGGCGTCGTTCGAGCGCAGCGCGCAGTCCTGGGATGGCAAGCAGTGGGTCGATGCTGAGGTAGGGGTTCGACGGGCACAGCACGATTGCCTCAAGCGAGTCGGCGGCCAGGGCTTCACGGACGCCGGGGCCTGGCGTAGCCAGCGCTGCGCCAGCGAAGCGGATCGCGCGGACGCGCGGCTGGCAACGACGCCTGACGAAATAGTCCTGGAAGGCCAGCTCGCCCTCATCGGTGTCAACCCGAGTCTCGACCCGATCGTCCGTCATCGGTAGCAGGCGAGCCGCGATGCCGAGCCGCAGCCGGAAAGCGTCAATGATGGCCGATAGCGGCATCCCAGTGCGCAGCCGGTGGGTACGAACCACGTGTAGCGCTGAGTCGGCGTCGCCGAGCCGGAACCACGGGTCTTCGCCCAGCGATTCGATGACACGCATCAGCGTCCAGGTCTCATCACGCCGTCCCCAGCCCTGGGCGGGATGCTCTAGATTCGCGAGCGTGTACAGCGCGGTGTCGAGGTCCGGACAGATCTGCAGGCCGAGATGCTCGAAGTCATCACCGGTATTGACGACGACCGTGAGGCTATCTGGCGGCAGTTCCCGATAGAGGCCGAGTGCCAGCTTGGCACCGCCGACACCGCCCGACAGCGCAACGACTGTCACTGTGGCCAGAGCACCCGGTATTCATCCACCGCCACGACGATCGTCGCGGCCGGCTCAGTCTGCGCGGGTTCCATCAATTGCCGCCAGGCCTCTGGTGCCCGGCGTCGGCCCGCCTCGAAATCCGCCGCGTTGCGCCACCACAGCTCACGCACGGCGTCGTAGCCGGTTCCCGCTTCAGGCTCGGTACCTAATGCGGCGCAGCAACGCTGATGGCGGACGGCGCCGATCCCCAAAGCGAGTCGGTTGCCGGGGTCATCGGCTGACAAGGTCTTCCGGAATACATCCGGCGTGACATTCTGCCGGCGGCGCACGACCTGCATGAGCTTGAAGCAGGAATCGGATTTGGCCATGGCGGGGCCGGGCAGCGGCACTTCTTCATCAGTCATCAGAAACCGGAGGTTCGGCACGTCGATGAATTTGCGTTCATCGGGGACGAGATCACGCTGATAGTCCGGGTCCTGGCCGAGACCGAGGGCAGTCTCAAGGGTGTCGAACCAGACTTCGGCAATGCCATCATACGGACCCGCCGCAAGCCCAAGACCTGGGTAGGGGATCCGGTGTGCCTGCGTGTAGCGGCGGATGGGCTTGATCTGCAGCGCCAGCCGGCCGTGAGGTTCGCGCCAGTGGGAATGAAAGTACTCATCCGAAATGTCAGGACGCTTCGGTATCAGTGCAAAGACCTTGATCATGACAGGCTCCGTTCATGGGCCGGCGGGCGCCTGGTGCAGCGGCACCCGCTTGATAGTTGCTTGCAGCCCGCAAGTTACATCGTATAGGCTTTCAAGGCCAGTCACGCTGCCGCTGGCGGATCAACAAATATGCGAGGGACTCACATGCCTACCAACAACGTTTCGTGCCTGCACCGCTCGATCCTGTCGCTGGCTGCCTTGTGCGGCCTGTGCGCATTCGGTGTGGCGGTCGCCGGTAAGGCAGAAAGCGACCGCTCGGACAAGGAGGCGATTGCCGCCCTGATTTACTGCTACGCGCAGGGTACTGACGCGATCGGCGATTCGACTACCCATGCCGACCCGCTGGCGGCAGGCACCGCGATTTATCGCCGGTGTTTCGCCGACAACGCCGAGTTGCGTGCGTGGTTCCCGCAGCAGCCTTTCGATTCGCAGACCTTCCCGAATCCAGCCGCCAATCAGAGTACGGCGCCCGAGGTATTCATCGGGCCGGAAAAATGGGCGGTGTTCGTAAATAATGTCTTTCGCGGCAAGGGTTACACGTTCACGCAGCACATGATGAGCAACGTGGAGACCAGCGTCCAAGGCGGGAAAGGGCACCTGACGGCCTACCTGCATGCGACCCACGTGATCGCCGGCGACACGATCGGCGGTCCGTCCCGATGCATGGCAGTGGCCAACGGCACGTACTCGCTCGACGTGCAGAAATTCAACGGCACCTGGAAGATTACCCGCCTCAACATCACGCTGATCGACTTCAACCCGGTGTTCCAGAGCGGCAAGGGCTGCTGAAGCCGCGCCTGGCTTTAGGGGATCCGCTCCAGCACGGTCGCGGTCGCGAGGCCGCCGGCGCAGCAGATGGTCTGCAGGCCGAGCCTGGCCTCGCGGCGCTGCAACTCGTGCACCAGCGTGGTCATGATTCTCGCCCCGCTGGCGCCCAGCGGATGACCCAGCGCAATGGCCCCGCCGTTGACGTTGAGCCGCTCGCGGCCGACGCCGAGTTCGCGCAACCACATCAGCGGCACTGACGCAAAGGCTTCGTTGACTTCGAACAGATCGATACTCGCCAGGTTCAGTCCCGCGCGGTCGAGTACCCGGCGCGTCGCGGCAATCGGGCCGGTCAGCATCAGTGTCGGGTCCGAGCCGACCGTGGCAATGGCACGGATCCGCGCCAGTCCCTTGAGGCCGCATTTTCTGGCCGCATCGCCCGACATCAACAGCAGCGCCGCAGCGCCGTCAGAGATCTGTGAGGAATTGCCCGCCGTGACACGGCCATCTGCCCGGAAACTGGTCTTCAGCTTGCCCAGCTTCTCGAGCGTCGTATCGCGGCGGATGGTTTCATCCTGGGTGAAGTCCGGCGGCTCCCCGACCGCTTCCCGCTCGCGCCACGCGCTCACCGGGACGGGCGTGATTTCACGAGCGAAGTAGCCGCCGTCGGCCGCCGCAGCGGCGCGCTGATGACTGCTCAGTGCAAACTCGTCCAGGTCGGAGCGCGTAATGTTCCAGCGGTCGGCGACGCGCTCCGCCGCCTCGCCCTGCGGCACCTGCTCGAATTGTTCCAGCAACTTCCAGCCGAATGGTTTGCCATGGACGTCGCGATTGCCACCCATCGGTACGCGCGTCATGCTCTCGGCGCCGCCCGCCACGACGACATCGCAGCTGCCGGCAGCGATGGCATTGTAGCCAGCGTGCAGGGATGCTTCCGCTGAACCGCATTTTCGATCGACGGTCATGCCGGGGATCGACGCTGGCCAGCTGGCGCTGAGCAGGGCGGTGCGGGCGATATTGCCGCACTGTTCGCCTACCTGGGTCACGCAGCCGAATATCACGTCATCGATTGCCCCGGGTTCTATGCCGGCGCGGGCGATCAGGGACTGCAGGACAATCGCGCCCAGATGGTCGGCGCGCACGTCGCTGAGCGCGCCGCGGAATCTGCCGACCGGGGTTCGAACCGCACCGACGATAATGACCTCGCGCATCACCGAAAACTCAGGCCCGACCCGGGAACGCGCTTGCCGTCGACGTATTCGTAGATTCCCTTGCCTGCCTTGCGACCAAAGCGCCCCGCCTTCACGAGCTTCAGGATCAGTGGGCAGGGCCGAAACTTCTCGCCGAGCGTTGAGTGCAGGTATTGCAGCACCGCCAGGCGGGTGTCCCAACCCGTGAGGTCGCCAAGCTCGAGCGGACCCATCGGATGGTTGAACCCGAGTCGCAGCGCGGTGTCGATGTCCTCGGCACTGGCGATGCCTTCCATCAGCATGTACATCGCTTCGTTGCCCATCATCGCCGACATGCGGCTGGTGGTGAGTCCTGGCGCCTCGTTGACGACTATGGACGTCTTGCCGATGGCCTCGCCCCAGGCGCGAGCCCGGGCGATGGTGTCATCGCTGGTGCCGAGGCCGCGGACGATCTCGAGCAGCTTCATCTTGTGAACCGGATTGAAGAAGTGCATGCCCAGCACGCGATCGGCGCGGCCCGTGGCGCAGGCGATCTCCGTGACACTGAGCGCTGAAGTGTTGGTGGCGATGACCGCGTGCGGTGGCAGTAACGCGTCGGCCTCGCGGGCGATAGCGACCTTGGCCGCAAGGTTCTCTGAGGCAGTCTCCAGCAGCAGGTCCGCTGGGCGTGCCCGCAGCACCGCCTTGAGGTCGGTGCCGGTCGTGACACGTGCCATCGCCAGCTCGGCCTGCTCGGATGAGACCTTGGCCAGACGAACGCCGTCCGCAAGAATCGCGCCTATCGCATCCGTGGCGTCGGTAAGGCTCTTCGGCTGGATATCGACCAGTGACACCTGGTAGCCAGCTGTTGCAAAGCCGTGCGCAATGCCGCGGCCCATCAGACCGGCACCGACGACCACAACGGTTTCAGCTTTTTTAACGGTGAGCATGCGTTATTCCTGATCCTTCCTGTGCAGCGTTACTCGCGCGGAGCGTTGAAATTGGGCGGCCGCTTCTCCTGGAAGGCGGCCCGCGCCTCGCGGCGCTCGTCGCTGGAGAGCAGCATTGTAAACAGGGCGCGCTCGAGCCTGAGCCCAGCGGGAAGATCGAGTTGCAGGCCGACCGACGCGGCTTCCTTCGCGAAGGCGGTCGCGACCGGGGGGCGCGCGGCGATCCGTTCGGCAAGGGCGGCGACCTCGACTGCCAATGCCGCGCGGTCGGCGGTCAGCCGCGTTACCAGCCCTATCCGGTAAGCCTCTGCGGCGTCGACCCGGTCGCCCGTCAACAGCAGATCCAGGGCCCGCCCGAGGCCGATGATGCGCGGCAACCGCTGCGTGCCGCCACCGCCAGGAATCAGCCCCAGGCCAGTCTCCGGCAGGCCGAACACTGCGTCGCTTGAGGCAATTCGCAGGTCGCAGGCGAGGGCGATCTCGAGTCCGCCACCCAGGCAGAAGCCGTGTATCGCCGCGATGAGTGGCTTTGAAACCCGGTCGAAGGCCTCAATCCAGGACGATCGGGTTCGCAACACGGTGGCGTCGAGCGGATTGTCGGCGGCCGGTTTCTCCTTCAGGTCAGCGCCAGCGCAGAAGCCGCGCTCGCCCGCACCCTGCAGGACGATCACCCGCGTAGTCGGATCGGCGTCGAGCTCCTGCAGCACAGCCGGCACGTGTCGCCGGATCGCATCGTTGATGGCGTTGACCGCCGCTGGCCTGTTCAGCGTGATCCACGCCACTCCATTGCGCCGCTCCAGCTTGACCGTACCGCCTGCAAAGCTTTCCATGGTGTCATCCAGAGTAACGCGCACCGTGCGAGCGATGCGCAGACGCATTCCAAATTCAGCTGCGGGGGCGGCACCGATTCCGCAGCATGCCGCCCGCTCGCCGGGCAGTGCTGGGGCGCACAACCGGTCGATGGACATCACCCAAAGATCATAGGCTTGTTGTCGGCTAGCAAGCAAGTGGCGCCAATTCCGGCGCGCCCCAGCGAAAACCGGCGTCGGCGACCCCGGAAAACCCAGTTTGTTGTTTTTGAATAACATTCAGAATGCACTTGCGGCGCACCGGATCGCAGGGGTATGCTCCCGATACAACGGATGCCGCCAGCCAACGGTATTACGTGGGTCGTCGAAATGAACTCTCCGGATCCAGACTATTTACCAAGAGGTGGGGGATGAAAAAGGGACACATGAATGTGACGCTGTTGGCTGCTATTGCTGCAGCCCTGGCATTGCCGATGAGCGTTGGAGTCGCGCTGGCCCAGGGGACAGCCGCGGTTGCGCCTGAGTCAGCCGGACTCGAGGAAGTGGTCGTCACCGCGCGTAAGCGCGAAGAGAGAATGCAGGACGTGCCCATCGCCATGAGCGCCTTGAGCCAGGTCGAGGTGGAACGCAGCTTTGCCCGCGACCTCAAGGATCTTGCCAGCATGTCACCGAACCTGGTGATCGATGACACCTCGCAGGGGCCCGGCGGCGTTGCCGCGATCACTATTCGCGGCATTGGCGTTGCCGATGTCGAGAAGAGCTTCGATCCGGCAATCGGCGTGGTTATCGACGGCGTGTTCATCGGCTCAAACACCGGCGGCATCCTCAAGAGTTTCGATATCGCCAACATCGAAGTGTTGCGTGGCCCCCAGGGCACCGTGTTCGGACGCAACACGATCGGCGGCGTCATCAATGTCACGCGCTCCAAGCCGACCGGCAAGTTTGGCGGCAAGGTTCGTGCAGGGTACAGTGATTACAATACCTACGATCTCGAAGGCATCCTCAACTTCCCGATCATGGACAAGCTGGCTGCGAAGCTGAGCGCTGGCCAGCACAACCAGCAGAAAGGCTACTACCAGAACGTCAACACCGGCAGCGATATGGGCCGTGAGGACTACAAGACCTTCGGCGTCAACCTGCTGTATACGCCCACTGATTCGCTGGAGGTCGAGTACACCTACAATAACGAAGCTACCAATCAGGACACTCCGCCGCTGCTCAACAACGGTCAGCCCGATCAGCTGTTCTGCTCAGCGTTCGGATACTGTGCGCCTTCCGTAGATTCAACCATTACTGGCAGCCGCTACAAGGTGGCCTCGTTGGGCCTATTCCCGCTCAATCCGACCAACGCGGTATTCAATGTCACGAATTACGCAGATCTCGTCAGCATGCCGCTCAAGGCGACCTTTGACACCGACACGCACATCCTGGAAGCCCATTGGGACATCAACAAGGACTACAGGTTCGATGCCATTTACGGGCACTGGAACTCCTCGGAAACCGTGCTGACGGACTGGGATGGAACGCCGCAGATGCTCTATCACACTTCACGCCCGGCAGACTGGAAGCAGGACACCCTTGAGCTGCGCATCGCCAACGGGGGCAGTGATGCCTTCAACTGGGTCGCCGGTCTGTATTTCTGGGATTCCAGCTTCGATATCAAGCTACGCAGCTACATCGGCTTTGCAGTTCCCGGAGCAGTACTGGATATCGCTCAGTTCGACCACCAGACCGCCAAGTCGCAGGCCGCGTTCTTCGAGGGTGATTACAAGTTCACCGACAAGTGGACGCTCACCGTGGGCGGCCGCTACACCAAGGACGACAAGACCTCGGCAGCGCGCGGCAATGTCGACACCAGCGTCCCACCTCCCGGCGGCTTCCCGCCCGGGGTGAATGGAGATCCTCGCGATTCCTGGAATGAGACCACTCCCAAGGTCGGCCTGAAATACCAGATCAACCCCAATGCGATGACCTATGCCACCTACTCGAAGGGTTACCGCTCGGGCGGCTTCCTGAGTCGTGTTTCGAGCTACGCCGAGGCCATTTCGCCTTATGACCAGGAAACTGTGTCGAACTACGAACTCGGCGTGAAAAGCGAGTTTATGGATAACAGGCTGCGCCTGAATTTCACCGTATTCCAGATGGATTACCAGAACAAGCAGGAAGAGATCCACTTGCCCGACACCCTGAGTGGCACTGGTCAAAAGACGGTGGTGGCCAACGCCTCGACCGCCACTATGAAAGGAGCGGAGTTCGAGATGGAGGCCCATCCGACGGATGGCCTGAACCTGCGCGCCAACGTGGCGTATCTCAATACCAAGTACGATAAATTCCAGTTCAATGATGGCACCGGCGTGCAGGACTATAGCTACCTGAAGTTCCGCCGCGCTCCGGAATGGACCGGCAACATCGATGCGACCTACGAGTGGAATCTGGGCGCGGACACCAAGATGTGGTCACGCATTTCCTACCACTATCTCGGCGCGTACTTCACCGACTTCACCAACGCACCTGAAGTGGCGAACGACGCTCAGCACCTGGTGGATGCATCGATCAACCTCGAGTTCGCCGCGACACGACTCAGTCTGTACGGACGCAATCTCACAGGCGCAGATGGCTACATGATTGGTTATGACGTCGCGGGAATCTGGTCTTACTCGGCTACACGCCCGCCACGTACCGTGGGCGCTGAGATAACCTACCGTTTCGGTGCCAAGTAGCTCACGATCGGCTGACGCCGTAATTCAGGCCGGCGACGGGTTCACAACAGTGTGAACCCGCCGCCGGCACTCTTTATAGTCCGGTGCGACCTGCTTCCCGCAGCATCGGGCTGTACTGCGAAAAGGCCGGTCCGGCGGCCGTGGCACCGATCGTGATGCCCGCATCCGTGGTGAGCGTGTGGCCGGTCGTGTAGCCCGACTCATCGCTGGCGAGCCACAAAGCGGCATTGGCAACATCCTCGGCAAGCCCGGGACGATTGATCAGTGGTGACACCCCGGTAAGGATGCGCTTGGCACCCTCGATGTCGGCAGGATTGCCAGTGAGCACGCTGGCAACCATCGGGGTCGCCATAGCGGCCGCCGCGATCGAGTTGACGCGAATGCCATAACGGCACAGTTCAGCGCCTACATTCTTGGTCATGCCGACCACAGCGTGCTTGGCCGCGGCATAGGCATGCGGGCCCAGTCCTCCCATCAGGCCTGCCGTGCTGGCCATGCTGATGATGCTGCCGCTGCCACGGGGCTTCATCACGCGTGCTGCGTGTTTCATACCAAAGAACACGCCGTCGAGCAGCACGTCGAGGCTGGCCCGCCATTCGGCGTAGGGCGTCGTGTCGATCGGTCCGATCGCGCCGACGATGCCGGCATTGTTGAACATGATGTCGAGCTGCCCGAAATGGCGCACCGCCAGATCAATCAGCGCGGCAACCTGGTCTTCCTTGGTTACGTCGCACACGGAAAATTTCGCCGCTGCGCCGAACCGGGCCGCAAAAGCCTCGCCGGGCTTGGCCTGTATGTCGCCAATCACGACACGGCATCCCTCCTTGACGAAACGCTCCACGCTCGCGGCGCCGATACCGCTGGCTCCGCCCGTGATTACCGCCACCTTGTCTTTGAGTCGCATGCAATGCACCCCTGTTGGAATTGATT
>Ga0315270_10002086_pt1 | contig 10597 bp, 8 predicted proteins | sample C1_bottom_MG_FD_204932 | JGI IMG/M metagenome (GOLD analysis project Ga0315270, IMG submission 204932) | Sediment microbial communities from Yellowstone Lake, YNP, Wyoming, USA - C1_bottom | ecosystem: Environmental > Aquatic > Freshwater > Lake > Sediment | place: USA: Wyoming | collected... | reverse complement strand
AGCGTCTCCTCCTTGGGGGGGAAGACGTAGCGCGGCTTGCCGAAGGTCGACTCGAGCACCAGCGTGTCGCAGGGCATCACCTCGGCCGGCTCGGCGGCGCAGGGCGTGTCGGTGCAGAGGTCGCCGCTGTAGCCGAGCGTCCGGCCGTCCTCGAGCGTGATGCGCAGCTGCGCCGAGCCGAGCACGTGGCCGGCCGGGAAGAGCTCGAGGGTCTGCAGCCCGAGGCCGAAGGGCTGGCGGTAGGCGACCGGCATCTGCTCGGCCTTGCGGGCCCGCTTCGGCTCGCCGAGCCGGTGGTTCATGAGCGCCAGCGTGGCGGCGGTGGCGATGGTCCGGTCATGGCGGCCGATGTGGTCACCGTGGGCGTGGGAGACGAAGGCGCAGGCGGCGCGGCGCTGGGCGTCGAGGTGGAGGGCGGTCCCGGCGACGCGCAGCTCGCCGCGGTGCAGCTCGATGGGCGGCTGGCGCATGAGGGGGAGGATCTACTGCGGGGGGCTGACGCGCACCGGGGCGCCTCCCCGGCGCGCCTCACTTAGGCAAGCTCCGCGCCAGCATCGTGGCCACCGAGAGCGGCCCGTCGAAGCCGTCGGCGCAGTCGAGCTGGATCACGTCGGCGTCGGAGCCCTCCGGGAGCCGGGCCGGCGCCACCAGCAGCAGCGCGGCCGGCAGGAGCCAGCGCAGCCAGGCCAGCATCTGTGGCAGCCTGCGCCGGTCGGCGCCGGGGCGGACGACGATCACCAGCCTGGGCGGTGTGGGCGGCATATGACTGAGAACCCCGCGGATGGGGGGAGGATTCCCATCCTCGGCGGCCACCCGTCCAAGTGCGCGAGAAATACGGGGATCTTCCCCGCGGGCTCGCTAGAGCCCGGGGCCGGCGACCAGCTTGAACGCCTCCTCGATGGCGTCCGGCGCGCAGCGGATCCCCATGAAGCTGTGCGAGCCCATCATGGAGAGGTCGGGGAAGTTGACGGCGATGCGGAACTTGGCGTGGAGCGCGACGACCCTGGGGCCCGAGACCAGCAGCTCGTAGGGCAGGTGCCCGGTGGAGCGGAGCGGCTTGAAGTCGACCTCCTTCATGATGAAGGCGTCGCCGCTGCACCCCGCGGAGAGCGCCACGCCGAAGAGCGTGTCCTCGGTCCCCGGCACCTCGATGCGGTAGACCTGCTTCGCCCCGCCGCGCCCGGCGGCCAGGCCGGCGGCCACCGCCGCCACCGCCTGCTGGTGGTCGGGGAACCTGGCGATCAGCACGGTGTCATCGAAGTAGGGCATGCCGACCATGTAGTGGAAGCTCCGGAGCTGCCCGAGCGAGAGGCCGTCCTTGGGCCCGTACTCCTCGATGCGCCCGAGCGCCGCGGCCAGCTGGCGCCCCACCGTGGAGAGGTCGGTCTTCATCCGGTAGGCGTGGCGCATGTAGGCCGGGCTGGTGAACGCCACCTGGACCTCGTCGCCGACCCTGGTGATGGTGACGCGCTGGGCGGCGGCCTGGCTGGCGCCGGGGACGGCGGTGGCGGCCGCGAGCAGCCGGTCGCTGGTGATGGCCAGCACCGTCGCGCCCGGATAGGGGTCGTAGCTGCCGACCAGCTGGAAGCCGGCCGCCGCCAGCTTGCCCTTCACCTCGGCCACCATGGCGGCCTGGTCGCCCGGGCCGCGCGACGCCAGGACGAAGGGCTTCAGCGTGCCGTCATCGGCGGAGGCAGCGGCCGCCGAGAAGGCCAGCAGGAGGGCGAGCAGGGAGCGGCAGCGCATGGTCGCACCAGGTGAGGCGAGAAGGACGGGAGGCGAGGCGGCACCGGGCCGGCCGGGCCCCGGTACCGCCGCGATCGGAGCGGCCTAGAACTTCCAGCCCAGGCCGAGGTCCACCGAGTACTGCGACATGGAGGTCTGGTAGGAGGCCAGCCCCTGCTCGGCCGGGTTGGCGCCGCTGACGGTGACCTTGGGCGAATACATGCCGCCCACGTTGATGGCCAGCGTCTCGGTGGCGTCCCAGCCCAGCCCCACGGTGACGTGGCTCTCGGCCACGGCCGGGAAGGCGATGTTCTCGAAGGCGCGGGCCGGGTCGAGCGGGTTCTTGCCGTAGTCGAAGCCGGCGCGGAGCTTGATGGCCTTCGCGACCGCGAGCTCGGCGCCGACCTTGTAGACCACCTGGTCTTCCCAGTTCATGTCGAAGGGCATGGAGCCGGTGGCCGAGGTGTCGTTGGTGTACTTCGGCTGGTTCTTCCCCATCACCGCCGACCAGTTGATCCACTGCACGTCGAGGGCGAGGAGCAGGGCCGGGAGGGCGCGCCAGGCCACGCCCACGGAGGCGACGGCCGGCTGGTCGAAGGCGAGCGTGTCGGTCCCGCCGGGGAAGGGGTACGGGCCGCCCGGGGTCATGCCGGTGTGCGCCGGGATCGTGAACTCGAAGTCCTGGAAGTCGCTCTTGGTCTCGTAGGCGATGCCGAAGGTGAGGTCCTTCACGGGCGTCAGCTTGACGCCGAGGGTGGCGCCGTAGCCGAAGGAGCTGGCCTTCTCGTGCGGCACCTGGCCGAAGCCGCTGGCGACGTCGTACTCCATCTGCGCCCAGCTCACGTTGACCGTGGCGCCGACGGAGAAGAGGTCGTTCGCCTTCCAGGCGATGGCCGGCGCGAGCCGCAGGTTCTGGTAGGAGGTGAGCGTGACGCCGCTGTAGAGCCCCGACTTGTAGTCGACGCCCATGCCGCCGACGCCGAAGGCGCCGACGCCGGCGGTGAAGCCCCCGCCGAGCGGGAGGACGACGCCGAGGTTCGGGACGGGCGACCCGCCCCGGTCCGAGGTGTAGGCCACGCCGTCGTTGGCGTAGCCCGGCGCGACGCCGGTGGCGGTGTACTCGACCGTCGGCTTGAACCAGGTGACCGAGAGGTCGAGCCGGCGATCCAGCCCGGTCAGGCCAGCCGGGTTGGTGACGACCGCGCCGCTGTCGAGGGTGGCGCCGACGCCCACGCCGCCCATGGCGTTCTGGGTCGGGCTGAAGCCGATCATCCGCATGCCGTTGGTGGCGAGGGCGGGCGTCACGAAGGCGGCGAGCAGAAGCGCGGCGAGGAGGCGAGGCAGCGAGTGCATGGTGGATCCCCTGTTGGGTAGGCGCCCGCGAGACGGGCACCCTCCTCCAAGCGCCATTCGTGCCGAAGTCGGGGGCGAACAAGGTCGCGGGGTTGCGCGGGCCATCACGCACCGTGAGACGGGACGTTGCGTAGCACCGTGTCACCGACTCGCGACATCTTGCTTCGCTCCGACGCGACCAACCGGTGCGGCCTGCGTCGGATCGTCGCAGCCGCGTCCCGATCACTCGAGCCCGAGCGTGCGCATGCGGCGCCAGAGCGTGCTGCGGCTCATGCCGAGCGCCTGGGCGGTCTCCACCCGGTTCCAGCGGTGGGCCTCCAGCGCCCCGAGGACCGCGGCGCGCTCCTCCGCCCCGGCCAGCCTGCTGCGGCCCCGCTCCGGCTCCCCGGGCCCGGCGCCCGGGCCCGGCGCGCGCCCCTCGGCCTGGTCCGCGGCCTCGGTGAATCCCGCCCCCTCCAGCACCTCCGGCGGGAGGTCCTCGGGCTGGATGGTCTGCCCCTGGCAGACGGTGGCGGCGAACTCGAGCGCGTTCTCCAGCTCGCGCACGTTGCCCGGCCAGGGGTGGGAGAGCAGCAGCCGCACCGCCTCGGGTGAGAAGCGCAGGGCCCGCCCGGTCCGCGCGCCGGCCTTGCCGAGCAGCAGCCGGGCGATGGGCTCGATGTCCTCGCGGCGGTCGCGCAGGCGCGGCACCTCGATGGGGAAGACCCGCAGCCGGTAGTAGAGGTCCTCGCGAAACTGGCCGTCCGCCACTGCCTTGCGCAGGTTCCGGTTGGTGGCGGCGATGATTCGGGCGTTGGTGCGCCGCGAGGTGCTGTCACCGACCCGCTCGAAGGAGTGCTCCTGCAGGACGCGCAGCAGCTTGACCTGGAGGTGGAGCGGCACGTCGCCCACCTCGTCGAGGAAGAGGGTGCCGTCGTTGGCGGTCTCGAAGCGGCCGGCGCGATCCCGCACCGCGCCGGTGAAGGCGCCGCGGACGTGGCCGAAGAGCTCGCTCTCCAGCAGCTCGCCCGGCAGGGCCGCGGCGTTGACGGCCACGAACGGCCCGCTGCGGCGCGGCGAGTGGGCGTGGATGATCCGGGCCATGACCTCCTTGCCGGTGCCGCTGTCGCCGGTGATGAGGACCGTCGACTCGCTCTGCTGCAGGGTGTCGATGAGCCGGAAGACGCGCCCCATGGCCTTGGAGCGGGCGATCAGGCCGAAGCCGCCGATGGGGCCGCTGGCCTCCTCGGTCGCCTCGTCGGCGGGGCGCAGCACCACCAGGTAGCGCGCCTCGGGGTCGCAGACCCCGTGCCGGTCGCGCAGCAGCGGCGCGGCCGAGACCGACATGAGCCGGGCCGGACCGTGCGGGCCCTGGAGCACGGCGCGCCAGCCCTCGCGCTTCTCCCCCGCCAGCAGGGCCTGGCGCAGCGGTCCGTCGACGCCGAAGAGCTCCGCCCCGAGCAGGGCCTCGACCGGCTGGTTACGGGCCGCCACCGCCGCCGCCTGGCCGATGAGCGTGTCGAGCAGCTCGGAGGCGTAGCGGACGCGGAACTGCTCGTCGAGCGCCATGCAGACGCGCCCCAGCGACCCGAAGGCGGCGTTGACGGCCGAGAAGGCCCGGTCGTGCTCGGTGAAGTCGGAGGCGCATCCGGGAGCCGCTGGGGCCGTCTCAATGTTCACGTTTCACGCTCCACTGGAACCATTTGTCTCGTCTGTATGAGACGAAACGTCCCGTTCAGGATTCGACGATTCTCCAACATACCGTTCTTGCTGGATCGGCGTATCGGGCACGACGCGAGCAGAGCAGGTGAAGCGAGAAACGGGCCGCGGCGTGAAACGGCCGGGAACTGGGACACGAGGACGACATGGCCGAAGGGATGACTCCCCCGAAGAAGAAGGGCGCCTGGGTGGTGGGCGGCGTGCTGTTGCTGGTCGTGCTGGGCGGCCTCGCGCTGGCCCGGGCGATCCGGACCGAGCCGCCCCCCGAACAGCGGGCGGCCGGGTTCGTCAAGAAGCTGCGCCCCCACTTCGACCACGGCCCGGTGATCAGCGGCCCGTTCGAGACCGGCCAGGCGGTGACGCACCGGTGCCTGGAGTGCCACCCCAAGGCGGTCGACGTGATGAAGACCCCGCACTTTCTCTGGCTGGGCGAGGAGGTGGAGATCCTGGGCCACCCCGGCAAGCACCGCCTCGGCAAGAAGAACGCCATCAACAACTTCTGCATCGCCTCCCGCGGCAACGAGCGGAGCTGCATGACCTGCCACGCCGGCAACGGCTGGCTCGACGACAAGTTCGACTTCACCAACCCCGACAACGTCGACTGCCTGGTCTGCCACGAGGGGACCAACAACTACGTGAAGGGTCCGGGCGGCGCCCCCACCAAAGAGACGGATCTCGTCGCCGCGGCCCGCTCGGTGGGGACGCCGCGCCGGGAGAACTGCCTCGGCTGCCACGCCTACGGCGGCGGCGGCCAGGCGGTGAAGCACGGCGACCTCGACTCCTCGCTGGCCCACCCATTCGAGGAGGAGGACGTGCACATCGGGCGGCACGGCTTCCTCTGCATCGACTGCCACAAGGCGCCGGACCACCAGATCCAGGGGCGCGCCTTCTCGGTCAGCGTGGAGGACTCGCACGGCGTGGGCTGCACCGACTGCCACGTCAAGCCGGAGCACAAGGACGAGCGGCTCAACCGGCACCTCGCCGCGCTGGCCTGCCAGACCTGCCACATCCCCAACTACGCGGGGAAGATCCCGACCAAGGCGACCTGGGACTGGAGCAAGGCCGGCGACAAGACTCGGACCGATGACGTGCACCACTACCTCAAGATCAAGGGCGAGTTCACCTACGAGCAGGACGCGGTGCCGCAGTACCGCTGGTTCAACGGGACGGTGGGGCGCTACCTGCTGGGCGACAAGATCGACCCCAAGCAGGTGACGGTCCTCAACCCGCCGCAGGGTTCGATCACCGACAAGAAGGCCCGCATCTGGCCCTTCAAGATCCACCACGCCAAGCAGCCCTACGACGCCGGCTACGACTACCTCTTCCCCCCGGTCACCGGCGGGCCAGGCGGCTACTGGACCACCTTCGACTGGGACAGCGCGTTCCGGCTGGGGGCCGAGAAGTCCAACATCCCCTACAGCGGCAAGTACGGCTTCGCCCCCACCGACATGTACTGGCCGCTCTCCCACATGGTCACGACCAAGGACAAGGCGCTGGCCTGCACCGACTGCCACGGCGAGCACTCGCGACTCGACTGGAAGGCGCTGGGCTACGCCGGTGACCCCATCACCACCGGAGGCCGCCCGTGAAGCGCCCGACCCTCACCCTCCTCCTCCTGGCGCTGGCCCTGGCCTCCCCGGCCCGGGCCCAGCAGCCGGTCAACCCCATTCACCCGGTCTTCGCGCCGCTCGACGCCGCCGGGCACAAGGTCAAGACGGCCGAGGAGGTCTCGCCCGACGTCACCTGCGGCGCCTGCCACGACGCCACCTGGATCGGCGCCCACACCGGCCACCCGGCCGCCAAGGTGAAGGTCACCTGCCTCCAGTGCCACGTCGACGGGGGCGTGCTCGACGTGCGGCCGGCCACGCTCGACGCCGAGGGGCGGCTCACCCGCCAGGCCATGCGCATCGGCACGCCGCGGGCCGCCAACTGCGGCGGCTGCCACGGCCTGGTCTCGGACGGCTCCACGCCGGTGGTCCTGCCGGAGGCCTACGAGGCGCCGGAGAAGGCCCCCGGCCTCGCCTTCACCAAGACCCAGGGTGAAGGGGCGATCGTGGCCCCGCAGCGGATGGCCGACTCCTTCCTCAACCTGGAGGGGAAGGCCGGCCTCGCCTCCCCGTGGGACGTCCACGCCGCCAAGCTGGTCGGCTGCGTCGGCTGCCACTACGCCGCCAACAACCCCGGCCGCGTCGACCGCAAGGCGGCCAGCCTGGTCTACCTCACCGCCGACCCGCGCCGCCCCAGCACCTCCGAGTTCCTGCTCCGGCCGGATCACCGGCTGGCCGAGCAGTCCTGCCGCAGCTGCCACGACGCCCTCAAGGCGCACGACTTCCTGCCCTACCGGGAGCGCCACATGGCGGTGGTGGCCTGCCAGGCCTGCCACCTCTCCGCCCCCATGGGGCCGGCCCTGGAGATGGTGGACGCCACGGTGGTCACCGCGGCCGGCACGCCGGCCACGCGCTACCGCAACGTGGTGCGCCGGCCGGGCGAGCCGCTCAACGCCGCCACCATCCGCTCCTTCCGGCCGCTCCTCGTCGAGCGGGTGGAGCGCGACGGCGTCAAGCGGCTGGCCCCGGTCAACCCGGTGAGCCGATTCCGCTGGGTGTCGGGGCTGGATCGCGTCGAGGTGCCCTGGCGCCTGGTCTCGCAGGCCTTCCTGGAGGGGCCCGGCTACGCCCCCGCCATCCTCGAGGCCTTCGACGCCGACCACGACGGCCGGCTCGACGAGCAGGAGCTGCGCCTCGACAACCGGGCCAAGACCGACCTGGTCGCCAACCGGCTCGCCGCCTCCGGCGTGGTCCAGCCGTCCATCGAGGGGATCCTCGACCCGGTCCCGCTGGCCCACGGCGTGCCGACGCGCGACCGGGCCCTGCGCGACTGCCAGGGCTGCCACGCCGGTGACTCCCGCCTCTCCGAGCCCTTCGTCATCGCCGGCTACCTCCCCGGCGGGACGCCGCCCCGGCCCCGCGAGGGCGCCCGCGTCGAGCTGGCCGGGCTGCTCGAGACCGGCGCCGACGGCGCGCTGGTGCTCTGGCGCGACCGCGAGGTGGCGCCGGGCAGCCTCCACGTGCTGGGCCACTCCCGCCAGGGGGTGACCAACACCATCGGCTTCCTGCTCTTCGTCGCCACCTTCCTCGGCGTGGCCAGCCACGCCACGGCCCGCTGGGTGCTGCGCGGGCGGCGGGTGCCGCAGCCCGGCCACGTCACCGCACCGAAGGAGTACCTGTTCGGCCGCTACGAGCGGATCTGGCACTGGACCATGGCGCTGGCCGGCGTGCTGCTGATCGCGAGCGGCCTGGAGATCCACAACGCCGGCGGCCACTGGCTGCTCAACCTGTCGCGGGCGGTCTCGCTCCACAACGCCTTCGCGGTGGTGCTGATGCTCAACGCCTTCCTGGCGCTCTTCTACCACCTGACCACCAAGGCCATCCGCAACTTCATCCCCTCACCGCAGGGGCTCATGGCCCGCATGCTGGAGCACATGAGCTACCAGTCGCGCGGCATCTTCTTCGGCGGGCCGCACCCCGCCAACGCCCCGGGCGCCAAGCTCAACCCGCTCCAGCAGCTCACCTACCTGGGGCTGCTCAACGTGCTCTTCCCGCTCCAGATCGTGACCGGCCTGCTCATCTGGGCGGTCGGCACCTGGCCGGGGCTGGCCGCCACGGTGGGAGGGCTCTCGGTCCTCGCGCCGCTGCACAACGTCGGCTCGTGGCTCTTCCTCTCCTTCTTCGTGCTGCACGTCTACCTGGTCACCACCGGGCGGACCCCGACCCACCACCTCACGTCGATGATCACCGGGTACGGCACCCTCGATGCAGACGAACCCGAGCCGGAGCGGAGCTGACCATGGCCACCAAGAAGGAACCCCGTCCCTACGCCAACCCGTACCTGGCCGGCACGCTGCTCGGCGTGGTGCTCTTCCTCAGCTTCTACGCCACCGGCGGCGGGCTGGGCGCCTCGGCCGCGCTCTCGCACATCCAGACCGGCGTGCTCGACTGGTTCGCCCCGGCCCACGTCGACCGGACCGCCTACTTCGCCGAGATGGCCGGCGGCAGCCGCAACACCTGGGACTACTCGGGCGTCTACATGCTGGTCGGCGCGCTGCTCGGCGGGCTGGCCTCCGGGCTCCTCAACCGGCGCGTCAAGCTGGAGCTCCGCAAGGGACCGAACGTCTCGAACCGGACCCGGGTGGTCTTCGCCCTGCTGGGCGGGGCCGTCATGGGCTACGGCGCGCGCCTGGCCCGCGGCTGCACCTCCGGCCAGGCCCTCTCCGGCGGCGCGGTGCTCTCGGTCGGCAGCTGGGCCTTCGCCCTCTCCATCTTCGCGTCCGCCTACGCCGTGGCGTGGTTCGTGCGCCGCCTCTGGAACTGACTGGAGACCACCATGGCCCCCTACGACCTCTCGAACCTCTCCGGCACCATCGCCAATGCGCTGGTCTTCGGCACCGTGGGCTTCGGCTTCGGCTTCGCGCTGGAGCTGGGCGGCTTCGGCGACACCCGCAAGCTCGCGGCGCAGTTCTACCTGAAGGACATGACGGTGCTGAAGGTGATGTTCACCGCCATCGTGGTGGCAGCCGTGCTGCTGGCCGGCGCCACCGGCCTCGGCCTGCTCGACATGAGCCGGGTCTGGGTCAACCCCACCTACCTGTGGCCCGGCATCGTGGGCGGGCTGATCATGGGCGTGGGCTTCGTGCTGGGCGGCTTCTGCCCCGGCACCACGCTGGTGGCCACCGCCACCCTCAAGATCGACGGCATGATCTTCCTGCTGGGCACGCTCATCGGCGTCTGGCTCTTCGGCGAGACGGTGGGGAGCTACGAGGCCTTCTTCATCTCCTCCAACATGGGGCGCTTCACGCTGCCCGAGTGGATGGGCTTGCCGGTGGGCGTGACCGTGCTGCTGGTGGTGGTCATGGCGCTGCTGCTCTTCTGGGGCGGCGAGCTGGCCGAGCAGGTCTTCGGCCGCGGGCGCGCCTGGGCCGAGGTCTCGCTCCGGCCCAGCCGGCCCCTCATGCTGCTGGGGAGCGGCCTGCTGCTGGCCAGCGTGGTGGTGATGGCCAGGGGCCAGCCCACCCCGGCGCAGAAGTTCGACCTGCTGGGAGCCGAGGTGCGGCGCCCCCTGGAGGAGCGCGGCGTCTTCGTCCACCCGGCCGAGGTGGTGGCGCTCAAGAACGACATCAACGTGCAGGTCACCATCCTCGACCTCCGCGACGAGCACGACTTCAACCTGTTCCACCTGGGCGGGGCCCGCCGCGTCGACCCGGCGGCGCTGCTGCAGGCCGGCCAGCTCAAGGACCTGCTGGCGCTGCCCGGCAGCGCGGTGACCTTCCTGGTCGGCACCGGGGAGGCGCAGGCCGTGGCCACCTGGAAGGAGCTCAAGGGCCAGGGCGTCGGCAACCTCTACGTCATCGAGGGCGGAATCGACAACTGGCTCGAGCTCTACCCGGCCCCCTCCTGCGTGGCCGAGCGGGTCGCGTCCAACGACGCCGGGCCGGCCGGCTGGCGCTTCGCCTACGCCACCGGCGACAACCTGCCGTCAGCCTGGCCGGAGCTGCAGAGTTCCCGCAGCTTCCGCTCGCCCTGCCAGGTGGCGGTCTCGACCGCCGAGGGGCACGAGGGCGGCCACGGGGGCGTGGCCTGGCCCGCCTACCAGTACACCCGCAAGGTGAAGCTGAAGACCAAGGCGGCCGTGAAGGGCGGGTGCGGGTAGGCCCTGGCCCGGGAGGGCGTGCCCACGCGGGCCGAACCCTCCCGCCACGATGCGGCTCCCACCCGGCAACGGAGGCAACACACATGACCAACGAAGGCACCATCGACCGCGTCGT
>Ga0315270_10002085_pt1 | contig 10603 bp, 10 predicted proteins | sample C1_bottom_MG_FD_204932 | JGI IMG/M metagenome (GOLD analysis project Ga0315270, IMG submission 204932) | Sediment microbial communities from Yellowstone Lake, YNP, Wyoming, USA - C1_bottom | ecosystem: Environmental > Aquatic > Freshwater > Lake > Sediment | place: USA: Wyoming | collected... | reverse complement strand
CTGGATCGTGAAACCGTTTAATGGTGCCAACGTCCTGGGCGCCGTGAAGGGGCTATTGGGCTGAAAATCATTCCCTGGCGTTCATGGTTAACCTGAATTGCCCCAAGGTCTGCATAGCCTTGGCAATGGCAATAACGGCGGCTTTCACATTTCCACGTTAACCCATCCGTGCCCTCACTGGGCCGGGCCCGGCTAAAACGCGCTTTTTTACAAAGCGAAGAGACTTCCTTATAATTCGCCCCCCATGGCCGGGTAGCTCAGTTGGTAGAGCATGCGACTGAAAATCGCAGTGTCGGCAGTTCAATTCTGCCCCCGGCCACCATTTTCCTTTCCCCCTGCTGTAGACGGCTGTCAGGCACGGCATCGGTTTGCCGTGCGACTGGCTAAAAGCCGCCAAATCGGCGCGGCGGGCTTATGTCTCCGCAACTTGCTGCCAGCAGATGGCGACGGCTTCGGCTTACACTGGCTCCCGGGATCAACAGGCCTGAATTCGGGCAAGCACAGGGCTTCCGATTCCTCCGCTGGCTGAATGAGCGGTAACTCCTGGAGCCGGGAATAATCTGATGAATAGGATACTGGCTGTGATGCCATTCAGTTCCGATATGTCCGCTCGATACCCCGTCGTCCTGCTTGTCCTGCTCCTGTCAGTCCTATTCCTCTCCACGGGACTTTGCCAGGCACAATCGATCCAAGCTGCGGACAACGCCACCGCCACGCCCTCCGATTTGCCACAAAGCGTTCCGACACCCGGACCCGCCGATGACTCCGCACAGGCTGGCAAGAATAAGGGGTTCTTGGCCGGAATCTGGGACAGCATGACCGAAGAAGCGCACATCACTGTTGGTTACGGTACGCTCGAAGTCCAACTCAAGATCCGCAGAAATAGTGACGGTGCCACGGCCACCATGGCACAGAAAAACACCTCTGCGATCTTTGTGAACTACGGTTCGCGGCCATCCTTTTTCAAGGATTCAAACTTCGGCTACACGTTTCTTGTTAATTATGTTGGTTACGATATGGGCCAGCAGGTGCTTTATAACGACACCTATGTCGATCTCAACACGGATGTCGAAGGACAAATGGTCTATGCCGTGCCGGCGCTGTTTTATCAGTGGGGCGAACATCAAGCCAATGGGAAATACGTTCGCTTGGGGCTTGGCGTCGGCATCGGTGCGGCCACGTATTCGGGAACGATTCAGTTGACCGGTTCTCAGAACCCCGACGAGCAGATCTACGCGGTCAACAAATCCTATTCACCGCGACTCGCCTACAGCAACTTCCTGGAAGCCCGCTGGAACCACATTGGCGTGTCCATCAGCTACGCGGCGCCGCGTATCTATGGTGATGAGTACAACATCAAGGTCTCCAACTTTACAGCCTATATCGGTTACTCGATTTATTTCTGACCGTCCCAGTGAGCGAGTACAGACAATCGATATTCGTAACAACAAAAAATCGGTCGTCACACTGTTAATGTGTTCACCCCGTTCTGGTTGACTCGTCTGAGGCGGTGTTGTAACGCCACTCGGCAAACAGCAGATTCGGCACCCAACATAACCATGCGATGACTGGATAGGCCAGCGAAAAATCGATTCCGGCGACCATGGATACCGGAAGATAAAACCGCAGCGTTACCGCCGCAAAGGTCAGTGCGAAGTTGCGCACCATCCAGCATCGGTGCTCATTCACGGCACGACGGCGAATGGCGAGCCAGGCACGCAGGCCCGTGTACAGCCAGAACACCGCCAGCATCGCAAAGCCAAGCCTGGCGACAGACCCGCCGAAGGCGAACTGCGACATGTATAAGCCCGATAATCCACCCACCAGAACTCCTACCGCCAGATAGACGCGACCGAACCAGCGGTGCACGCGTGGTCGTGTCTGCCGGAGCCGACTGGAAAACTGAAATGGGCCAAGCACCAATGCCACAATGGCGGCAAAGGCATGAGTGTAGATACCGGTCGAATGTGCCAGAAAACTGGCCTGCATATCGGGATGCACCAGCGAACCCAAGGGCAAAATGCCATAGGCAAACGCCGCGTACCCGGCCACACCGAATGTCAGAAAATATAGCAACGCCTTGTTAATCGTGTTTATCATGAGGACCTCTACCGCATCAGCGGCGCCGGTGTAGTGAGTTGATCTGTCAGCAGTGACCGAAGCAAAGAAAAACCTTCATGCCATTCGCCCAAACCGCTCGCTGCATTAATGTGCCCCAATGCCCCGACGTTCACGAGACAACTGCCCCAGGCCGAGGCATACGCTTCAGCAGACTCAAGGTCCCCATAGGGGTCGCTTGAACTCGCCACAAGAATACTTGGAAAGGCGAACCTCTTCATGGGCACCGGATAGAAGCCGAGCGCCGATTGCGGAAAGTTCGGCCCCTGTGGATTGGGCGGTGCAACCAATAGAGCACCTTTGATCGTTCGTTTGGAGTGTGCGGCCCAGCGTGCAACGACGAGGCAAGCGAGACTGTGTGCTACAAGAAGCGGATTGCCTGGGGTCGCTTCCAGCGATCCATCCAGGACGTCTGCCCATTCGCTACATACGGGGTGCTCCCAGTCACGTTGCTGGATACGCGCAAAGGCAGGATTTGCCTGTTCCCAAAGTGTTTGCCAGTGGCCAGGCCCGGAGTTGTTGATGCCTGGAAGAATGAATACGGTTGTGTCCATGGCTTGCGTTTCCATTCGCTGAACGATATTTACTGAAGATTATTGATTTTCATTGCGTATCACAACGGGGTACAAAAACGTGTCCGTACCGACGGCCAACCGGTTAGCACCAGTTTTTATCCGTCTGGGGCAACCCGCTGGTTTCGTGCGCATACCATTCGTGGCAATCTTATGCTTCTCAAAGATCCGTCGTGACCATATCATGGCTTGCAGCACGTCGTTTCGATCAGCGATCGTTTCATGTTTAAACCCGTACCACGACTTCAATGTTGTTTCAACTCCGCCAGCCTTGTGATCTGAATGACAACTGAATCCACGACCGAGACGACTCGCCCGAGCGCGTTATTGCTCCTCACCTCGACCTGCCCGTACTGCCCGATCATGCTCGCGGCCCTGAGCGAGTTGGTCAAGCGCGGTGACCTCGGGCGGCTTGAGGTCGTGAACATCGGTGCTCATCCTGAAATCGCCCAGCAGCACAACGTGCGCACGGTGCCATGGGTGCAACTCGGCGTGTTTGAGCTGGAAGGCCTGCGCTCGCCGGCTGAACTCAAGCAGTGGGTAGAGCGCGCCGGCACACCCGAGGGGCTGGCCGAATATTTCCACGAACTCCTCAAAGAGGGTTCCTTGCAGAAGGTGAGCGTGCAGGCCGCGCGCGATCCGCTGGTGCTGGATGCATTGCTGCGCTTGCTGGGCGATGCCGATACCGAGCTGACCGTACGCATCGGCATCAACGCCGTGTTCGAGGGGCTGGAAGGCAATCCCGCACTGCAGCACTCCGTGGCAGCGCTCATCGCGCTCAGCACGCACCCGGATGCCCACATCCGCGGCGACGCCGCCCACCTGCTGTCGCTATCGCACAGTCCTGAAGGACTGCCACATCTCCAACGTCTGCTCCAGGACGAGGTGGCCGACGTGCGTGAGATCGCGCGCGAAGGGTTAGAGCGTCTTGCCTCTGCCGCTGCGGGCAAGCCGCGCTGAACACTGTACGTGCGAGACAACGCCGGGGGCTCTCAGTAGCACGCTAAAATAGATCGAGCTGCGGTCCGCATCGCGGTGCGTGGAATTGTGTGGCATCGAGCGGTGCGAAGTCGCTGAATCCGAGCTTGCGCCGGGCGATGTCGAAACGCCTGGCAATGAGATCGGCGTATTCACCGCTGCCACACATGCGCACGCCAAAGCGGCTGTCATAGACTTTGCCGCCGCGCGTATCGCGCACACGGCTCATGACGTGCGCAGCCTTGCGCGGTTCGTGCACCGTGAGCCACGCCTCGAATAGCTCCTTCAACTCGTGCGGCAGGCGCAGCAGAACATACCCCGCAGTCCGGGCGCCGGCGGTGTACGCGGCATCGAGAATTTTCTCCAACTCAGCATCGGTGAGCACCGGAATCAGCGGTGCCACCAGCACGCTTACCGGAATGCCGGCACTGCTCAAGGACTGCATGGCAGCAAGACGTCGCTGCGGTGCCGCGGCGCGCGGCTCCAGACGGCGCGCGAGCGTGCGATCGAGCGTCGTGATCGAGAAGGCCACAGACACCAGTTGCCGTGCCGCTGCGGCACGCAGAAGATCGATGTCGCGTTCGATAAGTGCCGACTTGGTGACGATGCTGAACGGGTGCCGGCACTCAACCAGCAACTCAAGAATACGGCGCGTGATCTTTAGTCTTCGCTCAACCGGCTGGTACGCATCCGTATTGATACCGACGGCGATCGGCGCCGGCCGGTAACCTCGTGCCGCCAGCTCCTGCTTCAGAATTTCCGGTGCCTCCGGCTTGTAGAACAGGCGGCTTTCAAAATCGAGTCCGGGCGACAGCCCGAGCCAGGCATGCGACGCGCGCGCAAAACAATAGGCGCAGCCATGCTCACAACCGCGATAAGGATTAATGGAACGATCGAAACCGACATCCGGCGAGTCGTTGTACGTGATGACCGTGCGGCTCGCGTCTAACGTGAGCGTGGTGCGCAGCGGTTCAGGTGACGCGTCCAGGTTTCCCCAGCCATCGTCCAGTGTCTCGTGGATGATGGCACTGTAGCGATTGTCCGGACTGAAGGTCGCGCCGCGGCCGCGTTGCAGACGACTTGAATCCTGGCTGTCCATGCAAGCATGCATCCTAGAGTTAAGCCCCTCTCCCTGCAATTGACGGGGAGAGGACCAGGGATCTGAATCATCCTGACGATGAAACTGCCGCGCTGCGGCGCGGCCACAGGTTATTTCTTGCCGAAGATCTTCTTGAAGAACGTCTGCATCTCCACCCACGACTCGTTGTCGGCAATGGCGTTGTAGGCCAGTGCCGGCATTTTGAATTCCTCGGCGTATTTGTCGGCATCCGGATTGGTGAACGAGTGCTTGGCACCCGGATAGTTCACGATAAGGAAATTAGCCTTGGCTGCCTCCAGCGTCTTCTTGAACGCCTCGACCTGCTCAGCCGGCACGAACGGGTCGGCCTCACCGGTCAGCACCAGAATGCGCGCCTTCACCATGCCGGCCTTGGCCGGCGGAGGGATATCGAGACTGCCATGGAAGCTCACCACGCCCCTCAGATTTTCTCCCTGCAGCGCCATTTCCAGGACAATGGTTCCGCCAAAGCAGTAGCCGATGGCGGCAATTTTATTGCTGTCCACGGTCGAGTGATTCTTGAGCAGCTGCTGGGCGGCATCGAAACGCTGCTTGGCGAGCGTCATGTTCTTGCGCACTTCGCCGGAGAATTTTCCGGCATCGTCGGGGTGATGCGCCTCGTGACCGTCGCCGTACATGTCCAGCGCCAGCGCGGTGTACCCGAGCCCGGCCAGCATGCGCGCGCGATGGCGCGCGTACTCATTGTGCCCCCACCACTCGTGCACCACGAGCACGCCGGGGCGCTTGCCCTTCACCGCATCGTCCCAGGCCAGATAACCCTTGAGCACGGTGTTGCCGGCCTTGTAGTGGACCTCCTCGCCCTTCACAACGGCGTGCGCCGCCTGCATAGCGGATAGCGCCAGTACCAGCATTAAACCAAAACGCTTCATGACCGCCTCCTTGTTGGCTTGAACAGGTGGCGACAATTTAACAGATCGCGCGTGCCGACTGAACCGGCGTTCGCTGGGCGGGAAATCGGACGATCGCCCGCGCGCGGGATCGGGCACGATCAGCGCACGGCAGCCTGTTTGAAGGCAAGCACCGCCTGGTTGCGCAGCGTGACCAGCAGGTTGGCTTCTTCGCGCTCGATCTGGAGTGGTCGCTGGCCGAGCACATCAGCATACAACAGGCCCACCGGGTTCGTGCCCACCAGAATCGGGAACAGCACAAAGGCCGGCGCGTGCACCTGGGTGCGATACCACTCCGGCAGCTGGGTGTGCACTTTCTCGGCGCGCGCATCGGTGATCAGAATATCGCGGCCCTTGGCGACGGCCAGACGGAACAAGTCGGGACTGCCGGTGAGCGGAAAGGAAAACTGGCGCAACAGTACATCACTGCCTTCGCCGAGGGCGAAACGCCCGGCGAAAATTCCGCTGCGCGCATCGCGTACCGCCAGCAACACACGCGCGAAGCCCATGCCGCGATACATGGTCTCCATAATCATGTTGAGCAGATCGTTCAGTTTGTAATCCGACACCAAGGTGTTGGTAATGTCCTGAACACCAGCGCTGAGAATGGCTGCCGCGTTGACTGGTTTGCCGCCGGATGCCGGTGTCTGGTCGAGCAGGCCGCGCTCGTGATCGACCAGCGTTCGCTCCAGTTCGGTTTCCGCCAAGGACGCCAGCGCCTTGTCCAGTTCGGGGGCGCTGTCCGCCGGCACCGCATCTGTCCCGGTGCGGGCTCCCCAATTGCGTGCCAGACGCAAGGCACTGCTGTTGTTGATATCGAGATTGTAAATGGAGGCCTCCTTGGCGATTTCCTGCACGGCTAACTGGGTGATGCGCTTGAGCTGTGCCGCGTCTAGCTGCAAACAGTTTGCATAGCGCTCGCCAAGCTGGTTGAGTCGCTTGTCTGCCACTTCTGCCGGTAGGGTCGTCGTGAGCTCACGCAACTCATCCGCCAGATTGGCCACTACCCGCACCCGATCATCCACGGTTCTCGGGGCCGGTACCTTGCCGGCACCGAGTTTGCGCATACTGTGGAGGATACGCTCTGGAAAATTCCAGGTCTTGGCGATTTCGATTCCAAGTTGTTCGTAGCTCACACCCAAAACCTGATTCGACGCCCGCTCTTCACTCAGGGGCTTGCTGGCCATGAGCCGCTCGACCTCCTGCGATTCTTCGAAGAAATAATAGGTGGCGAGCAGGCGGCCAAGATTCTGGTAGATCGCACAGATAAACACCTCTTCGCTGTCGCGCAGATCGTCGCCGCCGGCAATCTGCCGGGCGAGCAGACCGCTGAACAGCGATCCCACCACGTCTTCTTTTAGATTGCCGGCCTGAGCCTTGTTCTGCAGGTGATCGAGAAATAATAGTGTGACGGCCATGCTGCGCACTACCTCGAAACCCACAATCACCACCGCGCGCGAAATGGTGCTGACCTTCCCATACTGTCCATAGGTGGCCGCGTTGACCCGCTTGAGCAGACGATTGGTGAGCGCGAAATCCTTGAGAATGACGCGCGCGAGCGTGCTGGCGCTTTCCTTGTCGGAGGCGGCGATTCGATTGATACTACGGATTGTCTCGGACAGCGCCGGGAACTCGCTCTTCACCTGCATGCGCCGCAGCAGGAATTCAACCGTGCTCGGGTTCGTACCGGTGGACACAGCGGCCGGCGGCTCCAGCCAGGCACGCAGCTGCGCTGTCATTTCCTTTGCCGAGGCGAAACGTAAATCCGGACGCTTGGCCAGGGCGCGCAACACGTGCGCATCGAGCTGCTCATCCACCGCCTGCGTGTGCCGGGATGGCGGCAGCGGTTCGTCCCGCTGTACACGCTCCAGGATTTCCTGCGCGCTCCTGCCCTGCACTGTATGTTTTCCGGTGAGCATTTCGTACAGGACCGCGCCCACCGCATACAAATCAGACTGCGGCAGAAACTCGCCGCGCGCCACATATTCGGGAGCGGCGTAAAGTAGCGTCGCGGCGAAACCATCCGAAACTACACCCGACACCGGTGTACTGATACCGAAATCCATGATGCGCGCCTGACCGGCCGCGTCGAAAATGATATTCGCGGGCTTGATGTCGCGATGCAGCACAGCGTGCTCATGGGCATGCGCGACACCCTCCAGGATTTCAAGCGCAATGGCGACGGCGCGGTGTGTGGGCAGCGGCGCGCTTCGTCCCAGCAGCTGGGCCAGCGTTTCACCCGGTACATACTCAAACACCAGATAGGGCGCGCCCTCGGATTCACCAGCGTCATACAAGGTAACGATGTGTGGATGGCTGAGTTTGCTGACGGTTCGCGCCTCCTGCAGCAGGCGCTGAATCGTGGCCGCGCGATCCTGCGGCGCGAGCTTGAGCGTCTTGATGGCGACCTCGCGACCGAGGTGTGCATCCTGCGCCAGATAGACCGTTCCCTGAGCGCCCTCACCCAACACGCGGACAAGCTTGAACCGGCCGAGAGTCTTGCCGGCAATATCGTTACGCGTGTTCACTGGATTCGATCCCCGGACAGCGCTGTGGGAGACTGGGTTTTCATTGATTATAGATGTATCGACAGCCGCCTGCCGATGCTTGAACCTAGCCCAGATCAAGCTCGGCGGTGACGTGTCGGTCGTAGACGAGTTCCGCCGATTCGCGCCGCGCCTGCGGACTTAACAGATGCTCACGGCGCTCGTCGGGGGCGATGAGGTGCACCACGGACAGACCTTGCAGAACCAGATAGTCGGCGATCAGAGCGCGGTGGCACTGGAAAGGATTGCGTTCGGCACACAATAACGCCGTCGGGCCGCGCGCCGCGAGATTGACCACCTGACTGACCGCGCGCTTGAAGATTTCCGTACCCATGTGATCGGCAAAACCGCGTCGACCTTCATCGAGGGCGATATGCGGCGAACCGGGTCGCCAGGTACGCAGCCCGCCCAGGTGTCGCCCGGCCCAGTGATAGACAATGTTCGCCTGCCCGCAGGCCTCGCGCAGAGGATCTTCGTTGAATTGCGGATAGCGCGTGGAGTGCGGCTGCGCGCGCACATCAACCAGCGTCGCGATCCCGGCTTCCGTCAACATTGCGATCAGCTCATCAATCGAGCGGTTACTGTGCCCGATGGTCCAGAGGCTGGCCGTGGCGTGCATGCCTACACCGGACAGGTGACGCCAGTACCGCCGTGGCCGCAATAGCCGCGCGGGTTCTTGGCGAGATACTGCTGGTGATAATCCTCGGCGAAATAGAACTCCGGGGCATCGAGGATTTCGGTGGTGATCGGCGGGAAACCGGCCTGGACCAGCGCCTGTTGATAGCGATCGACAGCGGCACGCGCCGTCTGTTGCTGCGCTTCATTATAGGTATAGATGCCGGAGCGGTACTGGGTGCCGACGTCATTACCCTGACGCATACCCTGGGTCGGATCGTGTGCCTCCAGGAATACCTTGAGCAATTGCGTGTAACGCACCACCTGCGGGTCGAACACCACACGCACTACTTCGTTGTGCCCAGTCTGGCCGCTACACACTTCCTTATAAGTTGGATTGGGCGTGTAGCCGCCGGCATAACCCACCGCGGTGACATACACACCCGGCAGCTGCCAGAAGCATTTTTCCGCGCCCCAGAAACAACCCAGACCGAATAACGCCAGTTCCAGATTTTCCGGATAGGGCGGCGCGAGCGCATGGCCGTTCACAAAATGCTTTTCTGGCACAGGCATTTTCTCGGCGCGCCCGGGCAGTGCCTCGTGCGGTGCCGGCAATTGCTGTTTCTTCACGCCGCCGAACATGGGAGTTTTCCTCGCTTGTGGATGGACAGTCTGCACCAAGTACCGCCATGCGGCTATCAACGCCCTGTTTTTCTTGAGGATTTACACAAAGTCCCGGACCCAGGCATATTAGCAGTAATGATGTACAGGTAATGTACATGAATTGTAGAACTTTAAAAATCACTAACTTGCTGTTTATATACGTTATATAAGAATATTTAAGTGATTTGTTGACAGCGGCATAATATATTGTATATATTTTGTATAACTTGTAAAAACGGAGATGCGGCAATGACAGCACTACTGGTTTCCCTGATATTGATCGTCCTCGCCGGCGCGGTGCTCGCCATGCATGGTCTGGAACAGCGGCCGACACAACCCGCGGCCGTGCGCCTGCCGGTCCGTCAGCGTCGCTGATCCGATCGCCACTTGTTTCACCGAGACTGACCAACTTGAAGAGAAATAGCCAAACCAGCACGCCGCCCACGGACACGGAGTTCTACCCAATCCGCACCGTGTCCACGCTCACTGGCGTGAACGCCATTACCCTGCGTGCCTGGGAACGACGCTACGGTCTGATCAAGCCGGTGCGCACCGACAGCGGCCACCGCGTCTACACGCGCACTGATATCGACAATATTCACCGCATCGTGGCATTGCTCGACAAGGGTGTTGCCATCAGTCAGGTACGGCACACACTCGGTGCGCCAGGTCAGGGTGCGACACGTGTCGACGAGAGCGGCCCTTGGGCCGGTTTCCGCGAACGCATGGTCATGGCCATTACCCAGTTCGACGAGAATCGGCTCGAGGATACCTACAATGAGATCCTCGCCCTCTACCCGACCGACCTGGTGACACGCAACGTTCTGCTGCCGCTGCTGGTCGAACTCGGCGAACGCTGGCAGAGCACCGAGGGCAGCGTTGCCGAAGAACATTTTTTTGGCGTGTACCTGCGCAACAAGCTGGGTGCGCGCTTTCATCACCGCAACCGCAACAATAGCGGACCGAAGCTGCTTGTCGCCTGTCTGCCGGGCGAGCAGCACGAAGTCGGCCTGCTGCTGTTCGCGCTCGCGGCGCACGAACAGGGCTACCGGCTGGTACTGCTGGGCGCCGACATGCCGCTCGCCG
>Ga0315270_10002083_pt1 | contig 10604 bp, 11 predicted proteins | sample C1_bottom_MG_FD_204932 | JGI IMG/M metagenome (GOLD analysis project Ga0315270, IMG submission 204932) | Sediment microbial communities from Yellowstone Lake, YNP, Wyoming, USA - C1_bottom | ecosystem: Environmental > Aquatic > Freshwater > Lake > Sediment | place: USA: Wyoming | collected... | reverse complement strand
CTGGCCATGTGGATGAGTTGGAAATGCGCGCTCACCGGCCTGCCCTACGGCGGCGCGAAAGGCGGCATCACCTGTGACCCGGGCAAACTGTCACTGACCGAACTCGAACGGCTCACGCGCCGTTACACGCAGGAAATGATCCCCTTCATCGGCCCGCAGGTGGACGTGATGGCACCCGACATGGGCACCAACGAACAGGTTATGGCGTGGATCATGGACACCTATTCTGTTTACAACGGCTACACCGTGCCCGGCATCGTCACCGGCAAACCGGTGGGGTTGGGCGGCTCGCTCGGGCGACGTGAGGCCACCGGGCGTGGCGTCGCCTATCTCGCCAATCGCGCCTCCGACTCCATCGGCCTCGACATGAGCAAGGCCACCGCCGTGGTGCAAGGCTATGGAAACGTTGGCTCGATCGCCGCGCTGAACCTGGCGCGGTACGGCGCGAAGGTCATCGCCGTGAGCGATGTGCGCGGGGGCATTTACAACCGCGAGGGATTGGATTTGGGGAAACTGGAAAAGCACATCGCGCAAACGAAAACTGTGCTGGGCTTTCCCGAATCCGAGCCGATTTCCAACGATGAATTGCTGTTGTTGCCCTGCGACATCCTGGTGCCGGCCGCGATGGAGTGGCAGATCACTGCGGCCAACGCCGGCAAGATCCAATGCCGCATCCTCGCCGAAGCCGCCAACGGCCCGACCACGCCCGAGGCGGACGTGATCTTGAACCAGCGCCCGGAGATTTTCATCATCCCGGACGTGCTGTGCAACGCGGGCGGCGTTGTGGTGAGCTACTTCGAGTGGGTGCAGGACCTGCAAAGCTTTTTCTGGGGCGAGACGGAAGTCGTGGACAAACTGTTCCGCATTCTGGAAACCGCGTGGACGAAAATCCTCCTCCTGAGCCGCAAACAAAAAATCCCGATGCGCCTCGCCGCGCTGAGCCTCGGCGTCAAACGGGTGCAAGAGGCGAAGCGGATGCGGGGTTTGTTTCCGTGATTGCAAATGGGCGCGACTGGAAGTGCCGGGCAAGCCACTGCGCGGGCTTCAGCCCGCTTCAACGACCATTGGGGCATGGCGCAGGAAATTCCTGGCCCGCTTTCGTTTCGTGACGACGAGTTCCCCGGCGCGTGTCTTCCCGCGCAACGCGGCGTTGGCCAGTCCGGGCAAACCGCGACGGGCAGGCTTGCAATCGTGGACGCATCTGGCAGCCTCCCCGGCAATCTTTCCACAACATGACACCGAATCCGCAACCGTCCGACACGCCGTTGCCGACTCCGAGCGATCATGGAATCTACATCGCGATCAGCGACCAGAATCACCGAACGCAGATGGAAGAGGCGCTGGTTCTCGACGGATTCAACATCTCCGCGTTCGCGTCGGCGGCGGCGCTGTGGGTTATGTTCCAGGCGCGGCCCACGCGCATGGTCATCACCGAGCGGAGCTTTCCATCCTCGGATCTCACCGGCCTGGGCTTATGCCGGAACATCCGGGAGCGCTTCACGTTGCCGTATATTTACGTGGTGGTGTTCAGCACGATGAACCGGATGCAGGAAATCAAAGACGGCCTGGCCGCCGGCGTGGACGATTATCTCGCCAAGCCGCTTACGCCGCTGCAAGCCCGCACGCGCGTGCTGGTCGGCAAACGCTGGCTCGCTTACATTGACTCGCTCTTCGCGGGCAGGAAGTAACCGTTCAGGTTTACTTTTTCAAAAACGCCGAAAACAAATCAATCGGCAAGGGCAGAAACGTCGTCGTGTTGTGCTCGCTCGCCATTTCGCGCATGGTCTGGAGATAGCGCAGTTGCAGCGCAATCGGCTCCTTGGCGATCAACGCGGCGGCTTGGACCATTTTTTCGGCGGCCTGGAATTCGCCTTCGGCGTTCACGATCTTCGCGCGGCGTTCGCGTTCGGCTTCGGCCTGCTTGGCCATCGCGCGCTTCATGCTGTCCGGCAACGCCACGTCCTTGACCTCGACGGCCGTGACCTTGATGCCCCACGGCTCGGTCTGGCGATCAATGATCTCCTGCAACTTCTGGTTGATGAGGTCGCGTTGCGAAAGCAGATCGTCCAACGGCGACTGGCCCAGCACGCTGCGCAGCGTCGTCTGCGAGATGAGCGAAGTCGCTTTCCAGAAATTTTCCACTTTCACCACTGCCGCATTCGGATCCACCACGCGGAAATAAATCACCGCGTCCACCGTCGCCGGCACGTTGTCCTTGGTCATGACTTCCTGCTTGGGCACGTCAATGGTCACGACCCGCAAATCCATTTTCACCATGCGGTCCACGATGGGAATGAGGAAGATGAGGCCCGGGCCTTTCGCACCCTGCAATTTGCCGAGCCGGAAGATGACGCCGCGCTCGTATTCGCGGAGGATGCGGACGGCTTGCGGCAGCACGATGGCCGCGAGGATGACGGTGGGGATGATCCATGCGCCGAGATTGAAGAGGCGGCTGATGAGTTGGTCCATAGTTTTTGGTTTGTTGATTCGTCAAACCGCTAAACCGTGGAATCGTGGCTCCGAGTCCACGACTCACGATTCGACGGTTCAACCGGTTTTTGGTTTCACTTTCAAAGTCAGGCCGGCGACGGCGATCACTTCCACCGGCTGACCGGCGTCCACCGCCGTGTCGCTCACGGCATTCCACGATTCGCCTTCGATAAACACCCGGCCGCCCTGCGCGTCAATGCGCGAAACCGCCGCCACGATCTGCCCGATCATGGTTTCCCGGCCGCTTTGCACCGGCAACCGCTGAGCGCGCAGGCCCGCGCCCACCACGAAAATGAAAAAGGCCGCCGTGACCACCGTCGCGGGAATGATGTAGGCCAGGGACAACTGAAAGCCCGGCCCGGCACGGTTGAACAGCATGAGCGAGCCGAAGAAAAACGAAACCACCCCTCCGGCGGTCAGCACGCCATGCGTCGGCGCATACACGTCCACGATGAACAAGGCAACCGCCAGCCCGATGAACGCCAGCCCCGCAAGATTGAGCGGCAGGATCGCGGACATGTAGAGCACGAGAATCAGCGCCACGGCCCCGGCGACACCCGGCAAGATCGCGCCCGGATTGCTCAACTCACCGATGATGCCGTAAATCACCACGAGCATCAGGAGGAACAGCACTTCCGGCCGCAGGACCAGTTGCGAGAAACGCTCCCACGCGGTCATTGGAATGGTCACGACCGCGGCCCCCTTGGTCCGCAGTGTCTTGTCGCCGACTCCGCGTCCGTCAAGTTGCTTCAACAGGTCCGGCAAGTCGTCGGCGATGAGATCAATGACATTCAAGTCGAGGGCCTCCCGCGCATTGATGACCACGCTCTCGACCACCGCCGACCGGGCCCACTCGACATTGCGATGGCGTTTGGCCGCGATGTTCTCAATGTCCTTGGCGGTGTCGTTCTCTATTTTTTTCTTCATCACGTCATCGGTCTTTTCCACCTCGCCACCCGTGCCGAGGGATACCGGATGCGCCGCGCCGATCCGCGTGTGCGGGGCCATGGCGGCGACATCTGCGGCCATCGTGATGAACGTGCCCGCACTGGCCGCGTGCGCCGGAGCGGGGGCCACAAAGACGACCGTCGGCACCGGGGAGCTGTAAAACGACTGGACGATGTGCTTCGTGGATTCGAGCAAGCCACCCGGCGTGTCGAGTTGAATGATGAGACATTCGTCCTTGCGAGCGACGGCGACGTCAATGGCGCGGGCAATGTAAGTGGCCGTGGCCGGGCCGATGGCCCCGTCAATCTTGATCAGGCCCACCTGCGCCGCGTCCGCCGCGCAGGTCAGCATCGCCGCCAACATGAAAACCCAACGTCTCATAACATTCTCGTTCCACGGCGATCTACAAAAACGCGGTAGTCTGTAAACCGTTTTGACACCGTTTTGACAGTTGATTGCATTTGAAGATTCAAGTCCCGCCTTTATCTTTTTCGGCAGCGGCCTGGGAGGCCTGCCGACTTTGATCATGCTCCGCCCCGGCGATGCCTTCATCAACCAGTCTTTCATTATCGCTGCGTCCTTCATCATCCTCATCTTCACTGGGAGCCACGGGCACTTTGTGTCCAGTCGAGCCGGGCACCGGATCCCATCGTTCGGATTCGGGCGCCGATTCAAGGACCGCCTCCTTCGAGTCCGTTTCCGAATCACCCGTCAATTCCCGTTTGGCCTGTTCCCAATCGGATTTCGACACGTCCTGCGCGGAACGACCGTTGATGACTGCCAGTTCCACCGCCCGCTCGCGCACCATCTTACGGGTCACCGTGCCGAGGCCGGCGGAGTTCTTGGTCAAGGCCCCTTCCTTCAGTAGATTTGTTTTCATAGGCTGAAAATTACCGCACGTGAATGCTTTCAATGTGATCTTGCCTTGTTAAGTAAGCTCGGACACACATTCCTTGTTGTTGGGGGCAGCGAATCGAATGGGACTCCTTAGAAACCCCGAGACCACTCCACCGTGAGTTGATTGTCCACGGAGGAGACACCCGCTGCGGCCCAGGCGGCTCGTTCGGCTTCCTCTCGTTCGGCATGGCTCCGAACTTTGCCGCGGAGGATCACCTCGCTTCCGGAAGTCTCCGCGTGGATTTTCTTGGCATCCAATTGGGCATTTCGCTCGAAGGCCGATTTAATGGCCGTTTCGACCGCCAGTGGCTCCAATCTGGGTTTGATCGTGATCAGATTAGTCACCCCTTTGACGCCCGCCAGATAGCGCACAACGTTTTCGGCGGCGTTTTTCTGATTCCACCATGCCACCTCACCCTCTAACGTGACCAAGCCTTCATGGACCTGTACCTGAGTGGTTCCGGATGGAATCGTCGTGCACCACTTAATTAGATTTGCTGCCGCAGCGGCGATGTCTCCGTCGGTGCGGCGCAGGGAATCTGGCAGCTTGACTTCGATGTCGTCAGCGATTGCGTTCACCCCGGCAACCCGTTTGGCTGCGCGCACAGCATCCCATTTCTCGCCATAGCTGGTAGCGTAGCCATTGAGTGTCACCACCCCCTCTTTCACCAGGACGCCGATGTCTGAGACCGTTACGCTTGGCTCATATTTGAGTTCGGCAAGCACATCCGTCTTCAGCTCTGTGTCGCTTTTGTATGTCTTGCCTTTCATCACAGGGAAATATCACTGGAAAAGCGAACTCGCGCAATGGGTGATTCACCCCTGCCGAAGCCTGCCCTGACGCCAATCATTCTCGCTGCGTTGGCGAGTGGGCTAAAGAGGCAGCGGCAGATTGTTGAAGTCAACTCGGTTCGGGGTTTCTCCTCCGAATGAGCGTCAAGGTTCGCGGGAGCGTCGTGCGCTTAGAAAACCCGCCAGCGCGAAAAGAACAGGAGCGAAATCAGGGCCATGAGCGGAACCAGGATCGGCAGCGCGTATTTCAGCAGGTAAGTAAAAAAGTCGGGCGTTTTGACTCCGGCCTGTTCGGCGATGGATTTGACCATGAAGTTCGGGCCGTTGCCGATGTAGGTCATCGCGCCGAAGAATACCGCGCCCAGCGAGACGGCAATCAACGCGTGGTCATGAGTCGCGACAAGTTGGCGGACGTGTTCAGGGTTGTTGAGGCTCAGGTTGTGCAGTCCCATTGCGGCGGCCAGGAAGGTGAGATAAGTCGGGGCATTATCCAACACGCTGGACGCCGCGCCGGTGAGCCAAAAGAATTTCATCTCCGAATTGAGGCCCAGTTGCCCCGCGTGAAGCTCCAGGTAATCCAGCGCCGGTACCATTGTGGCGAAGATGCCGGCGAACAGCCACGCCACTTCGCGGATGGGATGAAAGTTGAACGCGTTGGCCTCGTGGATGCGCTTGGGCGTGGCGAACCAGGAACCCACCGCCGCCGAGGCCATCAACGCTTCCCTCAACCCGACCGGTTGCTTGATGAACACCGCCGCGAGAATCAACCCCAGAAACCCGACGTTGCGCCAGCCCTCGATTTTCCAAATCTCCCGCCGGGTTTCCACTTCCCGCATTTCGGGCGGCGCGCGGAGAAAATTGCGGCGGTCGAGGGCGTAGAAAATCGCAATCAATCCCGCGACGGCGATGGCCCAGGCGGCCCAGCATTTCTCCAGCACCCACCAGAACGGCACGCCTTTCAGGTAGCCAAGAAAGAGCGGCGGGTCGCCGATGGGTGTGAGGCAGCCGCCAACGTTGCTGACGATGAAAATGAAAAAGACGATGTGAAACGCCGTGATGCGATACTTGTTCATCCGAATCCAGGGACGGATGAGCAGGATGGACGCACCGGTCGTCCCGATGACGTTCGCCAAGACCGCGCTGATGAAGAGGAACAAACAGTTAACCCAGGGTTTGGCCTCGCCCTTCACGTCAATGTGAATGCCGCCAGCGACGACGAATAGCGAGCCGATGAGCGCGATGAAGCTCAAGTATTCGTGCCCGACGTGCAGCATCCGCCCGGCGTTGCCGAGCACGAACACGTAATAGACCGTCGTGAGGGCGCCCAGCCCCGCCGCGACTTTCGGGAAATGCCGTTCCCACCAATGCCGGTTGATGAACGGCAGGAGCGCGATGGCCAGCAACATCAGCGCGAACGGAAGCATCATCGCCGGGTGCGGTTCCAGTCCCACTCCGGTGGCCAACATAAAACAGTTCATATCGAGTATCATTCCACTGGGCCGCCGTCAGGGTGCGGCGAGTCCTCACCTGCGGAGGTGCGCGCCAGACCCGCCGCACGAAAAGTCGGAAACCATTCGCGTGGCCAGTTCGGTGCGTCACGTTACCCGCCGGACTTGGAAGGTCAACAATCGCATTGCGCCCGGATGGCTTTGCTACCAGATTTAATCTGGCCGTGAGTCGGCAGTTGTCGGAAAGTCACGCGTAGCCTTTCCGGCAAGCAAGATTTTGGGCCCGCCCGCTCCTCGGTTTCACCGGCCAATCGCGGTCAGCTAGAGCTTGAACCTGACTTGACTTGGTCTAGCCTGTGTCATGTTTGAAAACCACCGAACGGCCGTTCTGCCGATGCGAGCGTTCCTCGCTCGATTGGTGCGCTGTGCTGGTGTCGGTCTCCTGATAGCCGCCGGGGGTTTGGGAATGGGGACGATTGGGTATCGCTGTTTTGAGGGCCTGGCTTGGATGGAGGCGTTAGAAAACGCGACGATGGTTTTCTCCAGAGTGGGGCTTCTCACTGTCCCAGAGACGACTTCTGGAAAACTGTTCGTCATCGTTTACGCTTTCTCGTGCCGGCTGGCGGGACTGGCGATCATGGGAGTTCTTCTCGCACCCGTGATTCATCGAGCTTACCACAAATACAATTGTGGCTCTGACCCTCAAGCACGCTAGGCCCAATCCCAGATCGGCGGAGCGGTTCTTGCGGCAACTCGGCCCGGCGCGTTCAGAGAGTCGGTGAGGTCTGGTTTCACAAAGTCCCTTTTTGAAGATTCCTCGCCTGTCGCCGCGCCACCACTGTTCGTATCAAGAAAAAGGCCAATATGCTTGTCGGCGTGCCGATCAGGAGCGAGCCAAGCAGCGTCGGACCACCGACGGCGGCAAAGTGTTTCCAATGAAACCACAGCCGGTAATCCACATGGTGGAGGTCGAAGTGCGGCGGCAGTTGATGCGGCTGGTGCAGCAGCCAGTAGCCGATGTCGAATTCGAGGCGAAGCACCACGGGCCAGAATGGAATCAACAAGTCATGCAAGCTCACGGCGACAACGGCCGCGATTTTGTTCACGCGAAACAAGGCAGCCAGCAGGAGCGCCAGCAGCGTCTTCAGTCCGAACAACGGCGTGAAGCCGAGAAAGACTCCGATTGCCGCGCCGAGGGCGATGGATTGCGGCGTGTCCTTGATGACAAACAGCTTTCCGCCATAGCGCCACAACCGGCTTTTCATAGTCCCACGCCCTGGTTATTTTTCGGCAGGAAGGTGAACGCCACCGCCGCCAGGATGCACAGGAAGGCGGCGAAATGGTTCCAACGGATGCGCTCGCCCAGATACAACCACGCGAACCCGGCGAACACGCAGAGTGTGATGATTTCCTGAATGATCTTCAGTTCCGTGGCGGAATAGACCGAATTGCCCCAGCGGTTGGCCGGCACTTGCAGCACGTATTCAAAAAAGGCGATGCCCCAACTCACCAGGATGACCGCCAACAGCGGCTTGCTCTTGAACTTCAAGTGGCCATACCACGCAAACGTCATGAAGATGTTCGAGCCGGTGAGCAGTAACACGGGCATCCAGCGGGAGTGGTAGAGGGTGTTCATCGTTGAAGGAAGGCTGTCTCAGGCGGAGGGTTGATTGCGCAGGTCGGCAAGCAAATCGGTGAAGCCGAACTCATGCACCAGCTTGGTTAGCGTGGTGCTGGCATTTTCCAGTTTCAGAAAACCACCGTGCTTTTTGAAATGGCTGGCAAAGCTGCCCAATACGCGGAACTCCACCGTGCCCAGCCGCATGACGCGACTGGCATCAAGACAGATCCGATACTGCCGGCTTTCGAGAAGCGGGTTCAGCAAGGAGGCCAGGTGAAAATTGTCCACCGTTGCGGGAAGGCGCAACCGCACGGTGTTCCCGTCACAACCACGAGCATTGTCAGCATTATCACGCATAGCTTCACTCCACTGCTGCTGGCTGAGGCTGCGCCGTCATACGCACCAGGCGGACGGCCTTGAGCACCGTGAACATTTCTTCCGGCTGGGTCGCGCGCGTAAATGCAGTGAAGGCCATCTCATCCTTGAGGAAGCTAGCAAACGAGAACACGAGCGACAAGTAGGTTCGCGCCTCCGTCAGCGGCACGGCGAACAGCACCACTGTGTGAACGATGGGCGAGCGTCCCACGCCCCAACGAATGCCTTGCTGCGACAAACCGGCGGCGAACGACAGTTCCCTTACCGCCGGCCCGCGCGCCAGCGGAAACGTGACGCCATCAAACACCGCAGACGCAACAGCCTCGTGATCCAGCGCGGCGTCCACGAACGCGTCGGCATTCTCGATGCGTCCGGCGCTTTCCAACCGCCGGCTCAACTCGATGATCGCGCTCTCGCGATGACGGCTGAGCAGTCGCGGCACGAGTAGCTTCGGCTCTGTGAATTGGGCGAGGGTCATACGGGTTCCAATGTTGGTGGAGCTTCGACCGAATTACTGCGGGAACGGAATTGATTTGGTGCATCAGCTTCGCGCCAGCCGAATAGCTTCCTCTCTTTGATGATGTGGACGACATCGCCGGGCACCAGTTGTTCCCATGAGCCGTCTCCCGTTTGCAGCCGCGCCAGCACGTCGCGCGAGAAAATGGGCAGATAGCTTTCATTGTAGCCCCGGATGGGTTCGATGAAACCATTTTCGAGCAGATAGGCGTAGAGTTGACGCACCTGCGGCGCGACTTTCAAAGTGTCGGCTGTGATGAGCTCGCCACTCGCCGGATCTCTGGACGGATAGACATAGAGCCGCAGGTCCTTTTTGAACAGCCGGCCAAACGATTCCAAAATGCCGCCTTCAAGGTCAGCGTAGTATTTCTCCTGGAATAATTCGCGCAGCGTCGGCACACCCAGCGCGATGCCGATGGGCTTTTTCGTGTAACGAAACAGAAAGTCAGCCAGCCGGTGGAATTCGCCGTAATTCGAGATGAGCACCGTTTTGCCCAGGCTGCCGAGCAGGTCGGCGCGGTCGAGAAAATCCTGATGCTTGATCGTGCCGCCAGCAGAAAGGTTCTTGAGCGTCATCTCCATGAGCACGAGCGGGTCCGTGCCCTGGCGTCTGGGTTCCTGCACGAATTGCGCCCGCGCGCATTCGAGCATGTCGAGTGTGACGTTGGTAACCGGACGGAAGCTGCCGCGCTCAATGAGGAGCGGCTTCTTGTAAAGAATCTCGGCGGCCTGCACCACGTCGCCCTTGGCGGTGAACATCGCGGCATCCGTCAATCCCTGCTGGACCAGTTGCAGGCTCATCAAACGATTGTCCACACTCTCGAAACCGTGGCCGTAAAACTTGATCATGTCCACTTCGACGCGCTGGCCCGTCAGGTTGTCGAGCAATGAAGCGATGAATCGCTCCGGCTGTTCCGGGTGATAAAGCGCGCCGTGAATCAAGTTCACGCCGAGGATGCCCAGCGCCTCCTGTTGCTGGAGGTTCTCCTGGTCGAGCATCCGCACATGGACGATGACTTGCGAGTAAGCCGCCCCCGGCGCGGTCTGAAACCGGATGCCCATCCAGCCGTGGCACTCGTCGCGATTGCGATAGCCGCGCGCGGCCACAGTGTCGGCAAAAGCGAAGAATCGGGTGCTTGCGCCGCGCTGGCCCTTGAGCCGTTTTTCCAGCAATTCATACTCATGATCGAGCATTGCTTTGAGCCGGCGGCGTCCAACATAGCGTTCGCACGCGCCATAAATCGCATCGCTCACCACCATGTCATAAGCAGAGATTGATTTGGCCACCGTGCCCGCCGCGCCGCCCACGCGGAAAAACCAGCGCGTGACCTCCTGCCCCGCGCCAATCTCGGCGAAGGTACCATACTTGGATTGGTCCAAGTTGATTTGAAGCGCCTTTTCGTGCGTGCTGATGATTTTGCGGTGCATGAGTCAGACTCCGGCCTTTTGCGTTTCAGCCAAAACGCGCACTTGCACTGAACTGATATGTTGGCCTTGATCCAGGATGTCAGTAACGA
>Ga0315270_10002081_pt1 | contig 10606 bp, 11 predicted proteins | sample C1_bottom_MG_FD_204932 | JGI IMG/M metagenome (GOLD analysis project Ga0315270, IMG submission 204932) | Sediment microbial communities from Yellowstone Lake, YNP, Wyoming, USA - C1_bottom | ecosystem: Environmental > Aquatic > Freshwater > Lake > Sediment | place: USA: Wyoming | collected... | reverse complement strand
CCGTTCGTGCCCAGGTCGACGCCGATGTCGATTTTTCAATCACCGAAAGCACGCAGGAAACATTTAACCCGGACTTACCGTCGGTCAGATCGGAGCAAACCATTGAGGAAGAAAGCAAGGGTGGCGACGGCGCCGGCGGTGTGCCCGGTGCGCTAACCAATCAGCCGCCGCAGGCAGGGGCGGCGCCGGAGCAGGCCAAGGGCGGCCAGGGGGCGGGTGGCGGAGGTGAAGCGCAGGGTCGTAAGAGCAAGCGTTCAACTTACAACTACGAACTCGACAAGACCATTTCTCACACCAAGCAAGCGCCGGGGAATCTTCGTAGGCTATCGGTGGCTGTCGTGGTGGACGATAAGATTGCTATGGACGGGGCGGGTGTCATTACGCATACCGCCTTAGCGCCGGAAGAGGTCGAGCGATTAGCCAGTTTGGTGCGCGAAGCCGTGGGCTACAACGCGCAGCGTGGCGACAGCGTTACGGTTATAAACGCCGCTTTCCAAGGTGCCCCACCGGTTCCCCTGGTTCCGCCGATCCCAATTTGGGAACAGACTTGGGTTATCGACATAGCCAAGCAAGCGATGGGCGTGTTCGCGGTGTTGATGGTGTTGCTGATTATGGTGCGGCCTGTTGTGAAGGCCTGGACCATCAAGGAAGAAGAGGAGCCTGCGCAGCTGGAGGCCGCTGCGGCGCTTCCTGGGCCTGAGGGCTCCGAGGGTCAAGTCGAACGCGACGGTTTAAGTCCGGACGACTGGCAGATTGTGGGTAAGACCGACGAGGACTACGAGAAGATGTTGGTCGTCTTGCGTAAGCTGGTCACCGATGATCCGAAACTAGTGGCACAGGTAATTCGCACATGGGTGGCGGTAGATGAGTCAAGCAGCTAAAGGGGGGCCGAAAGCCGGGGCCGACATTTTTCCGGGCGCTGGGCGTTACTCGGGGCCGCCTCTTAGAGGGATCGAACGATCAGCTATTTTGCTCATGACCCTGGGTGAGGAGGCGGCGGCAAACGTGCTGCGCCATATGGAACCCAAGGAAGTGCAGAAGCTTGGCATGACGATGGCTACGCTGCAGTCGGTGACGAAAGACCAAGTAAAGCAGGTCATTCGCGAGTTTTACCAGATCGTTCAAACCGCGACATCGTTGGGCATGGATACCGACGAATACATCAAGAACGTGTTAATTAAAGCCTTGGGTGAGGACAAAGCGGCCAACTTGATTGACCGCATCCTGACCGGCGGTTCGATCAAGGGGCTTGAGGCGTTCAAGTGGATGGACCCACGGTCCATTGCTGATTTGATTCGCAATGAACATCCGCAAGTAGTGGCGATCGTGTTGTCGTTTTTGGAAAGCGACCAAGCCGCACAAGTATTGCAGCTTTTCCCAGAGCCGGTGCGGGTAGATGTCGTGTTGCGTATTTCGACGTTAGAAGGTATTCAGCCGCAGGCCTTGCAAGAGTTAAACGATATTATGGAGCGGCAATTTACCGGTAATTCTGCGGTGAAATCGTCCAGCGTAGGTGGTGTGCGAACGGCAGCCAATATTCTCAATTTCATGGATCGTGCCATTGAACAAGAGATTGTCGACAGTATTAAAGACGTGGACAGTGAGCTGGCCGAAACCATTCAAGACCTCATGTTCGTCTTCCAGAATCTTAACGACATTGATGACAAAGGCATTCAAACCATCCTTAAAGAAGTTTCCAGCGAAGACATGGTGCTGGCATTGAAAGGGGCCGATGAAGGCATCAAAAACAAGATCATCAAAAACATGTCCAAGCGCGCAGCGGAAATTTTACTCGACGATTTGGAGGCCAAAGGCCCGGTCAAGCTCAGCGATGTGGAAACGGCGCAGAAAAATATTGTTGCGATTGCACGCCGACTGGCGGACGCTGGCACCATCACCCTGACCACGGGCGCCGAGCAATATGTTTAGATGCGTACCCAGTGTGCCGGGGTCTAACCTGAGGTAAGTGCACAGCCATGTCCAACTCGCGAATATATGCCAAGCAAGAAGCGTCAGAGATGGCTCTTTGGGAGCTCCCGTTCTTTGGTGGAGACAGCCAGGACATTGAGTTGTCACGGGCAGATGCGGTAGCCATTACCGCTGAAGACGTGGCGCGCATTCAGGAGCAGGCGCACCAAGAGGCGTTTGAAGAGGGGCGCAAAGCCGGGTTCGAGAAAGGTCACGCCGACGGGATCATTGAGGGACGGGAGCTGGGCCATGCCGAAGGCCTGGAGCGTGGCGTTGAAGAGGCGCGCGTCGCCATGAAGCGCCAGATCGAGTATTTCGAAACCCTCATGCAAACCTTGAGCACCCCCTTGGCCGAGCTCGATAAGTGTGTTGAAGAAGAACTTGTGGCGTTGGCGATGGCTGTTGCGCGGCACCTGGTGAGGCGAGAGCTGAAAACGGATCCTGGTCACGTGATCGCCGCCGTGCGCCAGGCCGTATCGGTGCTGCCTATTGCGGCGCGCGATGTTCGGGTTTTATTGCATCCTACCGACGCGACCTTGGTGCGCGCGGCGATGTCGCTGACGGAACATTCCAGTGAAGAAGAGCGGCGCTGGCGCATTGTTGAAGATGCGACACTGTCGCGTGGTGGCTGTTTCATAGAAACAGAATCGTCGCGGGTGGACGCTACCATAGAGTCGCGCGTGGCAGCTATTGTGGCTAAAGCCCTCGGCGGGGAGCGCGAAAGCGATGACGGCGAAAGCGCCTGAAGCGGCGCGTGGTGCAGAGTGGGCGGCGCGGTTGGCGCCTTATCGGCAGCGATTGGATACGGCGCCACCGTTAATTGTCGAGGGTAAGCTCACGCGCATGGTCGGGCTCACGCTGGAGGCGGTGGGCTGCCAGGCGCCGATTGGCTCGCGTTGTTTGGTAGCGGGGCCGGGCGGTGGCTCGGTCGAGGCCGAAGTAGTCGGCTTCGGCGCTGATAAATTGTATCTAATGCCGACGGGCGATGTGCGCGGTATCGTGCCTAATGCCCGTGTGATTCCGTCTGGGCGGGTTTACGAGGCGCCTGCCGGTGAAGGCTTGCTTGGCCGTGTGCTTGACGGCGCAGGTCGGCCACTCGATGGCAAGGGTCCGCTGCAAGTTGAATGTTATGTGCCTGTTTACGGCAAAACAATCAACCCACTCAATCGTGCTCCGATTCGCCAACCGCTCGACGTGGGGGTGCGCGCGATTAATTCCATGTTGACGGTAGGTCGCGGCCAGCGCATGGGCCTATTTGCAGGCAGCGGCGTGGGCAAGAGCGTGTTGTTAGGAATGATGACGCGTTACACCGAAGCCGAAGTGGTGGTGGTTGGTCTGATTGGCGAGCGTGGCCGTGAAGTAAAAGAATTCATTCAGGAGATTTTGGGCGAGGCCGGTATGGCCCGTGCCGTGGTGGTGGCGGCGCCAGCGGATAGCCCACCGGTATTGCGTTTACACGGTGCGGCGCTGGCAACGGCCATTGCCGAGCATTTCCGCGACAAAGGTCGCAATGTACTTTTGCTAATGGATTCTCTAACGCGTTATGCCCAGGCGCAGCGCGAAGTGGCCTTGGCTATAGGCGAGCCTCCGGCCACGCGCGGATATCCGCCATCGGTGTTCGCGAAAATGCCGCAATTGGTCGAGCGGGCCGGCAATGGCAAAGAAGGCGGCGGCTCCATCACCGCCTTCTACACCGTTTTGGCTGAAGGCGATGACCAGCAGGATCCCATTGCCGACGCGGCACGGGCGATTTTGGATGGACATGTTGTGCTTTCGCGGCAACTCGCCGAAAGCGGACACTACCCGGCGATCGACATCGAAGCATCGATTAGCCGTGTGATGCCCTCGGTGACGGACGAGCGTCATCAGAAATATGTTCGCCGTTTCAAGCAAGTGCTTTCCGTCTACCAGCAAAATCGTGATCTGATAACTGTTGGAGCCTACGCCCGCGGCAGTGATCCGCGTATTGAAGAGGCGATCAATTTCCAACCAAAGTTCATGAATTTTTTACAGCAAGGTATGCAAGAGCCTGTTTCGTATCAGGCCAGCCTCGACGGGCTTTATGCGTTGCTAAAGGGCGCGGTGGACGGGGGTAGAGTATGAAACAGTCCGAGCGATTCAAGCCGGTGGTGCGGGTTACCCAAAATAGGGAAGATGAGGCGGCCAAGCGGTTGGCCGAGTTTGTTCAAATGCTTGAGCAGCAGCGCAGTCGCCTTGGCGATTTGGAGGGCTATTGCGGTGAGTACCGCAAACAGTTCGCTGCCGAGAGCGCGGTAGGTGTTACGGCCTCGCGCATCCAAGATTTTCACGCGTTCTTGCTTAACCTCGACAAAGCTGTTGAGCAGCAACGAGCGGCAATTGTTCGCCTGGAACAGGAATACGAAGAACGAAAACGGCAATGGTTGGCCGCGCGTAGCCGCACTCAGGCGATTGATCAGGTGGTTGCAGGGATGCGCGTTAAGGAGCAAGCGCTCGAAAATCGCAAGGATCAGGCTGAGCAGGACGATCGCTCTATCAATCGGTTTTTACAGCAAAAATAGACGTTTCTAACGAGTCCAACGGCGCGCACGTTAGATCGCTCTTCAACTCTTTCTCCGGCGACGCTCCGAGTGGCATATGGGTTGCAGAAATAGCCCAACGTCACTTACAAGGAAATCGCGGCCATGGCTGATCTTGCGGCAAATCTCGTTGCGCTGTCTGGCGCCTCAGCAAACATGAGTCCCAGCGCCTCCTCCGCGCCTGCGCCGTCAGACAACCGGAAGTCGGGTTTCTCGGATGCGCTCAAAGATGCGCGGTCGGAACAAAGTAATGATGCAGCAGATCCGCCGCCAGCCCGCGCCGAATCGCCCAAGCAGTTGGACGACAGGGCCCCGGCCAGCGACCAAGCGCCGCGGGCGGTGTCGAAGAAAAGCGGCGAGGTTTCCAAGCCCGGGGAGTCCCAGAAAGCGTCCCGCGCGGATGAAAGTTCGGATACCGATGCGGTTGCCGAAGGCGACGCGGACAGTGACCCTGACGCCGAAACCGCGAAGTTAGCGGACGGACAGGCTTCGGACTCGCAGATCAAGCAAGATGCGATCGACCTATTAAAGGCGGCCAACTCTGAAGTCGCGGTTGCGCCCGTAACGCCGTCCGCCAATGACGCCAGTGCCTTGCTTGCAGGGCAGGTGGCAAAAGCGCTTTTGCCGCCAGACCTGGCCGCGTCCAAAGCCGAAGGCGACGACGAGCCGACCGAACACGAGGCCGCCCCCGAAACGGCAGGATCGGAACGTCCGGCCGCCGCGAAATTCATGCTGCCCGCGCCAATCGCCAGTGTGGCTACGCCGGCAACAACAGAGCCATCGACCAAAGAGGCCGTAGCCGCAGCCACCACTGCAGCCCTCACCAATCAGGCGCCAACGCTTCCCAAAGAGGCAGAATCCAAAGCGACCGCTCGATCGGCGGAATTTGATAAGGCGGCCGCCGTTACGCAGGCAAAACAGCCCAATGACGCGGTTCAGTCGTTTTCTGATTTGCTCGACCAAAACGCCGCACGGATTTCGGACATGGGTGATCGTGCAGGCTTAGGCGTTTCGGGCGCGCGGGCGACGGCCGTGGTGCCAGGCCAAGCCTTGCCTGTTGGCGCGGCGCTGCACGAGGCGGACTGGGGTGCCGCTATGGCCAAAAGGGTGACTTGGATGGTCGGTAAGGACGTTCAGCAGGCGGAGCTGAGACTCGATCCACCCGAGCTTGGGCGCATCAATGTGCGGATTTCGATGGTGCAAGATCAGGCCAGCATCAGCTTCGCTTCACCGCATGGCACAGTTCGCGAAGCCGTTGAGGCAGCGTTGCCGAAACTGCGGGACATGCTCTCGGAAGGGGGCTACACCTTGGCCAACGTTGATGTGGCCAGCCAATTCCAGCAGCGTCAGGGGGAGCAATCTGGCCGCCGAAACGGTTCAGCGGCGAACACTTCGTACGACGAAATGCTTGATCCTGCCAGTGCGCCCGTCGTGCGGATTAGCGCTGATGGCTTAATCGATGCCTATGCTTAGGGATCGAGGCTGATCTGCTGTGTGGCAACCGACGACACGGCGGCGATAGCCGCTGGCGAGGGTGGTTGAACGCTGAACGCTGCAATGCTCAGGGTGAGCAGCAATAATAAGGCTATTTCTTTCTCTTTCATGGATTCCCCCGCCTTCTGACGTGTGGAGCCTTAGCGCTGGATTTCGCACCAGACCGGTATCGGCGCGTATAATAGCGCAAACATATGGTTTCTCCCAGACCCCCGAAGGATATTTCTCCGTGAAGCAGAGGGTTATTTGAACGCGCCCTGGCCTCTTGCCATCTTGGCGGCGGCGTGGGTCGCGTCGGCGTTGGCGGCCGACCCGTCGGACAGTCCTGCCCCCTCGTCAGTTTCCTCTGACCGCCGTCAGCCGCCCATCGATTGGACTAAATCGGTGGTTTCGCGGGGATTCGGCCGCAATGTGAGCGATCAGCCCTTGCCCGAGCCGGCTAGGGCTCGGTTCAAAGAAGGCGAGGCCTCCTATTTTTTTGGCGACTACGCACGTGCGCGTGAATACTGGCTTCCCTTGGCCGAGCAAGGGTATGCCGAAGCGCAAGCCAACTTGGGTTGGATGGCCCAGCGCGGGCTGGGTGCGGCCGCCAATATCGAACAGGCAAAACAGTGGTACGAGCTGGCGTCGGCGCAGGGCCATCCGATTGCGCAGAATAACCTTGGCGCACTCTATGAGCACGGGCTCGGCGTAACCCAAGACTATGCAAAAGCGGTGACCTTGTATCAGTCGTCCGCCGAGGCCGGTTATCGTTATGCGATGTACAATTTGGCGCAAATGTACCTGCATGGCCTCGGTGTGGAAAAAGACCTGGTGAAAGCGCGTTATTGGTTAGAGCGCGCGGCGGCGCAGGGCGTAGTGGAGGCGCGGGCCCAATTGAAAACCATGGCCCGCTGAGGCTGGCGGCAAATATCTCGCTTAACCTCTCATTTCGGATCACCTAGCGCGTGCTCAACCCCTTTCCTGCAGAGTTTGGCGTCACGCAACTCATCTTGGTTGCGCTGATTTTTGTTTGGACCGGCTTCGTTCGCACCGGCCTCGGTTTTGGCGGTGCCGCGCTGGGCCTGCCGCTCATGCTGTTCGTTCTGGATCAGCCGATCTTCTGGCTGCCCATCATCGGCAGCCACCTGCTGTTTTTCTCCGCCTTGACCCTGCGTACACGGCTGCACAACGTGGATTGGGCCTATCTTAAACGGGCAGGCGCCTATATTGTTCCGGCGGCCCTCGTTGGCGTTTTTGGCTTGCTCAATCTACCAAACCAATGGCTAGTCATTTTTGTTTACAGCGTCACGCTCATTTACGCCTGTATGTGGGCGTTGGATCTGGACATTAAGAGCAGCAACGACTGGCTGGACAAAACACTGCTCGTCCTGGGCGGTTACGTGGCGGGAACGTCACTGACTGGCGCGCCCCTCATGGTGGCCGTTTTTATGCGCAACGTGCCTTTTGAAAAGCTGCGCGATACGTTGTTTGTGCTCTGGTTCGTGTTGGTGGCGATTAAAATGAGTACGTTTGCGGTCGTGGGCGTAGACTTGCACTCAATGGCGGCATTGGCCTTGTTGCCGGTGGCCGCTATCGGCCACGTTGTTGGACTAAAGGCGCATGCCTTGATCTTAAAAAACGACAAACTATTCAAGCGTGTTATGGGCGGTTTGCTTATTGTTGTAAGTGTGCTGGGGTTGTTGAACGTGTAACTCGAAAAAAATGATTGGTGGGGTATCAATGGCGGCGGTAATCGACGTAGATTTGGAAATTGACCGAATTTCGCGCTCGGTGGGATCGGTGTGTTCGATCAAGTATTCCTACACATTGGTCTGTGACGAGGCGGAAGTTCGCCTAGGCCTGGGTTTTACCCTGTGGTGCGAGCTGTGGGGGCAAGACGTCTTCGTCGACGATGTGCTCGGGCAGCTGGTTTACGACACGCACACCTTGGCCGCCGCCCCACGGTCGATGCACACGCGCAGTTTCATCGTCCCTTGCTCGATTCTGGACGAGGACTTGGGTATGGATGAGGTGTACGCGAAAGTGTGTGCCACCTCATCCCTGGGCGTTACCTGCTGCGGCGCCAGCTCAATTGTGCGGGATCATTTCTAGCGGGTTTGACCACTCTTCTCCGGCGCGGCCTCGGCCCCGTCACTGGAGCTGTCAGCGAAGCCCGGGTGGCCTGCGGGCGGTGCGTTGCGAATTTTGCCCATGGCGTCGTTTAGTTCTTTTTCCATGTCCTGCATGGTCATGCGCGTGTAGTCCTTGGGCACCTGGAACGTGCTTGCGGCAATGCGCTCCTTGCCGCGAATCCGCGTGATTTCATGAACGATCTCGCCTTTGGTTGAAACAACTTTCAGCGGGATGCCATTCTTGGCGTAAAGCTCGTTGTTCAATTGTTCTTCGGCGCTGGCGCATACGGAATCGGCTTGGTCGACGGCGTCGGACTGCCCAGGTTCGTCGTGCACGGGGTTCGAAAGCGCGACGATTGTGGCGAAGAAGACCGACATATCCGGCAGCTTAGCGGCCGGGCTGGAAAGGTATTCGTCGGAACAAACTGTGCCGTTGACGCTTACACGGTAGTGGGTGGTGCCAAATCCGGCGATCTTAGGTCCGGCGCCCATTTTTTCCATGCGAACGTTGAGTGGGCTTGCCACTTTCTTGATATTGTCGTCGGATTTGTAGAATTCGGATAAATCCACCACGCGCTTCTCGGTCGGATCTACGCCAAGAAACGACTGCTTCTCCAGGTCGACCAGCATGTAGGTGCTATCGTCCGCCTCGATTCTGACCTTTTTGCCATCAATGAAGATTTTGTGGGCGCCGCCGACCTCATCGTGGCCTTCGATCACTGTGCCGGCGGTGGCTGTAAGGCCGATGCCAAGGCCGAGGGCAAGTATTAGCGGGCGTAAGGCGTACATAGAGGTCTCCGGGCGTGCTTTGTTCTGGTTTCGGCGGCCGATTTTCGGTGGGCCGGTTCGGGTGGCCAAGTCTAGTGCGAAACGTCGCGTGAGACAACTCGGTCGAGCGACGCCACGGGTCTTTAGAGTGCCTGTCGGGCCACGTAAGTCCATTCAAGAATTTCGAAGATGTCCCGCTAACTTTGTATGATTCACGGGAGGTTCTTATGGCGACAGATGTTGCCGTTACGCAGTCAGACGCCAAGTCGAAGGTAAATCGGCTCGAATTACTGCTGTTCCGGCTAGGTGGAAGGCAGTGTTTTGGGATCAATGTGCTCAAGGTCAAGGAGCTGATGCCGCGTCCCAAAATGACGTGTTTGCCGGGCGCGAACGGGGCGGTTGCCGGTGTCACCAATTTGCGTGGGCAAACGTTCACGGTTATTGATCTCCTTACGGCAATTGGCGGGCGCAATGCGAACATGGAGGCGGCGCCGTTCCTTGTAGTTACCGAGTTCAATCGGTCCACCCAGGGGCTTTTGGTGCAATCGATCGACAGGATCGTGGTGCTTGATTGGACGGACGTAAAACCGCCTTCGTACGGTTTGGGGCGGCACAGTTATCTTACAGGAATTACCCGCATCGACGATCAACTGGTGGAAATTCTGGATGTCGAGCGCGTGCTTGGCGAAGTGGGAGTCTATACCGCCGACGACGAAGCGGCGGGTCTGGAGCCTATCCCGGGTGCCCGCGACATTCCGCCTGTTCTTGTAGTCGATGACTCGGCCATGGCCCGCAAGCAGACAGCGCGCACGCTCGATCAGTTGGGTTTACGCTACATATTTGCCGAAAATGGCGAGGCCGCAATGGCAATGCTGCGGGATTTGGAGAACGCCGGAGAGCCCATTCACGACAACATTAGCATGGTGATTTCTGATATCGAAATGCCGGCGATGGATGGTTACACGCTGACGCGCGAGTTGCGCCGCAACGCGGCGACGAAGGATTTCTACATTCTTCTGCACACGTCCTTGAACGGGATCATGAACGCAGAGCTTGCGGCCTCGGTCGGGCCGAATGCCACCTTAACCAAATTCGTCACGTTGGAACTTGCCAAGGAAGTGCGTAAGGGTTTGAGCGCGCACGACCCGCGTTAACAGGCCTCAATCTTGCTGGTCCTGTGGAGGCGGCAAAAAAAGCCCGATTTCGTGCTTGATCTCAAAATCCATGTGATCTATATTGCTATAAAGTGCATGGCAAATGGCGCGCCTCGCCCGGAGGGCTAGGTCGCGCGAGATTGAGTTTGCCAGGATGTCCCGATTTTTCCCGACCAACGAATGGAGTACACCATGCAGGTCATTCAGCCAAGGCGGGTTGAGGTTAGTAGTGTTGGGGCGTGGGCACGTGAAAGCGTGAGATTGGTTGGTCGGAGGCCTTTGGGCTTTCTGGCTGCCGTCGCGGCATTTTTTATGGTTTGTTTTATCGCTCTGCGCGCTGCTACCTCTATTGCCGAGGTGTCCTCCGGCATGTGGGTACTGGCGATTTATCTGCCGTTTTGTTCGGTAATTCTCGTTTATGCCGTCGCAGAGTTGGTGTTGGTCGCCCACCATTCGGACCATAGCGAACGGGTGACGGTCGGGGGTGACGCCCATGCCTTGTTCCGTTTCCAAAAGGTGTTTGCGAAATTCGCGTTGTTCGCCTTTTTGA
>Ga0315270_10002080_pt1 | contig 10609 bp, 10 predicted proteins | sample C1_bottom_MG_FD_204932 | JGI IMG/M metagenome (GOLD analysis project Ga0315270, IMG submission 204932) | Sediment microbial communities from Yellowstone Lake, YNP, Wyoming, USA - C1_bottom | ecosystem: Environmental > Aquatic > Freshwater > Lake > Sediment | place: USA: Wyoming | collected... | reverse complement strand
CGTCCTGCCGTATCCCGTCCAGCAATTGCACCAGCCCGCCGCCCAGCAGGCGCAGGATAGCCACGCTGCACTGCGCCGCCTCGTCGTATTTGCGCTGGAACATCAAGGCACGGCAGTATTCGCGTTCATGTGCGGCCTCGAAGAAGTTCGCGCCGATCTGCACCTGCGAGGCTCCCGCACATTCGCCGCCGCCGAAATTCAACACGCGAAAATCTCCGGCGCTGCCGTGGTCGCGCATCACCTCGGGTACTTCGTGCTCCTTCACTTCGGTAATGTCAGTCAGCAGATTCTTGAAGTAATCGCGCTCCTGTTGGTGTACCCAATCGAAAAATACGGGCTCACCACTTGCCGCGAAAGCCTGCTCCACGCGCGCGACCGCCTGCACCACACGTGCCGCAGGAACCGATGGCCCCTTCAAGCCCAACTTGCCGCCGCTCATGCCGCTGCCGTTGGAGGCGCTCATGCCCCGGCCGCCCAAATAAGTCTGGTAGTGCGGCACCAGCTTGCCGTGCAGGCGACGGCCTTCGCCATAAATGCCGATGTCGCCGGTCTCAGGCTGCGCGCAACCGTTCTGGCAACCGGATACGCGTATGCTCAGATCGTGTATGCCGCCGGACAATTTGGGCGCGACGATGGTGCTGGAAGTAATGCCCAGGCGGCAGGTGGAAGCACCGGGGCAAGCCACTACGTTGTCGCCCGATACCGGCTCGCGCAGGCCCAATGCCGCCAGCCCGGCGCGCAAGGTGCCCAGCTTTTCCTGCGCCACATTCATGATGGCGATGTTCTGGTCCTGCGTGGTATGCACTTCTTCAAGCTCGTGATCGCGCAGCACGCGCGCGATGCCATGCAATTGCACCGCACTCAGTTCGCCCAGCTGCACGCTGACCGGCAGCACGAACAGCCCTTCCTGATGCTGGTGGAACAGCACGCGTGGCGCGCCCTGGCCGGGCGCAGTAGCCACACTTGCCTTGCGCCATGCACCACGCGGATGAGGCTGGCCTGCCAGCGCATCGCGGGTGCGCGCGAACTCTTCGCGGTATTTTTCGCGGAAACCGTCCACGCCAAAACGCTCGACCAGGAACTTGATGCGCGATTTGGCGCGCTTGGTACGGTCGGAATATTTGTTGTGCAGCGTGATCAGCGCTTCCAGTGCAAACAGCAGCTCGCCCTCGGGGATGAATTCGTCCACCACGATGGCCTCGTGCGGCTTGTGTCCCAGCCCGCCGCCCGCCTTCACCATGAAGCCGTGCTGGCCGTCCTTGTTGACCGCCACGATGCCCGCATCGTGCAGCAGCGATTGCGCGCAATCGGCTTCGCAGCCGGAAAAAGAAATCTTGAACTTGCGCGGCATCTGCTGGGTGAGCGGGTTGCGCAGGAAGTGATCGGTGGCGCCATCCACATGCGCGCCCACGTCCACATGCTCGCGCGGGCATACGCCCGCCAGCGGGCAGGCGGTCATGTTGCGTATGGTGTTGCTGCACGCCTCGCGCGTGGTCAGCCCGGATTGCGCCAGGCGGCGCATCGCTTCCGGCGTCTGCGCCAGCGGGATGTAATGGATCTGCACCGACTGGCGGGTAGTGATGTTGGCGTGGCCCTTCTGCGAATAGGTTGCCGCGACATCCGCCAGCGCTTCCAGCTGCGGCGGGGTGATGCGTCCGCCGGGCACCTTGACGCGCAGCATGTTCACGCCTTCCTGACGCTGGCCGTACACACCAAGCTGCAGGCGCAGCGCGGTGAAGCGGTCGACATCCACATGGCCGTCCTGGAAGGACTGCAAGGTCTGCTCAAACTGATTGATTTCATCCAGGTCGGACAGGTTGCGGGTATTGATGCTCATGGCGATTTCCTTGAATAAATTCTTATACGAGTAACAGTCGGCCGCCGATCAGCAGCAGCATGGTGGCGAGGACAGTGCGCAACACGCGCTCCGGTATTTTCACGCCGAGGTGGCTGCCCAGCCAGATGCCCGGCAGCGAGCCCAGCAGCAAGCTACCCAGCAGGCTGAAATTCACCGTACCCAGCGCGGCATGGCCCAGCCCGGCGACCAGCGTCAGCGGCACGGCATGGGCGATGTCGGTGCCAACGATCTTCGATGTCGGGATGCGCGGATACAGGAACAGCAGCACCACCACACCCAGCGCACCTGCGCCCACCGAAGACAAGGTAACCAGCACGCCCAGCACCGCGCCGGTGAAGATGGTCGCGCCCGGCAGGTGGTGCGCATGCAACTCGTACACCGCACCGTCAGGCTTGCGCCCGAGATTTTGCAGGTACGGCTTGAGCAGCAAGGCCAGCGCGGTCAACACCAGCGCCACGCTCAGCACGCCGGTAATCAGCGCCTTCAGGCTATGCTCGTCCAGCGCCAGAATTTTCAGCGCCAGCAGGCTGAGCAGCGCGGCGGGCACGCTGCCCAGCGCCAGCAGCCTGACCACCTTCCAGTCCACCGTGCCGCGTCTGCTATGCGCCCAGCTGCCGCCCAGCTTGGTCAGCGCGGCATACAGCAGGTCGGTGCCGACCGCGGTGGCCGGCGCCACGCCAAACACCAGCACCAGCAGCGGCGTCATCAGCGAGCCGCCGCCGACGCCAGTGATGCCGACGATGAAGCCGACCAGAAAACCGGATAATGTGTAAAACCAGTCCATACGAACCTCCAAGCGGGCATGACAAAGTTGCCACCCCGGTAATGACCCCACCATGCCCGTTTCCCTCTCCCCGCCCTCTGGTGTAACTACTAGCCATTCGACTAGGCTGCGCAAAGACAGCAGCCAAGTCGCTGGTTATCCCGGAAGGAGAGGGGGACAAGGACCCGCCATGCGAGATTCATCATTAAGTGCGCGCATCGTATCGGATTGCCTTATATTTACTAAATGGTATTATGTTAGTTCGATATAACCATATGGCATATGGAGGTGAAACATGAATTTGCAGCAATTGCGTTATTTAAATGAAATCGTGCGCCAGGGACTGAAGATTTCCGATGCGGCGGACGCGCTCTATACCTCGCAGCCCGGCGTGAGCAAACAGATCAAGCTGCTGGAAGACGAGCTCGGCCTCGAAATTTTCGTGCGCAACGGCAAGCGCATCACCGCCATCACCGAACCCGGCAAGGCTATCCTCGAAATCGCCGCGCGCATGTTGCACGACGCGGACAACCTGAAACAGGTCAGCGAGGAGTTCCGCGCGCAGGACAGCGGCACGCTGACCGTCGCCACCACCCACACCCAGGCGCGCTATGCCCTGCCGCCCATGGTCAAACAATTTATCAAGCGCTATCCCAAGGTCAGGCTCAATCTGCACCAGGGCAGCCCGACGCAAATCGCCGAACAGGTGCTGGGCGGTGAAGCGGAAATCGCCATCGCCACCGAGAGCCTGACCCAATACGACGAGCTGGTCACCCTGCCCTGCTACGAGTGGAACCACTGCGTGATCACGCCGCCGAAACATCCGCTGTTGGCGGAGAAAAAACTCACGCTGGAAAAGCTCGCGCAATATCCCATCATCACCTACGACTTCGCCTTCAGCGGACGCGGCAAAATCAGCGCCGCGTTTCAGGCGAAGAACCTTAATCCCAATATCGTGCTCACCGCCATAGACGCGGATGTGATCAAGACCTATGTGGAACTGGGGCTGGGCATCGGCATCGTCGCCCACATGGCCTACATCCCGGAGCGCGACAAACATCTGCGCATGATGGACGCCGCACACCTGTTCGCCCCCAGCACCACGCGCATCGCGATACGCAAGAACGAATACCTGCGCGGCTACACTTACGACTTCATCGAATTATTCGCGCCGCACCTTACGCACGGCGTGGTCGCCAAGGCAATGCACGGCATCAGCAGCCGGAACCGCGCATGAACAAATGGCAGTCACGCTTTAGCGACCACAGGCAGACATTTTCTCCCGCCCGTACTATTATGCATATGCGAATAGACAAATTTACGAGGTCGCCCATGAATCAACCCGTTATTTTAAATCTGCACGCTTCCATATTTTTAATAGGGCTGACCGGAAGGTCAGTCCTATATCTGTCAGGCAACCAGTGAAAAGGCTACTCCCAGAGTTTGAGCATCGCGCTCAACCCCTAATTTCTCCGCATCAGTTCATTATTCGGCTGGCCCACAGCGGAGTCATTGCACTCGCACTCATAGCTGTTTCGCTGTTCATCGGCATGGTCGGCTACCGCATCCTTGAAGGTCTGAGCTGGATAGATGCATTCCTGAACGCGTCAATGCTCCTGGGGGGAATGGGCCCCGTAAATACGCCGGTCACCTTTGGCGGCAAGCTCTTTGCAGGCCTGTATGCACTTTATTGCGGCTTGGCTGTTATCCTCGCCGCTGGCGTCATTCTCGCACCGGTTGCACATCGAATCCTCCACAGGTTTCATATGGAGAGCCGCAATCAATGAACATGGCCCCGGCATGCGCAGTCGCTGCAGTAAGGCTATCCCTGTTTTTGAATAATTCATATAATGAACTCGCGTTGGTATTTGCTTGACCATGGCATGCGCCCGACATGGGCACTCGCGTCAGCCTAATAACGGTTATGTTTTTTGGGAGCTTCGTATGGGATTGCTTGGAACAAATATCGTCGCAACCGGGGTAGTACAGCGAATCCAGAATCACCTGGCCGACAAGTCTGTTGTGCCTTTCAGCGTCCGCTTGCCGAATGGCGATACCTACCGCTTTGGGGGCGACGAACCGAGATTTACCGTTGCGATAAAAGACCAGAAAACGCTGTCGGCTGTCATGCGCTTTGACGAGCTGGGTTTTTCTGAAGCGTACATCAATGGCAACCTGGACATAGAAGGCGACATGTGGGCGGTTATGGTCTGCCGCGAAATTTTGAGCGACATGCGTCCGTTGCATTCCATTTGGCGGCGCATCGAACCTTTACTGGCCGGGCAGGTAAACATCAACAAGCGCGCGATCGAAGAACATTACGACTACGAGAGCGAGTTTTATCTCAAGTTCATGGACCCGAGCCGCTGCTACTCGCAAGCCATCTTTGAACATGACGACGAGCCGCTGGAAACGGCGCAGCGGCGCAAGCTGGATTTTGTGGTTAGCAGCTGCGGGCTGAAACCGGGCGACCGCGTGCTGGACGTGGGCGGCGGCTGGGGCACTTTTGTCGAACACGCTGGCAAGCAAGGCATACAAGTCACCGCGCTCACCATTGCGCGCAAGTCGGAAGAGTTTATCAATAGCCTGATCCAGCGCCTGCAGCTGCCGTGCAAAGTCATCTACGGCGATTTTTATGAGCACACCACACCGCAACCCTACGACGCCATTGCCATCCTCGGCGTCATGGAACACCTGCCCGATTATGCCGCCGTCGTGAAGCAATTCCAGCGCCTGCTGAAACCCGGCGGCAAGATATACCTGGACGCCAGTTCATACCGCGAAAAATATTCCAAGCCCACCTTCATCTCGCGTTACGTGTACCCCGGAAACCACCGCTACTTCTGCCTGCATGATTTCCTGACCGAGGTCGCCAAGACGAACCTGGAAATCATAAGCATCCATAACGACCGCCACAGCTACTACCTGACTTGCCGGGAGTGGGCGAAAAACCTGGACGCGGCGCACGAGGAAATCGTCCAACGCTGGGGCGAAAAAGTTTATCGGATATTCCGGCTCTACCTGTGGGGCGCGTCCCACTCATTCTTCAACCGCGGCATGGATGCGTTCCGGGTTGTGCTGGAACGGCCCAAGTAGATGAAGCACAATAGTTCACAACACGGCGCGTAATACGCATTGCTCTACGCTTACTATGAAATCACGCTCTCACAATTGGGCATTTGTTCGACCGTTATGGCGCGGCTTCGCAATTGCTCCGCCTGTGACGGCATTTGCGTATTTGGCGATTGTGATACTGCTTAGGATCTTCGGCTTGGTTGACTACCAAGGCCCGCCGGACGAAGAGTTCTACATCAGAGAGCCGACCATAATCGCCATCAACTTCGTGTTTCTGTCCATTGTCTCCTGCGTGACTACGCTTTTGTGCGGCCTGCCATTGATCCACATCCTGAAGAGATGTCGCCGACTATCCTCATTGGCGCTGATTCTAGGCGCGACAATTCTCGGTGCAGTAGTCCTGCCCGTTGAAATGGCGGCGACCGTCGTTCTTTTTGATGGCAAGGTGTCAAATTGGGGTGACGCTTTAACGTGGACGACTGCAATCGGTGCTGCATCAGGTTTCTTCACCGCATTTGTTTTTCGGATAGTGGTTGGAATGAAAGATGGCACCCCTACCGAACAAGCAGCATAGGCGCGCAGTTACTCGATGGCCAACCCTGCGTTCAAGCGAGGCGCCGCAAAAATTTAATAGCCGTTAGGATTTGAAATGCAATCTCTCGTCACCCGGAAAAAATCAGAAAAGAAAGCGCTCATAGAGAAACTTTCCGACGCCAATTACTCGCTCATGTTTTTCTACGAAGAGCAGCCTGATGCGGGGTTAAACTCAGAGCATATTGGTGAAAGCGTTAACGTTATACATCCGCCATACGACTACGACAGCCTTAAAAAATGGCTTTATTGCGGTAACTGGCAGGCGATTTATCCGCCGAATAAAGCCTTCGAGCCTTTCGACACTTTTCGAACGAGTGACGTGGAAATTCAAAACATAATGCAGAAATTCGGAGTTCAACTGATTATTGATTCATTTCCCGACGATATAGAATGGAAAGTAGTGGATGAAACCTAACTGCTCAATCAACTTAGCTCTGTAGGATGCGCTAAGGCACGAAGCGCATCGTTCGCGTACTCGACCGATGCGGTTCATTTTATTCACCACATCGCGCTAAATAACTACTAGAAGGGAAGTCTTCTGTGTCCCAGCAACACCAGCAACGAAAGCTCGAAGATCAAGTCCTATCGACGATTAGGCTATTTGCCAGCTCACTCAACTCTGGTCAAAAGGTAGTCGCTGACATGTCAGCATTGGTAGAAGTAACATCACGCCTATCACTATCAAATTTGGACAGATGGGAACGTCTAATCCGTTGGGAACTCCATCAGGCACTCTCAAGCTCCAAGCCTGCCAAGTGGAAGTTTTGGTCCCAGCCCACACCCTTCCTAACATGGATTGATTTATGCGACGGTGATGGCTTTAAGCGCGAAAGAACATTACGTGCCTTATCTGGGGCAGCACCCAATCGTTTTTTCTTGGCTATGGCTGTCCGTCGCCTTAACGATTGGGTGCCTCAAGTTCGTGCGGCGGCTTACGAGCGGCTACTTTCAATTGCCAATGACTCCGATCCAAAGGACGTTGTGGATGTCCTGTGCGCCGTCTTTCCCCATTGGAACTCATGGGGTCGCATGGACAAAAATGGCAAGGAAATCCTGCTGAAAATTACTTCAATTGAAACGGTTTCCCGCACGCTCAAGTCATGTGTTATATCTGAAACCGCCGGACCATTAGCCTCAGTACTAGCACAAGCTGGGCAAGTTCCCGTACTTGATGTATATCTACCTGAAATCGCAAGTAACGCCATTCAACCCTCGGTAAGGGCAAAGGCATACAGATGCCTGCTAGATGGAAAAATGGTTTGGTCGTCCGGGCGAAAGTGGGAGTGGTCTGACATACGCTATTGCGAAGGCCACTTTAAGCCGTTGCTCTGTGATCGCCCTCTGTCTATCAAAAGCCCCTTTGAGGAAACCTTAAGGGCCGCATCCGAAGATCGGTCGCCAATGGTGCGATGCATAGCAGGAGACGTACTCATTCGTGAGTCAGGAACGATAGGTTCACTCGCCCTCAAGTTGGCGAACTTACTTGCATCAGATCCCCATCCATCAGTTGCAGAGAGAGGACAATTCGCTCTAAGTAAGCTCTCGCAAATGGCTCCAGGCACATAATGCATCTCTGATCACCACCTCCTAACCATCGCTTCTAGAAGTCTGCCTAGAAGCTGCGGTTATCGTTTCCCCGTACATCGCCCATCATGCCAGCGCCGCAATCGCCCGTGCTAGGTTAATGCGGGCCTGCGCCTCCAGTTGCGCCCGAAACGACGGGGTAAGATAAAGAGGATTTCTATTCAAAAAGCCCTTCAGTACTTCGGCGCGCTTGCGGCGATAGAGCGGCATGGGCACAAGGTGATATTCACGCCGAATCGCGGCTTCGTAGGCATCGTAGGTTGTCGCATCCGCCCCCAAGATAGAGAGATCCAAGTCGAGCAGCAGTGCTTCGTCCGGGGTGCAGGCCGGAGCATCATGCGCGGTCACCAATATCAGGCTGCGCACCCGCTCCCGCTCCTCCGGCAGTGCGCCGTTTTCCTCAAGAAAGTGCGCCGCCCATGCAGCACTTTTTTCTTCGTTGCCACTAGAAAGGGGATGGTAAACAGCGTCGTGAAACCACAGCGCCAACTCGACCTCCCGAGGGTGTTCCGCGTGTGTGGCGTGTACATCCAGTTGGTGCAAGCAGGCCTCGATATGCTCCGCACTATGGTAATGGCGACAGGTTTCAGAATAGGCGGTTTGCAGGGCACGCAGAGCTTTCTCGTTGGCTGCAAAGCCCCATGCCTGCATCAGCGCCTGCCAGCGGGAAAGGTTCATCGGGCGCTTCTCGGAGCATCGTCACGCCGCAGCCGCAACGCTTGCGTCAAATTTTTTCCGGCCAGCATGGCATAGAGCCAAGCCTTGCGCCAACGATTACCGAGCAGCACGATGTGTACATGCCAGCCCTTTTCCCGGCGGGTGCTATAGCCACTGTAAAGGATGGTGAAAGCTTCACTATCCCCCAATTGCTCACCGGCGAGGTGCTGCGCATGGCTGATACCCAGAGTGAGCATTTCGGTGATTTCGGTAGCCGATGGCTGACCCTGCTCTTTGGAAAAGGCCAGCAGGTAATAATTACGAATCAGATCATTACGGATCGGTATCAGGCTGCACTCGCGCCCTGAAGCCAGCACAAGCTGGCGGGATATGCGTTGTTCTGACATGACGCCTCCTCAAAACAAAATACTGGGTGTATACGTTACGGCATCTATTCCTAGGTGGCCCCGCGCTTGGCAAAATCCCTGAGCCGGAAGCCGAGCGCGAACAGCACCGCAAAATACACCACCACGCCGCCGACTACCAATTCAGACAAGTGAATGATGCGCGTCCAGCCGTGAGTGGCGAGCCAGTGCTGTTCGCTGCCCATGCCGAACCACAGCATCAGGCCCAGCGCCAGCAGGGCGACACCCAGCTTGGCGAAAAATACAAACCAGCCCGGTTCGGGCAGGTAGATGCCGCGCTTCTTCAAAAAATAAAACAGGATGGCGGAATTGAAGCAGGCGGCGAGGCCGATGGAGAGCGCCAGTCCGGCATGTTGCAAGTGCAGCCCAAAAACGAACAGCAGGTTCATCGCCTGCGTGACGAGCAGCGTGGCGATGCCGATCTTGACCGGCGTTCTGATGTCCTGCCGCGCGTAGAAACCGGGGGCCAGGATTTTCACCAATATGATCCCGATCAAGCCCACGCTGTAGCCGACCAGCGCGTTGCGCGTCATCAACACGTCGTTCGCGGCAAATTCGCCATGCTGGAAGAAGGTGGCGAGCAGCGGCACGGCTATCATGCCCAGCGCCAATGCGGCAGGCAAGGTCAGCATGAACACCAGGCGCAAGCCCCAATCCAGTAGCTTGGAATATTCTTCTGGGCTGTTATCGGCGTAGTGCTTGGAGAGCGAGGGCAGCAGGATGGTGCCGAGCGCCACGCCCAGCATGCCGGAGGGGAATTCCATCAGGCGGTCGGCGTAATACAGCCAGGACACGCTGCCCGCCGCGAGCAGCGAGGCGAAGATGGTGTTGATGATCAGGCTGATCTGCGAGATGGACACGCCGAACACCGCCGGGCCCATTTGCCTGATGATGCGCCACACGCCCGCGTCTTTAAGGCTGAAACGCCAGGTCGGCAACATGCCGATTTTTTTCAGGAACGGAACCTGGAAGGCGAGCTGCACGAAGCCCGCAACGAACACCGCCCAGCCCAGCGCCAGGATTGGCGGATTGCAATACGGCGCCAGCCACAGCGCGCCGCCGATGAAGCAGAGATTGAGCAGCACGGGCGCGAATGCGGGCACGCCGAATTTGCCATAGGTATTGAGTATTCCCGCCGCCACCGCGACCAGCGAGATGAAGAAAATATACGGCGAGGTGAGGCGCAGCAGTTGCACGGTGAGCGCGAATTTATCGGCATCCTTTATGAAGCCCGGCGCGGTGAGGTACACGATGATCGGCGCGGCGATAATGCCGATCAGCGTGACGATGAACAGGATCACCGCCAGCAGCGAGACCACGTGATCCACCAGCAGCTTGGTCTCGTCCTGCGTCTTGCGGTTCTTGTATTCGCCCAGGATAGGCACGAAGGCCTGCGAAAATGCGCCTTCCGCGAACAACCGGCGCAGCAGGTTGGGCAGGCGGAACGCGACGAAGAAGGCATCGGTCGCCGCGCCCGCACCGAAGATGCGCGCGATCAGCACATCGCGCACGAAGGCAAGAATGCGCGAGAGCAGCGTCAGGCTGCTGATGGCGGCGAGGGCTTTGAGTAGATTCATACCGGGTTGTGAACTGCTATCCGTAAATGCCGCGCATCATAACATTGCGCATATGGGCGCGACGCGCATAAACGTA
>Ga0315270_10002079_pt1 | contig 10615 bp, 10 predicted proteins | sample C1_bottom_MG_FD_204932 | JGI IMG/M metagenome (GOLD analysis project Ga0315270, IMG submission 204932) | Sediment microbial communities from Yellowstone Lake, YNP, Wyoming, USA - C1_bottom | ecosystem: Environmental > Aquatic > Freshwater > Lake > Sediment | place: USA: Wyoming | collected... | reverse complement strand
GCCTCGGCCGATTCAGTCAGTAGGTCGCTCACGAAGCAGTGCTCCCTTTCCGAGCTGTGCCGCGGGCCCTTGACGATCGGGCGACGGGAGCAAGGATCACCTCTCCGATGCGCTCCTCCGCGATCCGCCTGGCCGCTGACGGGAGCGCGCTGTCCGAGACGAGGACGTGCGCCTCGTCGAGCGTCGCGAAGCAGCTCAGGCCCCTGATCCCCCACTTCGTGCTGTCCGCCATCACGACCACCTGCTCGGCCATAGAGACAAATGAGCGGTTCGTCTCGGCTTCGAGCAGGTTCGGTGTCGTGAAGCCCGGCTCGTCCGTCATGCCGTGCACCCCCATGAACAGCACATCGACGTGGAGGGAGCCGAGCGCCGCAATCGCGAGCGGGCCAACCAAAGCATCGGAGGGCGTCCGCACGCCGCCCGTCAGGATGACAGTGAGGTCAGGTCGCGGCTCGTCACGGAGGACATTCGCCACCCCGATCGAGTTCGTCACAACGGTTAGATCGGCCACCTCCATGATGTGAAGCGCGAACCGCCAGGTGGTCGTTCCGGCCGTGAGCGCGATCGCCTGCCCCGGGCGAACGAGCTCAGCCGCCGCGCGGGCGATCGCATCCTTTTCCGCGAGCTGCCGATGGGACTTCGCCTCGAAGCCGGGTTCGTCCGCGCTCAGCCTCCGGGTTGCCGTGGCCCCGCCGTGCACCTTCTCGACGAGACCCGATGCAGCGAGCGTGTCGAGATCCCGCCGCACCGTCATCTCCGAGACCAAGAGCAATTCGGTCAAGGCTCCGACGCGGACGGCCCCGAGGCGACGAACCTCGTCGAGAATCAGGCGTTGACGTTGACCGGCAAGCATGGAGGGTGAACCGTCCTTTCCGGTGGGTGTGACTTCGACGGACGAGAGGGAAGTCGCATTCTGCCAATACCCAACACGTTCGGCCACGGTCGGTCAAGTAGGGACGATCACCCGGGCGAACCTTCCCTTTGACAATGTGCTCGGAAGTGTGAGAATCTAAGCTGCATCGAGGTTCGGAAGCACTGTGTTGGATTCTGTTTGAATTTGATTGATTCGACTAGTACGAAGAATGGAGCACATGCCCGCCACACGCCCGCCGCTCGGGTCGATGAAGGAGAAGCCATGACACGGATCGCGTTCATCGGCGCAGGCAGCGTCACCTTCACGAAGAACCTGCTTGGCGACATCCTGTCGTTTCCGGAGCTTCGGGACGTCGAGATCGCGCTGCACGACATCGATGCTGACCGGCTCGCGACGGCGGAGGCGATGGCGCGGTACGTCGCCCGCGAACGGGATGCGACGCCCACGATCACGTCTCTCGTCGACCGCCGTGCCGCGCTCGCCGGGGCCGACTACGTGCTCAACATGGTGCAGATCGGTGGTCACGAGGCGACGCTGCTCGACTTCGAGATCCCCGCCCGCTACGGGCTTCGCCAGACGATCGCGGACACGGTCGGGGTCGGTGGGATCTTCAGGACGTTGCGCACAGCCGATCACATGCTTTCGCTCGGGAATGAGATGGCCGAGCTCTGTCCGAAAGCGTGGCTGCTCAACTACACGAACCCGATGGCGATGCTGTGCTGGCTCGTCTACGGCGGCACGCCGACGCAGAACGTCGTCGGCCTCTGCCACTCGGTGCAGTACACGACGGATGACCTCGCGAAACTGGTTGGCGTACCTGCCGAGGAGGTCACGTTCCTCGCTGCAGGGCTCAACCATCAGGCGTTCCTCCTCCGCTTCGAGCACGGCGGCCAGAACCTCTACCCGCGCCTCGACGACCGCATCGAATCCGACCCCGAGCTCCAGCGGCGTGTGCGCGTCCAGCTCTATCGTCGGTTCCGCTACTTCCCGACCGAGTCGAGCGAGCACGCCGCGGAGTACGTGCCGTGGTTCATGCGGCACGACAACGAGATCGAGCACCACCGGATCCCCGTCGACGAGTACATCGCTCGCAGCGAGGAGAACCTCAACGAGTACGAGCGCGTGAAGGGGCTCCTCTCCCGCGGCGAGGCGATCCCGCTCGAGCGTTCGGTCGAGTACGCATCGTCCATCATCCACTCGATGGAGACGGGGCAGCCGAGCGTGATCTACGGGAACGTGCGCAACACCGGGCTCCTGCCTGGGCTTCCTGACGACTGCTGCGTCGAGGTTCCCTGCCTCGTCGACTCCACCGGCCTCCATCCCGTCGCCGTCCCCGACTATCCGCCGGAGCTTGCCGCGCTCAACCGCACCTTCGAGAACGTCATCGAGCTCACCGTGCGGGCCGTGCTGGACGGTCGCCCCGAGCTCGTGCGTCAGGCCGCCATGCTCGACCCGAACACCGCCGCAACACTGACCCTCGACCAGATCGACGCCCTCTGCGACGAGCTCACCCGCGCGCACGGCGACGCGCTGCCGGAAAGGCTCCGTTCCACCAGGTCAGCTGCGACGACCTGATCCACTCCGCTCCTGCGCTACGGTCTTCCGTTTCCCTCGGGGAAGTTACGCCAGCGAGAGCTCGGCTGAACGATCGGGAGCTCCCTCCATCCTCCTGGGGATCGAGCGCCCGAGACGGGCGCAGCGGGTGTTATCGGTCAAGGAGCCTGCCCTCCACCCCGGCCGATCACACCCGCTGCGCCCCTATCTCCGCGGGCGAGACGACTGAAACGGGTCGGTGCGCGCGGTCCCGCTCGTGCGCGATCTGGCGGCTCGCAAAGTCCTCCACACGGATCGAGCTGAGCGTACGGTGAGCGTACCGGCGTGTCTCCGCAGGGTGCAGTTCGGACGAAAGTGGATACCCGCCGGGAACGGATCAGTCAGTTGCAATCAGCGCGATGATGGCAGGCGGCTGCCACGCGGTCGACCTGGCGAGACACCTCAATGACGAGAGCGACATCGTCAGCGCTTCAGCGCTCGGCGTGCGCGAGGCGGACGGCGCGTTTGCGAATCAGGTTGCACTCCTCCGTTTCGCGAACGGCGGAATGGCGAAGGTCTCCGCCTGCACCGATCAATGGATGCCCTACCAGGTCAACATCGACGTGCTCGGAACAAGCGGCTCTCTGAGGGAGAACAAGATCTCCACGAAGGCCCTCCCCGGCGTCGACGGATGGACGACCTTCACGACCGTGACACCGACCAGCGGGCTGGTGGACGACCACCCGTTCGCGGGTGAGATCGATCACTTCCTCGACTGCGTCATGCGCGGCCACGAGTCCCCCACGAGCATCAGGAGGACAGCGAACGTGCATCGAGCCTGCTTCGCGATCGACGCATCGTGTGCGCTCGACGGGGCGTTGGTGCCGCTTTGATTGGCCGATGACCGTCGACGCACACCAACACTTCCTCTCACCGGGAACCTTCGCGTATCCCTGGCTCGACGAGGGCTCGCGGTCACACGCCTGCCGCTGGAATCGTGCCGCCCAGCTCGTCTTCGATATGGATGCGAATGATCTCCTCGAAGTCGGTTTCGGCGCTAAACCCAAGTGCTCGAGCGCGCCGTGGATCGAAATCGCGCGGCCAGCCGGCGACGATCGCCATGATCGACTCGTCCGGCGCGCGGCGAATCCGGCGGACGACCTCGTCGCCGGCGACGCGGCGCAGGGCCTCGATCTGCTCCGCCACGGTCACCGATACGCCTGGCATCGTCAAGCAACGACGGTCGCCGAGCAAGCCCGTGTCGATCGTGGCGGCATGAACCAGGAACCCGACCGCCGAGCGCGGCGACGCGTGCCAATGACGTGTGTCGTCGGGCACCGGAAGGACGGCCTCCTCGCCGTTCAACGGCTCCCGGATGATGTTGGAGAAGAATCCCGAGGCTGCCGCGTTCGGTTTGCCCGGACGCACGCAGATCGTCGGCAGGCGCAGCCCGATGCCGTCCAGGAAGCCGCGGCGAGAGTAGTCCGAGAGCAGGAGCTCCGCGATCGCCTTCTGCGTCCCGTAGCTCGTCAACGGCGCGAGAAGCTGTTCGTCTCCGATCACCTCCGGAAACGGTGCCCCGAATACGGCGATCGAGGAGGCCAAGACGACCCGCGGCCGATAGTCGATCCCTCGCGTGCGGATCCCGTCGAGCAGAAGCCTCATTCCGTCCAGGTTCACTCGGTACCCCTGCCCGAGATCGCGCTCCGCCGCGGCGGAAACAACGGCGGCGAGGTGAAAGATGACGTCCGGACAGTCCTCGAGCAAGTCAGCCACGACCCCGTCGTCTCCCAGATCGCCGACGACCACCTCGGCGTCGAAGCCAGCGCGCGCCGGACTCCCGGACTCCACCACATCGGCGAGCCGGACGTGAGCCACCGGCATGCCAGCGAGCATCCCGTCACGCGCGAGTCGCTCGGCCAGCTTCGCGCCGACCATACCCGCTGCACCCGTGATCAGAACGCGCACGGCACAAACACTAGAGGTTAGAGCCTCGAGGCTCTCGCTGTTTCCCTTGCGAAATTACGGGCAACGTCGTTCCCAAATGCATCAGCGGCCTCCCGTCATCGCGGCCTATCCGAGTGAGCTCAGGTTCACCGATCACATATCCAAGGCACCGAATGGACAACCACAGATGGCGTCTTACAAACACGACGGGACCCGACTCTGGCTCGACCCGTCAACCCGACTCCGTCCCGCGTGAGAGCAGGGCCCGCCCGAGCGTACGGTGAGCGTACCGGCCTGTCTCCGCAGGCTGCAGTTCGCCGCAGTTCGTTGCAGTGCCGAAAGCGGCCAGTTGCAGTCAGATTCAGTCTGTTGCAGTTCGTTGTGGCCTACGAGGCTGGACTTTTAATCCCAAGGTCGCTGGTTCGATCCCAGCACGGCCCATAAAAACATCCTGCAAATCGGGTATATTTGAGTCCGATTAGTTGGTCTCCATGGACACTGAGCGTACGAGATGACGTACAGCGCGCAGTTGTGCCGGAGGATGTAACGCCGTCGCGTGCCGCAGACTGGCAACCCGAAGTGGCGTCCAGGTGGACACGGCGGCGGATACATTCGTCTGGCACATCCACTCGGACCCGTACCTGCTTGCCAACGACAGTCCACTGCTGCGGGACATGGCGATCCACAAGTTCGACATGCCGCGCGAGAACGGAGCTGAGATCACATGGGCGAAAAGAGCAGCTCGGCCATCAACCCTCACCGTCGACACGTACGGTGGCTTTGGACGAACCGCCCAGAAGGACAGGCCGCCGAGAGACTCGCGGGTATCTAACGGGGCGTTGCCTACTGTGGATGGGAGCGTGTTGACCCGTCATCCCGGCGCGCTGCGCCAGCGGCCGTCCGCGATGTCCTCGAGCGGCGGCGCATTGTCGAGCAAGCTGCCGAGCGTCTCCATAACGAGGTCGGCCGCGTTGTCGATGTCGTATTCCTCGGGCATGGCGACTACGAGGCCTTCGATGTCTGTGCGGAACCCAGCGTCGGCGAGCTTGTCGGTCAGGTTCTGCCGAAGCTGCGGATAGGTGAAGAGCGACTCATTCATGTAGTGGCGAAGTCCGGCAACGATCCCTTCCGGACTCACTTCCTCGGAGGTCAGTACCAGCCAGAGGTCGAACAAGTCGCGTCCCTTGCGGCGCTGGTAGAGGGCGCGCGACTTCGTCGACATCATCTCGGCGAGCGTGAAGGTTGGGATCTTCGCCTTACCGCTCCACCAGAGCGAGTCGACCTGATGATCGATCTCGATCGTCTTGTTGAAGAAGTCGGTCTCGGCGATGTTCGTCTCGACCTTGATTCGGATGCGGCCGCCGTCCGTTGCGTCGGCATCGAAGTACACGTGAACCATTGATCCGCTGCGATCGACGTTGCTCACCGCCAGACCGACACGCCCAGCGATCGCGCGCAACTCGGTGATGTACGGCTTGATGCCAGTATTGGAACGTCGGACGTAGTCGAGATCTTCGCTGTAGCGGCGCGGCTCCTTGAGGTGGATCTTGTGGAGGCACGTGCCGCCGCGCATCACGAACTCGTCTTTCAGTAGCGCGTTCTCCGCGATCTCGATCATCACCCTCGAGAGGATCAAATCCTGCTCGACCTGGTACGACGCGGGCCAAGGGACGCGGCTCTGCCACTGGGTGATGAACGCCTGGGGGATCAGAGGTCTGGCTCCACGTGGGTGTTCAAACGGACACGCCAGCCGGGGTCGGTCTTGCCGCGTTTCGGTCCGGCTGGATCAAGCAGCGTTGGTTCGCCCAGGTCGAGTCGTGCCGCCTGGCGCAGGGCCTCGAGGTCGTCTGCTTCGCCGAATCGGTCGACGAACCAACCGGTGCGCCTGACCGCGGCGCGACCGCGACGCGACGCTACGCGCGCTAGCTCGGCACCGTTGAGCTCGCCGATCTCCTTGATGATCGTCGCAACGTTGCCATGGCCACCCGAATCGCGGTAGTGGCTGACCAGGTCGACCGCCGTCGTTTCCCTGGCGGAAACAGTTGCGTAGCCGGTGGGCACCGTGACCTGCACGGTCCCGTCCTGACCGACGTGCTGGCTCGTGTAGAGACGGAGCCGCACGCGTCCGAGGTCACGGTCTCGAAGCGGCGTGCCCTCGGTCATGACTTGAAAGACCTGCGGGGCTTGGTGGGAAGCGCCATGGATCTGGGCGGCCGAGAGAAGGGCGACGTAGTAGGGCCGCCCAAGGTGACGCATCATCGCGTCGATGAACCATTCGCCAGGAAGAACGCCCCAGGTGCGGTACTCCGACGGGATAGCAACGTAGAGGCCCTTCGTCGGTGAGAAGACCTCCTTCCGCCGCTGCAGCCGGGCTAGAGCCTGGCGCGTTGCGGCCGGCGTCGTGCCGAGCTCGCTTGTGGCCTCGGCGAGCGTGAATGCATAACGGCCTTGAGCCAGAAGACGATCGGGTAGGTCGCGGGGAGATAGTGACATGGAATCAATTTCGACGAAAGTAGCTTTTCGCGTCATACTGACATCTTCCTGTCCCATATTAATGGGTTGATGTTCATCAAAAAACGCTCAGCGGAAGATTATCGACTAAAACAATACCAGCCCCAGACGGGTCGTATCGCCAGCCATAGCCGCGGAGATCGCATCGTTCCGACGGCAGCCTGCTCGTCGAGGGCACAGACATCGATCGCGGCCCCCTCCACCACAACGCCGTCCGCGGCGCCTGCCTGGCCGTGATCGATCAGGGGATCGCACTGCTGCGCAGCGGCCACCAGCGCGATTCGGCGCTCTGGATCTACCGTCTCGCTATCTGTTGCCAGCAGGTCGAGCCGGCCACCGAGAAGCCGGCGTACGCGCAGCGGCCCCTGCCGAAGCCTGGCAACGAGACGGCCGAAGAGCTGCTCGCCGCCGTTCCCGGGATCTCGACAACGTCGGCCCGCGCGCTACTCGAGCGATTCGGCAGCGTCGCCGCAGTCGTGACCGCAGACCCTGCCGAATGGCTCACCGTCCCCGGCATCGGCCCCGAGCGAGCCCGCGCACTCCAGGAGACGTTCACCCTCCGCCGAAGCACGCCCACGACGAGCGGCGACCGCTGACCAACCGACGAGTTGCAGAACGCTGCCATGCTTCCTCGAGGCCGTGGTCAGCAGCCTCTCAGCGAGTGACTGGTATTCGCTGTGGGTGCTGACGTCGCAGAATGACGTCGACGTCGTCTGTTGCTCGCACCGGCGGCGGCGGCGCCTCTGTGATCCAATGGTGCACGGTTGCGCCGCCGACGAACACGACGTCGTCGACGAGCGGGCCGAGGATCTCAGCCGCCAGCTCGAGCATCGACTCGCTCAGCTCCGCGACGGCCTTCTATCCGTAACACGCGGGTCGGCATAGTGCAGCAGGAATGAGTTAGGGGGTCGAGGCCGCGCGCGGTTCAGGACCGGCGCCGCTGAGGGCGAGTTCCTCCTCGATGCGGTCGGTGGCGACGGCGGCAGGGTCGAATTCGGAGGCGTTGTCGAGCCCGAGCCAGTCGAGCATCTCCTGGTGTTCTTCGTGGCTGGGGTCAGCGAGGATCTCCTTCAGATCGGCGTATCCCCAGGGGCCGCCGCAGTCCTCCGGCGGGCAGGCTCCCTTCGCGGCCATGAGAACTGGAGAGTCGGCCTCAGGGTCGGGGTCGAGCAGATCTTCGACGACGATCTCGTGCTGCCAGTCATCGCCGAAGTCGTAGGTATAGCGGAGCCGGTCACCGACGCCGCCGACCAGCACCCCGAGGGTGACGTGGCGCTCATCGATGAACCCGAGCTCGGGGTCGGGCACTCCGAACTCGTCAGGGCCGCTTGAGAAGCAGTGCATGTGGTAGTCCTGCCAGCCGAACGCGGCGACCAGCAGCTCGTGCAGGTGGTCGAGGTGGGTGTCGCCGCGGAGCCGAAGCCGCCGCCACACCGGCGGCTTGGAAACTCCGAGCAGCTTGACCTTGATCTGCACGATGACATCGTGGCTGCGACTGTGTTCGCTCATCGGCTGCTCCTTTGGATGCGGATCGGTCAGCGAACGGTAGGACGATCGTCGGATGGAGCGGCGATCACGGTTCGGGCGCATCGATCCGTGCCTGGGCTCTCGCCGGCGACGTGCTCGCCTGCTGCGTCGCCTTCCTCGACGGCGTCTTTATCTCGGCGGTCGCGCCGCTGTTGCCCTCGTATGTCGACGAGCTCGACATCGGGTCGGGTCTCGCAGGCGTGCTCTCGGCCTCGTACAGCGTCGGCCTACTCGTGGCGGCACTTCCCGCCGGGATCGTCACCGTGCGCTACGGCCCTCGCCCGGCGCTTCTCGCAGCTCTGGTGGCACTCTCGGTCTCCAGCATCGCCTTCGGGTTCGCGACCACGTACCCTACGCTTCTCGTCTCGAGAGGGCTCGAGGGAATTGCCAGCGCTTTCGCCTGGACGGCGATGCTCGGCTGGCTGGTCGCCGTGACGGACGTTCGGCAGCGTGCAAGGCTCTTCGGTGTCGTCTTCGGCGCGGCGTTCGCCGGATTCACACTCGGTCCGGTCCTCGGAGGACTCGCCGCGACAGTCGGAACGGAGGCGGTCTTCGGAGCAGTAGGGCTGGCAGCGGTAGCGATCTGTCTCCCACTCCTGCGCACGCCGGCGGCCGAACGCTCGGAGCCGCGCTCCGTGCGAACCTACGGGCGCCTCGCACGGTGGCCCAGCGTGCGCTACGCGCTCTGGCTGCAGGCACTCCCCGGACTGGTCTTCGGGGCGGTCGGCCTCGTCGTCGCGCTCCGCCTCTCCGAACTCGGCGGTGGCCCGCTGCTCATCGCCGGCGGGTTCTTCGTCGCCGGGCTGTTCCAGGTGATCTCGATGCCGCTCGTCGGTCGCTGGGTCGATGCCGCGGGGACGGCGACGCCGATCAGGTTCGGCCTGCTCGCATCGTCGGTCGCCGCTCTGGCGCTCCTCCTGCCCGAGCAGGCTGGAGTGCTTGCGTTCCTGTTCCCGTTCCTGTGGGTTCTCTTCTCCATCGTGCTGACCCCCGCGACGGTCGTGCTGACGAGCAGCGTCGAGTCCGCCGGCGAGGACGCGTCGTTCGGGTTTGCCATGATGAATCTCGCCTTCGCGCCCGGGGCGATCGTCGGAGCAGTCATGGCCGGCGTCCTCCGTGACCTCAGCGGCGACCTTGCCTCGATGGCGCTCGTCTCTGCGTTCTGCGCCGGAACAGTGCTCCTGACCGCGCGCGGGATCGCCCCCACGAGTGACGTGCCGATCCCGAGGACGGACGCGCATGATCACTTCTCGCCCCGGCCGTGAGACCGGTCATGGAACGATAGGGCCGTGAGCACGGATCCGACGACGAGGGTGCGACTCGGCACGACATCGCTTGAGGTGACCCGGCTCGGGCTCGGGACCGCACCGCTCGGCGACCTCTACGAAGCCGTCGCCGACGATGTCGCCGAGGCGACGGTCACGACAGCGATCGACCTCGGGCTTGGCCTCGTGGACACGGCTCCGCTATACGGGAACGGTTCGGCCGAACGGCGAATCGGCCGGGCTCTCGCCTCGGTCGAACACGGCTCTGTCATCGTGGCCACGAAGGTCGGCCGCCTCCTGCGCTCGATCGACGGCGCCGAGGTGAGCCCCGTCTTCGACTTCTCGTACGACGGCGTCATGCGCTCGGTCGAGGAGAGCCTCGAGCGACTCGGCCTCGACCGCGTCGACATCCTGCACATCCACGACCCGGACGACCATCACGACGAGGCACTCGAGGGCGCCTACGCGGCGCTCGACCAGCTCCGGTCGGAGGGCTCGATCGGCGCGGTCGGCGCCGGGATGAACCAGGCGGAGATGCTGGCGCGATTCGCTCGCGAGGGAGACTTCGACTGCTTCCTGCTCGCAGGTCGGTACACGCTTCTCGACCAGGGAGGACTGGCCGAGCTGCTGCCTGCCTGCCTGGAGCGGGATATCTCGATCATCGCCGGAGGCGTCTACAACAGCGGCCTCCTCGCCGATCCGCGGCCCGGCGCTCGGTTCGACTACGAGCCGGCGTCCGCTGCCCTCGTCGCGCGGGCCGTGCACCTGCGCGAGGTGTGCGACCGCCACGGCGTTCCCCTCAAAGCAGCCGCGATCCAGTTTCCGCTCGGGTACCCCGCCGTCGCGACGGTCGTGATCGGCGCCCGTTCGCCTGCCGAGCTGACGGAGAATGTCGCGATGTTCCGCCATCCGATCCCGGCAGCGTTGTGGGACGAGCTCCGTGCCGAGCGACTTCTTG